>Ga0315288_10006254_pt1 | contig 15106 bp, 7 predicted proteins | sample YL17G11_20_MG_FD_203454 | JGI IMG/M metagenome (GOLD analysis project Ga0315288, IMG submission 203454) | Sediment microbial communities from Yellowstone Lake, YNP, Wyoming, USA - YL17G11_20 | ecosystem: Environmental > Aquatic > Freshwater > Lake > Sediment | place: USA: Wyoming | collected... | reverse complement strand
ACGCGTATCGGTTTTTGTTCCGGGGACATAATCACTGCTCACTTTGCCATCGGCGAGCCGCAATATATCCACCCTGCCGCCGTTGTCCAAAAGAGTCCATTGCCGATAGACAAATCCATTTTCCCCTATGCTCAGGCCAAGAGTAGTATTTCGCGGCTTATATTCTGCTCTGACCTCCGCGTGGTCGCCCATATCTTCGAGCCATACAACCGACCCGCCGGCGGGAATAACTACCGTTTTGCCATACGCCGCTATGTCCCTTGAACAACAAAATTGCTCATCCGGCGTAACACGTGTCCCTTTATGCTTGAGCCAATCCTGGCCGCTCCAGCGATTTCCCGTGAATCCCATTATTTCTTTGACAAAGTCCCATATCCAGCAAATGGTGCCATCGGGTTCGAGGGCATATACTTGTGAGCCGAGCGTGGAAAAATACACACGATTGTCGGGACGGCACGGTGTGCTGAAAATTGGTTCGCCACAGCGGATTTCCTTGACCACTGCTCCAGTATCCTTATTAAGCACATAATAAGAGCCAGCCATAGTACCAAAATGCAGGTAATCCCCAACAATGGTTGGTGATGATACATTGTTACAGTTGGCTTTTCCGCCGGGGGTTTCGAATTTCCATATCAGGCGTAATGTTTTCGCATCTATGCAAAAGGCCACTCCCGAACCGTCAACAACATACACGTGTCCCTCTGATACTACCGGCGATGTAAAGACAGCATCGGTTAAGGAGACCGCACCAATCAGTCCGAGAGGTAGGGGCGGTTCGCGAACCGCCCGTACTGCATCCCTGTCGGGCACATTCCCCGAATGCCGGCAGTCGTATTTGAACTGCAGCCAGCTCTCATCCGAATAAGCACAAACGGTCCCGATAAGCAAATAAGCTGCCAAAAGATAATTTTTTGTATGACGTGATTTCATAATCCTTGGTTCTCCAATCAACTAATTGCTTTACCTTTAGCATCAATTGCTGACCTGTAATGGCTCAGCAGCATCACTGTGCATATGTGATTATACATGACCCCAGTGGTGAAACACAAGCTACCGTGCTTCCATTCTCCGTAGGTCTCCGAAGGATGAAACTGCCAAGTGATAAGGGTGCGATTCACGTTTATAGATAAAAAATGGATTCCCAGTGGCACGGCTATCTTGGCCGTGTTTTCACGGGCTGGAAGCCCGTGCCACGTCGTATAAAGGTAATCTACCTACAAAGATGAATCGCACCCAAGTGATAAAGAAAATCGAACGGTTTGTTGAGTCGTGCAGTGGCTGATGGTATCATAATGCAGTAACAGAGTTACACCAAACAATATGTACTTTGAAGAAGACAAAAGGTCCTCGAAAGACGGCAACAGCTTAAGCCCGAAAAGGTCAAGAAACGAAAAAGACACAACGGAAAGTAGAATGCCAAGCGTCAATCAAGATTGCCGAACGAAACCTGACTGGTGCGATACTGAAAGGCCGCTACATTCGGTTGGTATTACCTTCTGTTGCGGACATTCTTATCTCCGGAGGTTCATCATGAGAATGGTAGTAATCATTTTTGGTCTCCTCATCACCTGTGAGGCGAGGGCAGGTGGGCAACAGGATTCCATCGTGATAGAGAACGCGTATGTGCGATATACTGTATCGTCAGATGGAAGAAACCACGGATTCATTGATCGCCGGACGGGAACCGACTACCTGAAACGTGACGCACCTTCCTTCTGTGCACTCGTGCGGCGTGATGGCAAAGAATATCCCGCGACTTTCGCCTCGTCCGCGAGCGGACGCCTCGTAATCCGGTTCGAAGGTGCTAACACTGAGGCGGTCCTTCGTGTGGAGCCGAGGAACTCATACATCCGCATCACGGTGGAGTCGGTTACCGGAGAGAAAATTGATTCCCTTGTATTTCTGAATATCCCCCTCACTTTGAAGGGCCGGCCTGAGGAAACTTTTGGGTCGTGTGCGCTTTCTCTTAACCTCGTCACTCGGGTTGACCAGCTTCCTGCGCTCCAGACGGAACTGCGGGCGTCGTGTTACAGAAAGTTTGGCATCGCGGGGGCAAAGGCCGCTATCATCGGGATGCCAATGGAAAAAATTATCCCCGCCCTAAAGGATGTGCTCACCGAAGCCGATGAGATGCCACACTGCACGGTTGCCGGGCCGTGGGCACGCGAGGTTGCTTTTAACCACGGCTCGTACCTGTTCAACTTCGGCTCGCTTACCGAATCGACGGTGGATGACTGGATTAGTATGGTGAGAAGTCTGGGGGCTACCCAAATCGACAATCATGGCGGCAGCGCAGCATTCTTCCGCTTTGGTGATTTTGCCCTGAACAGCGAGAAATGGCCTGAGGGATGGGAGACCTACCGGCGGATTGTGAAACGCCTCCACGATGCCGGAATCGGTTCAATTTTTCACACATACGGATTCTTTATCGACAAGCAGTCGAAGTATGTGACGCCCGTGCCGGATAATCGGCTTGATGCCTTCCGGACGTTTACCCTCAGCGAGGTCATCGGTCCAGACGCCGCCGAAATCCAGGTGAACGAATCCGCGAAGGACGTGAGCATTATTACCGGATTCTTTGAGCACAACAGTGTGGTGCTTCATATTGACGACGAGCTCGTGACCTTCGGTGGAGTGACCAAGGAGCCGCCATGGCGATTTACTGGTGTGAAGCGGGGCGCATTCGGTACTAAACCAGCCGCCCACAAAAACGGTGCGAAAGCTCGCCACCTCAAGGAATGCTTTGGTCTTTTCGTACCAGACGCCGAGTCTTCGCTATTTGAGGAGATTGCAAAGAATCACGCCGAGGTTGTGAACGCGTGCGATTTCGATGGCATATATCTTGACGCCATCGATGGCAGTTCCATTCTCAGAGGCCCGGATGAATGCTGGTACTGGGCGGACAAATTTGTGTTCGATATCCAGAAGCGTCTGAAAAAGCCGGTGGGGATGGAAATGAGCGCTATGTGGCACCATTTCTGGCAGTTCCGCACACGCTGGCAGGCCTGGGACTATCCCCAGCGGGGGCATAAGCGCTTTATCGACATCCACGCCGATTCGGTGAACGGTGGGCTGCTTATGCCCCTCCATCTCGGATGGTGGAATTTTCAGGCATTCAATCCGCCACAGGTTGAGCCGACCTACCCCGATGTGATAGAGTATCTCGGTGTCAAACTTATCGGATGGGATGCCGGCATTTCACTCACCGGGGCTATTGACCAGAAGAGCCTCGACGCTGTGCCTCTATTCCGCCGTGCGGTGGATATCCTCCGCACGTGCGAGGAACTACATCACTCCGGGTCCATCGATGAGACAACAAAGGCGAAGCTGCGCGAGCCGGGAAAGGAATTCTCCCTCTTGCGTGACGACTCCGAAAAATGGCGGTTCCGCCCCGCCCATTACGACCCGCATACCGCCGTCCCTTCGGAGCCATGGAGTCTCTCGTGGACAACAGCAAACTCCTTCCAGGACCAGCCAGTGAAACTCCGCATCGAGGTTCTTATGTCCACGGGGTCGTACGGCGACCCTGAAAACGTCATCATAGCTGACCTTTCGGAACCCAATTCGTTTGCTGGAACGCCTCGTTCTGCAGAAGGGGTTACCGTAAGACTTACTCCTGCATCCACACTTGCTGGCTGGGAACCGGCAGGTGTGCTCACTGCGACAAATTCGGGCAAAGTCCCTCGAAACGCGGCGTGGGCAAGACTTGACCGCAAGTTTGACCCCCGCCTAAATTTGAAAGACCGTCAGGCGCTCGGTTTGTGGGTCGAGGGTGACGGCCTCGGGGAAATCATTGCCATCCGACTTGAAAGCCCCCCTCACATCTCTTTTGGAGCAGTTGCGGACCATTACATCACTGTGGACTTCACCGGCAGGCGACTCTTTACGCTTGTTGAGACTGAATCCGCCCGCTGGAGCGATTATGTCTGGAACGATGGCAAGTCGCTCTACAACATGTACCGCGAGACAATTGACTTTGGCGATATCGAATCAGTGAGCATCTGGTACAACAACCTCCCGCCGGACAAGGAGGTAAGGTGCCTCGTTAGTGCGGTGAAAGCCCTCCCGATGGTCCCCTGTGAGGTGAAGAATCCTGCAATCACCATAAATGAGAAGACCATATCCTTCCCTGTGGAAATCCAATCTGGCGGTTACCTGGAATTCAACGGAAGTAACGATTGCACCCTCTACGGCCCCAAGGGCCAGGCGCTTGCAAAGGTGGTCCCCCAATACGCAGTATCCCTTACGGGAGGCGAGGCAGTACGGGCGGTTCGCGAACCGCCCCTACTTTTGAAGGGGCAGAACCATGTGCGGTTCTCGTGCGACCAGATGGCTGCTCGAGTGAAAGTCGTAGTCATCTCGCACGGTGACAGCCTTTAATTGGTTATTGAGTACGGGCGGTTCGCGAACCGCCCCTTTCATCCTTCGGAGATCCAGCCTTCGCAGTTGCTTCGGCGGAGAAGGGCCTTCGGAGAATGGAACCTGATTATTGTCGAAAAGCCATCAAAAACCCAATGGCATAGAGGATTACGCCAACAAGGTAGGAAAACCACATATTTGCGAATCTTGCCGCTTGTAGTGAGCTTGTCGAATCTGATGGAGTGGTTATTTCATATATGAAGCAGACCACGAGCATAAGTAGGGCAAATGCTTTTATGCTTATTCCCAATACTTTCCTTTGATTCATTTCTTTCATATTGCTGCCTATTTTTATTTTTTGCCACCAAGGCACCAAGACACTAAGTTTTTTTTAATTTATAATTTCTTTGCGACTTCGTGCTCCAGCCTTCGTAGCCACTATGGCGGAGAAGGCCTTCGTGGCAATTTTTTCATATTGCTGCCTATAGAACCAACCAGAAAATCAACGTTAAAACTATTCCCACGACCAATGATACAACGCTCCAGAATCGCCAGTCCATTGCCAGGGTAGGTTTTTCCTGTTCGCCTTCTTCTAATGTTCCCCAGCAGAGACCTTTTAATTTTTCCGCTGGATATGGTTTCGTAAAGTAACTGCCACAAACCGTTATTAATGCGGTTATGATTCCTCCTGCCCAACTGGCCCATACGAACGACCACCAATATGGTGTCAGAACCGGGCCAACAAACCTGTCCAGAACACAGGCCGACACCGAACCTGCCAGCAGCCCGATAAAGGCCGGCAGGGCAGTTGCTCTTCTATAGAATATTCCAATCGCCAGGCTAACGAAAAGTGGAAACTGTATATACGAAAGCACAGACTGCCACGCCTTGTACGCCGAGCCGAAAACCGGGTAAACTTTGGTTGCAAATAGTGTGCCGCCGACCAAAAGCAAAATTACGAATATTCTCCCAACCCGGACATAATGGACATCCGGTTTATTCTTTACCAAAAATCTCTGATATATGTCTCTGGTCAAGACCGCTGACATAGAAGCCAATAGCGAGTCGCAGGATGACATTCCTGCCGCATAGAGTGCCGTAACCGCCGCTCCGATTGTGCCAACGGGAAGCAATGTCGTGATGACTTTCGGCATAGCATTGTCCGGATTTTCTTTAATTATCTGCGGGAATAATACGGCTGCACAAAGGCCGACAAGCCCCCATATAAATGTCATCGGATATTTCATAATGCTTCCGACCACCAGCGCTGTCCTCGCATCAGCATCGCTCTTGCAGGCGAAAGCCCTCTGCAGGGTATTCTGGTCGGTGCACCAATATGGCAGACCCAGGGAGAGTGTGCCTACGAACATAGCTGCCCACCACGTATCTGGGGTGCCTTCGGTTCTGCTTAATACTACATGAAACATCTTTTGTGGTAACGCAGAATGTAGTCCGCTCCATCCGCCGACCGCCTGCAGAGAAAACGTGATTAATCCTGCAGCGCAGACCGTCATAATTATAAACTGGAAGACATCGGTTATCATTACGCCGGTCAAACCTCCCAGAAAGCAGTATGCTCCTGTTACGCCGGCCGCGATAAGTAGTGAGAACCACGGGGGCCATCCGACAATCGATGATAGTGGAAGCGCCATCGTATAGATTACTACTCCCAAAGTTAGCGTCCTGACTATGATGAACAATATCCCCCATAATACCCTCATAGATGGATTATATCTTCTTTCTATGAACTCGGGTATTGTATAGACTCCGCTTTTCAAAAAGTGCCTGATAAAAAACCACGCTGAGATAATGCAAGGAATGGCACACGCAGGCAGCCAATCATAATTCAGCCATGCCAATCCGGTAGCCGCAACTATTCCAGTAACGCCTATGTAGGTTTCTGTGCCTATGTCTGTCGCCTGCAAAGAACAGGCGGCTATCCACCAGGGCATCTTCTTGCCGGCCAGGAAGAAATCCTTTTGCGATTTTATGTTGCCGGTAAAGTATGCACCCAAGCCGAAGACGATAACGAAGTAGCCTACTATTATTACAATGTCAGGCCATGCAAGCATATAATTTCCTTGAAAACAAGAATCTGATGCTGGTTAAGGATTAATGGAGATTTTCATTTCCTCACTTTTTATATTCCATCCGCTTACGACAAGTGAGGGTTCTTCTGTTCCTATATCTTTAATATCGAATTCAACTTTTACACGTCGCTTCTCTCCGGGCAGGAGTGAAAAGTAGTTGTCTTCCCAATAAATAGGCAGGACGAGGTCGCCTGAAACACTTTTCTTTATCTTGGGATTTGCTGCAAATGCTAAAGTTGAAGATGGATTCTGCATATCAGCATAGACAAAACAAGTGTCACCTTTTTTCTCGACGCTGCAGGAAATATCCAAATCCACTTCGGCAAGATTATATAAGTCACTGAATTCAGCTTTTTCGTCAGGTTGTGTGGATAACCAGTAGAAATTGGAAGAAATCAGATTATCCAAGTTATCTTTCAATTCAAGTTTTAGAAAATATGTTTGCTTTATGTTTTTTGGACGCTCGACAGTAAATATCTTATTGCTGCTATCCGACCCAATATTGGCCGTCAAGCTTTTCGAATACTTTTTGGTCATATTCAAATCATACAGGTTGGCGGTAACTTTTAGCTTTTCAAAATTCTGGTAATGACTATTGATAACGTAAATCGTGTCATTGTCATAGGAATACTGGACGTGCAGCGGCTCGCACGCTTTTTTTGTCCCATAGTATGCCCCTGTCGGAGCCAGGTACCAGTCAACAACATTCCAGGATAGCGTTGTTGGCCACGGGGCATTGAACTTCCAGGTAAGAAGGAAAGTGCACTCATACTTATTTTGTGCCACGACCTCGTGCAGGGCACGCATGGCCTCCATAGTCATTATCTGCGATTTATACGAGAATTCATCGATATTCTTTGCCTGGCCGTAACGCCGATTCAATAGCTTTGTAAATGAAGGAACTAATTTGCCTTCCTGGTCTCCGTCGAGCCAGGTCCCTGTACAGATAGTATGGAATCGCCACGCTGGTCTGCTTGTCGGCCACACATCACTTTCGGGCAAAAACTTGTGGAAATTCTCTGCGAGGGCAACTTCCCCGCCTATTCCGCCTGAATAGGTGGCCCCGGATGCGTAGCTCCTTGGTAGGACGGTCCACTCGGTATTTGAATCTTGCCCATAATAGTAAGACGGCGGTGAAAAATGCCACGGGCCGCCCGTTCGCGTCCCACCCATATTTGAGCGTTCCTCTGCTGTTCCGCCTGACCCCGCTTGATAAGTTATGTGCGGAGCATATTTGTCAATTAGTTTTCGATACCCCTTATCAATATCGCGCGATGGAACCGTCTCATCATGCCCGATGAAGTGTATAATGGATGGGTGGTGTCTTATTTCAAGAAGATGGTCCTTAAAACATTCCAGTTGCAGCTTGTGGTCGGCGGTGTTTCTGGCAAATATCTCCGGCGCAGTCATAATTCCGTACTTGTCGCACATATCGTAGAATTCCGGCAGCTCTTTTATTGAGTATCCCTCTACTCGCATCAAGTTCCAGTTCATTTCCTTTGCGTATCGCAGCATTGACTCATATCGCTTGCTGGAGAACTGCAGCAGAAGGTCGCTTGTCATCCATGTTCCGCCTCTTCCCAGGATATTTTTCCCGTTGAGCTGGATAACCCGCCATCCTTTTTTGTTGAGGTTCGTTGTTATTTGGCGGACGCCAAAATTGATGCTTGTGCTGTCTGAGATTTCGTCATCTATTTCAAATTCAAGCCGTAGCTTGTAGAGGTTCTGCTGTCCCAAAGGATTTGGCCACCACAATCGAGGATTTTTGATGTTCAGCTCACCAAACTTATCCGGCAAAAATTCGGTTTCTTTTGTTTCTTGGGGTTTCAGGGTTACAGTTTGGCAAACTACTATAGTTTCGCCCTGACCTTTTGAGTTTCCACCCAGTGCAATATTGTCAACATCAGTTATGATAGCCCGTAAGATTCCCGTAACTTGCTTATTAGACGTGTTGTTTATCTGGCCGGAAATTCTCATGTGTGCCACATCCGCAGAGGGCAAATCGAGCTTGCAGACAACGTTTGGATGTTTAATGGTAACTGAGCCCGTTGCTCTGATATAAACACCCCGCCAGATTCCCATATTGCCATCGGGAGGATAAGGGCAGTGGTCGTCCCAGGAGCTTGTGCATTCCATATCGGATTCTTTGTCGTTCTTTCCATGAGATTGCCCTGGCGCAGTTATCTGAACAGCGAGATAATTGTTACCACTAATTACAGTATCGGTAACGTCGAAAGCAAAACGCCTGAACATTCCGACAACTATGCTGCTGTCTGCAATTTTTCTTCCGTTTAGCCAGATATTCGCCTTGTAATTGATGCCATCAAAATGCAACCATATCTTTTTTCCGATATATTTTTGTGGTAAACGGAATTCGGTTCGATACCAGTATGGAATCCTGAAAGGACTATTGTCGGGCATTGAATACCATATTCCATCCTGATAGCCGGGTATTTTTCGCATGTTCTCACCGAAGTATGGGTCAGGAAAGACGCCATTCTTACACAATACCGCTAAAACTGTCGATGGCACAGATGCAGGATACCACCCATCTGGTTTGAATTTGTCGGTCGATACAATGTCACCATTCTCTTTGACCTTATCACAGGATTGTATTTCCCATCCTGCCGTTAAAAGCAGGTCACGCGAGACGGACTTGTCTTTTTCATTTTTCTCAGCACAATAAGAGGGTGCTGTTGCGATGGTTATCCCTGCAATCATCATTGCAAGTATTTTTCTCATTGGTCTGTTTCCTTTGCCCATATTGATTGAACTGCGCTGTATTCTAATGCAGCTTCAACTTTGGCGCAGGTTAATTCGTTAAAAGCAACTGTTACAGTAGTTCGCTGATATTTTCCTTAACTTTTACAATTGCAGTCACGATATCATCAATATCCCGCCTCTCCGATAGCAGAACCTGATGTGGAATGACAACTGTTTCTGAGCAAATCTTTTCTGTTACGGGGAACTTCTGGTCTTTTATAGATATCTTCTTGCCGTAATACGGACAGGTGAAGGGGCATCCTTTGGGTCCCTTCTCGACTTGCGCAAATACTGGATTCTTTGACAAAGGCCAGGGGTAGCCGATGTGACAGGGGATGCCTTCGGCATTTAATGCCTCAACAAATTTGTCTCTCGAAACGCCGGCGAACTTCTCCTTGTTATACTGCAATAGGTATAAATAATACCCATTTACATCAGTATTACCATCGCCAGGCACAGGGCCAATGCCATTAATATCTTTAAATCTTTTGGCCAGATAACGAGCGTTCTTATTTTTTATTTTCAGTTGCTCATCCAGCCGTTCGAGCTGTGCTAAAAGGATGGCTGATTGGAATTCCGTAATCCGATAATTTGCAGGTCGAACATAATGGATATACCAAGATTCTCCTTCGTGCCGGCCGCAACTGCGATATTGAATACACTTCTCAGCCAGCTCACTGTTGTCTGTGATAATAATGCCGCCTTCACCGGCGGTCATTGTTTTGCTTGCCTGAAAACTAAAAGTCGCAGCATCGCAGATAGAGCCGAGTTTCTTATCTTTATAAATCGCTCCGTGGGCGTGAGCGGCGTCTGCGATGACTATCAGATTGTGTTTCTGGGCAATTTTGATAATCCTGTCCATATCGCAGACGAATCCGCCGTAATGCACAGGAATAATCGCCTTTGTTTTATTCGTGATTGCTTTTTCTATTTTCTCAGGGTTGATACACTGCGTGTCATAGATTGCGTCAACCAGGATAGGAATTGCATTGACCGCAAGGACAGCACCTACTGTTGCGATGAAGGTTAGTGCCGGTACGATTACCTCATCTGCTGCCCCGATACCTGCTGCACGCAGCACAATCTCTATGGCAACGCTGCCATTGGCGCACGCTACACTGTATTTGGCGCCGTGGTAATGAGCGAATTTTCTTTCAAATTCTGCCGTTTTTGAGCCGGGGTCTGCTCCCCTCATACCTGCAAACCAGGCCCGGCTCTTAATCAATTCTTCAACGAACTTGAGGTCACGATGGTCATAATAAGGCCAGGGGAAAAACTCTCTGGTTCGGACCTTACTTCCGCCGCTGATTGCAAGTTTGGGCATTTCTTAAACTCCCCTGAAGTATCGGCTTATTTTTTCATCGACCAGATAATAGAAAATATAAAACCGAAGCATTCCAAGTAAGTTACAGCGATGGTTTTTTTAATCTTGGTAAGATAGCACATCTATTTTGGAATTACCATTATTCTCACATAAATTTTAATGCGATGCTGAGACACCTGTTGCCTTTTCTCTTTAGTCCTGCTGTATTATTTTTAGGTATCGTCCCATCCAGTATGGTAAAAGATATATGTCCCCGCTGAATTCATACCGTCCACTGTCACCTCCATCAAGACGGAATGAATTGGCGTTGTGTTTACTCATCGGGCGCTCATCGGGTGGCAGCACGTTTGTTGTAGTCTGCTGTCGAAAATTCGGCTCAAGCAATGTCAGGTCCTTACGATGACTATTTCTGATGGTCCAGCTAATTGTATCTAACGGGAATTCACGCAGAGTCCAGACGGCTTCCTCCAAATCAAAATCCTTCGCTCCGGTGCTGGCATAGATAAAGTTCCAAAGAGGGTTTTTCTCAGGCCGTTCAATCTGCCAGTGGTCTTTAATCGCCTCACGGTACTGCCTGCGAAGTTTTTCAGAGAAAGCATAGCGGTACAGGTTCCAGTAGCTCAAAAAGGCCAACTCGTCGTCTGAGTGGTTCCATTCTGTCGTGAGAATTATTCCAGGGACCCGACTGTACGTGGCGACCGGCGTAGTGATATTGTCGAGATAGCCGTATTTGTCAAGCAGCTCAAACGCCTTTTGTTTATAGACCTCTTTGCGTGTGAAGTGATATGCCGCCTGTAAGAAAGAAATTATTTCAACAGAGTTCAGCCGCCGGTCGCCAACCTGCCGTGGGAACTGATTGACGTAGTCCGGAGGCCATCTGCCCCATTGAGTCGGCTTGCCGTCGTAATCAATCAAATACCAATCATTTCGCACAATGTGGTCCATTATGCTGTCGATTAGAACAATTGCTCGGCTGCGCCACTTTTCGTCAGGAGCTAATTCTGCGAACAATGTATATGCAAAGAAGTGACCAACGATTTCGTCACTGCTTGTTGTGCCTTTCCAGACCCATCTTCCATCTTCGGTCTGGTGCCAATGTTGTTTGTCTGCCATTTGATGTCCGGAGCGTTCGAAGGAGCGAGATGGGAATCCTTCGATAGGATTGATTTGGGTCAGTCGTTCCATTGCCTCGAAGGATTCATAGCAGTTTTTCAACGCCTCATCCGACTTTGTAACGGCATATCGAAATAGCTCACTGGATAAATACATAGCTGTCCAAAGGCCATCATTATCCTCATCGACAAGCATGCCCGTCGAAAAGTCCCCCTCCTTGGCCATCGCGAGTCCGCTATTTAATCCGTACCTTATGTGGTGTTTTCGCGTAAGCTTGGTAAAATGCGATGCTTTTGCTTCAAGTGTCATTTCTTTGAAGCAGATTATGCTCAGCCCCTGACGTGATAGGATAAGCACCGAACCATCAGAGCCTTTGGAAATATCGACGACCTCGTCATCCACAAGCCATCGCTTTGATGCGTAATAATCCATCTGTCCGTCACGACGAAGACAAAAAGCCCCCATAGCCGTCCCGAACCAGATTCTATCATCGATTTCTTCAATGCACCTGATATCTGAGCAGGGCAAACGCTTTTTCATATCTGAGCGTGGCTTGAAACAATCCGCATCTAACTGTATGTAACCATCTGCTGTACCCACCAGCAAAGTTCTGTTGCCATCCACAAGCGCCAGACAGTGCAAATTGCTGACCTCAAAGACCGTGGCCGGCTGGCTGCCGGGTTTGAGACAGACGATACTATCCCCGCATAGAAGTAAGTATCGATGATGCTGGCTATCGTAAACTACACCTTTTTTTCGGCTACGGCTAATATTCCATTGCGAGCTATTCTTTCCATCTGAAAAGTGGACAGCACGCTCATCAGTGAGGAGCAGAAAATCGAAATCGCTTCCCATTTGCAGTGTGTTTGCTTTGGGCGTCTGGTGCTGAACAAAAAGGCGACCTGCCCAGGCATTGCTTAGGACAGCGTCTTTGGTCAAATAGACAAATTGCTCACGATAGGTCGCTATGTCGTTAATTTGCATATCCTGCAGAGGTTGATAGAGATTGTCACATACCAAACTCCCATCGTTGACTTGCAGCAGACCTCGGTTGGACAGTACGAGAATCCGACCGTTCCGGTCTGCGCGAACTCTCCAAAGCTCCACATCGCCTGATGCCGCCGAAAGTAGGATTTTCACACTATAGTCCTGTATGAAAGGATGGTCACGACAAATTCGCTGGGGTGATTTCGCCGAAACCGGTGCATTGGCCAGGGCTATTATAGTAAAGACAACTACTAATCGCATCCCCATACTGCTACCCTTGCCTTTTCTTCATTGTCCCTGGGAATTGTTGCCAATTTTTAATAAAGCGTCAAGTTGTGTTCGGTTCCAAGCGGGAGAGGTTTTTTGGAGCGTTGCCCTTTTTCATTTCTGAAGATGTACATGGCCTTAGTAGTTACTAACAGCACGTCGCAAATCTTATCGCCGTTCATATCGCCCGCCAGAATACTTCTCTCGGCGACCTTTTCGCCCTCTGCCTCGTCCTCGCCTGCCTTTGGGGCTGAAAGGACCGCTATACGTTTGCCTTGATAGTTATAAATAGCTCCGTTATCTCCGACAAGGATTTCATCGATTCCATCGCCGGTCCAGTCTAACAGATAATGGTGCCTGCTGTAATTTGTAACAATCCGACCCAAAAGCTTTCCCTGCTCATCAAGTACCCATAGCAGCCCATTGCCGAAAGGTTGATGGTCAATATCGACCACCAATTGCTCTCCCGGGTAATCAGGTATGACCTTTCCAACGTCAACGGACTCAAAATGATGGCCGCTAATCTCCCATAGGGTTTTGCCTGTGCCATCCACCATAGCAATGTTATTTGCGCCGCAGCAAGTCAGCGCAAGTCGAAAGTCTTCCGGTTTTTTGCCTTCGCGGACGACCCGGCAGCAATCCAGGTGCCCCACTTTCTGTTTAACTTTTTCGGATTGAAAGACCCACCGCAGCGTTCCATCAGGGTTTAGCAGGGCATACCCGGCCATAATTTCATCGCGCCCGTCACCATCAATGTCAATCGGTCTGGGCTGATGTGCGGTATGGTAACCCGCAGGTTCCTTAACCGTCCACAAAAGTTTCCCTCCATAATCGTAAGCCCAAATCTGACCATACCTTGTCTTGACCAGCACGTCGCCTGGATGCTTACCACCGCTTAAATTACAAAAAACAAGACAGTCTGTCGCATCCTCATTTATCTTTATCCGACGGCGTTCCTGCCCGCTGCTGCCATCCATCTCAACTAAATAATCTTTTGTGCACAGGATGACCTCCTGTTTGCCGTCGCCGTCCCAGTCGTAAATCTGACAGGCGACATCGTGATGCCACATCTTGCGCCCGATATCCGGATTGCCCCACCGCCACAGAACTGTCCCATCAAGTTTTTGAGCAACGGCTGTGCTGGTATAGTGGATATCATCTTTGTTGACGTTTTCAGCGCTTACAATTTCAACCTGTCCGTTACCATCTACATCACCGGCAGCTACCCATTGCCCTCCATACGCAGGGTCAAGATGAACAACCTTCCACGGCTCGATTCTATTAGATTTATTGGTCGGCTCACCGACATCATTTACATCAAAGTAAGCAAATTGTCCGTAAGCTCGTGAAGTAGCCCAAAAGCCCTGCGCAAGCAATAGACAAAGAATCACAAACGTATATCTGCTGTTGGTAGTAGTCTTTGAACTCATAATTAGTTTGTTTGATACCTCTCTAATGTTTTCTCCATACGGGCCGTGCTATCAACCAGGCCCCCTTCCCGATTACGCAATAGCCACAAACGTTTGTGCTCAGTTATTATATTCTTTAATTTGACAGCCAGTTCTTTACGGGTGTTTTCCGGTATGCTGTCGATTTTCCCATCCGTTGTTTGCAGCCGGGCTATTGCCAGGCAGCAGGCGTGACGCAGCAGTGCCGCGGCGTTGGAGACTTCATCAGCAACCTGTTGGGCATCCGGGTGCTCCATACGTGCCTGAGGCAGGGGTGACATAACCCTATCAATATAGTCTCGTGTTTTTTTCAGACAATCAACTGTTAAACCGGCATAGGGCCCTGCAGAAATAGAATCCTCGGGATTTTGAAGTATATAGAAGAGAATGGACTGGTTGCCCAGAAGCACACCAGGTTCTTTGTAAGCATTTCCCAGATCATAAATCAGTCGTCCCATCACGCCGGCTTTATCCCTGAATGTATGTAAATCAAGCACTCTGGGCAAATCACTATTCTGGTTTGACTGTCTTGCCCAGCTTACTGCTGCGCCATAAGCGTATCCCGAATAGGATACCGGCAGTGGCTGCCAGTGTCCATTGTCACCCCAGTCAGTATTCAGATATCCTATGGCCCCGTGAGCCAGGCCGTTCTCAGCCGCATTCCGCAGATTCTCAATTGCATTTTCAGTCCTGCCGGCAATGGAGTTCCAGCTCGAAGTGCCGGGGCATACGTAAAATGGAACTCCTGATGCTGC
>Ga0315288_10006249_pt1 | contig 15109 bp, 12 predicted proteins | sample YL17G11_20_MG_FD_203454 | JGI IMG/M metagenome (GOLD analysis project Ga0315288, IMG submission 203454) | Sediment microbial communities from Yellowstone Lake, YNP, Wyoming, USA - YL17G11_20 | ecosystem: Environmental > Aquatic > Freshwater > Lake > Sediment | place: USA: Wyoming | collected... | reverse complement strand
TCGAGAATGCCAATCTGAAAGAAGCATACCTCGTGCAAGTCAATCTGCAAGAAGCCAACCTCGAGGGAGCCAATCTGCAAAGAACCCACTTCTGGCTTGCCAAGCTGCAAGGAGCCAAACTCGAGGACGCCAATCTGCAAGAAGCCGACCTCGGGGACGCTAATCTGCAAGAAGCCAACCTCGAGGGAGCTAATCTGCAAGGAGCCAACCTGAATTCCACCGAACTGCGAAAAGCTAATTTTAGATTTACGAAATTGCAGGATGCTAACCTATTCGGAGCCACTTTCGATTCTACATATCTGTGGTTCGTTAATCTTGGAGAAGCGAAGGACATAAGATACATAGAATGGGGAGATAGAATTGAGAATCGCTATATCATAAGCGAAGAAATACAAACAGATTATAATAAATCCGATGAAAATTTTCGTAGAGCGGAGATCACCTACAGGGACTTAAAAAACTTCTACAAAAAAGAATTGATGGATGATGTCGCTGGCGAGTTCCATTATCGGGAAAATCATTTGATAACCAAAAGATACCTAAGAACTAAAAGTGAACCTTTCTATTATCTTTGGGGGATGTTTCACCGTCTCTTTTTGGAATATACCTATGGCTACGGCTCACGACCTATCTGGCTTCTTCGAGATTCAAGCATTATCATCGTTGTGTTTTTCTTGATCTTCGCTTTTTTAACCATACCTCGGAGAACGAAATCTGGTATCTATCTCGTCCAACCAGGACGACGCGGTGAAAAAGAGAGGTTATTAACATTCCGCAAGGGGCGTTTGTTTCTCGATTGTTTTTACTTCAGCCTTCTTTCCTTTGTCACCTTCGGCTATGGAGCGTTACAACCAAGACAGTGGCTTCAGTTTTTCCGTTTACAACCGTTGGAATTTAAACCTGTTCGTTGGGCACGTATCTTTGTCGGCATTGAAGCTGCACTCGGTATTTGGATATTTGCCTTGTTGGTGACGGTGTTGTTCGGAAAGGGATGAAGTATTTAAATTGAAAGTTTTGTTCAGCTGTTGGTCAAGAAGACCAACAACCAGCGTGAGGTATTACGAAATCCAAGCTATTTTTATATCCTTTTCTAAACCTTTAAACTCTTTGTCTCCCGTGACAAGCTCTCCTTTATGAAGTTTAGCTAATGCAGCCGCAAAGCAATCAGCATAGGAAATCTTATTTGTGGCTTTGATACGGGCGGCTTCTTTTGCCAGACTTAAATCCACGTCTATTATATCTATAGGCAAGGATTGGATTATCTTTTCAATCTCCTGCGCTTTTGCTTGTCCGCATTCACGTAAAACAATATAGTAGACCTCGCCAAAGTTTACCGAAGTCATAAGCAAGCTTTTGTCTTTCTCAACCGCGTTGACAAAAAGAGACTCCACCTTTTCATAGCCGGGCTCTTTTTCTAGGAATACCAGAAGAGCATGAGCATCCAGAATTCTTCTCATAGCTTAAGCCTCTCCCTCTTTATCCTTTAAGCGTTCTTTCAATATCGCTTTTGACAATTTGCCCTTGGTTGGCAAGACACCAGCTATTTTTTCGAAGTATTCAGGTGTGACCGGCTTGAGAATCAGCTCGTTTTCCCTTTCTTCAATATAAAGCTTTGTCCCTCTTTTTATTTTCAATCTCTGGCGAATTTTTGAGGGTATTACAATCTGTCCTTTCGTAGTCACCACTGTCGTAGTCATTTTCTTGTCCTCCTTTCGTAAAGAAGTATAACACACATTGAAAGGTATGTCAAGTAAAATATTTATTATTTTTTATAATAGTCTTACTTAAATAATATAATCGGAATTGTCCCCAAGGAAACAATAGACATCTGCTTCTATTGGTGTTCTTCACCAACAGGAATTATTCTTAAATCATTATGCTGTTGGTCAAAAAGATCAATAGCCAGCGAGAAGTGTTCTACTTATCAGGTATCACTATACGATGCCATCGTATAAAAATGCAGAAAACTATACGATACCAACTTGGTTATCGGATGTCTTCTTTCTTCTGATGCTTTGTCACAACGCTAAAAAATTGATTTTAACGGGTATTTTCTCATCTCGGCTCTTGTAAACAACGTATTTTGCACCAAGAAGTTTATATGGTTCAAGCTTAGCAGTAATATCTTGTGAAGACCAGCCCTCCATAGGAACACTCCACCCCTTCCGATCCAATAGATATAAGTAAGCTGGGTCTTTACTACTACCACCATCGACCACAAAGAGATCGTGGATGGAAGTCCGAGCTTGTATTTCGCTCTTGATTTGGTCTATCTGAATTATGTCTTTATCTACGCGATAAGTATGAAATTGATTAGCTAAAAGTACTAATGTGAAAAGAATCAGAACCACCCATATTTTCTTCTTATAGATTTCCCGGAACTTTAGAAAACCATAAAAGGTTCCAGCCACCATAGCGGGAATGATACTGCCCAAAAAATAAGGATGCACGATAAAATGCTTTCCGATAATAAAAGGCAAAACCAACACGGTGCATAATGCAATGGTGAATAATTGGCTTATTGGCTTTATAAAAAGCCCCTTTGCTAATCCAATAATTTTATCTTGCTTCAATTTGTATACACCATATACAAAAAAGGGGACCAGATAATAACCCATAAAATTATCCGACAGCTTTTTTATCATTCCGATCCACATCTCTGCATGTAAGTATGCTGAAACGTTTTCTCGAACGGGAGTTCCCATGAAATAATTCAGACCATATTTCCGGCTCAAATATGGTACATAAACAAAATACCAAAGAATAAGAGGAGTCAAAATAAATATTCCAAGAATTGAAACCATTAACCTATCCTTATAGTTAATTTTTGCTCCGAATAACAAAAATGACAGCAACGGCAATCCGAAGAAGCAATAATAAGGGCGAATCAAAAAGCCAAGTGTCAAGCTAATCCAGCAGGTTAAAGCGCTGGAGAGTTTATTTTGGTTATTGCAATATTTAAAGAAGTAGTAATAACCGGTTAAAACACAGAATAACGCCATAAACTCAGGCATAAACCTACTACTATAAGTATAGATGAAAGGGGAAAGGAATGCTGAGGATAGAAGTAATAAAAACTTGGTTTTTTTCAAGTCTTGGAAATTTATTTCAAGCTTTAAAATCTTGCAAAGCATCCCCATACTCAATAGGGATAAAACGAAAGATACGATTTTGCCGAATCCTACCCATATATGTCCAGTAATGCGATAGATCAAACTGATAAAATAATTATAAGCAGGGAATTCCATTCCGGCAATTCCGGTTTTTTCTTCACGGACGTCAATCCGTGGCTTGAAAAAGTCAGCTGACTCAGTAACGTAATTTCTTGCCACAGCCGCGGTATCATATTGACGCCAGCGGTGGCCACCGGAGATGGGCATAAAAAAATATGGGATATGAAGTCCGGTATACAAAGCAATTATGATTATGACTGCCTTATTTTGCATACAAAACGAGAAGGCTTTTTTCTTTATCATTGGGTTTTCTTCAAAAGAGTTGCTAAAATAATGGGGAAAATGGTGGAGTTCCTCATTTTTTTCCCCACCCACGAAGGCTACAAAAAACCACATTATGACACAGCCTCAAAGGGAAGAGGGAAATCTTGACCTTTGTATCTGGACATAACCTGGTGCGTGGGTGAGGAGCAAGGCTATTCCTCTGGCAGTCCCTTCTCCGATACCAGCTTGTTTAGCTTTGCCATAGCGGCTCCATCCGGATCATATTTTGAGAGATATATCAGAAATTCATCGTAGGTTAGAATCTTGCCTTTGAAGTCCTTATAAATTTCTTTGAGGAATTTCTCCCAGTTCTCATTTCCCATTCGTCTTCGCACTATGTCGATCACATAAGGACCTTTTCCGTAAATGGCAGTGGCTTTCTCCTTGGTGTTTGGGAAATCGACGTCCATGATTGAGACTTCTTTATCTGAGCCGGCAATTTGCTTGTAGGCATCTAATCCGTGTTGAAGGTCTTTGGTAAAAGCATCCTCTCCCTTGGTTTTCTCCAGATACATCAATCTCAAATAATGGGGCAACGAGAGCTGGAGAAACCAAAACCCTTTTCCCTGAAATTTAAAGAATACCCCTGCCGCCATCCACTGACATGCAATAGGAAGAAGAAGCATGTCATAATCACCCATTTTGAATGCATCTATGAGTGTTGAATCCACCATTAAAAAAGCGGTGGCAATATTCGTTCCCCCTATTCCGGGAATTTCTACCAAAGTCAAACGATCATGGGGATACTCTCCGATAAATTGATTATAAAATTTGAATGCGTTGCAAGCTTCGGAAAGAATCGCCTCGATTGCCTCTTTACTACCAGTGAAAGAATAGAAATAGATTTCTTTGTTCTCACATTTTGTGACGGTTTGCTTATAAAAGCTTGTTTTGGCGATGACTAATGATAGTTTGAACACTGGGATTTTGCTTTCCCAGACGAATCGAGAGCTCATGCGGAGATCATTTTTTTCCACAAAATCACCCGGGGCAAAAACATCGTAACCTCGGGGAACCGAGGCGGTGAGCTTAAATCTGGCGATTTGATCGAGGATAAGAGGATACCAGCGGTGTCCTCGATCTACCATCATGACGTCGCCTTTTAATTCACTCATCGGTAAAGAGTAATTAAAATCCACGGTCAGATTTCGACTGGAAACCAGCTCGGAAGGGACGGTTAAACGCAAAGTATCTTTCCCCACAAACTGGTAGGGCAGATCAAAAGATCTATCTTTTGTTTCCGATCTGATAGCTCCAATTTGGGCATCAGAATTCAACATAATCTCAAATTCAGAAACAGTATCCGTTTTTTCCAGCTCCAGCGTAGCTGACACCTGTAATTCACTGCTAACCAAATTCAGACTGGCCTTGATGTCATAAGAAATTATCTTCACTGGTGAATTTTGACAAAATGCATTCTGACTCACCAATAACAACAAAAATGATACAAGTAACTTCAGATTATAAGATCGCATATTCACCTCGAGTTTTGTGAATTTAATAGGCTCGAATCTCGGTTTTCGGTTTCGATGCTCGAAGTTGATCTCTTGATGTTTGATTTTTCTAACATCGATTCCCGATTAACGAACTTCGCTAACGATAAACGAGATACGAACATGAGAAGAATTCAATTATACTTACCTTTCAAAGTCTTCGGATCAAGTGCTTTGGGCATTCCTTGCGGGAAGCGGGCGAATTTTCTTAGCTCATCCCAGGATTTAACTGGAGTTGTCTCTATAGGCTCGTATGATTGACCGCTGGTTATAATGCTTCCCAAGACAATCCACACCGGAGCTGATATTATCAGCCCAATTCCATGAGAAGGCGTTGACAATACACCCACAAGAGTCCATATCCCCAGCACCCCATATTTAGAATCATAGGTAACCAGCCGGCCTTGTTTGATCTGCTTTTGTGGGATCACCACCAGCTTCTCTGACGTGAGCACAAAAACAGATTCACCGTTGACGGCTATGAATTCTCCTTCAGCTATTCTTTTGTCGGAGCTGGTGGTATTATATTCCACTGTTATCCAGGCACCATAGGCTTCCTGTTGTGCCTCTTCGGCAGTAGGAAGCCAGTGTCTGGGCGCGGTGGTGCTGGCACACCCCAAAAGAAGAATAGGAAAGATAACAAAAATAGATGCTATGACTATTCTCTTAGCGGGCATATCGACTTCCCCAGAATTGCTGTTCTATCTCAGCCTCGACCTTTTTGAATTCAGGTGCAAACTTTTTAAGAGCTTTCTGAGGATTTAAAAACATCATCCGCGCCAGTGCTGGATTTTCTTCTGCTAACCATTCGTCTCGAATCCATTCCATATAATATCCCCGACTTTCCAAGAAAAGCTCGTAGTTTATGTAATCATCCGGCAAAAGGTAAGTCAAGGTATAAACGTCCCCGGGCAGAGTTACCAGCACCTGGGAGGTATCAATCAAAATGTTCTTAGCGGTTGAGTCCAAGATGGCGTCATGACGAACCATATAGGGTGATAGTCTTTGGGGGGTCACTTTTTTGTCCAGCAAAGCGAGCGCAACATAATCTATCCGCCAGTGTCCTTTGGTAAAGCGAAGCTGAATCTTTTGTGATCCTGAGCCCAGATTAGGAAGCGGCACCACTCGGACGTCGGTAGCCAAAGGTCCGGTCTCGCTTACTTGAGTAACGGGTATCCAGTTGTTTGATCCATCTTGTTTTAGGATTTCGATTCCTCCCAGCACCTGACCAATGCCTCCCATACGTTTACGGATCGACTCATTTCCGCTCTGGAGCTTGGCATACCAATCACCCACAGAACTTCCCATATAAGCCAGTGTCTGATAAAACAGATAGGTAGAAAGGAGTGATTGTCTAAAAGCCATCACCAAACCCACTTTTCCATCGGGCACGCTATCGAACTCAAGCTCGACAGTTTCCTTTGTACCCAGGAAGGTTGAATCAGCCAGGCTTTTGCGCTCGATGCCGTCAAAAGCTATGATTTGACTCAAACAGTCCCCCTCTGGACCATTACAGTGATGGGGCGGTATGATCCGGGTGGTTTGCCAGAACTCTCCCTTCGGAGTTACAAAGACGCGTCCTCCATGGAGTCTTGGAACAACAAGCATATCCACATATCGCACCACGTGAGTTTCAAGTGCTTCGTTCTTCATGGTTACGTTAAACTCTTTTCCTGTGGGTTTGGCGCGATATAAGGCGTCTATGTCTTTTGCTTCAAGCGAGGGGGCAACGCTGGAAGAAAAACCTTCTGCCTGTAGAGTCTGATTCGGTCCATCATCAACATAGAAGGTGGGACACGAGCCAAAACAAGCTTTCGGATTGGTTATGCAGTAGACCGTCAATATTACGGAAGCACCGGTCACCAGAGCCATGGCCATAACCTCTGGAGAGGTGGTCACCAGGTTGGTCTCAAAAATGGCAACTGAATCAAAAGGAATCGAAAAGGAACCATTAGCTAAGACCTCCCGATTGGCATCTAAAAGCTTTCCATCACCGGAAACGATTTTTAGATTAGAATTCACACTCCATTGGGATAGAATGTAAACTCGTCCATCCAGCATATGCGCTTTGAGAAAAGCTGAGTTATGATCAAGTGATTTGGCGTTCTGGGGAGTCACCAACACCCGCTTCTGGGTTGCTACTCCACAACCATCCAGAAGCAGAATGTAGACAAATAGAAGAAGAAAAAGATAAAAGATTTTCATACGAAGCCAGCTTTTACTTAAAGAAGACCAAAAGGACATAACCACAATCCTTACTTAGTGCATCGAGCCGTTTCTTAACACTCATGATATATAGATCAACATGATACTGCCATCGATGTCTATAAATTAATCAAATTAAATGCGCCTGTCAAAGGTTTTTTACAGGATAATAGTTCGGGTGGGGACTGGATAATTCAGGTGACAGGCAAAAAGCAACAGGCAATAGAAAAACCTATTTCCTTAGCCTTTCTTTGCATAATAGTTGATTGCCAACTAGCAACTGATAACTGACAACTGGAAGCTGACAACTGGACTCTGGGGTTTAGTGGAGGTTGAGAGGAAATGGTAGCGCTACGGGGAGTCGAACCCCGGTTTGATGGCTGAGAACCACCCGTCCTAGACCACTAGACGATAGCGCCACGTAAAATCAGTTATTGGTTCGTGGTAAAACCTTCTTATTACATAAATTGGTTTAGTCTGCGTACTGCTTACTGTGTACTATTCTATAGGAAATTGCACTTCGGTGACATATTGCTCTGGAGGGATATTCGGTCCACCTTCCAGATATATCTCTGTCACCGCTCCATTCATCTTATATCCTTTCTTTGCTATCCATTCTTTAATATAATCATATTCACCCGCGATTTTATCATACGGTCCCTTTAATATGGCATATACCACTTTTCGAGCGGGAATCGTTTGTATCCCGTAACCTGAGTCCGGCATAAATCCATCCGGGATGACAAATCCAATCTCGCTTCTCAAGCTTTCCGCTCGGATCACGCTGGGATCATCATAGAAAATGCCCACCAGGTTTCCCGTAATTCCCTTTTGGGCAGCATACCCACCCAGTTGACCAAACAAAGGTTCCATCTGCTCATACGAGCCCGTATGTTCTAAATAAACGATCGTCATCTGTTCAGTATTTTTTATTAAAATCTCGTATGATTTCTTTTCCACCTTCTTCCCACATCCCGTCTGGGTAAAGATAAAGATGATGATAAGCAGAATTAGAAAAGCAGCCTGCAATATCTTCTTCACAAGTAACTCCTTCGTAATATCAGGTTTGTAATCGCCAGAAACTGACTTAAGTTAGGTTTGATCAACTCCCTTGGTTTCAGGTTTTAAACTACAAACTACGAACCCGGTTTCCCAAACCTGGGGGACAGGGATTCGAACCCCGATAGACAGATCCAGAGTCTGCCGTCCTGCCGTTGGACGATCCCCCAAATTTCACGCTCTATAATACGCAAATCGACTGGTTTGTCAAGCTCGAATTTGGATTCATTGGGAAAATAATGCTTGACATTCCATTGGTATATTATTATTATAATAGTTCAACCATTTAATAAAATGGCAAACTCATAGCCATAGGCAAGGTTTTTATGGGTAATATCCGCTCGAAAGATCGAAGAGTTAAATCTTTTCGGGCTTGTCTCATAGTCTCTAATTAAGAAGGAGAAAGACAATGAGGATAATACTATTGTTATTGGTGGTAGTGGTGATCTCGATTCTGTGGCCCTCTGATCTTTCCATTGGAGCATGCCCGGAGGATACCGTTGATAGTGGAATATGTGATACTCTGTATGTAGAGGTTTTTCCGCCAGACACTCTTTTTGTTGGTCCTGGGCAGTTAGTGCGTGTGCCCATTTATGTGACTCATGACATTCCGAATTCGGAGATAGACTCGATACCTGGTTTCACTATCCCTCTGTGCTACGCTCACACCAATGAAACCAAATATTGTAGTTTAAGCAGATACTGGAATAATACTACTTTTTCCGGTTCTTCCCTTCCCCGGAGCATTTTCCGGCACCTGGTTGCAGGCACAGACACTATTCACAACTGGTTTATGGACATATACGATTTAGTTCCAGAAAATGTGTGGGCACATCCAGATATATACCTGTGGTGGCCATCAAGTTGTTGCCTAAACTTGATTTCCACTACTCAACCATTGTTTGGTGAAGGGAGCCGGGTGCTTCTGGCAACCATAACCTTCAGGGTGGAAGATACCATGACGATCTGTTTAGACTCTTGCATCTGGGCTCCATCGCTTCGACTTGCCTTTTCCCGCTCTGATGCGGTGAGTTATATTCCCAGACACAACCTGCCTTTTTGTTTTTCGTTCTCTTGCCCGAAACGAGGAGATTTCAATGCAGACTGCATCATTGACCTCGGAGACGTTGTTTATTTGACCAATTACTTGTATCGTGGTGGTTCTCCTCCCAATCCTTTAGAGTCAGGTGATACCAACTGTGATGGGGTGGTTGAGTTGGGTGATAGGGTCAAGCTGGGCAATTATGTATATAGAGGAGGGTCGCCGCCGTGTAGCCCATAGAAGTTTTGCAAAATTATTTCAAGGCGGTTAAAAGAAAGGAGGAGAAATGAAATCAGTCATATTATTTGTGGTCGTGATAGTGGCATCGATTTTATGGTCAACAGATTCTTCGCGGGCAAATTGCCCGGAAGACTTTGATGACAACGGGATATGTGACACCCTTTACGTAGAGGTCTTTCCATCGGACACTGTCTTTACTAGACCTGGGCATTTAGTGCGCGTCCCCATTTTTGTGACGCATGATGTTCCGGATCCGTCTATAGACTCGATAGCAGGCATGACGATCCCTCTGTGCTACACTCACACCAATGTAACCAAATTTTGTAGTGCGAGTTATTACTGGAACACGTTGGCATTCACAGAACCTGAGCTTGATCGGAGCATTTTTAGGAATCTAAACGGAGTGCAGAACTGGATGCTGGACTTTTATGAGCAGGATCCGTCTTATGTTTGGTTGAACACGATCCGAAACCTGGATGGAACCTCTCATTTCTGGCTCTCTTTGTTTGCAACTACCCAGCCCCTTTTGGGAACATCGCACCATAAGCTAACTGCAACCATGACCTTCCGGGTGGAAGATACTATGACCATCTGTTTGGACTCTTGTCTCTGGCCTCCAACACAGCATTTAGTGTTTGTGACGAACGGAGCGTTTTTCAATTTCGTTCCCCGAGACAACCTGCCTTATTGTTTTACCATATCTTGTCCCACACGGGGGAATCTCAATGCAGACTGCATCATCGACTTAGGGGATGTGGTTTATCTGATATACTTTTTATATCGTGGTGGTCCCGCTCCCCATCCCCTTTCGCTGGGTGATGTTAACTGTGATGGGGTGGTGGACTTGGGTGACGTGGTTCTTTTGATTAAGTATGTTTACAAAGGTGGACCACCGCCATGCTATCAGGAACAGGGTTAGCGCTACAAATAGAATCCAAAAACAAAAGGATCAAGGCCATGAAGCTCATATTAATATTCGGGGTGGTACTGGTGACATCGATTTTGTGGTCAACAGATTCTTTGCTGGCGCAATGCCCGGAAGACCCTAGGGACAACGGGATATGTGATACCTTTCACGTTAATATCTTTCCCCCAGACACCCTCTTTACTGGTCCAGGGCAGTTAGTGCGTGTCCCCATTTTTTTGACCCATGATGTTCCGACTGCGAACATAGACTCCATACCAGGTTTCGTAATCCCTCTGTGTTACACTCACACCAATCCAAGCAAGTATTGCAGTTTGACTTGGTACTGGAATAATACCACGCTCTCAGGTTCCGGTTTTGCGCGCAGCATTTTCCGGAACCTTGGCACTGATACTACTTGGATGAAGGAATATTACGATGATCCAAACGGTCCCTATGACTGGACTGGCAAGAGTGTGAGTCTGGATGGAATCTCTCATTTCTGGCTCATGTTGTATTGCACCACCCAGCCACTTTTGGGAACAGTGCACCATAAGCTAACTGCAACCATGACCTTTAGGCTCGAAGATACTATGACTATCTGTCTGGATTCTTGCTTCTGGCTTTCATCTTTACACCTGGCATTTCAAAGAATGGATGCAGTTATGTATACTCCCCGACACAACCTGCCTTATTGTTTTTCCATCTTTTATCCGGCGATAGGTGATGTGACTGCGGATGGAGTAATCGACTTAGGAGACGTGGTTTATTTGACCAGTTATCTATATCGCGGAGGTCCTCCCCCTAATCCTCTTTGGCTGGGAGATACTAACTGCGATGCAGTAGTGGACTTAGGTGATAGAGTCAAGCTGGGCAATTATGTATATAGAGGAGGATCACCACCGTGTAGTCCATAGAAGTTTTGCAGAATTATTTTACGGGGGGGGTAATTAGAAAGGAGGAGAAATGAAATCAGTCATATTATTTGTGGTCGTGATAGTGGTATCGATTTTATGGTCAGCAGATTGGTCGCTGGCACAATGCCCAGAAGACCCTTATGATAATGGGATATGCGATACCTTAAATGTTGAGGTCTTCCCGCCAGACACTTTCTTTATTGGACCGGGGCAGTTAGTGCGTGTGCCCATGTTTATAACCCATGATGTTCCCAATGACGCTGTAGACTCGATATGGGGTATAGTTATCCCTCTCTGTTACACTCATACCAATCCTGCCAAATATTGCAGTTTGACTGCTTACTGGAACAATACCAGTCTCTTTGGTGCCGCTTTTGCGCGGAGCATTTTCCGGACCATTGGCACTGATACTACTTGGACGAAGGAATATTACGACGATCCAAACGGACCCAATGACTGGGTTGGCAAGATGTTGTTTCTGGATGGAACCTCTCATTTCTGGCTCGCAATGCGTGCCACCACCCAGCCGGATTTGGGAACGGTGAACCATAAACTAACTGCAACCATGACCTTTAGGGTGGAAGATACCATGACAGTCTGTATAGACACTTGCTTTTGGCCTCCAAGTTCACACCTTGCATTTGGTAGAATGGATGCTGTTACGTATGTTCCCCGAGACAATATGCCTTATTGTTTTACTGTCTCCTGTCCCAAACGGGGAGATTTAACTGGAGACTGCATCATCGATCTCGGAGACGTGGTTTTTCTAACCAATTATCTTTATCGCAATGGCTCTCCTCCGGATCCTTTAGAGTCGGGTGATACCAATTGCGACGGAGTGGTGGAGTTGGGTGATAGGGTCAAGCTGGGCAATTATATATACAGGGGAGGGTCACCTCCGTGTGGTCCATAAGATTTTAGCGGAATTTCGTCATTGCGTCAAGAGTTTCTCCTGACGCACAACGATGTCAGGACCAGGTCCTGACACAACTGAAATAATTAGTAATAATCTCTATTAACCAGCAATAAGGTGAAAAGTCATGAAGAAGGTTAGGGTAATCCCACTGATAACAATGGGGTTGATGTTGCTATTATCAACCCCTGCCCAGAGCCAATTCGCCAACGCTTTGGGAGGAAGCTCAAATGATTATGGTTATCGCGTGATTCAAACCCCAGACGGAGGATTTGTGGTAACCGGATACACCAATAGTTTTGGTGCCGGTGGCAGTGACCTCCTTCTTTCCAAGTTTGATTCCCTGGGGAACCACCTGTGGTCAACCACCTTAGGAGGAGCTAGTCTGGATGAAGGTCGCTCTTTGGCTCAAACCTCAGATGGAGGATTGATGGTAACCGGAAGCACCGGAAGTTTCGGTGTAGGTGGAACGGATCTTCTCCTTTGTAAATTTGATTCTTCTGGGAATCATCTCTGGTCAAAAACTCTGGGAGGAACAAGCTCTGACTATGGTCGCTCTGTTATTCAGACCCCAGATGGGGGATTTGTGGTAACCGGATATACTTCAAGTTTTGGTGCAGGCAATAACGATCTCCTTCTTTGCAGATTTGATGCTTCTGGTAATCACCTCTGGTCGCTAACTGCGGGAGGAACGATGAATGAGTTTGGTGAGGATGTGGTTCAGACCTCAGATGGAGGTTTCGTGACGATAGGAACTACTGGATTCGGTGTAGACAGTTGGGATCTTCTCCTCTGTAAGTTTGATTCCTCTGGAAATCTCCTCTGGTCAAGAACATTAGGAGAATCCCTAGATGAGAAAGGCAAATCTGTGGTTCAGACCTCCGATAGTGGATTGGTAATAGCTGGGCTTGCTCAAAGTTACACTAAGGATTCTAGTCATGATGTTCTTCTTTCAAAATTTGATGCTTTGGGGAATCACCTCTGGTCAAGAGTTCTTGGAGATGCCTCTTGGGACGAAGGTAACTCAGTGGTCCAGACTGTAGATGGTGGGTTAGTGATCACAGGATATAGACGTGATTATGATATTCTTCTTTCCAAATTTGATGCGTCAGGAAATCACCTCTGGTCAAGACTCCTCTGGAACCAGTCCGGATATTCCGTTCTTCAAACCCCGGATAGTGGATTCGTGGTAGCAGGAAGTGGTTACGGTGCAGGAGGGTCTGATCTCTTTCTTCTCAAGTTTGACCCTGGAAACGACTCCTGTTCGGGGCGGACTGAGCTTCCACCAGTTCAGAGTATCTCTCCCACAGTAACCAGTACCACCCTTACTGTTACCTCTTTTACGCCTATCATCACCAGTCCGAACCCAACGGTAACCTCACCTCAACCAACCATAACGGATGTGTGCAACCTCTACCCCCCCCCGCGGTGTCCGGAAGATCCCAATGATAATGGGATATGTGATACCCTTCACGTTAATATCTTTCCCCCAGATACACTCTTTACCGGTCCAGGGCAGTTAGTGCGTGTGCCCATGTTTGTGACCCATGATGTTCCCAATGACGCCGTAGACTCGATATCGGGTATGGTTATTCCTCTCTGTTACACTCATACCAATCCTGCCAAATATTGCAGTTTGACTGCCTACTGGAATAATCTCAGTCTCTCAGGTTCCGATTTTGCGCGGAGCATTTTCCGGACCATTGGCAATGATACTACTTGGATGAAAGAACTTTACGATGATCCAAACGGGCCCTATGACTGGACTGGCAAAATGTTGGATCTGGATGGAACCTCTTATTTCTGGCTCGGGTTGTATGCCACCACCCAGCCACTTTTGGGAACGGTGAACCATAAACTAACAGCAACCATGACCTTTAGGGTGGAAGATACCATGACAATCTATATAGACACTTGCTTTTGGTCTCCAAGTTCACACCTTGCATTTAGTCGAATGGATTCAGTATCCTACGTTCCCCGTGACAACATGCCTTATAGCTCTCTGGAACATTGTCCAGAAGACCCAAGAGATAACGGGATATGTGATACCCTTCACGTTAATATCTTTCCCCCAGATACCCTCTTTACTGGTCCAGGACACTTAGTGCGTGTCCCCATTTATGTGACCCATGATATTCCCAATCACGCTTTAGACTCAATAGCAGGTATGGCTATTCCACTGTTCTACACTCATACCAATCCTGCCAAATATTGCAGTTTGACTAACTACTGGAATACTACTGCTATGACAGGAACTAGTTTTACGCGGAGTGTTTTCAAGACTCTTGGCACTGAAACTACTTGGATGAAGGAATTCTACGATGATATAAACGGCCCCTTTGACTGGACTTGCAAGATTGTGTCTCTAGATGGAACCTCTCATTTCTGGCTCATGTTGATTCCCACCACCCAGCCACTTTTGGGAACAGTGAACCACAAGCTAACTGCAACCATGACCTTCCGGGTGGAAGATACTACGACTATCTGTCTGGATTCTTGCTTATGGCCTCCAAGCTCACGCCTCGCATTCAGTAGAATGGATGCTGTTAACTATGTTCCCCGAGACAACATGCCTTATTGTTTTTCCCTCTCTTATCCCGCGATAGGCGACATGACTGCGGATGGAGTAATCGACTTAGGAGACGTGGTTTATTTGACTAGTTATCTATATCGCGGAGGTCCTCCCCCTAATCCACTTTGGTTAGGTGATACCAACTGCGATGGGGTGGTTGAGTTGGGTGATAGGGTCCAGCTGGGTAATTATGTATATAGAGGAGGGTCACCACCGTGTAGCCCATAGGAGTTTTGACAGAATTTATCAGTTGTGTCAGGACTAGGT
>Ga0315288_10006247_pt1 | contig 15110 bp, 16 predicted proteins | sample YL17G11_20_MG_FD_203454 | JGI IMG/M metagenome (GOLD analysis project Ga0315288, IMG submission 203454) | Sediment microbial communities from Yellowstone Lake, YNP, Wyoming, USA - YL17G11_20 | ecosystem: Environmental > Aquatic > Freshwater > Lake > Sediment | place: USA: Wyoming | collected... | reverse complement strand
CAGAAACGGCAGTAAAATTTGTGGAGCGCCTCTCCGATGACATTCGGGTCCCAAGGAGGCTCAGGGACGTACGAATCCCAGAGGATGCGATTCCCCGGTTAGCTGAGGCAGCCATGAAAGTAACCAGACTCTTGGCTAATAACCCAAGGAAAATAACCCTCGAAGATGCTGTCGCCATTTACAAGTCCGCCTATTAATCCTGAATTTGGATTTAGGGAATTTTAATAGCTATCTGCTTTCTGTATATCCAAAATGGGAAAAAATTAATCCAGCAACCTGCCTTAAAACGTAATCAATTCTTTTTGAATATCGGGAAACTTGTAAAAATTTTCTTCTTGACATAGCTTTTTTGCTTAATATAATTAAACAAAGTTTAAGAATAGTAAATGGGAACTGAAATGGAAGAGATAGGGAAAAAAATCAAAAAAATTATGAAAAACAAGAACTTAACTATAAGAGAACTCGCCTCTTCTGTAGGTTGTTCAAATGGATATATTTCTCAACTTGAAAAGGGAGATCTAACCCCATCCATTACAATCCTTAAAAAATATCCAATGTTTTAGGCATGAGGCTGGTCGATTTCTTCTTAGAAGAACAGGATGAAGAGGCGGTCGTGATTAAAAAAATGAGCGCTTCGAAATTAGGTACCCTCAAAAGCGATGCATCAATTTTCATGTTAACCAAGCGTCTTTCGGGCCATTTAATGGAGCCTCTCATAGCACGTTTCTAGCCTGGATCAGGAAGCCGTGGACAGTATTCCCATGGTCTTGGAGGAGAAGAATTTGGTTATGTAATATCCGGCCAGCTTTATTTGATGATCGAAGATAAAGAGTACATTCTTGAAGAGGGAGACAGCTTTTATTTTAAATCAACGAAACCACATGGTTACACGAATAAAAGTGATCGAGTCACTGAAGTAATGTGGGTAATCAGTCCCCCGACTTATTGAGGGAAAGGAGGTGATTCAAGAGTTCTATTTAAACCAATTTCCATTTCTTAAGAAAGGAGGGAAATTTTATATGAAAAAAATAATCATTATACTTTTGTGTGCCCTAATCTCGTTTCTCTCAGTTGGGAAAGAGGCGTCCTCAAAGGAAGATCTGAAAATCGGTTTCCTATTTGATCTCACCGGACCATTTGCTCCGGCAGGCTCTTTGGCAGGCTATAGGGGATCGATCATTGCGAGCGATATGATTAACGACCGTGGAGGTATTTTGGGAAAGTATAATATTGTCCCCGTTGTATCCGATTCACAGAGCAGTCCGGATGTTGCTCTTCGTGAAGCGGAACGACTGATCACTCTTGAGAAGGTTCCAGTCATTTTAGGTGTCTTTTCAAGTGCCATCGCTGTCCCCCTCGCACCTATCTGTGAGAAAAACAAGACCATTTTCTGGGTGATCATTGCTATTTCGGATGCAGTGGTGAAGGGAAGAAATCAACATTATGTCTTTCGGGTTCAACCCATGGGTTCTCAGTGGGGCCAGAGCACTGTGGACTTTATCAGCGAAGAATATGGAAGATTGGGATACAAAAACCCTAAAGATGTCAAGGCCGCTGTAATCTATGAAGACGGCCCTTATGGAGTCTCGGTATCCACTGCCAATCTTGAAAGAGTCGAAAAATATGGAATGAAGTTGGGGATGAAAGAAAGCTATTCCCATAAGGCAAAAGACCTCTCATCCCTCGTCCTCAAATTGAAGGCGGCTGACCCCGACGTAATCTTTCACACTGGGTATTTCCCGGATATTGTGATCCTGCTTCGTCAAGCACGAGAATTGGGCTTGAAGACCAAAGCTATTATTGGACACGGTGCAGGCTACGCCAACTTTCTTCTCCTCGAAGAATCCCTGGGGAGGGAGATTATGAATTATGTTTATAATGTAGATCCAGCGCCTGCCCAAATTCTCAATCCTAAAAAGCTAAAACCAGGCTTGGGTGAACTCAATTCAGAATTTCTGAAGCGCTATAACGAAAAGTTCAAGGATCCAAACCCAACGACTCATGCGACTCAGGGTTTTGCCCATTCCTGGGTTCTTCTGAATGATACCATTCCTCTGGCTGTCAAGAAATATGGGGCTCCTACAGCAGATAATATTCGAAAGGCTGCCCTTGAAGTGGATATTCCAGAAGGAGCAACACCTGCAGGTTATGGTGTTAAGTTTGCACCCTCAGACCATCTTTTTGCAGGCCAGGATCTTCGTTCCTACCCTACCGTCATGCAATGGATTAATGGTAAAATTGAGATTGTTTGGCCAAAGGCAATGAAGACTGTCGATCCGAAACTTCCATTTCCTCCGGATTCCGTGTTTGCAAAATAATCTTCCTTTTGCCAGGGCTGAGGGTGTTTGCTCAGCCCTGGCTATCTCTTTTATCTTGGAGAAAGAGATGTTGGAGACAATCAATGTCACTAAAAATTTCGGAGGCTTCACAGCACTCAAAGAGGTTTCATTAAAATTAGAGGAGGGAGAACTCCGGGGACTGATTGGACCCAATGGCTCTGGGAAGACCACTCTTTTCAATGTGATATCTGGCGTATTGAAGCCTAATAAAGGAGTAATTAGATTTCAGGGACACGATATTTCCTCTCTTTCACCCGATAAAATTTGTCATTTGGGCATTGCCCGGACATTCCAAATCCCAAGGCCGTTCCGGAATATGACGGTTATTGAAAATGTGATCTTGGGAGTCATGTTTGGGGAACGAACTAAAGGTAAGGATGATCGTGATGCCTACGAGGAGGCCCAACATTTTCTGCTGATGGTTGGACTCCATGCGAAAGATCAAACTACACCGAATGAGCTCACCGCAGCAGGACTCAAAAAGCTTGAATTAGCCCGTGCCATTGCAACCAAACCGAATCTCCTTTTAGCAGACGAATTCCTCAGCGGATTGAATCGGGAGGAGATTGACCAAGCTTCTAATATTCTTCGAAAAATCCGCGACGAAATGGGAATAACCATCATCTGGATTGAACATATCATGAGTGCGTTAATGAACCTCGTAGACCGAGTCACCGTTTTGAACTACGGAGAGAAGATTGCCGAAGGAACTCCCCAAGAGGTCGCTGCAAATAAGGATGTGATCGAAGCCTACTTAGGCAAGGAAACTTCTGATGTTGCTACAGATTGAAGGGGTTAGCGCTTTTTACGGTAAACTCCAAGCCCTGGACCAAATCTCTTTAACAATCCAGGAAAGGGAAACAACGATTATGGTAGGCCCTAATGGTGCTGGAAAAACGACCCTTCTTCGAACCATTTCTGGATTTCTGCATCCTGCCTCAGGAAAGATCCTCTTTAATGGAGAGAAGATCGATGACCTTGACCCATATCGAATTGTTGAAATCGGAATTTCACAAGTACCTGAAGGGGGAAGGCTTTTCCCATACCTATCAGTCAAAGACAATCTAAAGATCGGATCTTTCCGCAAACAGGCCCGATCCAAATTCAAGAAATCTTTGGAGGAGGTTTATGAACTCTTCCCTATTCTGAAAGAACGAGCAAATCAACTGGCGGGGACGATGAGCGGTGGAGAGCGTCAAATGTTGGCCATCGCCCGAAGCCTCATGGCAAGACCCATCCTCGTCCTTCTCGATGAGCCTTCTACAGGGCTGGCACCCTTGGTGGTGACCCACGTCATAAATCTTGTCAATGACATTAAAAAAAGAGGATATTCAATCCTGATGGTGGAGCAGAATGCGAGAAAGGCGTTGGAAGTTGCTGATCGAGCCTTCCTCTTAGAATCGGGCAGAGTCCAAAAGGAGGGAGATCGGGAGGCCTTTCTTGGCGATGACCACATAAAGAGGGCTTACCTGGGCATCTAACCTCAAGGAAGGAGAAGATGGAACAACTCATCCTAAGTGCGACACTCAATGGTATCCTCCTGGGGGGTGTATTGGCCTTGTTGGTTTTCGGGCTAAATCTCATTTTTGGAGTCGTTAAGATTATTCATTTAGCCTACGGCCAATTTGTCATGTTAGGAATGTATATCATCTTTCTTCTCATGACCACCTATAAGATGAACATCTTCATCGCCTCCCTCATCTCCTGCATCATCCTCGGCCTGTTAGGAATTCTCCTTCAGATGATTGTCATCAATCCATTATTGAAATCACCTCGACTCAATCAACTCTTGGCCTTGGCCGGACTTATTATCATCTTTGAGAATATGGCCATGGTGCTTTGGGGTGCAGATTATCGAGGTATAAAACTCTTTTTGCCTGTGATTCACTTTGGGTTCCTTTTCGTTAGAACTTCTTATTTGGTGGCTTTCATCGGAGCCATTATTACACTCTTAGGGCTCAATCTCTTTTTAAATAAAACTTATGTGGGTCTCGCGATTCGGGCCACAGCCCAGGATCTTGACAGCACCCAATTGATGGGAATTAATCCCAAATGGGTCTATCTCATTACGCAAGCGACAGGAGGAATACTTTCCGGCATCGTCGCTTCTTTCTTCATGCCTATATACACCGTCCATCCCCATTTTGGGTCTGCCTTCACCTTGATGGCATTTATTATTGTCATTCTCGGGGGGATGGGAAATTTTTTGGGTGGGTTCATCAGTGCTTTTATCATCGGGGTCGTCACCTCCATTTCAGCTGTCCTCACCTCTACAGAGATCGCAGATAGTATTGCCTTGATCATATTCATCCTGATCATGTTAGTTCGACCTCAAGGCCTTCTTGGAATAAGGGAGAGCAGATGAACGCCACATCATTTTTAAAAAGAAAATTTCCTCTTGTGATCCTCCTGTTGGGCATTTTAATCCTCCCTTTATTATCTCCGCCTCCTTATTTAATTCACATCATTACATTCATCTTTATCTGGTCTTACATCACGACTGTATGGTCCTATATGGGTCGATTCCACCTGGTCTCATTAGGCCATGGAGCCTTCTTGGGGATCGGGGCTTATATTTCCATACTCCTCTTCAATTATTACAATATTTCCCCATGGATCGGGATGCTTTTAGGAGGGATGGGAGCCGCTTTGCTCGCCTTGATCCTTGGCTATGCTTGCTTCCGTTTTGGTGTGATCGGAGATTATTTCGCTCTGGTGACCTTAGCCCTGGGGGAAGTAGTTGCTTTAATTATTAACGCTTTTCGTGATGTAACCGGAGGATCTCTTGGGATGACCTTAAAAAGTGTGGGAACTTCCTTCTATTATTTTCAATTTGAGAAGAAGATTTATTATTACTATGTCTCCCTTCTCTTCCTCATGTTCGCTCTTTTTCTCTGGCAGATAATAGATCGGTCTCGAATACAGAAGGCCCTGCATGCCATTGGAGAAGATGAAATTGCTGCTGCATCTATCGGAATTCGAATCATTCGCTACAAACTTTTTATCACCCTGATCAGTGCATTTTTAACGGCAACCGGTGGAGTCCTCTACACCCAATACATGACCTATGTTAACCCAGAAACCCTATCCGGTGTGGGTGTGTCCCTTGCCATTCCATTTAAGGCCATACTTGGAGGGATGTTCCATCTGTGGGGTTCCACCATTGGAACGGCGATGATCGTATCCTTAGAAGAATATATTCGCATCATGTACGGTGCAAGATTCATAGGAATTTCTCAGGTCTTTTATGGAATCCTTCTGGTGGTTCTCATCATCTTTTTGCCAAAAGGATTATATGGAACTATTTCCGATTATTGGCAGAAGCGAAAAAGAATATCAGAAGAACAGCCAAAAATGAAGTTAGGCTTTTTTGGAAAGTAGAGAAGGGGGCTAATATGGATCAGAAAATTCATTCGTTTTTTTCCCCAAATAAAATTCTTTTTGGAATCGGAGCATCCAAAGAGATAGGTAAAGAAACAAAGGCCTTGGGAGGAACGAAGGTTTTGATTGTCACTGATTCGGGGGTGGTGAATTCCGGGCTCGTCGACTCATTACGAACGAATTTGGAAGAAGCGGGGCTGAAGGTTTTTCTTTTCGATCGAGTAGAACCTGAACCTCCAGCACCCATTGTGGATGAAGCTGCTCAATTTATAAAAGAGAAAGGAATCGATATCGTCATTGGAGTAGGTGGTGGAAGCTCTTTAGATGTAGCAAAAGGAGCCTCCCTTTTAGCATGCAATACTGGTCATGTGCTCGACTATTGCGGTATGGACCTAATTCCTAAAAGAGGGCTTCCAAAAATCCTCGTCCCAACTACAGCCGGCACAGGTAGCGAAGTCACTCGTGTCTTTGTGGTCACTGACAAAAGAGATAATATGAAAAAGGTGGTTTACAGTAATTATGCCATTTCTGATCTCGCTATTGTCGATCCGATGCTCACCATTTCAATGCCGAGCAAGGTGACTGCAGATACTGGAATGGATGCCTTAGTTCATGCAATTGAAACCTATGTTTCGATGAATGCCACCCCCTTTTCAGACCTCTTAGCCTCTAAAGCGATTGCGTTGATTGCCAAATATCTTCCAATGGCCTTCGCTAAAAGTGAGAATATCGAAGCACGTTATCATTTGTCCTTCGCTTCCCTTTTGGCAGGCTTAGCTTTTGCCAGCGGGGGATTAGGGGCTGTCCATGCCCTCGCCTACCCGTTGGGGACGGAGTACCACCTTCCTCATGGTCGAACCAATGCTATCATGCTTCCCCATGTCATGGAATTCAATTTAATTGGTAATCGCTCTCGGTATGCATTGATTGCAGAAATGATGGGAAAAGGGGGAAACATAATTGATTTAAAGGCAAAGGTAGCCAAAGCGGTTGAAGCCGTGACTGAACTCCTCGACGATGTTCAAATTCCTTATCATTTGAGAGATTATGGCATCCCAAAGGAGGCGATCCCAAAACTCGTTGATGGGGGAATGAAGCAAGCCCGTCTCTTCGTGCCCAATCCGAGAAATCTGAGTGAATCAGATGTCGAAGCGATTTATACAAAGGCTTGGTAAAAACGGATCTACTTCGTATTATATGATATGACAGATTATCGCAGTGGATGGAGGATGGTTATCGAGTTAATAAAAACCAAAAATAGAGATAAAAATATTCTCCATTTTTATGCCTTCATATATCTCAAAAGGAAGTTATCGATATTTTAATGGTGGTGCCATTTGAAGCGAAAGGTCTCTGGAACTAATTGGGTAAAGCAAGTGGGAAAAGAGGTTAATTCAATGAAAACTAACGAGTCTTTGCTGGCCGAAAGGAATCAACATATCCCTCAAGGTCTCTTCAATGTCCATCCAATCTTTGCTGAAAAGGCGAGAGGAGCCATCATCACCGATGTGGAAGGAAAAGAGTACATCGATTTTGCCGGAGGCATCGGTGTGGTCAATATCGGCCATTGCGATGAGGAAGTTCTGAAAGCGGTTCAAGACCAAATTCAAAAATATATTCACACTTGCTTCCATGTGGTCATGTATGAACCTTATGTAGAGTTGGCCAAACGGCTCAATGAAATGACTCCTGGAAACTTCCCCAAGAAGACAATGTTTGCCAACAGCGGCGCAGAGGCGGTGGAAAATGCAATCAAAATTGCTCGCCATGGGACAGGTAGGCCCGCCACCATCACCTTTGAAGATGCTTTCCATGGTCGAACCCTTTTAGCCTTAAGCCTCACCAGCAAGATGAAACCCTATAAATTCGGGTTTGGTCCTTATGCACCGGAAATCTATCGAATGCCTTATGCCTACTGTTACCGATGTGTCTTTGGCCTCGATTATCCATCCTGCGAAATGAACTGTGCCTATTTTTTAAAGGAATTCTTCCACACCCATATCTCCGCCGAGAATGTGGCCGCTCTGATTGTTGAACCGGTGCTGGGCGAAGGAGGATTTGTCGTCCCTCCCAAAGAGTATTTCAAAATACTTCATAAGATCTGCAAGGAGAATGGAATCGTCTTTATTGCTGATGAGGTTCAAACTGGGTTTGGTCGAACGGCAAAAATGTTTGCTATGGAACATTACGAGGTGGAGCCGGATCTCCTGGTTATGGCGAAATCCATGGCTGGAGGACTTCCACTTAGTGCCATCACAGGGAGGGCTGAGTTAATGGATCACCCCCAAGTGGGAGGGTTGGGGGGCACCTTTGCTGGGAATCCAGTGGCTTGCCGTGCTGCCTTGGCGGTCCTTGAGCAGTTCAAGAATTTGAACCTCCTATCGAAAGCAGAAAAAATTGGGAAAAAAGTTCTGGAAAAATTCAGAGAATTTCAGGAACACTACCCGGTGGTAGGTGACGTCCGGGGACTGGGAGCTATGGTGGGAATGGAATTGGTGGTTGATCGAAAGACAAAGGAACCAGCCACTGCTCTGACAAAACGTTTGATCAACCTTTGTTGTGAGAAGGGATTGCTGATGATTTCAGCAGGGACCCACTCCAATATCATCCGTCCTTTAATGCCCTTGGTGATCACCCATGATCAACTGGATGAAGGGCTGAAAATCATTGGAGAGGCCTTGGATGAACTCCACCAAACCTGACGACGAAGCGATCTTGTGTTAAGACATTTTTTCTACTAAAAGGGGAGGAATACCATTTCAGACCGAAGGTCAGCCACACAAGGAGGGACCTATGAGAGACAAGTTCAGAGGAAAGGACTTCTTGAGCTTGATGGATTTCACTCAGGAAGAGATCATGGATATCCTGGATGTCTCTTACGACTTGAAGAAGAAGTGGGCCGCAAGAGAATCCCATGAGTATCTAAGGGGAAAGACTTTTGCCGCACTCTTTGAAAAACCCTCCACCCGGACAAGGAACTCTTTTCAGGTTGGTGCCGCTCACCTGGGTGCTCAGGCAATCTACATCCGGCCCGATGAATTGCAGCTTGCACGAGGGGAATCCATCCGGGATACCGCGATGGTCCTGGATCGATACTATGATGCCCTCTTTATTCGACCAGCCTCTGGTACGGGGCAGGACCGGGTCAATGAATTTTCCAAGTTTATGGAGATCCCTGTGATTAACGCCTGCAGTGACTTCACACATCCCTGCCAGGGCATTTGTGATCTAATGACGATATGGGAGAAGAAAAGGACATTCAAAGGATTGAAGGTCGGTTGGTCCGGTGACCCTTGGAATGTTTGTCACTCTTTGATGATTGGGAGCGCATTGATGGGAATGGAGATGGTGATGGCCCTTCCGGAAGGATACGATCCTCATCCGAAGGTCCTTGAGTTTGCGCAGGCAGCGGCCAAAAAGAACGGGACCCGTGTGACCGTGACACGAGACATGGAGAAGGCCATGAGAGATGCGGATGTCGTGGTCGCCAATACGTTTCATAGCATGGCTCACGAGGCTCAAAAAGAAGAACGGAAGAAAACATTTGCCCCCTACCAGGTTAATGCCAAGGCTGTTTCTGTTGCCAAACCCGATTACATCTTCATGCATTGCGGACCTGCCTATGTTGGAGGAGAAGTGACGGAAGAAATCATCTACGGACCACACTCCGCCTATTTCGATGAGGCCGAAAACCGAATGCATACGGAAAAGGCTGTTCTGGTCTTATTTGTAGGATAATATTGTCGAAGAAGACAGGATGAAACAGGATTGGATTGAAATAATACAGAAAAAAAAGGAGGGTTCATCATGAAGAGAAGATCGATGATTAAAATGGTATTGGGAGGAATGCTTTGTTTGATCATTTTGACCTATGGGACAAGTCTCAAGGCGCAAGAATCAATCCCCATCGGCATCCTCGGTCCCTTCACAGGCTCTCTCGCCTTCAATGCGGAGGAGATGAAAAAAGGGATGATCCTGGCTATCGATGAGATCAACGCAAAGGGAGGAGTCTTCGGAAGAAAGGTTGAGCTGATCTTCGGAGACACAGAAGCCAAACCCGACAAAGGAGTCGCTGCCGTCAAGAAACTGATTACCCGGGATAAGGTTCCGGTCGTGGGAGGAGGTTATGCCAGCTCCGTAAACATTGCGACCTCCGAAGTCTGCCAGAACGAAAAAACTCCTATCGTTGTCGCCATTGCCATCAGTCCGACGATTACGAACCGGGGGTTCGATTACGTTTTTCGCACCTCTCCCAATTCCCCCCAGTTCCTTGCGGGGATGAACGAATGGCTCGAGAAGGTGAAAAAGCCTAAAACCGTCGCCTTTCTCATGGAAAATACGGACTACGGACGAGATGGCGAAAAGATCTGGTCCGCCCAGTCGCAGAAGGTCGGAGCCAAAGAATTGGCCCATCTCTACTTCGAAATTGGGGACACGGATTTCACCACGCAAATCAGTAAGCTGAAGGAACTCAAGCCGGAGGTCACATTCAATATCGCCTCCACAACGGAAGCCGCCTTAATTCAGAAACAAGCAAGAGAGTTGAATTTCGTGACCCAGTGGATCGGCGTTGGCGGACAGTTCACGGAGGCCTATTTCAAGATGGCTGGTCCACTCTGCCAGTATGCCATGGGGTCATCCCTTGAACCGACGCTGGCCATGAAAAATCCGATCGTGGCGGACTTTGTAAAAAGTTACGAAGCCAAGTATCAAAAGGCCAGGCCAGGGATCTTTTCCAGTCAAGGTTATGACAACATCATGGTCATCGTTGATGCGATTAAACGGACAGGGAAATTGACCGGGGATCTCCAGAAGGACCGCGATGCCATTCGCGATGCGTTAAGAAAGACCTCCATCAACCTGACACAGGGGAAGATCGAATTCGACAAGAACGGACAGGTCTACACAGTGGTTCCTTCTCCCGTTCAGGTCCAATTGGCCGATGGGAAACCGCAACTGTCCATTATCTATCCCCCGGACCGAGCGGGATCAACCTATCAGGAACCGCTCCCATGGGATAAGAGAAAGTAAACAAGCTGACGGTTCTTAGCTCATCGCTGAAAAGCCCTCATCCCTCCTTTTCCAACAAAGCTGGGGATGAGGGCCCCAAGGAGACTCGTGGAATCTCTCTTCTTACAGCAGGTCTTTAACGGTTTAATCGTCGGAAGCTTATACTGCCTCATCGCCATAGGGCTCACGATGATCTTTGGGGTGATGAGGATCTCTAACTTTGCGCACGGCGACTTTTCCATGCTGGGAGCTTACATCGCCCTGTACTTTATTGCCGTGGTCTCAGGATGGTTTGGATGGATTGGTTCCTTGGTTGCCGCTGCCATCGGGGTCGGAATCATCGGATTTTTTGTGGAGCGATTCCTATTCAGACGCCTGTTGACCCGCTGGACAGACATAGACATCATCATGCTCTCCATCGGTCTTTTCATCCTTCTGGAGAACGGGGCCCGCCTCGTTTTCGGTCCCACCCCCAAAATGATTCCGGATCCCTTTGGCAATACGAGTGTTAACCTCTTGGTGGTTTCGACGAGCACCCTTCGCTTGCTCTCCTTTGTCATCTCCTGTGTTGCGATCTTCCTGCTCCAGCTCTTCCTGATAAAGACGAAGGTGGGAGTTGCGATTCGGGCGACCTCTCAAAACAGAAACGCTGCACTCTTAATGGGCATTAACATCAGCTTCATCTATTCTCTGACCTTTGTCGTTGGATCTGCGTTAGCGGGTTTTGGAGGGGTTCTCTATGGAACCATTTTTGCAATTTTTCCGACCATGGGCGCCATGCCTACCCTGAAGGCGTTTGCTGTCACCATCCTGGGAGGCATGGGAAATATCCGGGGAGCAATTTTCGGAGGGTTCATTCTTGGCGTCGCAGAGACGCTCGGGGGGAATTACATCTCTATGCAATATAAAAACGCTATCGGCTTTATCATGATCATCCTGGTGCTCCTGGTCATCCCCAACGGCCTTTTCGGTGAGAAACAAAGAACGTGAAAAAAAATAAAAACGGCATTCATAATATTTTAGCGATCGGAACGAAGCGATATTTTGCATGAAGGCTTAAACAGAGACCGTGATGAATCGTAAATCTGTCAAATGGCCATTGATCGCCCTTGGAGCCCTGATCCTCCTTGCTCTGCCTTGGATCATTCGAGATCGCTATGTTCAGCACCTCATGGTGCTTTCCTGCATTTCCATCATCCTGTCCTCCAGTTGGAATCTTCTTGCCGGGTATTCGGGTCTTCTCAATCTCGGTCATGCGGCCTTCTTTGGGATCGGGGGGTACACCTCAGCGCTGCTTGCTTTAAAACTGGGCCTCTCCCCATGGATCGGACTCCCATTGGGCGGGGTCATGGCCTCATTCTTTGGAATTCTTCTCGGAATTCCCTCTTTCCGGCTGAGTGGACCCTATCTGGCCATCACCACCATCGGCTTCAGTGAGATTCTGAGGCTGGTCAGCATGAACTGGGTGAGTATGACCCGCGGATCGTTGGGGCTTTATGGAATTCCCCCCTTCACACCCTTGAAACTTTCGGAAAAGATTTTCATCCCGTTCACCACTGAACAGAATGTCTACTATATCGTCTTGGTCTTTACGGTTCTCATCCTTTTCCTGCTCAAGAAACTGATTCACTCCGAATTTGGAATCAGCCTCAAATCGATGCGGGAAGATGAGATAGGATCGGAGTCTATCGGGATCCACGCTTCCTATTATAAACTGATGGTTTTCATGATCAGCGCTTTTCTGGCGGGGTTCGCGGGGTCCCTCTATGCCCACTATATCCGTCTCATCAGCCCGGAGATGCTCTCCCTCGGGGAAACTTTTAGCGTTCTGACCATGGTGATGGTAGGAGGATTGGGAACGTTGGGAGGACCGGTGATCGGGGCTGTTCTGTTGACCTTTCTCTCGGAGGGGCTCAGATTTGTGGAAGATTACGCGAAGATCGACATCCGGCTCATCATTTATGGATTACTCCTAATGCTAACCATCCTTTTTATGAGAAACGGCATCGCGGGGATATGGAAGGAAATTATCAAGCCCATCATTTCGAAACCGGAGAGATAACGAAAGTGGCTATTCTTCAGGGATTCAATCTGACAAAATGGTTTGGAGGATTGTGTGCCGTTAAAAACGTCAACTTTTCGATGGAGGAAGGGGAAATTCTTGGCCTCATCGGACCGAACGGGGCAGGTAAAACCACCTTGATTAATATCGTTACAGGCAACTACTCCCCGAGCAGCGGCCAAATCCTTTATGAAGGGCGGAACATCGAAGGACTTAAAGCCTACCAGGTGAACAACCTGGGGATTTCAAGGACCTTTCAGATCGTCAGGATCTTTCCGAAACTGACGGTCCTGGACAATGTTCGGTCGGCCCTGGTTGACCGTAAGACAAGATTGCCATGGAAAGTGGCTCTTGATTCTTTGGTGAAACATAAGGAGGCCCAGGCGACAGGCCGCAACGGGGAAATGGTCGCGACACAGCTTCTGGAGTCTGTTGGCCTTGCCAGTTACCGGCACGAATTGGCTGAAAACCTCCCTTATGCTTACGGAAAACGTCTGGAAATTGCGAGGGCCTTGGCAACACACCCCAGGATTCTGCTTCTTGATGAACCCTCTTCCGGGTTAAATCCGAAAGAGCAAAACGACCAGATTTCGATCATCCGCAAAATCAATGCACAGGGTATTACAATCCTGATTGTAGAACACGTGATGAAGGTCATTATGGATATTTCCCATCGAATCATGGTGCTCCACTACGGTGAGAAGATTGCGGAGGGAACTCCTGCGGAGATTTATAAGAACGAAAAGGTTGTAGAAGCCTACCTCGGAGGTGAAACAGGTGCTGATCGTTGATAATATCTCCGTCTTCTATGGGAAGGCAGTCGCTTTAAAAAGAGTCGCCCTCAATGTGGAAAGGGAAGAATTTGTCACGCTCCTGGGTTCGAATGGAGCGGGGAAATCCACGCTGCTGAAGACAATTTCAGGGATCTTGCGGCCGAGAGAAGGGAAAATCCTTCTTGAAGGGGAGGAGATTCATAAATTGGTTCCCCATCAGATTGTCAAAAAAGGGGTGATTCATGTCCCGGAGGGGAGAGAGATTTTCCCGGACTTAACCGTGCAGGAGAATCTCTGGATGGGAGCGTATTCGAGAAAAGATCGTTCCGATGTCAAAAAGGATCTCGATTTTGTGTTTCAGATCTTTCCCATACTGAGTGAAAGGAAATCCCAGACCGCCGGCACATTGAGCGGAGGGGAGAGTCAAATGCTCGCCATCGCCAGGGGTCTCTTGTCCGCTCCAAGGGTTTTTATGCTGGACGAACCCAGTTTAGGAATTGCTCCGGTGTTGAGAGATGCCATCTTCCACGTCGTTCAACAGATCTACAGGGAAAAAAAGATGACGATCCTTCTCGTTGAACAGAACGCAAAATGGGCCTTGTCCGTTTCTTCGCGCGGATATATTCTGGAGAATGGAGAAGTAACGCTCAACGGAACGGGGGCCAAGTTAGCTGAAAACGAATATGTGAAGAAGGCCTATTTGGGGTATTAACAGAAGCATATCTTTCGTCTTCCCCCAACACCGGATGAAAAAGGGCATCCTGTCTGAGAAAAAGATGAAGGCTAAAAAAGAGATCCTCCGAACCATCGAATCCAAGAAGGATGAGATCTTTCAGGGGATTCAATACCTGGTCCGGATTCCAAGTGTCGTCGGCCAGGAAAGCGAGGCCCAGAAGTGGATGGCTCAACTTTACAGATCGATCGGCCTCGAAGTAAAAAAAGTCGTCCCCTCTCAAGACGATCTGACCAAACATCCGGCTTACATTAAAACGGGTCTGCTTTATAGCGAGACTCGCCCCAATATCATCGGAGTCCTAGAAGGAACGAAGTCCGGGAAATCCCTCATCCTGAATGGTCACATCGATGTGGTCTCTCCGGAACCCGTTGAAACCTGGGACTGGGGAGGTCCCTGGAGCGGCCACATCGAGGGGAACCGGCTTTATGGCCGCGGGTCGGCGGACATGAAAAGCGGCCTGTTCGCCAATTTTTTTGCCCTCAAGTCGCTTCTTGATTTGGGACTGAGACCCAAGGGAAAAATCATCCTCGAAAGCGTGATCGAAGAAGAGGCCGGAGGGTCTGGTGGAACCCTGGCCCTTTTTTTGTCTGGATACAAGGCAGATGCAATGATCATCCCGGAGCCATTAAATCTTAAAATTATTACAGCCCATCCAGGGGTCAATTATTTTCGAGTGAAGGCTTATGGAAAAATGGCTCATGCGGGTCAGTCCCATTTCGGGGTCAATGCCATTGGAAAGCTCACTAAAATCTATGATCGCTTGATGGAATTGGATCAGGACCGGGCTGCAAGAAATCGAGATCCATTCT
>Ga0315288_10006243_pt1 | contig 15114 bp, 7 predicted proteins | sample YL17G11_20_MG_FD_203454 | JGI IMG/M metagenome (GOLD analysis project Ga0315288, IMG submission 203454) | Sediment microbial communities from Yellowstone Lake, YNP, Wyoming, USA - YL17G11_20 | ecosystem: Environmental > Aquatic > Freshwater > Lake > Sediment | place: USA: Wyoming | collected... | reverse complement strand
TGCCGCGCAAGGCGGCAGGGGGAGAAAGACCCCGGCCGGCTCCCAGCTCCCAGCTCATGAACTCTCTCTCCTGCCGCGCAAGGCGGCAGTGGGAGAAAGACCCCCGTGACCTCGCGTCACGGGTGAATCAGTTCACCGGCCGGCTCTGCCTCTCTTCCCCCAAAAGACCCCTGCCGGCTTGTCCGGCAGGTGAATCAGTTCACCGGCTAAAGACCCCTGCCAGCTCCTGAACTCTCTCCCCTGCCGCGCGAGGCGGCAGGGGGAGACGGGAGCTCACGCATCGGTCTGCGGCCCTTACCTCCTTCTCACGATCTTCACGAAGCCCACACCAATGAGAGCCGCCAGTGTCGCGAGGCTCACTCCCAACCCCAGTTTAAACGACGCGGGGGAATAGACAAACTCAATCGCGTGCGCTCCGGGTTCGAGATACACGGCCCGCTGGATATAATTTGCCCTGTATATTTTTGTTTCCCTTCCGTCCACGAGAGCCTTCCAGCCCGGATACCAGGTATCCGCCAGAATGAGATAGGCACTGCCGGATACCTGAGCCCGCACCACCACCTTATTCGGTGAATAGGACTCGATGCGCGCATATTCGACTCCCGGCACATCGGGGCTGTCTTCGGCCAGCGGACAATCGCTGTCCTCCAGAATGACACTCCTGCGGGGGTCGTAGGAAGGGGACAGCAATTCTCTAAAGATCTCTTCTTTCTCGGGTATGATCTTCATATCGTGGACCAGGTATGCGCGGGGGAGAAAATGTTCATTGAAGTATACGCGCATCGCCGGTGTCTTCACCTTCAGGGGGAAATACTTTTCATTGGCCCTATACGCACGAGACATAAGAATATATTTGACGTTCAAGAGATTGAAAAGGGGCGAAAAGTTCAATGTCCCCGCGGTATACTCTTTCATCCCCTGGCTTTGATCGATATAGTCCAAATACCATGTAACCGAGTTGGGACCATATCCGGTAAGGTTGCTCACGTGATGCACCATCCCCATGTTCTCGAAAAGGTCGACGGTTAAAATACGATAATAGTCCTTGTCCTCACAGAGGAAGTCCGTAACTATCCTGGGCCAGTACGCGCGTTGCAGCGGAAATGAGACCATATACCGCAGGCCGAATACAAACAGGTCCACAACGACTACCAGGATCATAAGCATCCTCACCGCACGCGGGCCGAGCGCGCCCCGAGCGCGCCAGAAAAGGATAAGCGCCCCGGCGAGGAGAAATCCCGAAAACGTCAGGAGGCTTTGCTCCGCGAGGATACGTGATTCAGCTACAAACTTGGCGTCGCTCAGATCGGGGGGCGGATTGAACAGCCTCTGCAAAGAAGCCGAATAGCTCAGTATCGCTTTCCACGGCGCGAGATTTCCCCTCTGGAGAAACACCGCCGTTATTGACCCGATTGCCACCGCCAGCGAAAGTATGAGGACGACCCTGGAGAATCTCCGCAATGCATCCCCCCGGCTATCGAGAATATCATCAACGCCGCGGGCGCAGAGAGTTGCCAGGGAAAAGGTCGTCACCAGGATAAACTTTGAATTGCCGCGAAAGAAGGCGAAACCGGGCACATAATTGTAGAGGAATCTTAGCAGCGGCGTGTACTTGCCGAATGCCAGAACGAGACTCACACATGCGAGGCCGGAAAAGAACGCGCTGTGCCTATCCCTCCTGAAAAGCGCCCCGAAGAATGCCGCAAGCAACGGGAATATACCTATATAGGCGCACATTTCCCATAAATAACAGCGCCCCCAGTAACGGACATGCACACTATCGCCCATAAAATCGGGCATCAGAAAGGTAATGATATTCTCCGGAGGAAAGGAAAAATAGGAACAAAATTCGAATGACGCTCCGCCGCGAGCAGAATTATGCAGGAACTCGAGAGCTGGAAGCAGTTGCACCGCTGCCAGCGATATCCCCACGAGGACAATTGCGGGAAAAGCGCTGCCGAACCCCACGCAATCTTTCAGACGCATCCCTTTTCTTAAAATCAATCCGCAACGAAAAACGCAATACAGAAGAAGCGCGATGCATCCGTAAAACACGACCTGCATATGGCTCGCCAATATCTGAAGCGCCAGCGCGCCCCCCCCGCAAAGGAGATAGCTGCGCGACCTCGTTTGAAAATATTTCTCCGCAAACAGAAAAATGAGCGGAAGCCAGATCATGGTCGAAAGGACGCACAGATGCCCCGCAAAGATATGACATACCTGAGTCGCTCCACACATATAGACGAGCGAGGCAATGAACGCGCTCACACGGTCCCGGCTAAAACACCGGACATAATAGTAGAAAAACACCCCGGACAACAGCATCTGGGCCGCGACAGTGTAGTTAATCGCCAGATGTATCGGAAGGCAGAGGAAGAGAAGATTGATCGGATAGAACATGGCCGAAAAGGTATCGGCTAAAAAAGGAACTCCGCAAAAAATATACGGATTCCAGAAAGGAAGAACGCCGTGTGCTATGCTGGAAAATGCATACTGTCGCATTGGGACAAACAGATTCGACATATCCCCAAGGATGAAGCCCACCACCGCTTCATCAGTGCGAAATATGATTCCGATGAAAAACGCGATGGTCAGCGCAAGAAATCCGAGGAGGTACGGGATATCTCTTCTGAACTCATTCATGCGAGTCCTCATTTTGAACGCATGTTCTCGATTCCTTTCCGCGCGCGATCTTCCGCCGGATTCAGTTCGAGCGCCTTCTGATACGACTTCATGGCGTCATCCTTCCGGCCGAGCTTCACGTAGCAGTCGCCCATGAACAGATGTGGTTCGGCGAGGCCGGGCCTCATCGCCGAGGCGGATTTAAGCTCCTCAAGCGCCCTCGCGTACTCCTTCATCTGAAAATAAAGCGCAGCCGCCTCCATATAGCGCCGGTAGTTTTCGAAATCGCCGGGATTATCTCCAATCTTTTTCTTTACCTGCGCAAGCTTCATGCTCGGCTCCACAAGCGGCGAGATGAGATCGGCGGATCGAACCGCCAGGGCCTTCTCAAAAGCGGCGATCGCCTCATCATACCGTCCCCTATCGAGATATGCCGAGCCCAGATTGAACCACGTGATCGGGCATCCGGGATCGATGTCGAGGGCGATGCGGAACTCCTCCGCAGCCTTATCGAGCTTCTGCTCTTTAAAGTAGAAATATCCCAGTTCCCTGTGCACATTCGGATCGTCAGGACGCTCCCGAGCCTGCTTCAGGAGAGAGCTGACCGAGCTCTCATAGTTTTCACTATACGGCTCACGCGGCGTCTTCCGCGGGATAACCTTGTGGATGAGTATAGTTGAGAAATCCGCCACCTTTTCAAAATCAAACATCACTGCGTTGGCCATGAGCCGGTGATATACGCTCACTCCCGATAGTGCCTCGGCGACTATATATTTTACATCGTACTCACGAAGATTTCGTTCGAAGACGCCGAATACCGAGGCGTACTGGCCGCTGCCCACCACCTTGCGCCCTGAGAGGAAAAAGAGCTCGGCACGGTCGCAGAGGATAACGCTGTCGGGCGGCGTATTTTTCTTCAGCCACGCGGCGGCGCCTGAGAGATCATATTCATAGCGCGCCGCCATAGGAATGTTCCAATGGAGAATGCCGAGGAACGAGAGGTTGGTCACCGCCAAGCAGACGGTGCAGGCGAGACAGGCGCACGTGTAGACGGCCGTAAAAGCAGCGGCGAAGCACCTTGCCGCATTCGCCGATCTCACCAGGATGCGGCCGACGACGCGCATGCCGTCACTCATGAGCATCCAGAGAAATACCAGAATGGGGATGAGGAATCGCACCTCCCGAACCGGATAAAAAATGAGTACTGCGCCGTACCAGGCAAGGTAAACAATGATTACCATCTTCGCGCGGTCTCTCGCACACCCGTACACGCCCGCCATAACGAATAGGAGTGTGCAGACCATCAGGACACACGCGAAGAAATGGCCGGCAGGGGGGGAAAGGAGAAAGACCGGCGAGAGGCATTGCTCGAGCCCCGTTTCCTGGAGCGAGAGAAAAGGAAAGATCAATAATCCCAGCATGTGCGCATAGCGGACGACGCCGCTGACCATGCGGCGCAGAATCTCAGCGAGGAGAAAATGTTGCGCGGGATTTGAGACCGCCATACTGCTCCCATAGCCCCATGAGGCGCCCCCTTTGCTACCGAGAATATGGAACAGATCCCTCACGCACCAGGGCGTGACAACCACAATTGCCGCCGCGAGGAAGAGGCCACCCCTTCTCCAGTCTCTGCGCAGGAAGAAAACGCCCATTCCCGCAAGGATGAGACTGACACCGCTGTACCTCGTGAGGCATGCCGCGCCGGCCGCCACCCCGGCGGCGAACGCTCTGCCGGGCCGGCCCTTGTCCGCCTCAATGAGCATCAACAGGACAACAGAGGAGATGAGGAGATATGCGGATTCAGACATCACCTCTGCGGCGTGCAAGACGAAGAGGGGATTGAAGGCGGTGAGCGCGGTGATCACGGCGCCTGTCAGGGAGGATGTAACCCTCTCAAGCAAGAGGTAAAGCGCCGCCAACGCGCACACGCTGATCAAAATATTAAGAATCTTGCTGGCGATGATAAGATGGCCGGGGGCGAGCAGGGCGGCGGGGAGAAGAAGAATCGGATAGAACGGGGGGAAATTGACATGCACGGGATTCCCCGGCGCATAGAGATCTCGGTACCCCTCACACCGTGAGATGGACAGCGCCAGAGAGAGGTAGCGCACGCTGTCCGGGGTATAGAGACAGAGGCTATTGAGCATCAGGAACGCGCTCAGCGCGAAAAGGGCGAGCGTCACGATTATGATTGTTCGTGAAATCGTTTGATCGTACATTGCGGTTTAGGCGCACCCTGAAGAGACTGCCCGATAATTGTCATCGCGAGGAGTCCCGCTGAGCGGGACTCGCGACGCTTCGCGGATTGCCACGCAATGACGATACCCGTACTGTCGGACTCCCTCCAGGATACGCCACATAATTTTATTATTACAGCCTCATCAGCTCAGCGGATATTCCGGCATATCCCAATTTCGTTGCCCGGTCACGGTTTGCGACCGCCTTTTCTTTATCTCCCCTGATGAAATAGCACAGCGCCAGGTTATAATACGCCTGCGCGAATGCCGGCTCCAGCTGAACTGCTTTCTCGAATTCGGCCACAGCATCGGGAATCCTGTTGATTCTAGCATAGGCGAGGCCGAGATCATTGTGGACCGGGGCAAAATCAGGCTTCAATTCGATCGCTCTCCTGTAATTCTCGATGCCATCCGCGACATTTCCCTGCTGCTCCAGCGTTGACGCCAGGTTGTGGTATGCGTCGCGGAACAGCGAGTTGATGGCGATCGCCTCCCTGAACTCATGGACAGCCCGATTGGTATCCCCATCCATCTTCGACAGGAGACCGAGATTATTATGCGGCTCCGCATAGTCGGCCTTCATCGAAACGGCCCTCTCGAATTCGTTCCTGGCCTTCAAGGGGAGATTCTGCCCTACATAGACGAGACCCAGGTTGTTCCTCACCACGGCATCGGCCGGGTTTAGCGTACGGGCCCTGACAAGTGCCTTCTCGGCCTCATCCATGAGACCCTTCTTCCGGTATGCGTCACCAAGGTTTGAATAGACTCTCACCTGGTCTGGTTCCAGTTCAGCGCTCCGCTTAAACATTCCGATCGCCTCATCCAGCCTCCCTCTTGTCAGGAGAACCTCGCCCATATTGAGCCAGGCCGTCGCGACGGAGGGGTATTTGCCGATAACATCCGACCAGAGGCGCTCGCTGTCCTGCCAGACGAAACACCGCTTCAACGTGAGGAGCGACAGGCACACGATCGCCACGCAAATTGCGGTATATACCGCCAGCCGCTCCGGAATTCCCGTCCCCCAACGCCCGGCGTGGGAAACAGCCGCGCAAAGACGGTCGAAGAGAACCCCCGCAATAAATAATATTCCGAATGAGGGCAGATAGGCGTAGCGATCGGCGACAATCGCGTTTCCCACTGGGATGAGCTGGATCACCGGAAATATGGTAATGAGGTAAAACAGAGCGCCGAACAGGAGCCACCTGTTCCGCCTGCCCAGGACGATCATGATCGAGGCGGCGCCTGCCGCGAACAGGCAGAGCATGAACTTGGGTAGCACACGTTGCATGGACGCCGGGTATGGATAAAAGGCCGACAGCCGAACAGGGTAGAGCATTTTTGCCACGTACCACACCAGGTTTCTGGCGGCCACCAGCGCGTGGATAGCCGGATCCCGGTAGAACGCCGGTCTCATTGCCCCGCCGGACTTCGACACAGCCAGTATGACGGCGCCGAAGATGGCGCTCAACACAAAGAAGGGGATTTTGATTCGTACTGATGCCCTGAGCAAACCCGTTCTGCCAGGTGCTCCCGGCTCTTCTCGCGCGCCATAGCAATAATCCAGCAGAATGAGCACGAAGGGAAGAGAGATCGCCATGGCTTTGCTGAGGAGCGCGCAGAGGAAGAAGAGCAGCGAGAGCCAATAGCAGCCACTGCATCTGCGTGATGAGCGACTCGGGCCTCCGGCGCTGTCGTCTCCCCGAGGCCGAATAAAGGCGCGGTACGATATGATCGAAGAGAGATAAAAGAACGCGCTGAGGACATCCTTGCGTTCCGTAACCCAGGCCACCGATTCCACGTGCAGCGGATGGACAGCGAACAGCGCCGCTGTGACATACGCCACCGCTCTCCGCCCGCTCAGTGCATACGCCAGCGCACATACGAGCAGCGTGTTCAGGATATGCAGCGCGAGGTTTGTCGCATGGTACCCGGACGGATTCAGTCCATACACACGGTAATCCAACGCGTAGGAGAGAATCGTAAGAGGAGCGTAGTGGCCGACATACGGTCTCGTGAAGAAGGTGGCAATATTTCGGGGTGCGAGGCTTCTGATCGAATAGTTGTTCACCACGTACTCGGGATCGTCCCAGTTGACAAAGTCCCCGGTGAGCGCCGGAGAATATGCGAGTACTGTCAGAACGGCGATGGCGCTGAAGACGCAGATCATTCGCGCAACATTTTTATTCATCAATTCCTGTTTGCCGGATCCTGAACTCTCTCTCCTGCCGCGCAAGGCGGCAGGGGGAGAAAAACCCCCGTGACCTCGTCAGCTCCTGAACTTTCTCCCCTGCCGCACAAGGCGGCAGGGGGAGACCCCCGTGACCTCGTCAGCTCCTGAACTCCCTCTCCTGCCGCGCGAGGCGGCAGGGGGAGACCCCCGTGACCCCTGCCAGCTCCTGAACTCCCTCTCCTGCCGCACAAGGCGGCAGGGGGAGACGGACGCGAACCCACCTGGCGCGAGACCCCCGTGACCTCGCGTCACGGGTGAACCAGTTCACGAGCTAAAGTCTCCGCAAGCGCGCTGTCGACCAATTTCAACTTCTCGTATTGCACCCGGGCCCTTTCCGTATCGCCGATTCTCTGGTATAGGAGTCCCATGTTGAGGAGGGCCACCGGATTATCCCGCCGGATGCGCACCGCCTTTTCGAATTCAACAATCGCTTCCCTGTTCCTCCCCATGTTTCCGCAAATGGTCCCGAGGTCGCAGCGGAGTTCGGCATTGTCCGGCTCATGCCGCACCGCCTCCGCGATAATCTCGCGCGCCGCATCCCACCGGCCCAATCTCCCCAGCGCCATGGAGAGCCTTCTCCGCACGGCGATGCTGTCCGGCTTCAGTTCCAGAGCCTTCCAATATTCGCGCGCCGCTTCAGGTAAATCACCGGTGTTTTCATAGAGACTCGCGAGATCGCTGTGAATTTCGTCGCTTCCCGGATCCAGCTCCGCAGCACGGAGGTAATAATCCCGCGACTTATCCCATTTCTGCATGCGCTGATACAGCCGGCCCAGGTTCTTGAACGCCCCGACATGACGGGATTGAATCTCGAGCGTTTTCGCAAACTCCTCGCGGGCTCCGTCGACCTCTCCTTTTTGAAGCTTCAGCACGCCGAGCAGATTGTGTGCGTCGGCGTTCTGCGGATCTGCATCAACCGACTTCTTCAGATAATATTCCCCCTGGCCCCGTTCCCCTCTCTCCAGGTGAACCGTCCCCAACGCCATGTACAGTTCAGACTCGAAATTCACGGCGTCTTCGGGGATTTTCATAAACCTGTTGCAATAGATGAACATGACCGCAAGAGCCGCCAGCGACCCGATAATCCTGAGGTAATTATTTCTTCTGAACTCATCGCATATACAACAAATTCCGGACGCCGCAAAGAGACAGAGCACAGGCAGGAGCGGCAGCCGGTACCGTGAGGATACGAAAAAGAGCACAATAGAGATCGAGTAGGTGGCGACATATAAATATAGGCAGGCCAATCTCCGGAATCGCCGGAAATTGATCACTGCCCCGAATAACGCAAAGGGAATTATGATCCCCATAGGGAAGCCGAATCCGCCCATCCTCCAGACGAGCATCCCCAGCACAACGGAGTATTTCCGGAAAAGATAGATGTCAATGTTTCGGGGGATCTCCCGCGCGGAAAAGAGAAGCTCCGTCTTCCTCGCCAGGCCATTCAGAAATGCCACCGGCCTGTTTCTGATATATTCAAAGGATTTTTTATAAAAGTAGCGTGGGCCTTCAGAAGCATAAAAAACGCCTTCCCGCCTTGGCGAAACTGTCAGTTGATACCATTGATCCCCCGGACGAATGGCGACAGTCCTCTCCGCTTCAGGATTATTCCCGATATAAAAGTTCAGGCCGCCGCTCAAGGGGAACAAAATCCAATGCCGCGTAAGGCTGTGGTTGCGTATGACCACGGGAACAAATATCAAGGCCATCCCCGCGACAGCCCCTCCAGAGAGAAGAGATAACCGCTTCCATGAGAACCGACGAAGATACAGCCCGATCACCCACCCGAGCGCCGCCACGTAAAAGAGGAGGACGGTGGGACGGATGACAACGCCCACGGCGCTGATGATCCCGAAAAGCAGAAATATGCGAAACTGATTCCCTTTTTCACCGCAAAGACCGCGCCTAAGGCGGGCAAGACGCAAAGATGAAATTATTGCCTTATTTTGTAATGGGTCAATTATGGGGGGTACAACCCTTATTCTGTCATCCCGGCGAAAGCCGGGATCCAGCAAAGAAGCGTTTAAAGCTGGATTCCCGCTTCCGCGGGAATGACATTTGAGAGAAGATACTCCTCGTAACTGACCCATTTCCTTATTTTCAACTTCATCCTCGACCTCTGCGTCCTTTGCGCCTCTGCGGTTCACATCTTCTGTTCTTCCATCCTCAGGATAATCAGGCGCCAGTTTTAAGAAGATTCCAATACTCATAAGAAACCAGAAGACCTCCCAGGTCGCGGGCAACAGTTCTCCCTCATAGAAGATGAGCGGCCCGCAGATGGCAACAAGAAGGGCAGCGACGAGACCAACCTTTCTGGTGAACAGCTTCACGCCAAGAAGGTAGGTGAAGACGCAGATGAACAGTCCCAGGAGTATCTGAACAATCCTCGCGGAGAAAAAGCCATACCCGAAAATGTAATAGCCGGCGCTGAGGAAGTACGGGTAAAACAACGGCTGCCAGACGGATTCAGGCCCCATCCCCGCTCCGCTCACCTGGGCCAGCGCCAGCTTGTTGTAGGTGTACGCGTCTATGATGGGAGTGAAGAAGGTCGGGTTGTACACCATGCTCTCGGACAAAAAGATCACTCGGAGCATGAGGGCAAAGCCCAGAACCAACATTAATTTCGTTTGCTCTTTCACTTCATCCTCACGAAAAGATAACACCTCGGCCTCATGAGGGCAAGTACCCCTCGCACCAAGACATATTACTTCCCCTTGTTATCAGTCTCGCGCACCGTGATGGAGGCGAAGGCGGAATCCTCCGCAATGGCCTTTATCTGCTCGGCGGTGAGATACTGCGCCCCCTTGTTGAGCCAGAGCGCCGCCTGATCAGGTGCGCCGAGGAGCGCGTACGCCCTGGCCACGTGGAAATATCCCCAGCCATGCCCAGGCCGCCTATCCAGGATTTTCCGGTACACGTCAATTGCCTCCTGGTAAAGCCTGTTCCTATAGTAGAAGCGCGCCAGATCGAGGGAGACCTGCTCGGGAATCTTCTCCGATTGGAATATCTTCATGACATAATCACGCCCCTCCGGCGGCTTGTTATTCAAATAGGAAACTTCGGCCAGATTAAGAAGAATAGTCGGATTGCCGGGTTCGCACTCCAGCGCTTTCTTTAGACTTCGCGCGGCGCCGGCATAATCCTTTTTCTTCTGGTAGACCAACCCCAGATTGTTGTAGCCCTCGGCCAGTCGAGGCTTGAGCGCCACTGCTTTTTTATATTCGGCCTCGGCCTGTTCCAGGAATCTACGGGACAAGGGATCAGTTATGCGGGGAGAGGTTCCCCCCTCACCCTTCCCCTCTCCCCGGAGGGGAGAGGGCGAGGTGAGGGGCTCTGCCGATAGCCCCCGGGCGTAGTACACGTTCCCCATACTAATGCTTCTCACATAGGATGCACCATGGGAACCGCACGCCCTCTCAAAATAAGCCGCCGCCTGCTCCCACTGCCCCCGCTGAAAATACAGTTTCCCCAATCCCAGGAGCGCCTCGAAACTGTATGGCTTTATTCCCAGTGCCGCATTGAACTGCTCCGCCGCTTTTTCATACTGGCCGCTCTGCACGTAGATATTTCCCAGGTTGCACTTCAACGGCGCATTCAGCGGCTTTATCTCAACCAGTTTTTCAACGATCCTCGCACCCTCTTCCTTCTCACCCTTCTGTATAAGCGCCAGGGCGAGGTTCATATACCCCCTGACCTGCATCGGGTCGACCTCGATTGATTTCCGGTAATACTCAATCGCCCTCTCCACCTCCCCGTTCGAGAAATAGATGAGGCCGAGATTATTATACCCGTCGGGAGAGGTGGGCCTGAGCCGGATCGAATCCTCGTACTGCGCGATCGCCCCCGGCCTGTCTCTCTTGTCTCCCAGCGCGACACCCAGGTTGAGATGGGCCCGGGCGCTCTCCGGCGCCTTGCGCACGCCGTCGGTCCATAAGGCCAGGCTGTTCCTCCATACATTATTTCGCTCTATCGTGGCGTTACCATAGAGGATGAATATCAGGACCGATATCAAAACAGCCACCCGTTTTCCGCGCGCATGCGCCAGCGCATCCAGCAGAAGCGCTGACAGTATCGCAACGCCAAAACAGGGAAGATATACGTAACGCTCCGCCAGCATATTACAGATAGGGACTACGTTGAGCACAGGAAGCAGGCTGATAAGGATGAATAGCAGCGCAAAACACGCAAGGCGATTTTTCCTCCACAGGAGAAAAATCAACGCGACGAACAATCCCGTCACCGCCATGGCGGCGAACGATTCGAATGAGATGAACGGCCGGATGACGCTGTCATCGTACTCAACGCTCAGGCCGACCGGGAAAATGAACAACCTCAGGTACAGGCTGAAGATTTGAGGAATGGCGCCGAGCCTGGCCGGCAGCCGCCCGCTGACATAGCCGACCGCCTGCTCGCTCGGATTATAGAATAGAACATACCTGAGGATGAGATATGCCAGGGCGACCAGCGCATATCCCGCATACACCCGGACTGCTTTTTTAAATCCTGCGCGCGGCGAGGGCGGAGATAAAAACAACAGGTCGTGCACTATAAAAATCAAGGGGAGCGTGGCGGCCATTTCTTTCGAGAGAAGCGCCATGAGGAAGCAGAGCAGCGAGATGGCGTAACAAACGACATGGTGGGCGCCGCTCACACGCCGCTGATTCTCTCCCGCACCAGTGATCCCCCCTTGCCGCATTTGGATAAACAGAAACAGCGACATGAGAAAGAAAAACGCGCACATCAAATCCTCGCGGAACCCCACGGCGTTCACCGCCTCGGTCTGGACCGGATGAATGGCGAATATGATCCCGCCCAGGAGCGCCGGCAAGGGGGCCTTGAGGAGGCGCCGCAGCAAAAGGTACACAACCGTGACCGCCGCGGCGTGCCAGAGCAGGTTTGTCAGGTGAAACCCGAACGGCAAGAAGTACCAGAAGAGGAAATCGAAAAAATAGGTGAGCGTCACCAGCGGCCGGAACGTCATCTCGCCGGAGAAACGGTAATAATCCATCGTGAGGAATGAGTTCAGATCGTGGATGTTGCTGAAAAGCTCCTCATCCATCATCCCCGCGTCGTCGTAGGTAAAATCGTTGCGCAGCGAGTTGCCGTAGGCGATGACGCAGATGAGGACAATCAGGACGAAAATCGGGATTTTCCTTTTCATTGCTAAACGGATTTGCCACTATATACCACATGAGAGAGACAATGCAATAGCTATTGAATCATAAAACGTGATCCGATTATTATATCGCGTTTGTGAACACCGCAGTCCACGATCAACCGCGCCATCATCGGCGCCATGGAGAAAAGAGAAATTGCTGATGAAACCACGATTCAACACTGTGATCGCGATCACACTCGGCGTGATCTTCTGTGGAGGATGTGTTATACGCCCCGGCGCCAAAACGCCCGCCCCGAAAGCCACCCCCGCCGCGAAAAGATCCGAACCTACACCCCCCGCACCTGTAAAGGCCGGAGCCCACGCCAAGGGAAAAAGCGTCCTCGATGGATTGCGCGAGGAGGATCTCCTGGGTCAGAAGCCGCTCACACAGAAAGAATTCAACAAGATTGCGGAAGAGGTCGTGGCCATCGTCGGCGGAAAAAAAATCAAGAAAAAAAACGTGTGGGAAGCATTCTGCGTGCCGAGAGACAACGATCAGGTCCCGCCGTTCAACCAGCAACTGCTGAATCAAGCAATCGAGAATGAGCTGGTCTATAAGGAGGGGTTGCGGCGCGGGGTGGACAAAACCGAAGAATTCAAATCACGCCTGAAGGAGGAGCAGCTCAACCAATGGAAGAATCAGGTCCCGCGCCTCGCCGGTCTGATCCAGGAAAAGAAACTCAGCGAATTCAGCCGGACGATGCCTCCCTCAACACCATCACCGGAAAAGGTCGAGGAGCTATTCGCCAAATGCCGCGCGTACTTCCCCAGGGAGACGGCATCCGATGAACAGGTCAGAACGACTCTTCGCACCCTCCTCAGCCGACAGGCGCCGTATACCGCCTACCAGAAATGGCTCGCCGATCTATTCGATTCGGCGAAGGTGCGTGTGAACGGGAAACCACTGGCGCTGGCGAAAGTGAGCCAGTCGCTGCGGGACTTCTCGCTGGTTGAGGGGCTCAAGGGCGTCAAGGCAGGACAGAGAGAAGCGCAGATGCTGTACGACACCATCAGGCGCGAGCTCCCCGGCGACACGGATGTGACTACGCTCAAAATAGAGATCAACGATGACTCGATCAACGTGGGTGAACAGCCGGAGTTGCAGGGGATCCTCCAACAGGCGAAAGCGGCCCATAAGGAAAAGCTTGCGGCGCCAACGCAGGAGGAGGCGAAAGACTTCGCGCTAAAACTGTTCACGGTGGTGAAGAACCACCTCCTCGCGCAGCAGGCGAAAAAAGAAGGAATAAGCATGGCGGCGGAAGGCCCCCTCTGGGAAACACCGATTGAAAAGAGGGTCATCACCTCAATGCTGATCGGGAAAATCGTCTCTGAAGAATCGCCGGTTGAGCTTACCAAAGAAGAGGTCATCGCATTCTATCGCACGCACCCGATGTATCAGGGTATGGACATAGAGACGGCGAAAAAAAGGATCTATGAAAGACTCAGCGGCGAGAAGACGCGGGAGGCGGCGATCAACAGGCTCAAGAAGCAGTTCGGCGTGAAGATACTGACCACAGAGTTGTGAAATGCAATAGGTAACGCTCAGAACGCAGAATCAATGACGGATTGCTTCGTCGTCCCGCTCAACGGGACTCCTCGCAATGACAGGTGACGGTGCGTATGACAGTTGATTCAAGACGTTTGTATCAGTACCCAATCTCTTTGAGGCGAGCCAGATTCTTTCGCGCGGGTTCATAATCTGGATTCATTTGTAAAACCTCCTGCCACTCCTTTCTTGCTTCCGCATAGTTCCCTATATTGCCCAGAGCCACGCCCAGGTTATTTCTCGCGTCGTGCAGGTCGGGCTGTAACCTCACTGCCTCACTGAATGACCGTATCGCCTCGCCGTACTGTCCCTGCTCCATGAGCGCCTCTCCCAGGAACATGTGGCTCCGCGCCGAACGCGGATCTATGCGCAGCGCCTCGCGGTGATACCGCGCCGCTTCAGCGCTCTTCCCCTCCCTGTAATACAGACGCCCCAGGTTGTCATACGCTTGTACATAGCCTGGGTCAAGATCGATCGCCCGGCGATAATCGTGCGCCACTTCATCCTGTTCCCCAATATGCTCGGCGCACACGCCGAGGTTAAAATACAGATCGGAAGTCTCTATACCGTGCCCCAATGCCGCTGCGAATAAACGGTATGCTCCCTCATATTCTCCGCGAGCGGACATCCGACTTCCTTCGTTCACAATGTAAGAGATCAGATCAGGATTTAAATCGAGGGCGCGCTCACACTCAAGGCGCGCGAGATCCTTCTCTCCCCGATGCCCATAGATCAGCGCGAGCTGGAGGTGTGCTTCCGCAAGACCCGGATTGAGTTCGAGCGCCTTCTTAAATCCCCGGACGGCTTCTTCCTGCCGGCCCATTTCCTTATAGGTGAACGCCAGGTTGTGGTGCGCCTCCGGGTGCCGCGGGTAGAGCTTTATGGCTTTCTGAAATGCCTTGATCGCATCGTCGTAGGCGCCCCTCTCACAGAAGAGTGTCCCCAGATCGTTATACGCGTCAACAAACCGGGGGTCGAGCGCGACCGCAGTTTCATACTCTCTGCGAGCGGAGGAGTAGTCTTTCCTCTCCATATAGGCGTTTCCGAGGATCGTGTGCGCCCGCGCGCTACGCGGGGCTTTTGCGACAGCGTCCGTCCAGAGGGTGAAATTATTCTTCCACACAGTCGAGCGTTCCATGGTGACGAGGCTCAGGCATAGCAGCAGGGCGAGGGAGAGGGTGGCGGCGACGCCGGTACGACACGCACCCCGCTTCACCCGTGGAGTACCGAGCCAGCTCAGGACGAGCGAGGCTGCGAGACACAGCCCCCTAGATAGCAGTCTTATCATGAGCGCCTATCTTGTGGAGGCTGCCTCATGGCG
>Ga0315288_10006241_pt1 | contig 15115 bp, 11 predicted proteins | sample YL17G11_20_MG_FD_203454 | JGI IMG/M metagenome (GOLD analysis project Ga0315288, IMG submission 203454) | Sediment microbial communities from Yellowstone Lake, YNP, Wyoming, USA - YL17G11_20 | ecosystem: Environmental > Aquatic > Freshwater > Lake > Sediment | place: USA: Wyoming | collected... | reverse complement strand
GTCCATTAACACCCCTCCCACCAGGGATATTCGCCTTGGTAGGAGTCATCAGCCTGGGAAGGTGCTTGCGGCGGACTCCATCACCGGGAACAATGACTAAATTTCCTTTAAAGGGTTCTCAAAGACAGCGTCCTTGCCGAGTTCGGCCTCGATCTCCAGCAGACGGTTGTATTTGGCAATCCGCTCGCTGCGGCAAACCGAGCCGGTCTTGATCTGTCCGCCTCCCATGGCCACAGCAAAATCGGCCAGGAAGGTGTCTTCGGTTTCCCCCGATCGATGGGAAATCACGAACCCCCATCCGGCCCGGCGGCAGAGTTGAATGGCTTCGATCGTCTCCGTCACCGTACCGATCTGGTTGAGTTTTATGAGCACCGCGTTGGAAGTCTTCTCCTGAATCCCCCGGGAGATGAACCGAGTGTTTGTTACATAGATATCATCTCCCACGATCTGAACCCTATTGCCCATAACCGCGGTCATCACCTGGAACCCTTGCCAGTCATTCTCGGCCAGGCCATCTTCAATGGATACGATGGGGTATTCTTTAACCCAGTTTGCGTAAAGATTGGTCATCTCGGCATTGCTTTTCTTTCCCTGCCCCGATTTGGCTAGGTCGTAAACTCCATCCTGGTAGAATGAGCTTGCCGCGGGGTCCAGGGCGATGGCGATATCTTTCCCCGGCTTGTAACCCGCGGCCTCGATGGCCTTGACGATTACCTGGCATGCCTCATCATTGCTTTTGAGGTCGGGAGCAAACCCCCCCTCATCCCCGACGCCGGTCGCATATCCCCTCTTCTTGAGGATGTCCCGGAGAGCATGAAACGTTTCGGCTCCGTAGCGCAAAGCTTCGGCAAAAGTGGGCGCTCCGCTGGGCATGATCATAAATTCCTGAAAATCGACGCTGTTTTCGGCATGCTTGCCGCCATTCAAAATGTTCATCATCGGCACGGGAATTCTCACAGCACCAGGCCCGCCTAGGTAGGCGTAAAGAGGAAGGCTGCAGGCGATAGCAGCGGCTCGCGCGACCGCCATGGAGACCCCCAGAATGGCGTTCGCCCCGAACTTTCCCTTGTTGGCAGTCCCGTCCAGTTCGATCATGAAGCGGTCAATTTGGGCCTGCCGCATAGGGTCCTTGCCAACCAGCAGCGGGGCAAGGGTTTCATTGATATTGGCCACTGCCTTCAGGACTCCTTTACCGCCATAACGACGCGCGTCATCGTCACGCAGTTCGATGGCCTCGTTCTCTCCGGTCGAAGCGCCCGAAGGAACAGAAGCTGAGGCCGTAGTCCCGTTGTCCAGGGTGACGAAGACCCGGAGAGTGGGATTCCCGCGGGAATCGAGAATTTCCAATGCTCGAACAGACGCAATTTTATGATTCATAAGGATCTCCTTTCCTTCTTCCCATCCCCCAACTATATTTGGGTTTCTTGTCTGAATCATTTAGGAAACCAGATCAGCTAAAGTGCCAAGCGTTCTAATTGTCCCCTAAGTTCATCCATCGTTCGACGAATCTCATCGGTCTGACCTCGGGTCTCGGAGAGCAGGGCCTCGATCGTAGCCAGCTCATCATGAACATACTTTAGGGCCTGCTTCTTCATTCCCTCGATGGCCCGATTGATCTGATTTTCCCACTGGGAAGCTAGACGGCCAAGGTTCACCTGCACTTCCCATGGAATCTGTCTCATAAAGTGCTTCTGAAAGAAACCCCGGAAAATGAACATGGGGATCAGAAACCAGATCAAATCCAGGTGAAAATCAAAGGCTCGGCTCGTGTTAATATCGGGTTGACTGGGTTCGGCAATCTCAATCTTCCAGTCGGCTTCGCCCAATTTCACCCCCAGAACTTTTTCCACATTGCGCCCCAGGAGGCTACGGAAAACCTCCAGGGATCGAGAAAGGCCGCCATGGGCTTTGTGAAGAGTCCCCAGAAAATGCCAATACTCGGTCCGGGAAACCCGGGTCAGTTCGTCCCTCAGGTTTTCTCCGATCCATTCCTCATACCTGCGGGTGAGCTTCCAGAGATTACCATCCCAGGAAGGCATCTCCTGTTTGAGTCTTTCCGCCAGTTTCTTTTTCAGAACCGGTTCTTCCAGGTTTTCCAGACGCTGCATGATGAGCAGGCGGGTTTGCTGCGCATTTTCCCGGGCAATCCGATAAAGCTCTTCTCCGATCAGGGTATAATTCACCTTGTCGTCCAGAATCAGCCTGTGCAGCCCTTCCCGGTCCCGGTCCGCCTGGAGAGAAGTTTTTAGGGCAATCTCCAGGTAGCTCAGGAGGCCTTTCCCGAGGGAGTGTATTTTATGTTGCAGAATGTTCTTAAATTCTTCTTCCCGGTTAATGGAAAGGGGACAGAAAATTTCCTCCTCTAGCCTTTGCTTCCATCGGGCAGTCTCCTGCCGGGTAGAGTAGAGGAAAATCGGAAATTCCTCGTGAAGCTCCCGCTGGAGTGCGGTCCGGAAGAACTGGATGACTTCCTTCTGCTGCTCCGGGGTGAGAAGGTCGGCTTTGGTCAGGAGAAGAACGATTTTGGGGGTATGCTTTCGTAAGTCCCGGATGAGTTGCAGGTCGTCCTTGGCCAACGGGCGGTCCGAACTGATGGCCAGCAAAGCCGTGCCCACCTCCGGCAGCCAATTTTCGGAGGCGGCCATGTGGTACTTAAATATACTCCCCAGGCCCGGGGTGTCCACCAGCCGCAGGCCGGCGAAGGCTTCCAGGGAGGGCAGTTCCACCTCGACAACTTCCACGTTCTTCTGGTTGGAAGGGTTTCGGGCTTCTGAGGTATAGTCCTCGACGGCCCCAAGGGCTACCTCTTCTTCCCGGCCGTCAAAATAGCGGATAACGGCTCTTTCGCTCGTTCCATAACGCAATCGGGTAATACTGGTCGTGACCGGGATGACCCCAATGGGAAGGATGGATTTTCCAATCAGGCTGTTTAGAAAAGAACTTTTCCCGGCTTTGAATTGCCCCAGCACCGCCACATCGATAAGTCGATTCCCCGTGAAAAGACCCTCGCAGGCTTCGATCTGACGATTCAGCGAGACGATGCGAAATTGATTACAGACTTCCCGGATTCCGGTTAGGAAATTTTGAGAAGCATTTTGAATTTGATTGATAGCTGAATCATTTATTGCAGAGCCCATAAAAAAACTCCTTTAGGTCATCCCTTCAGGAGTTTTCAGTTTTTGCTCATAACTCCTGCCAGGAAATGCTTCCTAAAACAGGAGTTATCAGCCTTTAGAGCGGTTAACGGGTGAACTCCATCACCTGATTGATTTAAATATATTATACCCAATTTTTATAAAATCCGTCAACTCATATTTTTTCCTCCCCGCTTATCCATCCAAGAAACCTGATTGAGCACAATAACGGGTATGGTTTTTAACCCTTGCCAATTGAAAATGACTATGCCAGCATATGAAAAGTCAGGTAGTAGTGGAAAAAGGTCTGCAAAAACCATCCATGAAGAAAATAAAAATAGCCGGAATCAGGCAGGTTTCCGATTTGTCTCTGATAGAAGTTCTCTCCTTACCCTTATGCACGTACCGGCCGGCAAAGATTCTGAGTCCTTTGGCCGAAAACGGTATAAATTTAGAATTCATCGTGGGCCACGGCAAAAATGATGAAACTATGGACCTCATCTTCGGGGTTAAGCAAAATCAAATTGCCGCCGCTCTCGGTTTGCTCCAGGGATGGAAGGAAAAATTCGGAACAGAAGAGATTCGTTCCCGGGATGGGGTGGGGATGATTTCTCTCTTCCCCCATGGAATCCGGGCCGCGGTAATCGGAAATTTTTTCTCTGCTTTTCAAGATGCCGGGATCAAACTTTTCCTCGTCACCTTTTCCCTTTCGGCTATCTCCGGCCTTTTGGACGAGCGTTTTATCCCCGATGCCCTAAACGCTCTCAGTGAATATTTCGAGCTCCCCGGATAATTTTTAATTTTAGAGATGGCCAAGATCAAAATTCATAACCTTTTCTCTATTCCCGACCAGGCCTTTCTTACCATCCGGGTGGAAGAAAAAAAGGTAGAATTTCTGCCACCCATCCTCTATGCCCTTCGCGAAGAAGGAATTTCCATTCCTTTCATCGTGCAGTCCATCGACCGCAATGGAAATTTCATCCTTTCTCTGGCCACCTCCCAAAAGGACTTGGACTGGGTGAGGGCTGCTTTTCAGGAGGGACTTGACCTGCCCCAGTCGAAGGCAATCGAGGTCAAAAAGAGGGCTGTTTTAATTACTTTATATGGACCTCATTTCGGCGAAATCCCAGGGATCGCCAGCCGCATTTTCTCTGCCCTGGCCGGCGAAGGAGTCGAAATTATTGCCCTGAGTGCTTCTTTGAACTCGGCCCTGCTGGTCGTCCTGCTGGAATCTTTGACCCATTCGCTCCGTGCTTTGAACCGCATATTCGAAATTCCCAAGAAATAACCGCGAAATCTTTACCACAGAGAACGCTGAGGACACAGAGATAGAAAAAAAGTCCATTCCTCAAATCAAAATACAAAAACCCAGAATATTGAACTGCTTACTGAAATTGGATAGATTCTAATTGCCCATCCGGCTCAAGCAGACTCCTCCTAATGAGATTTTTTTTCAATCCCCCTACCCAAAACCCGCAAGGGGGGAGGGTATGAAGGGCCTGATTTCTACTTTTTCATTGATATATTTCTCTGCATTCTCTACTACTAAAGTTCAAATTCTTGAAATCTTATTAAGCAAAACAATTGGTACCTTAAGCTACTGGCTAAGAGTAGGTTTTTGTTTTCTTTTGGTTGCGGCTATGCCGCACTATGGACTCTGTGGTGAAGGCTTTTTCAGGAAAGGGTTTCGGCTAACAGGGAGCGGGTGGAGTGAAGGCGAGTGGCGATCAAACTGGAAAGTCTCTGCAGAAACAATAAGCCAAAGGAAGGATAGCGCTGGAAAAGACGTTCCATGTCTTTCCCCTGGATCGAAAGGACTCGACAATTCTCTAAAGCCTTGGCTGAAGCCGTGTACTTTCGGGGAGAAACAACCGCTGACCATCCGAAGAGAGCGCCCTTTTTCTTGACAATCTCCATGACGAGTTCCCCCTCCCCTCGCCGAATAGAAAGGGCAACGGTGCCCTTGCAGAGGATGAAAAGAAGGCGGGCCCGGCTGTTCTCTTTCAGGATGATTGCCCCTTTTGCGAAAGATCTCTGACGAAAGAATGGAACCATCTCTTCTAAGACTTTTTCTGGTAAACCCTGAAAATAGGGTGAATGGACTAAGTCTCTTTTCAGAGCCCAGGCTGCAGATTTGGGCATCGTTCTCATATCATCTCTTTCCCGGAGAGTTCCAATGGAAGATAGACCCTAAATTTGGAACCGATCCCTGGTTGGCTTTCCACCTCGATCGAGCCCAGGTGCGCTTCCACGATCCCCTTGACGATGGGAAGCCCGAGCCCGGTGCCCGTGATCTTGCGGGTCTGAGCATTTTTCACCCGGTAAAACTTATCAAAGATGCGGGGGAGGTCCTCCGCTGAGATGCCGATTCCGTCGTCTGAGACCTCTACGCAGAGATGGCTTCCTTCGATACGGGCCAAAACCCTGACCGACCCTCCCTCAGAAGTGTATTTGACCCCGTTGCTCACCAAATTAATGAAGACCTCCTCCATATTTCCCCGGTCCGCCATGACCGGGGGCAGCCCCTCACTGAAAGAGAGCTGCAAAGAAATGTTCTTCACTCCAGCGTCGGGCTTAAGGAGTTCAATAACTTTCTTCAACACCTCGGTGACCTGGGTGGGTACTTTTTGCTGGACCACAAAACCCGCTTCGATCTTGGAAAGGTCCAGGAGGTCGTTGATCAGGGTGAGCAAAGCATGGGTTCGTTCTTTGGCCCTGCCGAGCATTTCCTTCTGCCGCTCGTTGATCTCTCCGATAATCCCGGCCAAGACCACAGAAAGTTGTTGCTCCACCGAAGCGAGGGGGGCCCTGAGCTCATGGGAGACCATGGCTACGAAATCCGACTTCATCCGGTCCATCGCTCTCAGCATGCTGATGTCCCGAAGAACGGCCACCACCCCCAGGACTTCCCCCTCATCGCTGCGCACGGCAGCAATGTGGGCCATGAGGGCCCTCTCCCCCATCAGCACTTCTTGCGAAACCGCAGAACTTCCTTCTTTGCTTACTTGCAGGATCTTGCCCACCAAATCGACCAGGCAACCGCTGTCTAAGCAATCCTTCAGGGGCTGCCCAAAAACTGGTGACGTTCTCATCTCCAGCATTTTCACCGCCGCCGGGTTGTGCAGGACTGCCTGTCCTTCATGGTCCGTGACCAAAACGCCGTCCGCCATGGAGTGGATAATTGCTTTAATCTTGCTCTTCTCATCCGCGATCTCCCGCAGCCCCTTCTCCCGTTCCCTCCGCAGAAGCTCTGCCTCCCTCTGCAATGCCCTCTTCTCCAGGGCGCGATGGACTACGATGCGCAACTGATCGGGAGTGAAGGGCTTGGGAATAAAGTCGTAAGCCCCGGCTTTCATCGCTTCCACGGCTGACTCTACGGTGGCATAACCTGTGATGACCACCACCAGAAGGTCTGGATGCAAACCCTTCACTTGCTGGAGAACATCCATCCCACTGAGTCCGGGCATCTTCAGGTCCAGGAGCAAGAGGTCGAAGGGCTCATTTTTCATCAAACCTAACCCTTCCTCCCCGCTGGAAGCGGTCTGCGCCGCCCATCCTTCTTTAGCGAGGATCTTAATGCATCCATCCCGGATGATCTTTTCATCGTCCACTACTAAGATGCTGGCCATAGAAGTACAATAACCTTTTCACCCCAGAGAACGCGGAGAATATATAAAATCAAATACCAAAAGGCGAAAGTAAAACTTGCTTAGCAATTTACCATTTTTATTTCGGATTTTATTTTTAATCGAGCCTCTACGCTCTCGGCGATCTCCGCGGTGAAAAAATGTATTTTAGCCCGCGATGAGGGCTTCTACCCTGCGCACCAGTTCGGCGGGCTCCACGGGTTTATCGATATAGTCATCGGCCTCGGTCCGCAACCCCATATCAATGGTATAGAGGGTGTGGGGAAGTGCTTGCATCACAGCGGTCAGGAGAAGAATGGGAATCTTTTTGTACTTTGGGTCGCGCTTCAGTTCCGAGCACACCGCGTACCCATCGGGAGGCGGCATCATTACATCTAAAATAATCACATCGGGATTCTCCTTGCGCGCCTTCTCCAGTCCTTCCTTCCCGTCATAGGCGACGATCACCTCAAAGGGCTTCGTCTCCAGGATGGCCTTGGTGGCCTCCACGAAATCAGGGTCATCGTCAACCAGAAGCACTTTTGCCTGCGAACCCATGATTCTCTCCTTTCTTTGGCCAGGGGATTATTCCCCCGGGTTGCTTTGCTTCCGGCCATCAAGCTGAATGCCAGCGGCCTGCAAAATCTCTGGCACCACTTCCTCCCGCCCGATGGCCATGATATGCACGCCGTCGCACAACCCCTCCGCTTTTATCTGCCGGATCATCCGCCCGGCGATCTCGATCCCCTTCTTTAACGCCTGTCCCTTGGGGGCGCTAGCCAGCTCATCGATCAGCATTTGGGGGACAAAGATCCCGGGCACATTCTCATTCATATATTTGGCCATCTTGGCAGAGGTGAGGAGGACGATCCCGGCCAAAATCTTCACCGGGAACTTTCGGGCATAATCCATGAAGCTGCGGAAATTATCCAAGTCGTAAATCGCTTGCGTCTGGAAAAATTCGGCCCCGCATTCCACCTTCTTCTCGAATTTCATCAACTGGGGCTCCACAGGGCGAGCTTCCGGCGTAACGATCGCTCCCGCGCAGAATTCCACCTTTCCTTCCAGGTCGTTTCCCCCCAGGTCCTTCCCCGATTCCATGAGGCGAATGGCCCGCAAAAGTTGAGTGGAGTCAAGGTCAAAGACAGATTTGGCGCTCTTATGGTCTCCTACAGGTACTGCATCGCCCGTCAAGCAGAGAACGCTGTGGATTCCCCGGCTGTAAGCAAGGAGCAGATCTCCTTGCAAGGCCATCCGATTCCGATCCCGACAGGTCATCTGCAGGATGGGTTCGCCACCGAGTTCTTGGATCAGGATGGCTCCACCGAGGGATGGGTAGCGCATGACCGAGCTCTGATTGTCCGTCACATTCAAGGCATGGACCTTATCTTTGAGACCCTCGATATGATACTTCATTTTTGTTATATCGCATCCTTTGGGCGGCCCGATCTCACTGGTGATCACAAATTCTCCAGATCGGAGCACCTCTCTTAAACTCCTGGCCATCAGCCCTCGCTCCTTTCCAGCGGCAATAGAATTTTCCCCGGCTTCGGCTCCACCTGATAGTTCTTGGCTGGCTGGAACTTGCGCATGATCGAAACCCTTCCTTGTTTTTGCAGACGTTCATAGATCAATGTCCAGGCACAATCCTTATTGCGGTCGACTTCGCACTTTCCGTCGTTGGTTCCCCCGCAAGGCCCGTTGACCAAGCCCTTATGGCAGGAGGTGACTGGACAGATTCCCCCGGTCTCTCCCAAGATGCACTCGCCGCACTGCGTGCAAATCTCTTGGTAAAGGCCCAGCCCGGATTCCTTGCCGATGAAAAGCGTATCCAAAGCAGGGATGACGGGAATGTCCAGGAAGCGGGAGATGGTCTGCACCCCAAAGGCACAAGTCATGATCAAAAGCGCCTGCGCCTCACGCATGGCGGGCAGATTTTCTTGCAGCGCTTCTTCGGTGAGGTTATCGCAGGCTACAGGGATGACCATGAATCCTGTGACCCGTTTCCCTGCCTCCGCCAACTTCTTCCGCATCGCCAAAACTTCGGCCTGTCCTCCCGTATGGGTCATGGTGGTGCAGGTCCCGCAACCGATGAGGAAGACCCGCTCCATATCTCTCAGTAATCTTATGACCTCCTCGAAAGGCTTCTGTTTCGTGATTGACCGAATCATCCTCTTTCTCCTTTATTTCAGGACGCAGATTTGCGCAGATAGACGCAGAAAATGGGTTTAAAATAGAATTCAGAAAACAGAGTATGGAAATAGCTCAAGAGGTGTAATCACCCTCTTTTCTTTTTTTAATTATGATTCCTGAATATTCATTCCTGAATTCAATCTGCGTTCATCTGCGTCCCAAGATTTCACCGGCTCAGATCGCAGCGCAGGCAGCGTTTGGCTTCCTCCCTGGCCTTCTCTTCGCTAAACCCGAGTTCAATCTCCCGGAAATCTTGAATCCGATCTTCTGGCGGTAAGAGGACCGTCTTGATTCGCGGTTTCCCTTCCTCCACTCCCTCCAAAGCCGCAGCCACTTCTTGGGGAGAAGCCGCTTCTCTTTTATCCAGAAATACAATTCGGCTGGTGTCTCCACGGAAACTCTTATCGATCGAGACAGCTGCCCTGCGTCCGGCAGCAATGGCTTCAATAATGTAAGTGGGTCCGGTGACAAAATCCCCTCCGGCAAAGATGCCCTTGACGTTGGTCGTCAGCGTGTTGGGATTGACCACCAGAGTTTCCCACTTGGTCCGTTCGAGCTTGCTGTCGGTGGGGAGGAAGGATAGATCTGGGGCCTGGCCAACAGCCATCACGATCGTATCGCCATAAAACAATCCTTCACTCCCGGAAATAAAAGTGGGATTGAATCGCCCTTCGGAGTCGAAGACCGATTCGACGGCAATGGTCTCTATGCCGGCAAATTTCCCATTCTCACCCAGAATCCCTTTCACCCCCAGGGAATCATGAATGAAAATTCCTTCTTCCAGGGCTGCCTGCACATCCTCCTCGAAGGCGGGCATCTCTTCCCGGGATTCGAGACAGAATACATGAATCTCCCGCTGCCCTTCTTTATCCCACTTCAACCGTCGAGCAGAGCGGGCCACATCGATGGCCACATTGCCCCCTCCGATGACAATCATTTTTTGGCCGACTTCAATCTCTCTTTCTAACTTCACTTCCCTAAGGAATCTCAACCCGTAATAGAAGCCCCGCAGGCTTTCATCCTCTCCGGGAATTCCAATTTCCTTGCTTTTCTGGCTCCCGGCAGCGATGAATACAGCCTGATAACCTTCCGCCATCAACTGATCGATGGGGTAATTCACATCGATGGGGCTGTTGTAGCGGATCTCCACGCCCCGCTGCTGGATGTATTCGATCTCTTTCTGGACCACAGCCTTAGGGACGCGAAATTCCGGAACTCCCACCATCAGCATTCCGCCCCCCACCGGAAGAGCCTCAAACGCGGTAACCGGATAACCCATTCTTCTCAGGTAGAAGGCACAAGTTAAACCTGTAGGCCCGGCCCCTATAATGGCCACCTTTTCTTTCTTGGTTATGGGGAAGGGTTCCGGGGGTTGGTCATTGAAATTGAAGTACCAGTCAGCGGAAAACCTTTTCAGGGAGCGGATGGCCACGGCCTCATCCAGCTCCCCCCTGCGGCACTTGATTTCACAGGGATGATGGCAGATCCGCCCACAAATCGCCGGGAATGGATTCCTTTCCCGGATAATTTCGGCGGCCTCGAAGTACTTTCCCTCGGCAATGGCGGCCACGTATTTCGGAACGCTGATTCCCACGGGGCAGGTGTGATGGCAGGCTGATACCACCAGGGCTTCACAGACCGCTCCCGGGCAGCGCTTATCCCGGATATGGGCTTCGTATTCATCCCGAAAATAAGTTATCGTTGAGAGGACCGGCTTGGAGCAGGTCTGCCCCAGGCCACAAAGGGAGGACTCTTTTACCGCGTTCCCAATCTTAACGAGTAGATCGATATCCCCTTCCCGTCCCTCTCCTCCGGTGATGCGGGTTAGAATTTTTAGCATCTCGGTAGTTCCCAGACGGCAGGGACTGCATTTCCCGCAGGATTCAGACTGGGTGAAACTGACGAAGAAGCGAGCAATTTCCACCATGCAATTGTTCTCATCCATGACCACCATGCCGCCTGAACCCATGATGGACCCGATCGCCTGCAAAGAACCGTAATCGATCGGAAGGTCCAGATACTTTTCCGGCACACATCCTCCTGAGGGTCCCCCCATCAGAACAGCTTTAAACCGCCTGCCTTTGGGAATCCCGCCGCCGATGTCCAAGATCACTTGGCGCATGCTGATCCCAATGGGTACTTCCACCAAACCCGTGTTGTTCACCTTTCCCGCTAAAGAGAAGATCTTGGTGCCCTTACTTTCCGGCGTTCCCAGGCTCGCATACCATTCGCTGCCGTTTAGGATGAGCGAGCGAATATTGGCAAAGGTTTCCACGTTATTGATGTTTGTGGGTTTCCCATCCAGACCGGACTGAGCGGGAAAAGGAGGACGGGGGCGCGGCATTCCCCGTTTGCCCTCGATGGAGGCCATCAGGGCCGTTTCTTCACCGCAGACAAAAGCTCCTGCCCCCATCTTCAGCCCCAGAGAAAAGTTGAATCCGCTCCCCAGGATATTTTCCCCCAAGAGGCCCAATTCTTGGGCCTGTTGTATGGCGATCGTCAAATGCTCGACTGCAATCGGATACTCTTCCCGCACGTAGATGTAGCCGTACTCTGCCCCGATGGCGTAGGCTCCGACGAGCATTCCTTCGAGGACGCTGTGCGGATCCCCTTCCAGCACGGCTCGATCCATGAAAGCCCCCGGGTCGCCTTCATCGGCATTGCAGACCAGATATTTGGGATGATGGGGAGCCAGACGGGCGAGGCGCCATTTGCGACCGGTGGGAAACCCGGCTCCCCCCCGCCCTCTGAGTCCCGACTTTTCCACGGTTTCGATGATCTCCTCCGTAGACATGGTGAGGGCCTTCTGGAAGGCGCCATACCCATTCCGGGCAAGGTAATGGGAAATGTTGGTGGGATCGATCTTACCGCAATTCTCCAAGACTCGCCGGGTTTGCCCCTTATAAAAGGGGATCTGTTCCGCGTAAGGAGTTTTCAACCCGGTTTTAGGATCTTCGAACAAAAGGTGGCTCAGAATATCCCCTTTCAAAATGGTGCGGGCGACAATATGGACAACATCTGATAGAGTGACTCCTTGATAGAAATATCCATAAGGGTCGATGGAGATCACGGGAGCTCTGGCGCAAAACCCTTGGCACCCGGTCTCCCTCAACTCGACTTTTGAACTGAGCCCCCGGGCTTTTAGTTCTTCTTCGAAGGCATTCCGGACTTCGGCGGCCCCGTAGGCGCGGCACCCAGTCATACAAACCCGTATACAGATTTTTTGCGGGTCGATTTCGCGACGGAGCCGGTATCGAAAATCATCCAAAGCCTGAGAAGATGAAAGCCTGCCCATGGCGGATTCTTTCCTTTTCCTTTGGTTTTGTAAAAACCTAACCACAGAGGGCACGGAGCGCTAATCCATTTTTGAGTAAGTTAAAAAACGATCACCTCCTCTGTGTCCTCTAAATATTTACCTCCTGATTCCTTACTTTCACCCAACTCCCCTGAGGTAACTCTTGAGCCAAGAACCTTCCTCTGAACCCTTTCTAATAAGCCAGGTTCTATGGTGAATGATTCTTGAGAGTATAGGAAATGGTTCTTTCGTTTTTTCCTTTTGGAGAACACAGAGAATGTCTCCGCGAACTCTGTGGTTTCATTATTGGTGTTGTCCTAAAATGGAGCGAATCTTGGGCGGAGAAAGCCGGCCAAAATAATTCCGATTCACCATCATGGTGGGTGCCAGGAAACAGGCTCCCAGACAGGCAACTGTTTCCAGGGTATATTTGAAATCCGGCGTCGTTTCCCCTTCTTCAACGCCCAATTCGCGTTTGACCACCCGCAAAATGGACCTCCCCCCCCGGACGTGGCAGGCTGTCCCCCGACAGACGCGAATAACATATTTACCCCTGGGCGCCAGCGAGAACTGGGCGTAAAAGGTGACCACCCCCTGGACCTGACTGGGAGATAGTTGCAGAGCATCGGCAATGGGCTCTAGCGTCTCCCCGGGGATGTATCCCAATTCTTCCTGCACCTTCTGGAGCAAGGGAATAAGCCCCCACCTCTGGTTTTGATATTCCGAGATAATTTTTTGCACTTGGTTCATTTCTGCGGATGAAAGACAGTCCTCCATGGTTCTCATGCTTCTATCCTTTCGATCTTCACGGGTATAGTTTTTATCGCCGGATTTTCTATCTCTTGTCCTGTAGGAAAAGGCAGGAGGTCATAGACATTTTCTTCTCCCGGAGAAACAGGCAGAAATAGGACTCCTGGGAGAAGGCCACGATCCAGAGAGATAGAGAAGGACATCCTTTTATCACCCGAGGTAAGTTTTACTCGGCTGCCTTCTTCTAACTCCATCTTTCTCGCATCCTCAGGGTTCATCCTCAGGGTTCTCTGACCGCAGAAATCCATGAGCCTCGGGGACCTCGAGCTTCGTGTCCCGGAGCCAAAATGAAATAGGGTGGAGCCCAAGATCAGCTGAAATCCCCCCTTGTCCCCCCTTTGATAAAGGGGGGTGGGGAGGATTTGAGAGTTAATTTGGGATTTTTTCAGGCTTAAAAAACACCTCTTCCCGAGGGAGAATCCGCTATCCCAAAGATGGGGATGGCCGGGGTCCTGTTTGTCAAGACATGGCCAGTGCAGACCTCCTTTTTCCAATCGTTCGGAGGTAATCCCACCGTAAATGGGGACAAGCTCATTGATCTCTTCCAAGACCTCCTTGGCAGAGCGATATTGGCTAGCCAAACCCATACGCTGGGAAAGCTCTGCCAGAATTTTCCAGTCTGGCCAGCTTTTTCCCGCAGGCTCCTCAGCAGCGACTAGCCGTTGCACGCGGCGCTCTCCGTTAGTGATCGTTCCTTCCTTTTCTGCAAAACTGCTGGCTGGGAGGATGACGTGAGCGAACTGGGCAGTCTCCGTTAGAAAGAGGTCTTGCACCACCAGGAATTCCAACTTTCCCAAAGCCTCCCGGACATACGAGCTGTCGGGAAAGGAGCGGACTGGGTTCTCTCCCAAGATGTACATTCCTCGAATCTTTCCCGCTTGGGAGGCGGCAATCACCTGTAAAGCGTTCAACCCCTTTTTGACGGGTAAAGGCTTGTTCCAGGTATCTTCAAATTTCTTACGTACTTCCATATCCTCGAAAGACTGATATCCTGGCAAAAATTCTGGCAGTGCCCCCATATCGCGAGCGCCCTGGCCATTGCTTTCCTTCCCCAGGGGGAAAAAACCCCCGCCCTTCGCGCCGATGTTCCCCGTGATCAGCGCCAGGTTGATCAGCGCCCGCAGGCAGGGGGTCCCTTCATCACTCTGCCAGACGCCGCTTCCCAGAACAATGGCTGCGGGTTGACTCGCGGCAAAATCCCTGGCCGCGCTTCGTAGACTGTCTCTGTCAATTCCCGATTCCCGTTCAGCCCATCCAAGATCAAAGGACTTCATCTCCTCCAGGAATTTTTCCAGCCCCTCTACCCTTTCTCCCACCTTCTTTCGCTCCCAAAGCCCTTCATCCAGGATGGCTCGCAGGAAACTCAAGATGAGGGCTGCATCTGTTCCCAGCCTTGGCCGGAGCCATGGGCGGGCAAAGGGAGCCAACTTCGTCCACCGCGGGTCTAACAGAATGAGCTGGGCTTGCTTAAATCGGACGGCTCGCTTGATCTGGTAAGCCACGATGGGGGCGGTCTCTTCCGGGTTCGCCCCGATGACCAGAATGCATTTACATTCCTCCAGGTGAGCGATGGGATGGGTCATGGCTCCCCAGCCCAGAGCCGGGCCAAAAATGGACGGGGAGGGAGAGGCCTGGAGGCGGCCGCTGTGATCAATGTTGTTTGTTCCGAGAGCAGCCCGAGCGAGTTTCTGAAAAAGGTAGTTCTCTTCATTTGTGCATCTGGATGAGCCAAGAAAGGCAAAGGCATCTGGCCCGTGCTGGCTGCGAATTCTTTCCAGCCCATCGGCCACAAAATTAAGGGCCTCGTCCCAGGAAAACTCTCTCAGATTTCCATCCCGGCGAATCAGGGGATTTTTTAATCTTTCAGGACTTTTGATGAATTCCCATCCGTAGGCACCTTTTACGCAAAGGGTGGCCTGATTTACGGAGGACCTCTTTCGATCTGGACCGACTCGAACGACTCCAGAGCCATTCGTTCCCAAAAGTAGACCGCATCCGCAAGCGCAGTAAGGACATATCGAAGGCACCCACTTGGAAATCGTCCCGGGAAAAGGTTT
>Ga0315288_10006240_pt1 | contig 15118 bp, 8 predicted proteins | sample YL17G11_20_MG_FD_203454 | JGI IMG/M metagenome (GOLD analysis project Ga0315288, IMG submission 203454) | Sediment microbial communities from Yellowstone Lake, YNP, Wyoming, USA - YL17G11_20 | ecosystem: Environmental > Aquatic > Freshwater > Lake > Sediment | place: USA: Wyoming | collected... | reverse complement strand
TGGTTATCACACCCACCTGCGGCTTCGCCATCGCGGCGAGATACGCGATCTGTCCCCGCCCCCGCATTGCCAGTTCCACCACCGCGGCGCGGTGCGCCTCGTCCAGGTCCAGCAGCGCCAGCGGCACCCCCACCTCGTTGTTGAAGTTCCCCGGTGTCCGCGCCGTCGGCCCGCCTTGCGACAGAATCGCCGCAATCATCTCCTTCGTCGTCGTCTTCCCCGTGCTGCCCGTCACCGCCACCACCTGCACCGGAAGCGCCGCCCGGTGCGCCGCCGCGATCGCCCCCAACGCCTTCAGCGTCTCGTCCACCAGGATCAGTGGTCCCGTCGCGGCGAGCCCCACCGACACCACCGCCGCGCCCGCGCCGCACGAGAACGCCTCATCAACGAACCTGTGGCCATCGAACTGCTCCCCCTTGAGCGCCACGAACAGCGACCCCGCGCTGAGCGTGCGCGTGTCGGTCGAGACTCCGTGGAAGGCGGCGGGAGCGACGCCGCGCAGCACCCGGCCGCCGGTCGCCCGCAGGATCATCTCCAGCGCCAGTTCAGGCGGCATGCTTCCCCTCTATCTCGCGGAGCGCCGCTTCCGCGACCTCGCGATCGTCGAAGTGAATGGTGCGGCCGCCCGCGAATATCTGGTAGTCCTCGTGCCCCTTCCCGGCGATCAGGACGAGGTCGTCCTCTGTCGCCGACTCGATCGCCTTCCGGATCGCGGCCGCCCGGTCCGGCTCCACCGCGCATCGCGGCAACGCGTCCGCTGGGATCCCTCGCACGATCTCCTCGATGATCGCCTCCGGCTTCTCATCCCGCGGGTTGTCGGATGTCACCACGCACCGGTCCGCCAGGCGGCCCGCGATCTCGCCCATCACCGGACGCTTGGTTCGGTCCCGGTTCCCCCCGCACCCGAACACCACGATCACCCGTCCCGACGTCAGCTCTCGCACCGCCTTCAGCGCCTGGGTCAGCCCGTCCGGCGAGTGCGCGTAATCCACCAGCACCGTCCGCGCAGACGACGGCACGCGCTCGAGCCGGCCTCGCACCGGGTCCATCTGGCTTAGCCCTTCCTGCGCTGCTTCCACCGGGATGCCAAGCCCGACCGCAGCCGCCAGCGCGCCCAGCGCGTTGTAGACGTTGAACATCCCGAGCAGCCGCATCTCGATCGGCGCGCGACCCGCAGGCAGCGCCGCCACGAACCGCGTTCCCGCCGAGCCCAGCTCGATCTCCTCTGCCCGGCAGTCGGCCTGCGCCTCCACCGCGTACGTCAACGTGCTCCCAGATGCCGCCCGCGCGATCTCCCGCCCCGCCTCGTCATCCGCGTTGATCGCGTTCGCCCGCTCGCGGTTCCCCGGCATATACTGCGCATCGGTGAAGAGCCGCTGCTTCGCCGCCAGGTAGCCCTTCATATCCGCGTGAAAATCCAGATGCTCCGGCGTCAGGTTGGTGAACACCGCGGCCGCGAACCGGCATCCGTCCGCCCGGTGCAGCGATAGCGCGTGTGACGAGACCTCCATCGCCGCATGCGTCGCTCCCGAGTCAACGCACTCTGCCAGCAGCCCCTGCAAGTCCACCGCGAACGGCGTGGTGTGCTTCGCCTTCCTGGGCCGGCCGCCGATGCGATACTCGATGGTCCCGATCAGCCCGCTTTCATGCCCGGCCGCGTGGAAGATCGCGTCCAGCATCTGCGCCGTCGTGGTCTTCCCATTGGTGCCGGTGACCCCCGCCAGCGTCAGCCGCGTCGAGGGATCATCGAAGAACTCGACTGCCATCGGCGCCATCGCCGCCATCGTGTCGGGGACGGTGATCAGAGCGCCGTTTCGCAGCCACTCGGGTAGGGGAGGAGCCGGCAATTCGCGGCCGTCTTGGGCGATCAGAGCGGTCGCGCCTTGCTCCACCGCCTGCGGGATATAGAGGTGCCCATCGGTGTTGGCGCCGGGAACGCAGAAGAACGCGTCGCCGGGCTTCACGAGTCGAGAGTCATAAGCAAGCCCGGTCACAGTGGCGTTCGCATTGCCTGTGGTCCGGGCGCCTGCTACTGACCTTACCAGTGCCGCAACCGACTTCGCTCGAGTCCGGTCGGACCGCCCTCCCACTGCAATCCACGTCCTTTCCGTCTTCCGAGCGCGGCGGCCGCCCCGCCGTCCACGCTCGCACGCACCATATCAGTATACTATCACATTTCGGATTCAGTCCGCCCCGCCGACAGGGCCCTGCTCAGCCATCCTCGCGGAGGCAATCCGGGTGTCCGGCGACAACTCGTCGGGCGGAACGTGCAGGTAGGCGAGCGCCTTCTCGCAGATCTCGCTGAACGCCGGCGCCGCCACCACGCCCCCGTAGTGGCTGCCCTTCGGCTCGTCAATCGCCACCAGGATCGCCAGCCTCGGGTTGTCCACCGGCGCGAACCCCACGAACGAGCCGATGTACTTGCCGCTCTTGTAGCCGCTTACTGGGGTCGGCTTCTGCGCGGTTCCGGTCTTGCCGGCCACTCGCCGGTGCGGGACCTGCGCCTTCTTGCCCGTGCCCTCCACGACCACTCTCTCGAGATCCGCCTTCAGCCGGTCGCACGTCCGCTCCGACAGCACCTGCTTCGGCGGATCGGTCTGCGGCATCTCCACCTTGCCGCCCGGGTCCATGATCAACTTCACCAGGTGTGGGTGGACCAGCTTGCCGCCGTTCGCGACCGCGGAGTAGGCGGTCAGCAGTTGCAGCGCTGTGACGCTCACTCCCTGGCCGAAGCCGACGTTCGCCACCTGAATCTGGGACCACGTCTGCGGCCTCGAAAGCATCCCGCCCGACTCGCCCGCCAACTCGATCCCGGTCCTCTTGCCAAACCCCAACCGGCTGGCCCATTTGTAGAGCCGGTCGGCTCCCAGGGCCATCCCCACTGTCCCCATGCCGACATTGCAGGACTTGATGATCATGTGGTCGAGGTCCAGTGTGCCGTGCGCGCGGGCGCCGTCGTGCAGGGCGCAGCTGATTTTCCTGTTGCCGACCGCCCGGCTCCCCGTGCACGTGTAGGTCTCGCCGTTGCTGAGGACGCCCTCTTCCAGCGCCGCGCACGCCGTGATCACCTTGAACGTGGACCCGGGCTCATACGGGCTGACCACCGCGTGGCTGACGAAGCTCTTCGGGTCGTACTCGTTGAACTCATTCGGGTCGAAGCCGGGCTGTGACGCCAGCGCCAGTATCTCCCCCGTCTCCGGGTCCATCACGACGGCCGTTCCGCCGCTTGCGTTCGCCGCCTCGACCGCCTTTGCCAGCGCGTCCTCGGCCATCGCCTGGATCTCCAGATCGATGGTCAGCGCGGCGCTGCTGCCAGGCGTCATGTCCTTGATCACGAGGCTGCGCCCGGGCACCTGGTTGCGAGATCGCGGGAGCCGTCCATCGAGCACCACCATCATCCGCCCGTCAGTACCGGCCAGCCGCTTGTTCAGCGCCGCCTCTGTCCCCCCCAGGCCATTCATGTCCTTGCCCACGAACCCCAGGAGCGCAGCCGCCGCCTGCTCGTGCGGATAGGCCCGCCGCCATTCGGTGTTGGCCACCAGGCCCTTGTAGTTCAGCTTCTGAATCTCGTGGGCGACCTGTTCGTCCACCGCGTCCCGGAGGAGCACGTACTCGCCGCTTCTGGACAGCTTCGCTTCCAGTTCCGTCACCGGCATCTTGAGCAGGGGCGCCAGGCGCTTCGCGGTCGCGGCGGGATCCTCGATCTGGCTGGGGTCGGCGGCCACCGAGAACAGCTTCAGGTTCAACGCCAGCGGGTTGCCGTTGCGGTCGTAGATGTTGCCGCGGGGCGCCCTGATGGGCCAGGTCCGCCCGCGCGTCCTCTCAGCCTTCTGCACATACCTGCCGTGGTAGACGACCTGGACGAAGAACAGCTTGACTGCCAGAGCGGCCATCAGGGCCAGCGCAACCACAGCCCAGCGCCATCCGCGCCACGCGATCTGCTTGCAGCGCCCACTCTGCATGACTGAACCCCCGATATGAATGCAAAGAGCCACCGCCTACGGGCGGTGGCTCTTGTTCGTGCTCGCCTCGGCCCGGCCCCTCGTGCTATCGGCGACCTCCGCCGCCAGCTCCGCGAGAGTCGCGGCCAGTCCAGCGGACGCGCGCGTCGGGCCGGTGGTTGCCAACTGCATCCCGGCGTCCTTGTCGGAAGCCTGGAGAAGCACGTAGTCAACCTCCTGCGCATCCGCCGGCCGCAGGTTCATGGCCGCCGCGGCCTGCTGGATTCGCTGGTTCGACTCGGTCAGGTTGATCTGGTACCTGACCAGCGCGTTCTGCGCTTTCAGGTCCTCTATCTCGCGCCGCAGCGACATCGCCGCATATGCGTTGCGGGTCGTCAGGGCGCAGCTCATCGCGTACACGAGCATGAAAGATAAGGTCAGGGCGGCGAGCAAAGTAGCTGCGAAGCCTGCTTGCATCCCCACCGGCCTTCTCCGCAGAAACCTGTCTGGCTGTTGCTTGGAGGAAATAGACAGATCGCTGGTTCGGCCTTGCCACTTCAGTTGCTGAGACTGCATCTGCTCACCGCCCTATCACCATTGTCGGGCGGGCGCCTGCGGCGCCCGCCGCATTTCCTATGTCACCCTGAGATTAGCGAAGTGGCTAGGTCGCCCCTGGCGAGGCGCCTACGGCGCCCGGCCGACGGCCTAGCCAGATCACGCCGTTGCTCCCTCCCATCTCATCTCCGTTGCTTCGGTACTTCAGTGCCGAAGCGCCTCCGTCCCGGTGTTTCGGGATTTCCAATCCCGAAACCAGGCGGCGCAGCCGCCTCAGCCCGGTGAAACGCCCCTACAACCTCTCCGCCGCCCTCAGCGTCGCCGATCTCGCACGCGGATTTCGCGACATCTCCTCCGGCGACGGCTTCACGACTTTCCTCGTCAGAATCCGCACTCGCGGCTCGGGTTCGGTCTCTTCGGACGGGAACGGCGGGCACAGGCCTGTGCTGCGACTAGTTGCTCGGCGGAAAGCCCCCTTGGTTTCCCTGCCTTCAAGGCTCTGGTAGGTCAAGACGACGATTCTGCCGTGACGTTTGGTGCGATGAAGTGCTGCGTCAAGTGCCGCTCGTAGCGCCCCGAGTTCATCGTTCACAGCGATTCTCAGCGCCATAAACGACTTCGTGGCTGCGTGAAGGCGTCTCGGTCGCGCCCGTGCCGGCATCGTTGCTGTGATTATTGCTGCCAGTTGTGCTGTCGTCGTGATGCGATGTTGCTGTCGTGCTGTGGCTATCGCTTGTGCAATTCTACGTGCCCGCCGTTCCCCTCCGTACTCCCAGAGGATCTTCGCCAGTTCGTCCTCTGGCAGTTCGTTCACCAGGTCCGCCGCGGTGACCGGGTCCTCGGGGTTCATCCTCATGTCCAGCGGCCCGTCCGACCTGAAGCTGAAGCCGCGCCTCCCGGTCGTCAGTTGCTCCATCGACGCGCCGCAGTCGATCAGGACCCCGTCCACCACGTCCACGCCAAGGTCATCGAGTATCTCCTCCAATCGCGCGTAGTTTTCATTTATCAAGGTCACTCGCCCGTGGCCGGCGAGCCGCTCCCGCGCTCTCTCAATTGCCTCAGGATCGCGGTCGATCCCGATCAGCCATCCACCGGGCGAGATGCGCTCCAGAATCGCCGCCGCATGCCCACCCGACCCGACTGTTGCGTCTGCCACTACCTGCCCCGGCGCGCACGCCAGGTGCTCCAGCACCTCTTCCACCAGGACCGGCTCGTGCGCCGGCTTCCGCTCCCCGATCCCCATCCACCCCGTCCCGTCAGGCGGCTAGATGTCGATGCTCAGCTCCGCCGCACTCGCCATGATGTTCTCGGGCGTGAAGTGCTGAGACTGGAATGCTAGCCACCGGTCTTTCCCCCACAATTCGATCCGGTTGAGGGACCCTCTCACGACCACGTCCCCCTGTATCCCCGCCCATTCCCGGAGAGCGGCGGGCACCGAGATCCGACCCTGACCATCCAGCCAGATATCGGAACCGCCGGTGAAGAACGTTTTCACGATGTCGCCCTTCATATTGGTCAGGCTAATCGTGGTAAGCTTCTCCCGGATCTTCAGCCAATGCTCGTACGGGAACACGAACAAGCAGCCATACCAACCTCGAGTCACGAAGCCGCCGTGCTCCAGGCTTTGCCTGAATGCCTTGGGGACTGCGACGCGACCGCGGTCGTCAAGTTGGTGTTCGACTTCCCCCGTCAGCATATCATGACCCGGCTGCTCCCTCGCCCGAGGCGTCTTCCCCCGCCCATGTGGCTCTCGTCCCCCGTCTACCCCATCTTTCCACAGAAGCTGGGTAATTCTACCACAATTCCCCCTACTGTCAATGGGCTGTCCACACTTTTTCAGCAGCGCTTACTTGCCAAACATCCAATCGCTGGAAACGCCTGTTTGAAATGGGTGGTTAGATCGTCTGAGTCGGTCGGCCAAAAGAAGAGGAGCCGGGCATTTCGCCTGGCTCCTTCCCCTCAGTCTGCTATGTAGTTGCGCCGCTCTTTACGGTCCTTCCGGATCTCGCATCCGGAGACCAAACGGCGCCAGCCGCCTCAGCGCGATCTCACTTCATCAGCCCAAACGCCCTCGCGACATACACCGCCATCTGATCGCGGGTGATCGTGATCTCGGGGTGATACAGACCATCCGGATAGCCGACGACCACCCCCTTCTCCTTCGCATACTCAACGTACTTGAACGCCCAGAAGTTCGTGGGCACATCCGGGAAGCTCGAGTGGTTGGGCGGGGTGTAACCTGCTAGCCCCGCCTCCCCCGTCGGCTCCGCAATCGCGCGCGCGATGAACACGGCCATCTGCGCACGATCGACAGTCAGGTCCGGGCGGTACTCGTTGTCCGTGTACCCTTGGACAATGCCGGCGGCCCCGCAGTACTGGATGTAATCGTATGCCCAGTGACTCGTCGGCACGTCCTGGAACTTGGCCGGAACCGATCCTGTAGGCACCCAATCGTCCCCGCCAACCATTCCGCGGGCGATGAACACCGCCATCTGGTCCCGCGTCACGGTGATCTCGGGGTGGTAGAGCTTGTCCGGATACCCCGCCACCACTCCCGCGTCCACCGCTGCTTGCACTGCATCCTTCGCCCAGAAGTACCATGGTATGTCGCTGAATGGACCCGGACGGTACCGGAAAACGAGCACGCGATTGGCGCCTCCGTCCAGGACCCGCAGCCGCCCGATCGCGTCTACGCTCAGGCCGACGGCGTTCTGCACCAGCGAACCCAGCGCGTCCCGCTGATCGCCTTCCCCTCCCCAGCCACCGATGCGGCCAAGCCGCTCCCCGTGAGAGGTGTACTTCCAGACGTCCCGTTGCCCGCCCAGGTAGACGTTGTCCGCCGGATCGACCGCGATGGCATTCACGTACTGACTGCCAGACGCGGGATCGGTCCAGGCATTGAGCAGTTCTCCGTCGGGACTCACGGTGCCGACCCACAATGTGCCGCCGGGATCGAGCGCAACACGCAGATTGCCATCCTCCGCCACGGCCGCGCGCGGCTGAACAACGGAGTTGCTCCAGGCGTCCCAGATGATGTTGGTTATCACCGTGAACTGGGCTGGGGCTCCTCCCTGGCGGTACTTGACGAAATCGATCGCCCAACATGGCAGACCGGTGGTGCTGCTGTCGGGCCGCGCGGCAAGTGTGTATGAGTTCCCCTGCCCGTCCACGGCATCGTACGGTTGCGCGTCGAGATCGACTTTGCCGCTCTGGGGGTTGTAGATCGGATACGCGTCGCTGCCGATGACCTCTGCCAGCCGGCCTTCGGCGTCGAAGTGCGAGATGTAGCACAGGTCCTCTCGCATGTACGACGATGTTCTGATGTACGCCTGGCCTTCCGGCGTGACAGCGAAGAATTCCGGCTCGATGATCGCGCCGCGTGCGCGCAGGTCCGCGTAGTCGCCGATCACCCGCAGCAGGCTGCCACTTGCGTCGTACACCTGCACGCGCTGGACAGGCACGATGTACGTGTCAATCCCCGGGATCCACTCGTCAGCCAGAACGTACAGCTTCCCGTCCGACCCGAAGGTGAAGTCGAGAACTTGCGCGCCCCCTGGGTCGACTCCGCCCTGCGGCTCGCCAGCAGCATTGTAGCGCTGCAGCCACTGGGCCGGCCAGCTCACCTCCAAGACCCAGACGTCGCCCTGGGGGTCAACCGCGATGCGTGTGGCATTGGTCGGTAGCGGCAGGTTGGTCATCTCGGTCCCATCTGGCGCGTACCGATAGATGCGAGCGTCAACGACCTCCAATCCGAAGCAGCCGGACGATTGGTAGGTCGCCAAGAGCACCCACACCCCTCCGTCCGCAGCAGCAGCGATGTCCAAGGCTTGGCTCATCGTGTACGGTGGCACAGGCCCGGGTAGAGACCACATGCCCAGAAGAACACCATCGGCATCATAGCGCCGGATGGCCGAGTCCGTCACATCCCAGCTTCCGCTGTTGTCGAGGACGTAGACGCTGGAATCTGGAGCCACTGACAGTGCCCAGATGAGGTGATCCCGACTAAACTGCTCGGGCGGATCCCCCGGCCCACCCCAGCCCAGAAGGAACTGGCCGTCGCTGGTGTAGGCGTGGATGGCAAGGTACTCGCTGTCCGCAACGTACACCCGCCCGGTGGGACCGGCCGACAGAGCGACCACCTGCGATGGGCGATCGGAGTAAGGATACGAAGGATGCACAGGGCTGCCGACGCCGCGCGCGGCCGACGAGATGGGCCAGAAGGTCAGCCACTCCCCGTCCCGGCTGAGCACCGTAACCTCCGGACCGTTCCCAACGTAGATACGGGAGTCATCTACCGCGATACCAGTCCCAACGATGGCCGGCTGCCCAAACGCCTTCTCGAACGCCGGGATATCCTCTCCCCGCGCGGGCGCGCAGCAGAGCACCAGGCACGCCAGTGCCGTGAGCGCTGGCAGACGTCGGAAGACCATCATCCCCTCTCCTCACAGCGCAGTTGTTGGCGGCGACAGCAGTAGGACGATTATACACCAAGCGAGCATCCGCGTGGATGAGACACCGCTGGCCCGCCGGACGCTTCTGATGTCATTGCGAGCCGCACCGATGCGTCAGCATTGGAGCGCGCGTGGCAATCTCGGCCCCTGGCCTGTCCACGACCGAGCCCCCCACGGTCGCCCCCTTCGGCAGGCTCCCTCGGGGTGACAATGCCCTTCTTGCCCCTACGGCCGGAACCCCTGAAATCGCTCCCCGATGATCACCGTCCCATACCGCCCCTTCTTCTGCAGCGTCCCGTCAACGATCAGGCACGAGTTTGAGAAGATCACCTTCCCCCACTGCTCATACACCCGCTCGAATACAGTCACATCGAGCAGCCCGGTCTCGTCCTCCATGGTGATGAAGATCACGGTGTGACCGGACTTGATCGGCGGCCGCTGTCTGCTGATGACGACTCCCGCGACTCGCACCCGCTTGCCATCCGGCATCCGGTCCAACTGCCTGCGCGAGGCCACCCCGAGCTTCCTCAGCTTCTCTCGCGCGAAGTACAATGGATGCCGCCGCACGCTCACCCCGGTCATGGAGAGCTCGGAGGCGACCGCCTCCCGCTCGGTTTCGGGAGGGAGGTCAACCCGATTGTCATCCTGAGCGCCAGCGAAGGATCCCGCCTCCGATTCCGAAACAGTTGAATCGATGCGCTGAGCGTGTCTCCTGTCCCACGACAAACGACGAGATTCCTCGCTTCGCTCGGAATGACAAGAAGGGATGGCAGGGGCACGCTCCTGCCCTACGGTTGCGTCCGCCAGCGCCAACTGCCCACTCACCTCCTGCTTCCGATCTCTCTGCCGCGCGCCGGTCTCGCTGATCTCATTTAGCTCCCACAACAACCTCCGCCGGCTGCGAGAGCCTCCGTAGGGGAGCCCCGGAGCTTGCCCTGAGCGAAGTCGAAGGGCGGGCTCCCGCAAACTATCGAACGCCCCCGCCAAAACCAGATTCTCCACCATCGACCGCGCCAAGCCGGTGCGCGCGCAGAACCCGCGCAGCGAGAGAAACAGCCCGTCCTTGCGCGCCTCCAGGATCGCTTTCATCCCCGCCGCGCTCAGCCCGCGCACCTGCTGGAGCGCCACCCGAATCGCGCCCTCCTCCACCCAATAGCGATCCCGGCTCCTGTTGATGTCAACCTGCCGCACCTCGATCCCGAAGTGCTTCGCCTCCTGCACGATCACTTCGGGCGGATAGAACCCCATCGGCTGATTCGACAGAATCGCCGCCAGGAACTCGGCCGGGTAGTGCGCCTTCAGATACGCGGTCTGGTACGCGATAATCGCGAACTGCGCCGCGTGCGCCTTGCAGAAGCCATAGGCCGCGAACGCGGAAAGCTGGCGAAACGCCTCCAGCGCCACTGCTTCCTCGACCCCGCGCTTTCGGCACCCCTCCATGAACGTCTCGCGGGTCTTCTCCATCTCGTCCGCCGAGCGATCGTGCGTCATCGCCCGCCGGAACGAGTCCGATTCCCCCAGGCTGAGCCCGGCCAGCGCGCTCGCCACCTCCAGCACCTGCTCCTGGTAGAGGATCACGCCGTACGTTTCCTCCAGCGCGGGCTTCACCGCGGGGTGGATGTACGCAACCGGCTCCTTTCCATGCCGCCGCGCCAGGAATGGCTTGATCATGTCAGCCTGCATCGGACCGGGGCGAAAGAGCGACACCTGCGCGATGATGTCATCGAACCGCGTTGGCTGGAGCTGGGACACCAGGCCCCGCATCCCCGGGCTCTCGAGCTGGAACACCCCCACCGTGCGCGCCGAGCGAATCAGCTCGAACGTCTTCTCGTCATCCAGCGGAATGCGCTCCAGATCGAGCTCCACCCCGCGCGTCTCGCGCACCGTCTGCACTGATTCATCAATCGCCGCGAGGTTGCGCAGCCCCAGCAGGTCCATCTTCACCAGCCCCAGCGCCTCGATGTCATCCTTGTCGAACTGGCTGACGATCACGCCCTTGGTTGACACCTCCAGCGGCGTGGCATCGGTGATCGGGTCGCGGGAGATCACCACCCCGCCCAGGTGCACGCTGAGATGGCGCGGGACACCATCAATCGCTTCGCAGATATCGAACAGCTCCCTCAGCGCGTCGAGATCGAGATCGGATCCGCGCAGCTCGGGCAGCGCCGCGATCGCCTGGCGAATGCGGCCTGCCGGGATATACGGCATGGACTTGCTGATGTGGTCAATGAGCGTCTCCGGCAGCTCGATCGCCTTGCCCACCTCCCGGATCGCCGAGCGCGCGTTGTACGTGTTCACCGTGGCCACCATCCCGGTATGCTCCGCGCTGTAACGCGTGGCCACATACTCCAGCATCTCATCCCGCCGGCGGGAGTCGAAGTCGATGTCAATATCCGGCATGCCGCGCCGTTCGGGATTCAAGAAGCGCTCGAAGAGCAATCGCGCCGCGAGGGGATCAGCATCGGTGATGCCCAGCACATAGCTCGCCAGCGAATCCGCCGCCGATCCCCGCCCCGAGCAGCGAATCCCCCGTGCCCTCGACTCCTCCACGATGTCCCAGACGACCAGAAAATACTCGCACAGGCCGAGGTCGCGGATGATATCGAGTTCGTGTTGGAGGCGTCCGACGACGTCGTGTAGGGCGGGTATGCGAAGCATGCCCGCCGATCGTGCAGTCTTGTTGTCATCCTGAGCAATGCGGCGGCTGCGAAGCAACGCCGCAGCAGTTCCAGCGAAGGATCCATCCAAAGCGGATGCGTCCGCCAAAGCGGAGGCGTTCCTTTTTGAATGGATTCCTCGCCCGCCCGGGGCGGACTCGGAATGACAATCGGGTGCGCCATCCCTGTTTTGGTTGCTTCGGTAGCGTGCTGCCGAAGCCGCGATCCCATAACCATACCTCCGCTCCACCCCTCTCCAGCACAACCACTCCAACAACCGCTCCGCCGCCTCTCCCTCCACCTCTTGATCGGGCTTCGGAAGCCAATCGGGGAGGTAGTGCAGGGCGGGTATGCGAAGCATGCCCGCCGCTTGTTGATCCTCTGCGTTCTCTGTGTCTCCGCGGTGAATGCCCTCCATCCGCCGCATCCTGAAATGTGGGAAATGCAGCTCCCCCAGCCCCAAATCCACATCGCACATCTCCGCGATCCGCGCCGTGTTCTTGAGGGCCTCGGGGTGATGCGAGAACGCCTGCGCCATCTCCCGCGGGGACTTCAGATCGCGCCCTGCCTCGGCGCGCCGGATCGGGTGCCATTCGCTGCGCGTGGTCAGGGTCTGGATGCAGGCCAGCACATCCTGGATCGGTGCTTCCTCGGGGGTGAGATAGTGCACGTTCGCGGTCGCCACCGTCGGAGCGCCCATCTCCTGCGCCAGCGCGGCCAGCTTCGCCACGTACATCCGGTCGCGCTCGCCCTCCTCGAGCGTCAGCTCGATGAAGAAGCGATCCCGACCGAACATCCGCTGAAACCGCCGCACCGCGCGCCTCGCCCCCTCCACATCGCCGCGCCGCACCGCGGCCTGCACCTCCCCGAACCGGCACCCCGAGAGCGCGATCACGTCGTCGGCGCATTGCGCTATCGTGCGGAAGCCACACCGCGGCGCTTTCCGCCACTGCGAGCCAATCGGCCGATTGGCATCCCGCCGCTGTAGGGCGGGCATTCCCACGCCCGCCGACCCCGTACCTGTCACCTCCCGTCCCGCAGGACGGGTGTTCCCGTTGCTTCGGCGGCGTGCGGCCGAAGCCGCATCGTCTTCGGTTGCCTCCCTCCTCTGAGCAGACAGACGGCGAGATTCCTCGCTTCGCTCGGAATGACAATGGAGTGCCGCCCTCTTCGCCTCCCGCAATACCCGAAAGTGCCCCGCCGTCACCATCCGGCACAGGTCCCCATACCCCCGCTTCGACATCGCCAGCAGCGTCAGGTGAAACCCACCCTCCGTCGTCAGCTCCGTCCCCAGGATCGGCTTGATTCCCGCCGCCTTCGCCGCTTGATAGAACCGCACCGCGCCATACATGCCATCGTGATCCGTCACCGCCACCGCCGACATCCCCAGCTCTTTCACCCGCGCGATCAACCGATCCAGGCGGCAGGTGCTGTCCAGAAATGAGAAGACGCTGTGCAGATGCAGATGAACGAAATCCATTGGACACTCCCGATGCTCTCTAGGGCCAAACATAACGCAAACATCTGTTTGTGTCAAGACGAAGAGGAACCACAGAGACACGGAAGCACAGCGGAAAAACGAGAGGGCGCGGCCCGCTCGCCCGGACTGCGCCTACCGCCTGCGTTATGCGAGATCGGCCCTTCGGGCACGGAGCCCCGCCGCCACTGACGCCGACCCACAACGCCTATCGGCTACATTATACCATATGATGTCAAGACATGGTCCCGGCCGATGCCAAGGCCGACACAGGCACCGCATACGTCTCCAGCTTCACCCTCACGTCCACCAGCTTGCCCCGCTCATCCTTCACCGTCCACACCGTCACCGCCACGCCCAACGCCGACAGCAGGCGCCGCTTGCCGTCCTGGTCGAGTGCGTCCAGGCTGCCCGCTCGCCGCAGCACTTCCGCCTGCCAGTCCACGTCGGCACGCTCCTGCCGGGCGTGGGTGATCTTCTCCTCGAGCGCCGCCGCCTCGGCCTGCAAGTCGCCCCAGTGCAGATCATACTCGGCCATCGTCTTCGCGTAGGCCTCGTCGGTGTAGATGCCGGTTTCCAGTTTCTCCCTCGCGGTCCGCTCACGATTGCGCCAACGCTTGAGCTGCTCGCCCACGCGCACCAGTTCCCGCTCCCACTTGGGCAGCAGGTCCTCGGTTGTCTGCCGGGCGTAGGCCTTCACCATCTCGGGGTCATCCTGCAAGCGCCGGATGAACCCCCACACCTGCGCGTCGAGAGCCGCCGCAGGGATGTGCTTGGCGTCGCACTCGCCCTGAGGCACGCCGTTGCAGGCGTAGTAGGCGTGCTTCTCGTCCGGCTGCCGGATGGTGAGAGTCCGCTCGCCGCAGTTCCCGCAGGTGCAGAACCCGCTCAGCAGGAAAGTGCGCTTCACCCAGGGCCGCCGATGCCCCCGGTAGGCGCGGGTGACAGCCTGCGCCGCCTGCCACACCGCCGCGTCCACGATCGGGGGAGGGCAGAGTTCAGGATCGGCCAGCGTCTCCTCGCCCGTCTCCGGGTCGCGCCAGGTCACGAAGCGCCCCATGTAGGCCGGGTTCGCGAGAAGCCCCTGCATCTCCGGATTCCGCCACTTCCCGCCCTGGCGCCGGGGTATGTCCTGCCGGTTCAGCGCCTTGCAGATGCCCTCGGCCGAGTGACCGCCCACCGCCATGTCGAAGATGGTGCGCACGACCTCGGCCTCGGCCTCGACGATCACCGGCCGCTTCGGGCGCCCCGTCTCCTTATCCCCCCTGTCCCACCGGAACCCGAAGCTCCGCACCGCCAGGCCGAACCCGCCCTGCTGGGCCTTCTCCCGCCGGCCGTCGGAGGTGCGCTCCTGTATCATCTCGGATTCCAGCTGCGCCATGATGCCCACCATACCCATCATCGCCCGGCCCATGGGGTTCGAGGTGTCGATGCTCTCCGTGGTCGAGGCGAGCTCCACGCCGTGCTTCGCCAGGTGGTCTTCCCAGATCTCCTGCAAGTGGCGCGACTTGCGGGCGAGTCGGTCCAGCCGGTAGACGACCACCACCCCGATCTGCCCGTCGGCCGCCGCCCGAAGCAGCCCCTGCAAGCCCGGCCGGTCCATGTTCCGCCCGGTCAGGCCCAGGTCCTCAAACTCCTCCGCCACCTCCCAACCCCGCGCCTCGCACAGCGCCCGGCATCGCGTCCGCTGCATATCCGGGCCCATCTTCTTCGCCTGCTCGTCCGTGCTCACTCGGTAGTAACAGGCCGCCTTCATCGTGTCAGCCATTGTTCCCCATTCCTTTTCCGGGCCGGCCAGCAGAGGCGAATGGGGTTCTCCCCCGCCGACCGGCCCCGGTGATCATCGCGCTATAGTTCTTCGAGTTCCCTGAGCCCGGCGCGAATCGTTTCCAATTGCTCTACCGTGATACCATGGGCTTCGGCCAATCGCTCCATCGTGATGCCGAGTTCATCAGCTATCCAGAACTGCTTCGCCATATCCCGCGCGTTGAACGGGAGGCCCATTTTCGGATCCGGCAGTTCGTCTTTTCCGCTGTT
>Ga0315288_10006236_pt1 | contig 15122 bp, 11 predicted proteins | sample YL17G11_20_MG_FD_203454 | JGI IMG/M metagenome (GOLD analysis project Ga0315288, IMG submission 203454) | Sediment microbial communities from Yellowstone Lake, YNP, Wyoming, USA - YL17G11_20 | ecosystem: Environmental > Aquatic > Freshwater > Lake > Sediment | place: USA: Wyoming | collected... | reverse complement strand
GCGCCTGGCTGCCGGCGCCGTACAGGGCGGCCTTGATGTCGGCGCAGAGCGCCCCTTCGTAGCCGTAACTGATATTCTTTTCAAAAACGACGATGGCCGGCGCCTTTCCGAAGACATCGCGGACCTCCCCGCGGGGGAAGGGGCGGTAGACCCGGATGCCGACCACGCCGGCCCGGATGCCTCCCTCGCGCAGTATGTCCGCCGCCGTCGTCGCCTCCGTGGCGATGGATCCCATGGCGGCGAGGAGGACTTCGGCGTCTTCCGTCCTGTAGGTCCAGAGCATCCCGCCCTGATCCCGGCCGAAGAGCTCCGCATAGTCGCGGCACGTTTTTATTATCACCTCCCGCGATCCCTCCAGGGCGTGCTGGAGCTTCCAGCGCATGTCCATGTAGCCGTCGCGGAGGATCCCCTCCGCGTCCCGCCTCTGCCAGGGGAAGATGACCGGGTTGATGTTTCGGGGATCTTCCGGGCTGAGGATCGTGTGGGGCTTGTAGGGGGGGAGAAATCGGCAGACCCTCTCGGCGTCGGGGATTTCGACCGGCATTATCGTGTGGGAGAGGACGAAGCCGTCGTAGCAGACCATGACGGGGCAGTAGACCTCTTCGGCGATCCGGTAGGCCTGGATCACGGAGTCCAGGATCTCCTGGTTGTCCCGGCAGTAGATCTGGATCCAGCCTGTGTCCCGCTGGGCGATGGAGTCCTGCTGGTCGTTGAAGATCGACCAGGGGGCGCCGACAGCGCGGTTCACACAGCAAAGGACGATGGGGAGGCGAGAGCCCGCCGCCCAGTGGAGCTGCTCGTGCATGTAGAGGAGGCCGTGGGAAGAGGTTGCGGTGAAGACGCGGGCGCCGACGGTGGAGGCGGAGACGCAGACCGCCATGACCGAGTGCTCGCTCTCCACTCGGATGTATTCGGCCTTCAGCTCGCCCTTCTCGACCCACTGCGCGATGATTTCGGTGACAGGGGTCGAGGGGGTGATCGGATAGGCTGAAATGACCTGCACCTTGGAGAGCTTTGCGCCGTAGGCGGCGGCCTGATTTCCGGTCATGATCTCGACGTTGCTCATTTCCCGGCCTCCTCGCGCATCACCATCGTGATCGCCTTCGCCGGGCACTCCTCGGCGCAGATGCCGCACCCCTTGCAGTATTCGAGATCGATCCGGACCGGGATGCCCGCGGTGACGATCCCGTCCGGGCAGTAGAGCCAGCATAGGTAGCAGGCCGGCCGGTTCTTGACGGAGGCGATGCATTTAGAATGGTCGATGACCGGCGTGGCGTCCCGCCAGTCCCCGGTCCTCCCCGCCTCGCCTACGGCCGGCTTGCACATCGCAGAGATGTTATCGTCTTTGAGTTCCATAACCAACCTTTCCGTGAACGCTTGAAAATCAGCTTCCTTCGCGCTCAAGACATTTTTTCAACCCTGCATTTCCTAGTTTCGCAAAACGAAAAGTTTGGGACAGCGCCTCTCCGGAAAAAATAGGGGCGCTGTCACAATATTTCCTAAAGGGCGCCCTATGCGATTTTCTTCATGCTCGTTTCTTCATAGGCGGCCCGAAGCGCCGCGATATTGGTCGCCGCCGCCGTGCCGGACATCTTCCATTTCAGTCCCCTCTCCATGTGTTCGAGAGAGACGAGACCCGAGGCCCGGGAGAGAGCCCCCAGCATGGGCGTGTTGACCATCGGCGCCCCCTCCTTGAGGAGGTGGAAGCGAAGCGCGATCGCGGCCGCATCGAGGGTGGCGATGTTGAGACAGCCTTTGATTGCGATCTCCTCCGCCTTCTGTGTCGTGTTGATGAGGATCAGCCCATTCGGTTTCAGGGAGCCCAGGATATCGACCACGCCGAAGAGCGACGGATCGAGGATGACGGCGATGTCGGCCTTTTCAATCTGCGCGAAGGTCCGGATTGCGGCGTCGGAGATCCGGGTGGAGGCCGTGAGCGGCGCCCCGCGGCGCTCCGGGCCGAAGGTCGGCGCCGAGGTGACCCCTTTGAATCCCTGCAAGTAGGCCGATTCGGCCAGGATCTGCGCGGCGATGACTACCCCCTGTCCGCCGCGGCCGTGCCATATCACTTCATGCATAACGTTTCCCTAAAAGATGTTTTTCCCGACCGGGGTCTCCTTCATCTTTGCGCGCCCCCGAAAAATGCAGGCAAAAAACGCCTTGAAGTGAATTACCCCGCCCACAGGAGGGGGTATTCTGCGGGAGGATTTCATAAGAAGGCCATGGATTTTTTACCCATGGCCTTTAGGATGCGCTGATTTCAGGACTGACTTTTCCTAAAAACGACGGGTGATGGGCTTTAGGCCCACCAGAAGAGCGAGGCACAACAGGAGGCATAGGAGAAGCCTTTCCCGATGCAGATTCCTTGCCCTTCTCAACGTTCCGTTCATTCTCAGGAAACCCCACTGACGAAATCGAGTACTTTTTAGAACAAAACCCGGGGGATGTCAATAGAGAATTTATGCCGCGTGGATGAAGGAAGGGGACGACGGCGCATGGGTTGCCCGTTTAGGCGTGTGGCGTTTCGATGTCGGTGACTGAGCGTTCCTGGAAGGGAGTCGAGATGCATGACCCTGCCGGAGCAGCGTGTTTTCCCCGGCGCCTTGTTATACGTAGGCTTCCCGGGGATAGTCAAATCGCCGTAGGAGTCCTTGTCGGATAAGGTGGTGTGGCAGGCGTCATCTTTATCATCAGTCGGTGAAGCGGTACTTCAGAAGCGTCCAGAGGGCGGAGAAGCCGTGTTTCCAGGATATTTTTTTGCCTTCCGCATAGCTTCTGCCGTAGTAGGAGATGGGCAGTTCATAGACGCGCCACTGCTTGTTCTTGCAGATCTTGGCAGTCAGTTCCGGTTCGACGGAAAAACCGTCGGACCGGATGCGGATGGTTTCGATGACGTTTTTCCTGAACATCTTGTAGCAGGTTTCCATGTCGGAGAGGGTTGTGTTGTAAAGGAGATCCGTCAGAAACGTCAGAAAGCCGTTTCCCAGTTTGTGCCAGAAGAGGTGAGCCCTCTGCGGCTTGCCCCCGGAGAGCCGCGAGCCGTAAACCACGTCGGCCACCCCCTCGAGAATGGGCTTGATCATCTCGGCGAATTCGTTCGGATCGTATTCCAGGTCCGCATCCTGGACGGCCACGATCTCCCCGGTGACATGACCGAAGCCCGTTCTCAGCGCCGCCCCCTTGCCCCGGTTCCGGTCGTGAAAGAAGATCCCCACCCGACCGTCAAATGCGGCCTCAAGCAGCAGTTCCTTTGTTCCGTCTTTTGATCCGTCATCGACGACGATAATCTCTTTGACGAAATCAAGCTGGAGAACCTTATCGATGATCCTCAGGATGGTTTCCTTTTCGTTATAAACGGGGATCACGACGGACAGCACTTTTTCCGTATTCATTTCATCTCCTTGGTTTCCCGGTGTTTTTTACCCTTTCCGGGTCCTTTTTGCGGCTGTAGGGATGCGGTCTCCGGCAGGCCCCCCGCGAGCGATGCCGGCTCGGGGAGGCCGGCGGCCATGAAAAAGAGGAACACGGCGCTCGGCCAGAGCTGCAGGAAAAGACGGTTCAGCGACGTCATGAGATGGTAGTTCAGGTCGAGCGGCGTCATGACATAGACGAAGAAGTAACCGGCCAGCATCAGCAGAAGGACGGCGGCGGTCTGAAAAAGGCAAACCCTGTCCTTTTCATCGATCTTGATTCCGGTCAGCAGGAGATAGACGACCAAGAGCAGGATGTTGACGGCGCCGGGGTTGAGATGCATTCCCACTCGCACGTCGATCAACCCCTGGGTGAAACTGATTCCGGTGATGAAAAAGGCTCTGGCGATCTCGACATAGCGGCCCAGATCCAGCAGCTTGGCCGATGCAGCGGCCAAGCTGAAGCCCGCCACCAGATCGTTGGCCGGGGAGAGCCAGGTCTTGAAATAGAGGACGATCAGCAGGACCGGCAGGGCGCCCGTTAGAAACCAGCCGGTTCGCTTAAAAGATTGTCTCCATCCGCCGGTATAAGCCGCCGTGCCGGCCAGGCTGACAGTCACGATCGGCACAAACAGCAACCCCTCGTTTTTTGTCCAGGCGCACAATCCGGCGGCAATCCCCGCCAGGATCAGCGGTCCGGCATGATTCCCCGGCGATCGCCGCTGGAAGAAAAGCATCACGAGGGTGGCCAGGATGAAAAAGGCGAAGGGGATATCGGCGAATTGAGAGGCCCCCAGGGCGATGAAAAAAGGGGTTCCCATCAGGATCATGGGGGCCAGATAGCCCTGGGCTCTGCTTCGCAGAAGCGACAGCGAACACAGAAGAAGGCCGAGGATGAGGCAGGTGAAGAGAAGACCCATGAGGGCGGGGACGTTGCGGCTTTCGCCTCCCATGTAATTCCAGGAGCGGACGATGGACAACGGCAGGAGGAAGGGATAGTCCCAGTGGCTCCAGTCCAGGCCGCCGGTAAAAACGCTGCGCCACTCTTCGCCGCTCCTAAAGAGGAAGCGGGCGTGCATGTTCCAGATAAGCCAGGCATCCCACTTGCCGTGGGGCTCTTTCAGGAAGGCGATGGCGAAGGAGAGCAGGGAAGCGATGAGTTCGATGGAAAAGATCACGGTTAGAAGGACGCGGAATCCGGAGAATGTCCCGATTTCCGAAAGCTGCAGCGGTTCCTTGCGGAGACCTCTCCTGGACAGGACGAAGCAGAGCAGGCCGAGAACCAGGCAAATAACCAGGTCGATTGCCGGGACGTATCGGGTGAGTCCTGCAAGAAGGCAGATAAAATAGACGCAGGATGTGACGCCGATGCCGAGACCGCCGCCGGCAAAAAGACGGAACGCGAGACCGGCGGCGCCGTTTTTCAGGTGCGGGATGAAGATAAACGACAGCAGGCAGCCGATGATCAGAGAGGTGAGAAGGGAGGCGCTGAATGAAAATGTCATTTCTGCTGGTCCCTTCGGTAGAGGATGAGGCCGTCGCCGAAGTCCCGTAACGGCGCCAGGCCGTTTTTTTCCAAGAATCCGGGCGGCGGCGGACCGTCGAGGAAATTGCCGACGACGAGCGGGAACTCCGGGCTGTTCCTGACGATCACGGGGGCCAGGGTGTACTGCGTGAGGACGTACTGGGCGAGATACTCCACATTCTGAAACGCCTTTTCGGCGGCGAAGATCTTGTCGTTTTCCACGGTGGTGGCATAGCCGACCTCGCCGGAGGCGGGCAGCAGGGATTCAAGCTGCCGGATCCTCTCTTCGTGGAGGGTGACAGGGTCCTTCTCCGGCAGGCCGGGATAGAGCCGGACGCTCTGCCATAGGAGGTTCAGGACGGCATAGCCGGTCAGGCAGATCAGGAGAAACCATCCCGCCTTTGCCCGGTATTTTGCAAAAAAAGGACGCATCCGCTTTGTCCTATAATTACGGGGACAGTACACTTAATTCTCTGGAATTAAGTGTACTGTCCCCGTAATTCCCCCCGTAATTCCCGATCATGGCATCCAGCCTCTCCATCAGCGGGGGAAGCGTGGCGGGATCGAGGGCAGAGATGGCCACGGCCTCGAACCGCCGGCAGAGGTTCGCAAGGAGAGCCTTGTCTTGGACGCGGTCCTCCTTGTTGAAGACCCGGAGGGTCGGCTTGCCGATCAGGTCCAGTTCCGCGAGGATCTTCTCGACGGCGGCGATCTGGGCCTCGAAGGCCGGATTGCCCGCATCGATCACGTGGAGGAGGATGTCCGCTTCCTGGAGCTCGTCGAGGGTGGCCGAGAAGGCGGTCACGAGCTCCTTCGGCAAGTCCCGGATGAAGCCGACCGTGTCGGTGATGACGGCCTCTGTGTCCCGGGGGAAGCGGAGGCGCGAGCTCTTCGGGTCCAGAGTCGCGAAGAGACGGTCTTCGGTGAAGACCGCGCTTTTCGTCAGGGAGTTCAAGAGCGTGGATTTGCCGGCGTTGGTGTAGCCCACGATGGAGATGACGGGGAGGCCCGTCTTCTCCCTTTTCACGCGCCGCTGCCCCCTCGCCTTCCCGATATTCTTCAGCTCCTTGTCCAGACGGTGGATTCTCTCCCTGATCCGCCGCCGGTCGACCTCTAACTTCGTCTCGCCGGGGCCGGTGCCGCCGATCCCCCCCGCCAATCTGGACAGGGCGGCGTCCTGCCTCGTGAGACGGGGGAGGCGGTATTTGAGCTGGGCCAGTTCGACCTGGATCTTTCCCTCCCGGCTGTGGGCGCGCCGGGCGAAGATGTCGAGGATCACCTGGGTCCGGTCGATGACCTTCATCTCGGTGAAGTCCGCGATGGAGCGGACCTGGGCGGCGGTCAGCTCGTGGTCGAAGATCAGAAGGTTCGCGTCCATCTGCAGCGCCCGGATAACGAGATCGGAGAGTTTTCCCTTCCCGATGAGGAAGCGCGGGTCCACCTCCGGGCGGTGCTGGATCACGGCGTCGAAGACCTCGACGCCGCAGGTGCGGCAGAGTTCCCGGAGCTCTGCGAGGGAAGCCTCGCCGTCGAAAAAGGGGTTAGTTTCCACGCGGACGAGGATGGCGCGGTCGACGGCCTCCACCTTGCGCGTCTTCTGGCGCCTGGCGAAATCGCCTTCCATGGTCGAGATGAGGTCCAGGAAGTCGAGATCCATCTCCGCGGGGCGTTTGGGAGTGAGGGTTAGCCAGAAGCGTCCTTCCGGGTTTTCGGGGATGAGGTGGGCCGTGTGGGCGAAGCCGGGGAGGCCGTCCCCGCCTACCTCCAGCGCGCAGACGAGATCGAGGCGTAAAAGCGCCAGGTCGGTCAGATCGTCGGTGGTAAGCTCTTCGCCGCTTAGGTGGGTGTGGATCAGCCGGAGCCCCTTGAAGCGGCGTGAGGAGGCGCGGAAACCGTCCAGAGAAGGGATAAGAATGTTGTGATGAGAGCCGACGATGACATAGGCCACCTCCCCCCGGCGGGTGACGAGGAGACCGATCTGGCGGTTGATCTCGCGGGAGAGCTCCGTAAGCGGCCGGGCCAGCTCGTGGGTGACGACCCGCTCCGGCGGGACGCGCCGCCGGTAGAGCTGCCCGATGCGCCTGATCTGGGCCGGCCCGAGACCGGTCAGATTGCCGTGAATCTTTTCGATAGCCGCTCCTCTGGGGAATTATGGGGACACCATACTAATTTTCTTAAAAAATTAGTATGGTGTCCCCATAATTCCTATTTGAATTTCTGCGGGTTGATCCGCCTTTCCATCCCGTCGAGGAAGGCCGACCAGGCGTTCGTCCTGAAGGGAGCGACCCGCCGCCTCGTCTCCTTGCCCCTGCAGGCCGGACAGTCCGGATCTTCCTCTCTGGCCTTCATGATCCGCTCGAAGCAGTGGCCGCAGGCCCCGCACTCGTATTCGTAGATCGGCATGGCGCCCTCCGCTGGAATTATGGGGACAGTATACTTAATTCCTGAGAATTAAGTATACTGTCCCCATAATTCTTCAAGCTTCGGAAGATCAATAGCATGCTTCGGCGCGGTCGGTCAAGGGGGAGGAAAGACAGGATAAAAAAACCCCGGGGATTTCTCCCCGGGGCCGGTTAGAGGTTAAGCCGCTCTTGAATCAAACATCCCCTTAGAAGCTCAGGGTCAGCTTGTTCATCAGCATGTAGTCGTTGCCGACCACGGCGGCAGAATTGGTGCCTTTGAAGGCATCGCCGGTCCACAGATAGCCCGCCCCCACCATGTAGGAGAGGTTGTCGTAGAGCTTGTAGGTCGCCGTCGCGTCTAATTCCGTTCCGAGTTTTTTGGAGACGAAGTCAACACCACCCGACCGCTGTAACTTGTCGTTCTCGGCAACCGTCAGGGCCCCTCCCACGGTCAGCTTCGGCGTCGGGTTGAAGCTGCCGAAGATTTGGTAGAGCAGGAAGTTTTGCTTTCCGCTGTTGGAGGTGTTGAGCCCTCCGGCCTTCCAGTCGTTGTAATCATTGTTCATCAGGATGAGCGCGGGGTTCCAGTCGGTGCCGCCGCCGTAACCGGCCTTGTCCTTTGTGGGGTCGTTGCCGGCGCCCGCGTTCCAACCGACCTGCGCGCCGATAGTGGCCGGGCCCAGATTCGTCTGCACCTTCAGGTAGGCGTTCCAGCCTGACTTATCAACATCTTTAACGGCAGGCAGCTCAGACTCGAAGCTCTTGCCCCAGGTATACATCACTTCGCTTTCGAGATAGACCGGGCCGAACTGCGCCTTTACGTAAGGCGCGAGTACGTTCCACAGAAATCGTCCGCCAGCCGGTCTGCCGGCGTTACTGCCGATGTAGTAGTAGAGGAGACCGGCGCTCCCGCCCGGGAAGCCGTAGATGCCGGCGACCGCGGCGTAGGTAGCGTCCGCATCGGCCTTTCCGGCGAATCCGGTGGATGTGTCGGCCTCGAAGGCCTTCTCGTAGAGGGCGAGAATGGTCACAGGGCCCGCGGCCGTTACATACAAGATCCTCGATCTCGAGGCTTCGCTGTCGCCGAAATCGGTGCCCCACTTACCTGTGGACTGATAGCCGACTTGAAATTGGCCGATAGCGGTCATGAACGTCACATAGCCGCGTTCAAACTCGAAGCTCTCCTGGATCTTTGGGTTCAGCACCGCCGTTTGCCTACGGCTGGAGGTCACGTCGCTACCCCCCCAGTTCGCATTGCCCCACTGTCTCTCCAGGGCGTCCATCCGGGCCGTGAAGGTCAGGCCTTCGGCGATCTGGAAGACGGGCTGGAGTCTCACCCTCTGGTAGAAGGCGGCGCGGGAATAGGCTTTGCCGGTGTCTTGCAGCATGTCATTGCTGTCATAAAAACCGACCACATAGTACGACCCGCCGAACTTTACGTCCGCGGCCGATGCGGTCATGCCGAAGGCTGCGATCAGCCCCAGCGACAGTAAAACGATCAAAAACTTTTTCATTTCTTTCCTCCTGTTTTGCTGTTTCGATCCCCACGGGCATGGGGACCCTCTTAAAAAACAACCGACGCTTTCGCGTCTCCGCACGCGGCCCGCTTTTCACCGGTCCGAGGCCGGCAGGGGGAACCCATCTTCAAACTCCCCGAAGGCTGCTTTAAAAAAAAACCGCCTGGCGCACCACCTCCTTTCACAGATACAGATAGCGGTTGGTACGTTAACACCGCCCAAAGGCGATGTCAAGCCCTATCTTTCCGCCGGGCGAAGAATCTCATGCCCGGGCGAAGAGATTGGGTTGATTTTAAACTGCAAGCATCATACCAGGGTGACGCGCCGGGATGACGCGACTGAGGACGGGTGCGACGGTCCGGAAGGGGCTATCCGCGGCATCCTTTCTAAAGTAATGAATTAAAACAAATGAATGGATGATCATTCCCAGCTTTCCCTTGCCGTCGGGGTTGTTTGACGAAAGACCCGTGTCCCGATACGGCGCGGGGCGCCAGGGAATCAATCGCTGGACTCAACACGCCGGAATGTGTCAAATAGAACACAGCGGGAATGGGGACAGATTTCAAATCTGTCCCCATTCCGCCCGTTCCGGTCGGAAAATAAATCTTGACATCCGGCGAATATAGATATAGTGCAGACACATAGTGATATGACCATTGGTCATATATTGACCGCCGTTCACGATCGGTGGCGTCTCTTGCCGGTCGGGATCTGTGCCGAAGAATTGGATATTCCGCATCGATAGTTTTGACGACTTCGTAAAAAGTCCGGATGCTGCGTTGCGCTTCATCCTTCGTCATTGCGGCGTACGCCAAAGTACGCCTCATTCCTCAGGACTCGCGCGCCTTGCCTGCGGACTTTTTACGAAGCCGTCCCGTAGAAAAATCAAGCAATAAAATGGAGGTCGTCATGGGAGAAGAGGACAAGGCAGAGTTGAAAGAGGTGTATCCGGTGCATGAGAGGGTGCGCAAGATTTCCTATATCAAAAGCAGGGAGGAATACGAGAAGCTCCAGCAGCAGTTTCTGGCCGACCCGTCCGGCTGGTGGGCCAAGATGGCTGATGAGTATGTGACTTTCTTCAAGAAGTGGGACAGGGTCGAGGATTTCAACTTCGACATCCGCAAAGGGCCGATCTATGTGAGGTATTTTGAAGGCGCCCAGCTCAACGTCGCCTACAACTGCCTCGACCGGCACCTCGAAAAGAGGGGCGACAAGGTGGCGATCCAGTGGGTCGGGAACGAACCGAACGAGGATCGGGCCATCACCTACCGCGAGCTGCATAAAGAGGTCTGCAAGTTCGCCAATGTGCTCAAGGCCCACGGGATCAAAAAGGGCGACCGGATCTGTATCTACATGCCGATGGTCCCCGAGGCCGGGGTCGCCATGTTGGCCTGCGCCCGGATCGGCGCCGTCCATACCGTCGTTTTCGGCGGTTTCAGTTCCGAGGCCCTCTCCGTCCGGATCCGGGATTCGCAGGCGAAGATCCTCGTCGTCTGCGACGGGACCTTCCGCGGCGCCAAGGCGGCGCCGCAGAAGAAGGACGCCGACACGGCCCTGAAGGATTGCCCCTCCATCGAGAAGGTGATCGTCGTGAAGCGGGTCGGCGACAAGCTCGGCAAACTGGACTGGACGCCGGGCCGCGATCTCTGGTGGCGCGAGGAGATGGCCAAGGTCAGTGATCAGTGCGAACCCGAGTGGATGGACGCCGAGGATCCCCTCTTCATCCTCTACACCTCCGGCTCCACAGGCCAGCCCAAGGGGGTCCTCCACACGACGGCCGGCTATCTCCTCTTTACGGCCTACACCCACAAACTGGGCTTCGATGTTCACGAGGATGACATCTGGTGGTGCACCGCCGACATCGGCTGGGTGACGGGCCACAGCTACACCATCTACGGGCCGCTCTGCAACGGCGCCACCTCCCTCATGTTCGAAGGCGTGCCCAACTACCCGACCTACAGCCGTTTCTGGCAGATCGTCGAGAAGTACAAGGTGACCCAGTTCTACACCGCCCCTACGGCCATCCGCGCCATCGCCAAGGAGGGCAACCAGTGGGTGGAGGGGATCGATCTCTCCTCGCTGCGCATCCTGGGGTCCGTCGGCGAGCCGCTGAACCCGGAGGCCTGGCACTGGTATTACAGCGTGATCGGCCGCAATCAATGCCCGATCGTCGACACCTGGTGGCAGACGGAGACGGGCGGCTTCATGATCCTGCCGCTTCCCGGCGCGATCCCCATCAAGCCGGCGCTGGCGACACTCCCCATCATGGGGGTCGTCCCGGCGCTGGTGGACGACACGACCGGCCAGGAGGTCAGGGAGCTGGTCGGCCGCGGCGCCCTCTGCATCAAGCGGGCGTGGCCCGGCTTCACCCGGACGATTTACGGGGATCACAAGAAATACCAGGAGACCTATTTCGAACCCTTTCCCGGCTACTACTTCACCGGCGACGGGGCGCTTCGCGACAGCGACGGATATTACCGGATCACCGGCCGCATCGATGACGTCATCAACGTTTCCGGCCACCGGATGGGGACCGCCGAGGTCGAGGCGGCGCTGAACTCCCACGAGAAGGTGGCGGAGTCGGCGGTCGTCGGCTACCCCCACGAGATCAAGGGGCAGTCGATCTACGCCTATGTGACGCTCAAAACGGGCGTGGAGAAATCCGACGCGCTCAAGAAGGAGCTTGTGGCGCACGTCCGGAACATCATCGGCCCCATCGCCACCCCGGAGAAGCTCCAGTGGGCGGACGGTCTTCCCAAGACCCGGAGCGGCAAGATCATGCGGCGCATCCTCAAGAAGGTGGCCGCCAACGACATCGGCGATCTCGGCGATACGAGCACGCTGGCTGATCCCTCGGTAGTCGAGGATCTGGTGAGAAACAGGCTCTAAAAAAACCTTTCTCTTTCCGCTTTCCTGATGTAGGAGAAGGAGAAGAAAAAGGCAAGGGCAATTATTTTTATGGCGGATGAAGATTTTGGGGACAGATTTCAAATCTGTCCCCAGGTGAGCCACGGGAAGGAGGAGAATGTGAATATTGTTGCATGCGTAAAACAGGTTCCGGATTCGGAGGCCCAGATCAAGGTGAAGCCGGACGGATCGGGGATCGAGGAAGGCGGTATCAAGTGGGTCATGAACCCTTACGACGAGTTTGGCCTGGAGGAGGCCCTGAGGCTGAAGGAGAAAAACGGCGGCGAGGTGACCATCGTCTCCGTCGGGCCGCAGCGAGCGATGGAGACGATTCGGACCGCCCTGGCGATGGGCGCCGACAAGGGTATCCACATCTGCGATCCGGCCTTCGACGGCGCGGACGCCTACGTCACGGCCTCGGCCCTGGCGGCGGCGATCAAGGCGGTTCCCTTCGACATCGTCTTTTGCGGCCAGCGGGCTATCGATGACGACTCCGCGCAGGTCGGCGCCGTTCTGGCCGAGCTGTTAGGGATTCCCCAGGTTACAGTCGTGACCAAGTTTGAGTTCACGGACGGGGCAGTAAAGGTCATCCGGCCCATCGAAGGGGCCCAGCTCCTGATAGAGTGCCCGCTTCCCTGCGTGGTGACGGCCCAGAAGGGGTTAAACGAACCGCGTTACGCCTCCCTCCCCGGGATCATGAAGGCGAAGAAAAAACCGGTCGAGGTGAAGGATTCCGCCGTACTGGGCGTCTCTGTCGTGTCCAACGCAAAGGTCGCCAGGTTTGTGCCGCCTCCGGCGAGGGCCGCGGGGAAGATCATCTGCGGCGACGGCACTCCGGAAGGGAAGGCCGCGGAGCTGGCCAGACTGCTCAGGGAAGAGGCGAAGGTGATATAGGAGGATATGAACATGGCAAAAGGGGTATGGATCGTTGCAGAACAGCGGGACGGCGCCTTCCGAAAGATCAGTTTCGAACTGGCGAGCACCGCCCGGAAGCTTGCAGATCAGCTTGGCGAAGAGGTGTGCGCCGTTCTTTGCGGCTCGGGGATCGAGGGGATCGCCGGGCAATTAGGGAAATACGGTGTTGACAAGGTCTATGCGGCGGACGATCCCGCCCTCGAACCCTACACGACGGATGCCCATGCGGCGGCGGTGGCCAAGGTGGTGAAAGAGAATGATCCCGCCATCCTGCTTTTGGGCGCTTCCACCCAGGGGAAGGATCTCTCCGGCCGCCTGGTGGGCAAGCTCGCGACGGGTCTGGCGACGGACTGCACAGACGTGAAAATCGTCGACGGGAAGCTCCTGGCCGTCCGGCCGATGTATGCGGGCAAGTGCTTCGGCGAGATCACGATCTCCTCCTTCCCGCAGATGGCGACACTCAGGCCGAACGTCTTTCCCGCAGTGGAAAACGCGAAGGCTGGGACGGTCGTGAAATTTGATCCCGCCCTCGCTGCCGGTCAACTCAAGACGAAGATCCTCGAGGTCCAGAAGGATACGGGCGGCAAGGTGGATCTGACGGAGGCCAATATCATCATCTCCGGCGGGCGCGGCATGAAGGGGCCGGAAAATTACGTCATTCTTGAAGAACTGGCGGCCGTCCTCGGCGCTACAGTCGGCGCCTCGCGCGCGGCGGTGGATGCCGGCTGGAGGTCCCAGCGCGATCAAGTGGGACAGACCGGCAAGGTGGTCTCTCCCAACCTCTATATCGCCTGCGGCATCTCCGGCGCCATTCAGCATCTGGCCGGGATGAGCTCTTCGAAATTTATCGTGGCCATCAACAAGGATGCCGAGGCCCCCATCTTCGCGAAGGCCGATTACGGCATCGTGGACGACCTCTTCAAGGTCGTTCCGGAATTGACGAAAGAGTGCAAGAAACTGCTTGCCTGACCGTGGTCGGCGGATAATATTGGGATAATATGGGGACACCATACTAGTTTTCTTCGGAAAACTAGTATGGTGTCCCCATATTATCCCAGGAGGGGTTATGGAACACGTCGCATTTTCGGTCGGAAACGAAGGGCGGCAGGTCTTCTGGAATGCCGAATATTTTGAGCCCATCCTCTTTTTCTTCACCGCAATCGCCCTCGCCATCTTCGCCTACGGTGTCTACCGGCGGTGGCAGCTATGGGTCGCCCTCGGCAAGCCGGAGAGGCGGATGGACCACCTCCAGGAGCGGATCAGGGCGCTTCTGATGAACGGCCTCGTCCAGTGGAAGACCTTCCGGGACCCCTATCCCGGGTTCATGCACGGGCTGATCTTCTTCGGTTTTTTTGTCCTGTTCTTCGGCGCGGCCTTCGACGCCACGGAGTTTCACATTGCAGAACCTCTGGGATGGGCCTTTCTCCGCGGGACCTTCTATCTCGTCTTCTCCTTCCTGATGGACCTCTTCGGCCTGGCCGTCCTCATCGGCGTCCTCCTGGCCATCTACCGCCGCTACGTGCAGCGGCCCGACCGCCTCGGTTACCAGGGAAAGCCGGACAATACGCCGGATGACGCGATCGCTCTGCTTCTCATCCTCGGGATCATCGTGACCGGCTTTCTCATCGAGGCCCTCCGGATCCGCGTGACCACTCCCCCCTGGGAGGTCTGGTCCTTCGGCGGCTGGATACTGGCCAAGGCCTTTACCGGCGTCGATCCGGTGCAGGCAAAGATCCTCCACAAGGCGGCCTGGTGGACCCACACATTCATCGCGCTCGGCTTCATCGCCTACATCCCCTACTCCCGGCTGATCCACATCATCACCACCCCCGCCAACCACTTCCTGGCCTCCCTGCAGCCGGCGGGGCGCCTCGAACCGATCCGGGACTTCGAGACGGCGGAGTCCTTCGGCGTGGGCAAACTTGAAGAGTTTACGAAAAAGCAGGTCTTCGATTCCGACGCCTGCACGCGCTGCGGACGGTGTCAGGACGGCTGCCCGGCCTACCTCTCCGGGAAGCCCCTCTCGCCGAAGAAGATGATCCAGGACCTCAAGACCTACTGGCTGGAGATGGCGCCGGCGGCCGTTGCTGCAAAGAAGGAGGCGGGATGTATCGCCACGGAGCCGGGAGAGAAACCCACTAAGAAGAACATTCTGTTGAAGGCCCTCGACCGCATTGATGCTGCGGTCGATACCGTGATGAAGGGGACGACGCCCGGGGCGGCGCCGGCCGAGAAGGCGATGGTCGGCGAGGTGGTCGATCTCCACGAGCTGTGGGCCTGCACGAACTGCATGTACTGCATGGAGCACTGCTCCGCTTCGATCGAGCATGTCCCCAAGATCGTCGGGATGCGGCAATACAAGGTCCTGACCGAGGCCGATTTCGCGCCGGAGCTCCAGCTCACCTACCGGAACATGGAGAACAACTCCAACCCCTGGGGCATCGGC
>Ga0315288_10006234_pt1 | contig 15124 bp, 13 predicted proteins | sample YL17G11_20_MG_FD_203454 | JGI IMG/M metagenome (GOLD analysis project Ga0315288, IMG submission 203454) | Sediment microbial communities from Yellowstone Lake, YNP, Wyoming, USA - YL17G11_20 | ecosystem: Environmental > Aquatic > Freshwater > Lake > Sediment | place: USA: Wyoming | collected... | reverse complement strand
TGGACTTGTTGACCCCTAGGACCCGGCTGTACTCGACGTCGACCTTCTCGATGTTCTTGTAGGAGTCCGTAAACATCTGGTGGTCCTTGATGTATTTGGACTGGAGGAAGCCAGTCACGCTGATTCCGAGCCGATGGTTCCGCTTGACGATCTCGTTCGTCTCCGGGTAGATCATGGGCAGGCAACTGATGGACTTGACGACCTTGTACATGATCTCGGATATCTTTATGAACTCCGAGGCGTCATCTATGCGTGGAAGAAAAATCTCGCAGAGGTTGCAACTCTCCCCGTTTTCCAAGGGAATCTCTCCGCACTGCAAGCCGTTACAGTACAAGAACTTGCGTTTTTGGTTAGCTGTTTTGCCATCGAATCCTCCAAAGAAAAAGTTGTGGTATTCATCGACGGTTCCGTTGTAGACATCCTCCTCCCCGTCCTCCTCGACCTTGACGACCTTGTGGTTGAACGTCGAGGCCGAAACTTTGAGGTCATCCCAACTTCGGAACGGGCTGGTCGTCCTTGAAATCTCAAAAGAAAGCTTCTTTGCTTTGCATTCCTGAACCCATTCCCTTTTCATCGGCTCCCGACCAATCCTGAACTTCAAATCAAGGAATGCCTTGACCTGCTCTTCCTGCGCCTTCTCCCGATGTACTTGCCAAGCCTTCCTCATCCCGTTGAGCCTGTTAGTAAAAGCGTCCTGCCTCTTCCATGTCGACTTGTTATGGCAACTAATGGAACAGAACCCGACTTCCCTACGCTGAGCGATCACGCTGAACTTCTTACCGCACTCCTCGCATGCTTTGACAACAACGGTTCTCCCGTCCTCTATTGAAGCATCGTATCCCTCGGAAAGAACCTCCTTATAGAAACGAAGGGTTCGTGGGTCAAGATCAACATGCTCGAAGCCGCATTCCAAGGCAGCCCACTTCGACAGTCCGATGATCCCTCCAAGGTGGTCCATCCTCCACTTCGAGAACATCTGCGGCAGACCATGCTGTTTGGCGTACTCCTGCCATTCGTCATTGGAAACCCTGCGCCCAATCGACTTTGTCAGAGATAGGGCATGGTGCCTCAGGTCGTCGTTCGTCTGTCCACAGTACCGACCGTTCTGGTCCTCCTTTACGGCGGCGGACATGTTGCGGCTATAACTCTCCCACTTCTCGTCCGACCACTCGGTTTGCGCACGGCGCATAGGGTTATTATCCCCCGCTATCATCTGGCCGTGCAACAAGTCATGCTCAGTTCTCAGCATAACTTCCAGATTGTCTGGCCTGTTGTTGAGCCCATCCTTGTCTGTATGGTGAACGACATCGCCTGTCTTCAGCCTTCTTCCTTCTCGGAACTCGGCAATCAATCGATGCTCAGCCTTGGTAGACTGCATCCCGAAGGCAGTCCACCAATAGTTGGTCGAGTTTTTCGAGGAGTTTTGGAAGATGTCCTTGATTGAAGCCTCGTACCTGGTCATGGTCCTCAACCCATCTCCAATGGCTAGGTTCTTGGCTTCCTTGTAGGTACCATCGGTAGTCAGGAATTTGTGGTTTCTGGTAGACCTGAGGACGAACCCGTCTTCCAGTGTGATCTTCAGGATGCCCTGCCTCTCGCCCGTCAGTCTCGGATTCCGCATCGTCCTTACTACGATTTTGTACTTGTCATCGAGACAGAACACGGGGACGTCTTTCCCGGCCTCCGCCAATTGCCGAATAGGGACGTTTCCCCTGCCGTCGGCAACGTAAACCAGCGTACTTCCTACTAAGCACGGATTTGTGCCTACGACCTTCGGGTCTGGTCTGTAGTCCGTTCCGTCAATGAGGCGACCGTACGTTCGGCAGTTCTTTAGGTTGATCATCCCGTATGACTCGCCCTCCCCTCCATACCCCTTCCAGAACGAGTCCGTCAGGTGCTCGTAGGAGTTGCAGGCAACCGAGTTGTTGGACATGTTGCGCCATGGCGGCAGCTTGTGCTTGCTCCAGTCCTTGGCGGACAGGAATTGGTAGTCGTCCGGGTCTCCAAGGGCGAGTTGAGCAGACCTGCGTACGTTACCTGACACAACTATCGAGCCGATGATGTTCATGACATCCAGACAATCAATGGGCCTGAGTTTCTTCCCATGTCTGGACGACAATACCCCGGCAATTTGCTCAATCCCCTGGCACAGGTCCTCCGGGCCCGAAGCCACGCCTCCAAAACCCTTGATCCGAGCCCCCTTGGGGCGGATGCAGATCGTGGAGAAGCTAAAGCTCTTCCCAGTCACGAAGAACGACTCCAGCGTCCTGCGGAGCAGTTCGATCCATCCCTCCCGGTTGTCCGGGACGATATAATCGACGTCCTTCTCGTCCCGGCGCACTATTGCTACGTCGTACTTCACCGGAGGCATCTCGTAGACGTTTTCCTTCTGCAAGTTGAACCCAACGCCGCCCCCCAGCATCAACTCGTTGAAGGCAAAGCAGAAGGGCTTGACGGGGTCGTTGAGGGACAAGCACCAGCAATTCATCAAACTGTCTCCGCCGAATCTTTTCATCGTCGGAGTTCCAAGCTGCCAGAGTCCCCGCCCAGAGAACGAGCACTTCAGGTTGAATACGGAGTCATACAGGAACATCGACTCCTCAACCGTAAACTTGCCGATCTGTAGAACCGAGTTCACGCACCTTGCGACCGTCTGTAACCACTCTTCCGTCCCACCCGAAGCGAGTTGCCTAGCATACGTTCTCTTATATGTCGCGTAACCTAGCTCGCCCCACGGGATACTCTTTGACTCGTACTTCTCCATGAATGAAGGCGGCAAGGAATCAACGTAATTCTTCATGATCTTTATCCTCGGCAACAAAACGCCACGTCCCCTTGGACTCAAGGGGATTATCGATGCTTCTTCTTGGTGTTATGCTACGGCTTGGGCTTCCCGTACCTTCTTTAAGTTGAAGGCTCCGGTCTCCCTTCGGTCTATCTTTCGCAGGGACGTACCGTCAATGACCCCGGCGTCCGCGTATGTTGCTCCTCCGATGCCGTCAGCCACGACGATGAACGGAACCGCCGAGATGACGGGCTTTGAGGGGAGCTGCTTTGCCTCCTCGCTCCCTACCTTGACGACCTTGTACTCGTCGTCAAAAAAGCTTCTCTGCATGATGTCGAGCTGCTTGTCGCAGAACTGGCACTTGTCCGACACGACAACGTAGATCATGTTTACTTCTCCTGCATTACGTTCCCTAGATTTGTTCTTCGTAGAGGGTACAGCCGATCCTCTTGCCCTTGTTTCTTCTGAACCCCTCGGCCATCTTCTCCATCTCTGAGTCAACTTCCTCTTTTGCCAAGGAGGAGTGGTCTCGGCCATGAAATTTCAGGATTTCCTTTCGTATGACCATGCTCCTCGCTTTGCCGTCTGGAGTCCTTACCAGAACAGCCACGAGTCCGAGGTCCGGATGGTATTGCGCCGCAACGATCTCGGCCAGCACAGTACGCTGCTTGTCACTCACGCTGCCTTCCTCTACATCTTCGCGGCTAGGGCCTTCTTCAGCACGTCCAGGAACTGCTCCTTCTTGTCGTCGGCCAGGCCAACTCTTAGCTTCGATAACCCCTCCATCCAATTCTCGCCCAGCTCGAACATTAGGTGCCAGTCATGATAGGTCAGGAATCCGAATCCCTTGTCCTGAAGAGTTTTTGGAATGCCCAACCGGATGTCGATCTCCCTGAACGACCGCTCGATTTCCTTGATGCGCTCCTCCGGGATGACGTCGTCCGGGAACCGCTCCTTGAATTCCGGTCTGATCTTGACCCTGTCGCATTGCTTGCAGAGAGGTACGTCATCTTGGGGTTTCCCCATCTCCAAGGCGACCTGCTTGACGTTCTTGGCGTAGAGGTCCTGAGGGATAAGCCCGTAACTACGGCACTTGAACTGACGTACCTTGTAAATCGAGCAGTAGTTCCCCTTTAGGAAGACGCAAGGCTTGGGCGTCCCCTGCTTGGTCAGATACCTGCGAAGGCACTCGATGGTCAGTTCGAGACGGTCATTCTTTGGCATCCGGTCTACCGACCCCTCCCTGACGCTGAGGAACTCGCAGTAGTAGAAGTTGGGGTTGCCTGCCTTGCAGCAGTCAGTCTTGTGGTCGCATGTCGTCAGTGGCAGGGTATCGTAAATCTCCCTGACCTTCTTGACGCAGTCCTCCACCAGAACCTCGTTGGGGTTCATGCCAAACGGATGAGGCATTTGATTCTCCTTTGGGCTTTTACGGGCTTGAGCACCAAAAGTCGATCAGGATTGAGCTGATCGGCTTCTCGTCCTCTATAATGGTGAGCCACTGAGGAACAAGCCTCGACGTCTTCCCGCTGGAGAACATGTTTCCCTTGGCGATGACGCAGGCCATGATGGCTTTGAATACAGAGCTCGCCCCTATGCATCTTAGCCTGACTCCCCTTCCGCTCCTACAGGCCATGGAGATGGCCTTCGACAACTTCAAGATGCCGGCCTCCGAAGTATCCTTCGAGGACACCTTGAATTCGGGGAGGTTCCTGGGAACCTCCTCGTCAGACTCCTTGACCAACATCTCTATGACCGTCGGAGCGGTCTTGCGCCCGCCGGCATCGCCGTCGAACTCGGCGAACGAGACGTCAGCCTCCAGGACGACATTGACGGCCGAAACCCTCTCGTTCAGCGTGGCGATGGCCTTGATCGCCGTGCTGATGGGAACCTCACGTATCGCCCTAGCCTTGAAGAAACCCTTTTCCCTTAGGCGCCACTGCATGGCACCCGTTAGCCTCTTCAGGCAGCCCGGCCCCTTCGGGGCACTGACCCTCAGTATCACATCGTCTTTGTATGGATCTGCTTGATTCATCTACCAAGTCCGAGTTTTGGATCAGGCTCTCCAACTTCTGCCTGATCGTGACCTTCCTTGGTGCGATTATATTCACAAACCCATCGGCCGACTTTGGATACTCGATGTCAAAGTCGTCCGTCCCGATCTTGTCGACTACAAATCTGCGCATTCTGTTCGGAGCTCGCCCCTCCGTCCGCATCCTGCGACAGAACATGTGATACAAGTCCTCCAGGCTCAGACAGTCAGGGGCAGCCCTGGCGATTTGCTTGTCAAGCTCGTCCTTTGCCGCGAAGGACAGGCTATCCTCTATCTCGAAGCGAGCGTTTTCTGACAGGGACAGGCCGGGGAGCAAGTCGGCGATGAAGACTGACTCCCCGGAGTCGCCCTCCACGTAGGCGTTCGTAGAAACTGACAACTTGGTCTTCCCGAACCCGAATGCCTGCTCGAACCCCTCCATGGAGTATGTCTCGGCGTAGAAGTGAGCAGATTGTTCAAGGTGGTCCCAGATGTTGTCGACCCAGCGCCCGCATATGGCGCACTTGACTTGGAACTGGCGCAGCGGATACTTGCAGGTCGCCATGTAGAACTCCATCGTGGTCCGTCCTATCTTTGCCAAGTCCTTCGTGCGCATTGCGTGAGCCCTGCGCCCAGTGAATGGACATTTAACAGGATACTGGTAGTCCATGTCAAGCCAAATCGTGGAGTATTTATGCATGTGCTGCTGGAGCGTGACGCCAGCCTTGTCGAGCATCTCCATCGTGATCTCACGAACCTTCTTGCCGGAGTACGGATTCTCGACGTCAACCTGCCTAGCCTCAGTCGTTATGCCGGGGTACGCCATGCCGAACTCTGTCATGGACGTTATCTTGGCCCGCCTCCGACGGGGCCTCTTCCAGCCCTTGAGGTAGGAGAGGTACTCGGCATGTCGAAGTCCAAATGACTCCGGCGTCGTCGATAACTTGTTCCAGCGAGGGAAGTCCTTCGAGAGCTGCTTGAGGTCATATCCTTCGAGGAGAACGCCAGGATAGCAGGCAGGCAACGAGTCCGTGACCATTCCGGTCACGGGACATCGAATTCCTGGACCGCCAACGACCTCCCCCGCAAGGCACCTGTCGTCTATCTTCGTGGCATAAACCTTCGTCTCCGGGCAATAGACCAGCCCGTCCGTCGAAACAACGCTGTGTCCAGGGAAGCTCTTCCGATAGTGCTTCAAGTCGACCCTGTGCTCAAGGTGCTTCTTGTCGATGTCGGCAACCTTCTGTCCGCAAACGTGACAGATTATGCGAGGCCTGCTCTTCGAGGACAAGGAAACGTTCCTGAAATTCTTGAGCTGATTCATAAGGCACGACACAAGGTATGCGTTGAACGCACGTCCATTGGGCTTCTTCTTTGCTTTGGTCTTGAAGTTGTTCATGGCAAACCAGACGATCTCGTCATGCAGGTGCGCGCCGGCCTCGACGTCCTTGTGCATGTACTGAGAGAAGGCTATCCCCCAGGGCTTGATCCTGAATATAGAGTAGTTCTTGACTACGAGGGCATGGTCAACGGGGTCATGCAGAAGCTGGTACCTAAGCACGACCTCCTCTACATACTCGTCCCCGATCTTCTTGATGTCATGGCTCCACTTCTTGTTTGGCAGAACCTGCTCAATCATTTCGTCGTCGTCGATGTTCATGCGGTCTCCTTTCGAACTAGTAACACAAATCTCTGAACTCACACCACAAGCACGGCTCGCTGGAGCGCCCAAAGGACTCGTTCCTCGGCGGCAGCTTCCCCTCGTTGAGGAGCTTCCTCATCCATAGCGCTTCCTTCTTGATGCGTTCGATAAGGGCTTCGTCTCGTGGGATGAACATCTCCTTTACCAGTTGCTTGTCCTTGTTCTCGTACAGCAGGACAGCCCCCTTTAGCCCAAGAACCCACATGTATATGCTGACCTGCACGACGTGCTCAGGCTTGGCGTGCTCCAGCTTGACGAACTCGTCGTTCTTCATTGACTTGAAGTCAACGACGATCACGTCCAGCACGGACTTAACCTCGAACGGACCTCCCCTGAAGTCAAGGACGGCATCGCAGCTCCCCCTGAAGTTGTAGTCGGGGTGAGAAATGATTGGTATTTCTTCGTACTCCAGAACCTTGTCGTTGCCGCACTCGCACTTCCATCCCTTTACCGTCCTTAGCGGGTTTAACATCCCCAGAATCTTCCCCTCTCCATGCCTCTTGCCGCACTCCGTGTTGGGGCACCTCCAAATACCCCTTAGAACTCCAGCCTTGTCCAAATAGTCCTGCCATCGGGCATGCACATGATGCCCGTTGTCAAAGATCATCTCGAGCCGGCTATTCACGTCCGCGTCGGTCTTCTGGTAGAACTGCTTCTTCTCGTTGTAGTACTGGTAGGCGACCTTTCGCAGGCAGTAGCCCCAAGCACTTGGATGGAACACATCGTAGCGACGGGTACTCTCTGCCGCCTTCCTGACCAAGTACTGTCGGATGACGTTCTCGATGCGTGGTGGCTTACACCCTGCGTGAATGTCCATTGGCGGACTTCCTCTTCTTCATCCCCGCAGAAAACAGGGCTGACTCGATGACCTTGCGCATCTCGATTGACCCACGTTCCATGACGAAGGAGTCCGGGTCTGTCCCATCGGGCAGAGAAACGCAGCAGTGCTTGATGGCCTTGTTCGCAAACGCCCTTGAAACGGTATTGTATGCCTCAAGGACTGTCTCAGCCCTCTCGGAGTGCTCCCTGCCAGCGGCGTCGCCGTCGAACAGGAAGACGACCTGCCTGACGTACCTCCTTAGAATCTGGGCCTGCATGGGCGTAAACGCCCCGCCCAGCACGCCACCAGTATTCTTGAACCCGGCCCCACACATCGACATGACGTCGAACTGGCCCTCTACCAAGATGATGTATCCCTCTTCCCAGACATGCCGCAACGCGTTGTATAACCCGAAGACGTTCTCGCCCTTCGGGTAGCTCTCGTTCCAGTACTTTGGCTCGCAGTCGTCGGTAGTGCCCCTTACGGAAAGCGCAATAAGCCTCCCATAATGGTCGAAAATAGGCATCACGACCCTGCCAGAAAATACGTGGCTCACCGACTCAGGGACGTACCCGACCCTGAAGTCGGAGATTGTCCCGACGTCTAGCCCTCGCTCCTCCATGAGGTAACGACGCCCCTTGAAGCCTTCCGGCTGGAACAGGGAAAGACGGCTGGCCCCGTAGATGAACTCTCGCTCAACCGGGGCCAGCGACGATATTCTGATCGGGTTGTAGGACATCAAGCCTCTGCCTGTTTCGTTTCCTCTTCGGGTTCTTCTTCCTTCTCTTCCTTCTTTGCTCCGTCTGCCTTTGGTACCAGCAGGTGGGCGTACTCGGCCGGGATGTCGTGCTTGGCAGCCAGAATAGTCACCAGCTCCGCCATCTCGTCTTCCTCGGTGATGAGTACGTGCTTCAGGTCGTCGATGTCCTCGTAGGTTTCCTTCTTGTAGATGAAGGTTTCCTGGTCCTCGCCGTCCTCGACCTTCTTGGTCTTGCACCTCACGAGCTTCTCGGCCATGGCAAGGTCAAGCACGACTTCGAGCGGGTCGGCGCACATCCCCTTGAAGTAGATCGGGACGATGCATTCCTTGAACGGAGGTCCGAACCTGGACTTTTGGATCATGACCTTGGAGCGAATGCCGATCTCCTCGCCCTTGCTCATGATGCTCCGGCGCCCCTTGTTGCTTCCGAGGGAGCTGACCCTCAGGCGCAAGCTCGAGTAGAAGCGGAGAGCCTCCCCATGCGGGGTGGTCTCGTACGAGAAGCCTGGTCCAAACGCCCTTCGTACCTGGTTGACGAACACGACCGTGCAGTTGCCCTTCTTGGCGGCCGGGACGACGTCCGGGAGTACCCGGCTCATCAAGCTGGCTGACGCTCCGACTCGCTGCTCCTTCTCGAGGTCCTGCTCAATCAACTTCTTCGGGCGCAGGCCGGTAACGGAGTCGATGACGATGAGGGAGTAAGCCCCGCTGGCCGCCCCCTCCTTGATGGCGTGGAGGTACTGCTCTCCGGTCTTTCCGCTATCCACGTGGATGACATACTTCGGATCAACCCCGAAGTTCATCGCCCATTCCGGGTAGAACGAGCTCTCTACGTCAAACCAGATCACCTGCTCCTTCTTCTTGGTCACGTCGGCGGCCAGCCTATAGCAAAGGGATGACTTCCCTCCTCCATGAGGTCCAAAAAACTCGCAGACGAACCCCCTTGGAACGCCACCCTTGCCTTTCTCGTCGAAGTATCCGGGCGTGAGCATCATGTCGAGCTCCTTGGACCCGGTCGTTATGACGTCCGTGATGGCAACGTACTGGTCAGCCCTGGTAATCAAAGGGTCGTCGTCAGATACCCCCATGATCTTACGAAGCGCAGCCAGCGGGTCTCCGATCTTGGCTTTGTTCTGTTTCTTTGGCATGTTGTTTCTACCTTTCAAATGCTCGGCCCGGATGCTACCGACCTACGTGATCCGGGCCGAGCTCATGGGCTCGTGATTACTAGAAGATGTCGTCTTCGGCCTTGGAAACCTGCTGGGCATTGGAGGCCGCCGGAGATGACGCTGGAGCGGATGCCTGCTCCTCGGCCTTGGCGGCGACGACATCGCCTCCACGCTTGGCCATCATGGCCCTGATCTCGTCGGGAGTATTGGGCTTGCGTAGCTCGACGAGCTTGTCGTGGAACTTGGACTCCTTCAGGGTCTTCATCTCTTCGTCCGTGAAGGGGGCGGAGTTCATCTTGGCGGTAGCCGAGTACTTGGTCCGCCTCTTGTCACCGCCTGGCACGTCGAGCTTGACGACCCATTCGGGGCCCTGTTCTCGTCCCGGATCGATGCTGTTTGTGACCGCCCATTCCTTGAACTTGTCCATGAGGACGCCCGGGAAGTCCATGACCTTGAACTTGTTCTGGTCCTCCCGGTGGAATACCCAGATGGCGTACCTGGGCTTGGGCTGGTATCCCTGTACCATGAGCGGGTCGATGACTTGCTTGGTCTTCTCGTCGACGCCAGGAGACCTGCAAATGACGGGCTCCCAGTGCTGCATGTAGCGGATGGGCTTGCCAGCAAGCCTGATGGTGTAGGAATTCCCTCCTTGTAGCTTGAGGAATTGTCCTCCTCCGCCATCGCCCCTGTCGCCAGAGGTACTGTCCGTCCAACCAACGAACTTGGCCATGATGTTCTCCTTTCGAGTTTCAGTGGCCCTTATCAGAAGTCGCCGAACGAGACAATGCCTGTCTTCGTGTCGGATTTTGTTTCCGCCTTCTTTTGATTGAAGCTCTCGAGCTTTTCGGTCGATGGAACGTCAACCGGCTTGGCTCCGGCGTCGAGCACCTGGAAGTCGTCCGTTTCCTCTTTCTTTTCCCCATCGAGGGACGGCTTCTCTGCCATGCCATCGCCGTACAGGGACTTCTCCTTGCCCGACCTGTCCTCGAACCAGTTCATCTGCCTACTGAGGAACTGAGCTTGATTCGTCAGGTCACGGTAGCAGATGTCCAGGATGTCGAAGACGTAGGAGACTAGCTCGAACTTCTCGCCCATCTCCATGAGCATCTTCTCTCCCTCTACCTCCCTGGCCGTTACGTTCTTGCCGCCCGAGCAGGTGGTGGCGACCTTCTTCATTCTGTCGTACTGACGCTTGAGCGTATGGCTGAGGACGTTGACCTTGACCTGCAAGGCATGGAGGTAGTCCAGCTTGGCCCGAACCCTGAGCGACCACTCGAACAACTGCCTAGGCTCGACCCTCAAGGCGTCGATGTCCAATGACTCGAAGCACTTGATGCCTTTGACTTCGGCTGCGATCTTCTCCAGCTCTGAGTCTGGGACGTCGGCGCGGGCGATGCATTTCTTGGCCGAGACCATGAACGCATGGAACATGTCATAGTCGAACTCGGAGGACTTGGACTGCTCTGCCGGCGCAAGCGTGGCAAACGGGTCGGTCTTCAGCAGCGCCGGCGAGAAGACTTTGGCGTCCTCTTGCTTCTGAACCTCGGCCAGCGCCCTGTCCTGCAAAACATCGACCAAATTTGGGCTCTTTGCAGAGGCAGGGGCTGGAGTTGATTCCTTAGCCGCAGGAGCAGCCACCGGAGGAGCCGGGTTGGCTACCGCTACCGCTGGGGGTCCGAAGATGTCATCTTCGCCCGCGGCTTGGATCGGTTTGGACTTTTCTTCTTTGGGAGGAAAATTGGCGGAAACGTCTGGGGGTCCGAAAATCGAATCGTCCATCTTAGCCTCTGGTTTCTCTGGTCGCATGGCCGGGGCTCCATCCTGTGGTGCCCTGACATTGGTTGATTCTATCACGATTTGTCGTGAGTCCACGATGTTTTTTGCCTTTTTTTCCTCCTTGTTCTCAACCCCAGTGCTATCTTCGACTTGCGCGAACAAAAAAACCTCGTCTTGAACCCTGTTCGAGCACTCGACCGACTTCAAGAACGCAGGGAGGGCATCCAGGAACTTCCTCTCCTGCTCCGAGTAGTCTGGGTACGAGAAGGACGACTTGCCCCCTCCCGACAGAACGTCTCGCATTGTGTCCACTGGCTACTCCATCTTGTCCCAGAGGGGAATTCTCTTCTGCTTCTCCTTGTCGAAGCGCTCCCTCCCAAGCGACTTCATGCCATCCTCGACTTCCTGCTTGAGCATCTGGATGACGATGGCGTTGAGCTTCGTACTCTTTTCCATTATCTGTGTCTTTACGTCCTTGCCAGCTTCCGGGGTGAACTCGAACTCGATGAACGTGGAGAAGTCCAGGCTCTCGAAGTTGCCGGTATTGACCTTGATCGACGCCACTGACTGAATCTTTGCCATTTTATCTTCATCCTATCAAAGATCGGATTCGTCTTCGCCGTCGAGCGAGAAGAACCCCTTGATCGACTGCTCTTCCTTTTTCTGTCCCTTGAGGTTCTTCCTGCGGGAAGCTTCCTCCCTCTTGGTCGTCGCCTCCTCCTCCAGGTCCCTCTTGGTAGCGGGTCGGCAGAGGCGCTCGGAGAGCTTGGGCATGAAACAGTCAAATGCTCCCTCGTCCAGGAGGATCGTCATCACGTTCTCCTTGGAGGCGAGCCCGGCCCTCATGCAGAAGTCGAGCACATTCTTGTACGGCTGCCCGGCGACGAGCGTCTTGCATGTGTCATCGCCGAGCCCCTTGACCCCAACCAGCCCCTTGCGAAGTCCGAACTTGCCCTTGTCCAAGTCGATGACCTTGTAGTCCTCCTTGGACGTGTTTACGCATGGAGCGAGCATCTTGAGCCCCATCTGCTTGGAAACGAACTCGTACTGAGACACAGTATCGTAATGGGATGAACCTCCCTCGACGGACAACTGGGCCGCCATGTACTCAGCAGGGTAGTACGTCTTTAGCCAGGCGCACTGGTAGGCGGTATATGCGTAGCCGGCAGCATGGGCTTTATTGAAAGCGTACTGAGAGAATGCCTCCATTTTGTGCCAAATGGACTCTGCCATTCCCTGCGAACAGGACCGAGTCTTCTGTACGCCTTCTAAAAACTTCGCCTTCATACTGTCCAGGATGTCCCTCTTCTTCTTGCCCATGGCCTTCCTGACCTTGTCTGCCTCCGATCCGCTGAACCCGGCAAGTACCCGGGTTGCCTTCATGACCTGCTCTTGGTAGACCATGATGCCAAACGTAGGTTTCAAAACACGCTCCAGAGAGTCTACGTCATACTCAAACTTAGCCCCATGCTTGCGCTTGATGTAATCTGGAATGAAGGCCATCGGGCCCGGCCTGAAAAGGGCGTTGGCAGCGATGATGTCCTCAAAACCGTCCGGCTTCATCTCCTTCAGCGTGTTCTGCATACCTGGAGACTCGAATTGGAATACGGCGAATGTATCGCCCTTGGCGAACATCTGGAATACTTTGGGATCTTCAGGTGGAAGCGAGTCAACGTCAACGTCCTTGTTGTATCTTTCCTTCAAAGAGGCCATGGTCTTGGAAAAAATGGACAAAACCTGCGTACTCAAGAGGTCAAACTTGACCAAGCCCAACTTTTCGACATCGCCCATGTCGTAGGCCGTCGCCATGTTCTTGCCCCGGCCGTTGAATTGCTGCGGACACGCCTCGACGAGCGGGGACTCAGAGATGAGAACTCCGGCGGGATGGACTCCCCTCGAACTGACTAGTCCTTCGACCTGCTCGGCAAATTTGAAGACCTCCGGGTACCTCCTCCTAAACGCCTCGATCTCAGGTGTATTGTATGCGTACGTAAGATTGTCCGGGTCCTTGTCGTACTTCTCCTTGATCAGCGTACACTTGTCGCTTGGAAGATCATTCGCCCCCTTGGGTAGGAGCTTGGTAATCTCGTTGGCTACTACAGCCGAACGGTCAACGAACCCCTTCTGCTTTACGGAGCGCCCGCTGAGCTTCTTTGACGACGCCTTCTGCCCCTGGCGCTGGATGTCCTTCTGACGCTCCTTGTCCTCGAACGAGTTCTCCGGGTCGAAAGCCCGGAAGGCCGCCTTGATGGCCCCGGCTGCGTGCATCGTCGAGACGGTGCCGATCCTAGCGCAGTTCTCCGGGTTGTACTTGGAGTATAGGTACTCAACGACCTCGTCCCTGCGGTCGTGGGCGAAGTCTATGTCGATGTCGGGCATCTCGTTGCGGTCCGGTGTCAAGAACCTCTCAAACAGCAAGTCGTAAGGCAACGGGTCAACGTTAGTTATTCCAAGGCAGTACAACAGAAGCGACCCTGCTCCAGAACCTCGACCAGCCCCGACCTGAATGCCCTTGCTCCTGGCGAAGCTGACGTAGTCGTAGACGATAAGGAAGTACCGGTCGAACCTGTGCCCCTTCTCCCGGAGGGAACGTACAACTTCCATTTCCTCCTTGTACCGGTCCTCATACTCCTTGATGCCTTCCTTCTTTCGCCGTTTCATGCCGTCACGAGCGAGGGACTCCAAATACTCGAGATCCGACTTGTACTGCTCTGGTATCTTGATACTCGGTAGAGAGGTTTTACCGAACTCTAGTTCGGCAACACAAGTATCTGCTATCTCCAAGGCGGACTGGATAGCCTGTCTCTCGAAGCCTCCAAATGTCTCGATCATCTCCTCTGGAGACTTCAGGTAGAGCTGGTTGGTCTCGTGTCTCATCCTATTGGGGTCACGGATACATGAGCCCGTATTAAGAGCGAAGATAGCGTCCTGCGTAAAGGCGTCCTCCTTACGGAGGTAATGGACGTCGTTGGTCCCGACTACCTTTATGCCAAGCTCTGCGGCAATCTCCGCTACCCCGGCGTACGCCTTCTTCTCGATGTCCAAGCAGTGGTACTGAATCTCGAGGTAGAAGTCCTTCCCGAAGATCGACCTGAGTCTCTCCGCCGCCTTCTTGGCTTCGTCCTTCTTGTCCTTGACGATCAGGTCCGCTACGACCCCGGAAACGCAGGCCGACGTACAGATGACGCCCTCGTGGTACTTTTCAAGAAGGTCCCAGTCAATCCGTGGGTCATAGTAGAACCCATCCTTGTAGGCCAGCTCGGACAGCTTGTAGATGGTCTTGATTCCGTCTTTGTTCTTTGCCAACAGGACGAGATGGTCGTTGTCCCTCTTGCCAGAGCGCTCGTGCCTGTCGTCGGAGAAGTAAGCCTCTATCCCGAAGATTGGCCTGATCCCCTCGTCCTTGCATGCTTGGGCAAACTTGACCCATGCCCCTACCGTCCCGTGGTCGGTAATGGTCGCCGTCTTATAACCCAGAAACTTCGAGTACTTGACTAGCTTCTTTACCTGGACAGGGGCGTCCTGAGGAGAGTACTCCGTATGGAGGTGGTGATGGGCGAACTTGTAGTTGACCTGCTTGAGAACGTTCATTTGGAGAGTTCCTTCTCGGCAACGGCGTCCCGCATCAAGGAATATGCTGGGCATGTCCTGCACTCGTTCGGCCTTGTCATGTGCTCGACGAGGGCGTCGTTAACAACCTTGGACAGGCTGGAGAAGGCCGAGCAATCGGAGATTTCCTTGGCCACTCGGAGGGCGCTCTTGTCGCAGTTGGCGCAGACTGGCTTTGACGACGGGAGCACTTTTGGCCCTGGGCCCTTGGACAACTGCAATGACTTCCTCTGCATGCCTAGATAATACCCAACTACTTGGGCGGTGTGGTACGGGCAGGCGAAGCAATCGTCCTTCTTGAGGGACAGGAACAGGATGGCCTCGGCGATGACCGATGACAGGCTCTTCCCGTCAAATCTGTCGGGATGCGACTTTACGAACTCCACGATCTTTGGGTCGACATTTATGCTCGCCATGCGTTCGCTCCACGAACTGGCGGCATACTATCACGATAGGACTACCTCCGTCAAC
>Ga0315288_10006233_pt1 | contig 15126 bp, 13 predicted proteins | sample YL17G11_20_MG_FD_203454 | JGI IMG/M metagenome (GOLD analysis project Ga0315288, IMG submission 203454) | Sediment microbial communities from Yellowstone Lake, YNP, Wyoming, USA - YL17G11_20 | ecosystem: Environmental > Aquatic > Freshwater > Lake > Sediment | place: USA: Wyoming | collected... | reverse complement strand
ACGCCATCGAGCAGTTGCAGGGCGAGGACGGCGGGAACCTCGTCCTGGTGAACGAGGCCGAGGGCAAGCAGCAGCGAATTCCCCTTGGCCCATAGCCGATCTTCGTCCGCCGCCCCGAAGGCTAACTCAACACGCCGATGAAAAAACCCCGCTCGAAAGAGCGGGGTTTTATTTTTGCGCTTATCTCTACAGCGCCACTCTGCGCGGCGTCCCGCCGGGACGCCGCGCCACGGGCCAAGAACATTATTTCTTGCGCGGTGGGTGCGGAGACCCACCGCGCAAAAGCGTCAAGTGGCGCTGTAGGCCTAACGGCCACTGCCACAATCCGCGGCCACACCCCTCTCGCGAGGACGCCGGGCTTTCGTTGACGGGGGGCCCTTCGGCTGGTAGAATCATCCCGTGCCGCGTATTCGCCGCGGCCGCAGCGGAAAGGAGATTCCTATGGGAGCGGGACTCTTGGGCGGCGCCGTCCTCGTCATGCTGCTGGTGCTCGTCGGGGTCGTCGCGGTCGTGGCCTTGTGGTTCGTCTTCACCTACAACGGCCTGGTGCGGCTCCGCAACCAGGTCAAGAACGCCTGGAGCCAGATCGACGTCCAACTCAAACGCCGCTACGACCTGATTCCGAACATTGTGGAAACGGTCAAAGGCTACGCGGCCCACGAGAAGGAGACGTTCGAGCGGGTGATCCAGGCCCGTCAGCGAGGCATCGACGCCTCGACCGTCAAGCAGCAGCAGGAAGCCGAGAACATGATCACGGGGGCACTCAGGCAACTCTTTGCCCTCTCGGAGGCGTATCCGAACCTGAAGGCCAACGAGAACTTCCTCGCGCTTCAGGAGGAACTGGCCTCGACGGAGAACAAGATCGGCTTCGCCCGCCAGTACTACAACGACACCGTCAAGGACTTCAACACCCGCCAGGAGATGTTCCCGGCGAACCTGGTGGCCTCGATGCTGGGGTTCCAGCCGGCCGAGTTCTTCGAGATCGAGGAAGCCAGCCAACGCGAGGCGCCCAAGGTGAAGTTCTAACCTGCCTCCCCTGTGGCGGAAGGCGGGAGTCGGCTGCGAAGCGCGAAGTGTTTCGGACAGGCGCCCGCGTGAATGACGAAACGGCAATGACGAGACGCGGGCCGGGCTTTCTCGTCATTCGGATTTGCCGTTTGATTCGTCATTCGGATTTCGCCATTCGTCATTGTCAAGGCGGGGTGATCGGCCGACATCCGGAGGCGTGCCATGCCTAGACCCGTACCTCTCTTGCTCGCGCTGCTGTTTCTCGTTCTGGTGACCGTTCCGGCGGCAGCCCAACTGCCATCCCAGGAACTTCCCGAGCCGGCGAAGGACTATCAGTGGCGCGAAGAAGCCGGCCGCCACGGCCTGAGTCCCGCGGACGTGGAGTTTCTGGCGCGGCAAAAGGTCCTCGTCACCGGCGAGAGTTTCAAACAGGTCTTCGATCCGTACATCCGGGGCGGCCTGCCATTGTTCATCACCTCGGATTCCTTACTGAACGCCTTCCACGTCCTGTACGAAGAGTCGGTCCTGCGGCTGGAGACGGCCAACGCGCGCCGGTTGCCGTTGCTCCTCAGGCACCTCTGGGACCATCTCGATGAAGCGGCGGCCTTGTTCCAGGAGTCGCCCGAACTGACGGCGGCGGCGAAGAGGCGGGCTCGCGTCATTCTCGGCACCGCCCTCCGACTGCTGGAGAAGGAGGCCGCCGAGATGGAGCCCGAGGTGGCCGCGATCGTTGACGAGGAAGTCAAGAAGGTGACCGAGGCCACTGCCACGGAGAAGCCCGCCTGGCTCGGCCCGCCGGATCCGGGCTTCCTGGCTCTCGACTACTCGCGCTTCAGGCCGCGAGGCTTCTACACGAAGTCGGAGGGCCTGGAGCGCTACTTCCGCGCCGTCGCGTGGCTCCAGGCGATCCCGTTTCGGGTGAGCAAAGACGAGGAACTCCTGTCGGTCCTGATTCTTGCCTTCGCCAACGTGAAGAAGGGGCCGCACGAGAACGTGGCGGTTTTGAGCGAGCGCTTGGCCTTCTTCCGATGCTTCAGGGAATTTGTCGGAACGGGGGATGACTGGGATCTCCTGGAGGCACAAAGTTTCTCCACGACGAGGCCTCTTGCCGATTACCGCAAGCACTACGTGAAAGAGACCCCCGCCGGCCAGGACGCGCCGCAGATCAACGACCTGGTCCGCTTCCCGCCGACAAACCCGGCGGAGGCGGCCGAGCCGAACTTCCGTATCCTTTCGGCATACCGGACGCCCGACGCCGTCCTGTTTCACCGCACGACCGACATCCGCACCTTCGGTTTCGACCGGACGCTCCCCAGCGGCCTGGATGTCGCGACGGCCCTCGGCTCATCCTACGCCCGGTCGAAGGTCACGTTCAAGGACCGTGAAAAACTGCTGCGGACCATTGATGAGGCGAAGGTCCTTTTCAAAGGGTCCAGCCTGTACTTCGGTTACCTGGATTGCCTAGCGGCGCTTCTGGACGAGCCCGAGCCCGACGCGCCCGACTTCATGCGGGCCGAACCCTGGCAGGCCAAGAGTTGCCAGACGGCGCTCGGTGGCTGGGCGCAACTGCGGCACACCTGGGCCCTCCAGGCCAAGCAGAGCGTCACGTATTTGTGCATGAACATCCTGCCGCCGGGGTTTGTCGAATCCGAACCGGAGTTCTTCTCGCGCATGGCGCGGCTGGCGGAGCGGACGTCGGACTGCCTGGAAGAGGCAGGGGCGCTGCGCCTGGACGGCGCGACCGTCGCCGAGGAATTCAGGGACCTTGCCGGCTGGCTTGAGCGGAAGGGTTTCGACAAAAAGGGATTCGACGCATACCGCAAACTCGGCGACGGGCCGGACGGCCCGTCCCGTTTTGAAAAAGCGATGTTATTCATTCGCGCGCTCGGAGGCGGAGCGCGTTTTGGCTCTGATGACAGTGCGGGTTACTACGCCGACGGCATCCGACGCCTCCGCCAGTCGGCGGCCGAAGCACAGGAACACGGCGTTCCCGAAAACGAGAGACTGCGACAGGCCCTGGCGGAGGCCGGACTCGATATCGAATCGCGGTGGCGCAGGTTCCACAACCTCTGCCGCGGCCTGGAAAACCTTGCCCACAAGCAGTTGCGCGGCGTGCCGCTCAGCAAGGAGGACGGCCGCTTTATCATGGGCTACGGCGTGCAGATCGCCGGAATCATGTTCTACGGCGGCAACTCGTACGTCAATCCCCGCGACGATGCCCCGCGGATCGTTGACGTCCACTCGGACCCGAATTCGCAGCGTGTCCTGGAGGTCGGCATCGGCCGGCCGCGGGCGCTTTACGTGCTGTATCCGTACGAGGGCGGAGAAGTGCTTTGCCGCGGGGCGGTCATGCCCTATTATGAGTTTCCGAGTGCCACGCGCCTGACGGACGCCCAGTGGAAGGGCTTGCTGGACTCCGAGGCGGCACCCGAATTGCCCGAGTGGGTTAAGCCGATTATCGGGCCGGGAATGCTCAGGCCGACTGCACCTGCTAAAGAATAGGAATCATGGCTCAGTTCGAATCCCTCGTCGCCGCCAACAAACGCAACAGCATTTTTCTTGTCGTTCTGTTTGTCCTCTTCATCTGCGTGCTTGGCGGCGTGCTCGGCTGGGCCCTCTTCGGCGACCCGCGCGCCGCCGTCCCGAGCATCGTCCTGGCGCTGGTCGTCTCGACCGTCATGGCCCTCATCGGCTACTACGCCGGCCCCGGCGCGGTCCTGGCGATGAGCGGCGCGCGCCCCATCGCCAAGGAGGACGACCCGCAACTCTATAACATCGTCGAGGAACTTTCGATCGCGTCGGGCCTCCCCGTGCCGAAACTCTACGTCATCGACACGCCCGCGATGAACGCCTTCGCCACCGGCCGCGACCCGCAGCACGCCGCCGTCGCCGTCACGCGCGGCCTGCGCGAGCGCCTCGGGCGGGACGAACTCCAGGGCGTCCTCGCCCACGAACTCTCGCACGTCAGGAACTTCGACATCCGCTTCATGACCCTCATGGCGGTCCTCGTGGGGACGGTCGTGCTCCTGGCCGACATCGGCCTGCGGTCGCTTTTCTGGGGCGGCCGGGGGCGGCGGCGTTCGAGTGGCCGGGACGGCGGGGGGATAGTGATGCTGGTGATTCTCCTGGTGGCCATTCTCCTGGCGATCATCGCCCCGGTCTTGGCGACGCTGATTCAACTGGCCTCGTCGCGCCAGCGCGAACTTCTGGCCGACGCCTCCGCCGCCCGCATGACGCGCTACCCGGAAGGCCTCGCCCGCGCGCTCGAGGCCCTCGCCGCCGACACCGAGCCCATGCCCGAGGCCAGCCGCGCGACGGCGCACCTCTTCATCATCCAGCCGATGATGGCCTCCGGCCGGCGGCGCACGACGAGCAGCATCTGGTCGAGCCACCCCGACATCGAGGAGCGCGTCGCGCGCCTGCGGTCGATCGGAAATGTCGAAGATTGACCTCCCCTTTGACCGACACGATACGCGGGAGCGAGGGTTCCAGAGGGCTAAGAGCCTGTTTCAATTCCCTCTCCCCCGGTGGGAGAGGGGGGTTATGAAACAGCCTCTAAGAGAGGCGCCGCCGTGCTTCGCTATTTTGCCTACGTCTTCATCGTCGCGACGGCCGTCGTTCTGGCGGCCTTTCTCGTCTTTCTCCTCGTGGGCGGCCTGGCCGGCCAGGCCGGATCGCCCACGGACCTGCGCCTGACGGTTTTCGACGCCGTGGCCGTCCCCGCTCCCGAGCACGTCCGAGGCCGAGCCGTCCTGGAGGATCTCCGCCATGCCAAGCGCGTGGACCAGGTCTCCATCTTTTTCCGTTTCCAGGAGGACTACGTCGATGCCGGATGGGTTGACAAACAGGGCATCGCGATGGGCTCGCGCCACGGCGGGCTGCCCGAGGGCCGGCATCCGTATGAGGCTTTCGTCTCGGAACTGACCGGACCCCTCGGCCTGCGGGCGACCGGCACGGTGTGGGTCCGGACGCCTAAAACCAGCGTCCTCTGGGTCGATGCCGGCGCGGTCCTCCCGCCGACCGACCGTTCGGCCGGTGGCGGGCCGTCCGGCATCGTGCGGGAGGCGATTGAGACGCTCAAAGGCCTTGCGTTCGGCCGCCAACTCGTTTACCTTGTCGCGACCGACGCGGGACGCTACGGGGCGATGCGCCGGCAACTGGCCGACGCCCCTCTGCCGCCCGGACCCGCCTGGTGGGTCGAGCCGGAGTCCGAACCGCAAAGCCTCGCTTCGCTCAAGCGGACCTGGCCGAAGGTGGATGCCGCACTGGTCGGCTCGCGGCGGCTGGCCGAGGCGACCGGGACGCTCGGCCTCCGGGTCCTGGCCGTGACCGCCCCCGCGGAAACCGAGGGGGCGCCGCCGGCCGAATCCGTCGCCTGGCCCGAAGTGGGCCGCCGACTGTCGGCCAAGACAAAAGAAGCGAACGCCAAGGAAGGAAACTAGGGTGAGAGGGGTTTGCAGGTTTTCTTTCGCGGCACTGGTTGCAATCTTCGCAACCGTGCTCGCCGGCTGCACGGGCAGCAGCAGCCGACTCGCCGGCACGCCGGCCATCCCGACGCGCGACGCCTTTCGGTATCGCTCGCTCGCGCCGACCGGCCCCCGCCCGGCGCCGCCCGCCGCGGCGGGAAACACCCAGGAACGCCGGACCGAGGTCGCGATGCCCCCGGCCGAGGCCGGCTGGCTCCCCGCCATCGAGGAGCGGCCCTGGCAGTGGATCGTCGTTCACCACAGCGCGAGCGACCGCGGCTCCGCGGCCGTCTTCGACGACTGGCATCGCAACGGCCGGCACTGGGACGAGTTGGGGTACCACTTCGTCATCGGCAACGGGACGAACAGCGGCGACGGCCTCGTGGAAATCGGAAGCCGGTGGCCCAAGCAGAAACACGGCGCCCACACCAAGGTCTGGAACCGCGAAGAGTACAACCAGGTCGGCGTCGGGATTTGCCTGGTCGGAAACTTCGACAAGACGCGCCCGACCCGGGCACAGATGGACGCCCTCGCGGGCCTCGTGGATTGGCTGTCGGCCCGCTACCGGATCGACGACGCGCACATCATCGGCCACGGCCAGGTGTGCGACACGCATTGCCCCGGCCGGAACTTTTCGTTCGACGAACTGTTCGGGCAACTGCACGCCCGCCGCGACGCCCGCGCCTCATCGGCCAAGGCGGCTTCTCGCTGAAGCGTGAAAAATGGGGTCAGACCCCATTTTCCTAACTACTTGTAAAAAAAGAGGTTATAGGCGCGATTTTCCCCGTTTGGCTTTTTTCCCCCGTGGCCGGCCTCGTCGGCACGGTTCAAGACTGATCCCCAATCGTGACGCCATTCGCCGGACCCACGAATCGCCACCCAGCGGGCGGCCGCGCGCCACGCTGCGCCGAATGCGGGTTAACTCGTTCGCCGGCTCCAAGTTATTCACGAACGCCAGCCAGTCCTGCGGCGGTTCAACGGGCCAGGCATGAAGCAACTTGCTGAGGGGCGCGCCGCTTCGGTTCTGCCGATGCCAGAGGCTGCCCCATCGCCAGTCTTCCGCGCGCTCAACGAGGCCCGCGCGGACGGGGTTACGCTCCACGTAGCGACAGACGGCCAGAAAATGGCGGTCCGTCTCGACGGGGAAACTCTTGAATCGTCCCTGATACAGGTGGCCCGTGCCGACCGTGTCATGCGCGTCGTGCCACCGCTGCGTGTGCGTCGCTGTCAACCATTTCATGAAAAGCGAAAGGTCCCCGTCGCCAACAGGCCAGAGAACCAGATGCCAGTGATTGGGCATCAGGCAATAATCCAGCATTCGCATCGGCACGTGTTCGTGGGCCGCGACCAGAAGGCGTTCAAACACTTCAAGGTCCCGGCGCGCCCGAAAAATGGGGAACCGCGCGTTGGCACGGTTCAAGACGTGATAAACCACTCCGCCCACAGCAATCCTTGGCCGCCTCGCCATGCCGACACCCTACCGGCAGACTTCTTCCGCGCCCAGGAAAATACGGCTAAAAAACCCACCTCCAGAAAATGGCGACTGTATCCCCTTATTCTACAGATACTTGCAAAAATGGGGTCTGACCCCCTTTTTCAGGCACCGCGGCGCTGGACCTGGAAGATCGCCAGGCCGGCGCGCCAGTTGGCGCCGACCGAGCCGATCCGGCGCTGGCGGGGGGAGAGGAAGATCTCGCGGACGCGCTCCAGATTCTCGCGGTCGCAGAACTCGCGGAAGTCCTTGACGGTGCAGAGGTGGACGTTCGGCGTGTTGTACCAGTGGTACGGGAGGGCGCGGGAGCGCGGCATGCGCCCGGTCCCGAGGAGTTGCAGGCGGACGGCCCAGTGGCCGAAGTTCGGGAAACTAATGATGGCGCGGCGTCCGACGCGGAGCATCTCGCGGATGACCTCTGGCGGTCGGAGGGCCTGCTGGAGGGTCTGCGAGAGGATGACGACGTCGAACTGCGCGTCGGTGTAGAAACTCATCCCCTCGAGCATGTCGCCCTGGTACACCGGGACGCCGCGGCCGATGCATTCGAGAGCGGCCTGTTCGTCGATCTCGATGCCGCGACCGATGCATCCCTTAATCTCGATGAGTTCCGAGAGCAACTGCCCGTCGCCGCACCCGAGGTCGAGCACTTTCGCGCCGTCGGGCACAAGGGACTCGATGAGTTCGTAATCGAGGCGGAGTTTTTTTGGGCGATCGCGTCGCGGGAAGATCATAGCCTCCCTCCCTTCCCCGCCGGCGACCGGACGCGGCGCTGGACGTTGGCCAGGAACCCCGTGACGGTTTCGGCCAGTTGCTCGTTCGGCAGGAGAAACGTGTCGTGGCCGTAGCGGCTCGGGATCTCGAAAAAAGTGGTCGGCACGCCGTTGGCCTTCAAGGCGCGGACGATCTCCTTCGACTGGTACGTGGGAAAGAGCCAGTCGCTCGTGAACGAGACGACGAGGAACTCGGCCCGGACGCGCTCGAACGCCTGGACCAGGGAGCCGTACTTCGCCGCCAGGTCGAAGTAGTCCATGGCCTTCGAGATATAGAGGTATGAGTTAGCATCGAATCGTCGGACGAAACTGTCGCCCTGGTACCGGAGGTAACTTTCGACCTGGAAATCGGCCTTGAAGTCGTATCCGACCGTTTCGCGGTCCTGGAGCCGCCGGCCGAACTTCTCGTGCATCTGCTCGTCCGACAGATACGTGATGTGGCCGATCATGCGCGCGATCGCCAAGCCCGCCCTGGGCGGCTCTCGGCCGTAGTAGTCGCCCGTGCCCCAGTTCGGGTCGGTCATGATGGCCTGGCGTCCGACTTCGTTGAAGGCGATGCCCTGGGCGCTGAGGCGCGCGGTGGCGGCAATGGACATGGCGCTCGCCACGTGCTCGGGGTACCGGACCGCCCACTCGAGGACCTGCATGCCGCCCAGCGACCCGCCCGCCATCGACAGAAGCCGCTCGATCCCCAGGTGGTCGATGAGCCTCTTCTGCGTCCGCACCATGTCGCCGACGGTGACCATCGGGAAATCCATCGCGTAGGGCCGGCCGGTCGCGGGGTTCGGGCTCGAGGGGCCCGTGCTGCCCTTGCACCCGCCGATAATGTTCGAGCAGATGACGAAATACTTCGTGGTGTCGAAGGGTTTTCCCGGGCCGACCATGATGTCCCACCATCCGGGCTTGCGGTCCTCGCGCGAGTGGTATCCGGCGACGTGGGCGTCGCCCGAGAGAGCGTGGAGAATCAGGACGGCGTTGTCCCTGGCGGGCGCAAGTTCCCCATAGGTCTCGTAGGCGAGCGTGATGGGCCCGAGGCGCTGGCCGCACTCCAGTTCGAGTTCCTCCGGCGGGTCGGCAAAGGTGAAGCATTTCGTCTCGACGAGGCCGGCGCTGTGGGCGCCGCCGAGCCGGCTGTCGTCGGCTACCGGAATGTCGTCGTCGGTGGCCAAGGGTCACACTCCTCAACAGCAACGCGCCGCGCAAGTTTACCCGCCGTGGCGGGCGCGGCGGCTAAACGCGTTACGCTTTCGCGAGGGCCTGGTCCAGGTCCGCGAGGATGTCGTCAATCGTTTCAAGGCCCACGGAGAGGCGGACGAAGTCCGGCGTCACGCCGGCCTGGCGCTGCTCGTCCTGGGACAGTTGCTGGTGCGTCGTCGAGGCCGGGTGGATCGCGAGGCTGCGGGCGTCGCCGATGTTCGCGAGGTGGCTGAAAAGTCGCAAGGCCTCGATGAACCGGCGCCCGGCCTCCAAGCCGCCCTTAATGCCGAAGCCCACCAGCCCGCTCGCCCCATCGGGGAGATAGCGTTTCGCCCGCGCGTAGGACGGATGGCTCTGGAGGCCCGGATAGAGGACCCAGACGACCTTCTTATGCTTCTCGAGGAATTTCGCCACGGCGAGGGCGTTCTCCGAGTGCCGGGCCATCCGCAGCCCGAGCGTCTCCACGCCCTGCAAGATGAGAAACGAGTTGAACGGGCTGATGCACCCGCCCAGGTCGCGCAAGGTTCGGACGCGGGCGCGGATGGCGAAGGTCACAGCCCCGAAGGTCTTGTAAAACTCCAGGCCGTGGTAACTCGGGTCGGGCTCGACGAACTCAGGGAACCGCCCGCCGTCCCACGGGAACCGTCCGCTGTCCACCACCAGGCCGCCGATCGAGTTTCCGTGGCCGCCGAGGTACTTCGTCAGGCTGTGCAGGACGATGTCGCAGCCGTGCTCGATGGGCCGGCAGAGGGCGGGCGTGGCGGTCGTATTGTCCACGACGACCGGCACGCCGCGCGCGTGGGCCGCCTCGGCAATGGCCGCAAGGTCGGGGATCGAAAGTTTCGGATTGCCGATCGTCTCCAGGAACACCGCCTTCGTGCGGTCGGTGATGCGGGAGGCGAAGGCGTCGGCCTCGTCGCTGTCCACATACTCGACCTTGATCCCCATGCGCGGCAATGTCGTCGTGAAGAGCGTCACCGTGCCGCCGTAAAGGCGCGTCGTGGAGAGGATTTCGTCGCCCTCGCGCGCCAGGGTCAGGATCGTGGCGCTGATAGCCGCCATGCCGCTCGAGAACGCCAGGCCCGCCGCACCGCCCTCCAGCGACGCAACGCGCTGCTCCAGCACGTCCGTCGTCGGGTTCATGATCCGCGTGTAGATGTTGCCGAACTCCTCCAGCGCGAACAGGCGCGCCGCGTGGGCCGTGTCGCGGAACACGTAACTGGTCGTCTGCCAGATGGGGACGGCCCGGGCGCCCGTCTGGAGGTCGGGCGTGTGGCCGGCATGGAGGGCCCGGGTGTCGAATCCCTTGTAGGTCGGCTCGGTCATGAGAGTCCTTTCCGTGCGTCGGTCCGGGGCCCGGAAACGCAAACCGCCTCTTCCCGATTCGTGTCCTTTCGGACCGGATAAGGAGAGGCGTGCGTGTGGAACCGCGCGGCTCTCTTATCTCTCCCCGAAATCCGGGCGGGAATTAGCACCTGGCGTCCGCCTTCGTCCCGCACGGCGGGACTTCGGCCGACCGGTTGCTGTGGCGTCGTCGGGCCCTTCCCTCAGCCACTCTGGATAAGATGCGCCTGTATTCAGTTGTCGGAAGCAGTATATCGGCTTGGCCGCAGCCGAGTCAACGGAAAATCCAACCCCTCACCCCAACCCTCTCCCACAAGGGGAGAGGGGGTTATGAAACAGCCTCTAGGTCCGCAGGGCGGGCGGGCGGGGTTTCGGCTCGGGCGGGGCCTTCCGGGCTTCCTTCACTTCCTCGCGCAGGCGCGCGATCTCGTCCTTCAGGAGAGCCAACTCCTGCGTCAGGCCCTTCTCGCGCTCCGAGTGTTTCGAGATGACCACGGAGTAGTGCAGCAAAATCGCCATCAGAAACAGGACGCACAGAAACGTCATCAGAACGGCCGGGTGAAGCGTGATCCTCATGGCCACCCATTCCAGGGCCCTCGGATAGATTCCGGAGACGAGGACAGCCACGGCCGTCAGGACCCAGAGAACGGAATACTCCTCGCGCAGGCGGCGCTTGCGAATCAGTTCGAACGTCATCAGCAGCAGCACGCCGCCCGCAAGGACCAGCGCGACACGATGCTCCCATCGAAAGAAGTACACTAGGCCACCTCCTCTTCCAGGTGCACCGGCGCCTTCACCAGGTCCATGACGACGGCCAGGAGCACCTTCGACATGTAATGGGCGCCGTGCAGCGGGCGGATGGAACTCATCCCATCGCGCCGCCGACGCATCGTCGCCGGCACTTCGCAAACCCGGAGGCCCTGCTTGTGCAGGAGCACCAGGGACTCCGGCTCGGGATAATCCTGGGGATACTCGGCGGCGAACAACTGGATCGCCCGCCGGCCGGCCGCCCGGAACCCCGACGTCGGGTCCGTCACCCGCTGCCGAAGCACCAGCGAGATGACGTTCGCGAGGATCTTGATGCCGATCCACCGCATCCCCCTCGCCGTCATGCCGCGCGGCACCAGGAACCGCGACCCGATTACCAGGTCCGCCTCGCCCGCGAGGATCGGCCCGACGAGGTCCGCCAGCCGGCTCGCCCGGTGCTGGCCGTCCCCGTCGAACTGGAACGCCACGTCGTAGCCCTCCTGGTGGGCGTAACGGTACCCCGTCTGAACGGCCCCGCCGATGCCGAGGTTGACGGGCAGGTCCATCACCCTCGCGCCGGCCTCGCGGGAACGCAGGCTCGTCGCGTCGCGCGACCCGTCGTTCACCACCAGCACGTCGGTCCACGGGGCCCGGCCTTGGAGGTCCTCGATGACCCGCTGGATGCAATCGGCCTCGTTGTAGGCGGGGATGATGGTCAGGGCGCGGCATCCGCCGAGGTCGACGTCCCGGCTCGCCCGGCCGTTGTTCGAATCTCGTGGCATAGTTCGCCTGCCCGGCGCAGCACCCGTTATCCGCCCGGAAACGCACAAATCTTTCGTCAAACGCCCGGATGGAGTCTATCAGCCGGAGGGCCGCGTGTCCAGTCCCTACCGCGCGCCGCTACGTCGTTCGCAACGGCGCCCCCGGTGTATTCACCGGCGCACGACGGTGCCCCCCGTGTAATCACGGGGGGCTAAATAAAAGCGCGCGGGCGAGCGGCGCGCGCCGCGCATCGTTTATTTAGCCCCCGGTGAATACACCGGGGGCGCCGTAACGCCCGCGTCACGGCGCGCCACCCGGGGGCGGCAGTGCTCAGGGCCCCTTCCGGGCAAAGGTCGTCGGAATGGCGCTTGAGCCGAGGAGCGATTCGAGCCAGACGGCCGGGGCGACGGCCAGCGTCGCGGCCGCCCACATGAATCGCCGCGCCAGGGCCCCCGCCCCGCCGCCCTTCGACCCACTCAGGGCGGTCCCGAGTATGGTCGAGGGGCCGCCTTTCTCCTCCGCCGCCCAGAACCGCTGCGGGTCCGTCCAAGGCAGGAGGCTGATGGCGGCGGTCGGCGGATGCAGAAAACTCGTCCGATGGGCCACGCTCCGGACGGCGAAGCCCGCCGACTCCAGGAGCCGACCCAGCGTCGCCGGCGTATGGTAGTAAAGGTCGCGCGGGGCGTCCACCGCCGCCCAGCGCCGGCCGAACAGCCGCGCTTGCACGCTCCGCGCGTTCGGCACCTGGACCACGAGCCAACCGTCGGCCGCCAGCACGCGCCGCGCCTCCGCCAGGAGCGACCGCGGGTCGTGCACGTGTTCCAGAACATTGTGGAGCGTGACGGCGCGGAACGCGCCGGAGTCGAAGGCCGCCTCTTCGAGCGTGCCCCGGCGAACGTCCAGGCCGAGGCGCTCGCGGGCGTAGTCCGCGGCGGGCGTAATCTCGACGCCCGCAGGCTCCAGGCCCGCCTCCTTCATGACGAGCAGCCGGTCGCCGCTCCCGCATCCGACGTCCAGCACCTTGTCGCCCGGCGCAAGGTCCGTGCGCCGAAGCATCGAGCGCGTCTCGAAGCGCAGGAGGTGAAAACGGTAGGCGCGCTCGAGCCGATGGACGAGGCCCTCGGGGCCTGGCGTCTCGGGCTTCCAACTGTAGGTGTCGGGATAGTATCGGCCGATCTCGGCGGGCGACGGGCGCGGGCTGACCCACCGAAGGCCGCAGGCCGCGCACCGCACGACGCGGAACCGCTCGTGGGGCGGGAACTTGTCGGCCTTCTCGAACGCGACAGCGCCCGCCTTGCCGCACAGGATGCAGTTCGCTTCTTCCATAAGGTTATCTCACCGCAGAGGCGCAGAGGACGCAGAGGAAGAAGTGGGTAACAACGACAAAAACGGCTTCCATTGTCTGCTGTTCCCCTATCTTTGCCGTTCTCTGCGATCTCTGCGTCTCTGCGGTGAAAACACGCTTTGATGTCACGCGTTCAACCCCTCCTCTCGCCCGAAGGCGCGGATGGCGTCGACCACCCGCCCGAAATCCTCTTCCGTGAGGTCCGGATAGAGGGGGAGCGTCAGCAGGCGTTTCCAGATCCGTTCGCAGACGGGGGTCGGCCCGCGGCACTGCTTGTACATCGCGTAATGGTTGTTCGGAATGTAATGGACGCCGGTCGATATGTCGCGCTCGGCCAGGTACGCGTTCAGCCCGTCGCGGTGGTCCGTCTGGACGGCGTAGTTGTGCCAGGCGGGTTTCGTGTCCGGTTCGGCGACGGGACGCTGAATCCAATCCAGGTCGGCGAGGGCCTCGTCGTAGCGCCGCGCCCACGCCGCACGCTGCGCGTTCATCGCGTCCAGTCGCTTAAGTTGCACCAGGCCGATCGCCGACGGAATGTCGTTCAGGTGGCACTTGAACCCCAGTTCGACGACGTCGTAATACCACGAGTACCGGGTGTCGGCCTTGGCCTCGCGGCTCCAGGTGTCCTTCGTGATGCCGCACCATCGGAGGCGGCGGAGGCGGCGGTCGGTTTCGGCATCGTTGGTGACCAGCATGCCGCCCTCGCCGGTGGCGAGGTTCTTGACGGCGTGGAAGGAGAAGCACCCGAGGTCGCCGATCGCGCCGAGTTTCCGCCCGCGCCACTCGCCCCCGCATCCGTGGGCAGTATCTTCAATCAAGATAAGACCATGTTTCTCCGCGATCTGGCGAAGCGGCTCCATTTTGCACGGCCGGCCGCCGTAGTGGACGCACACAATCGCCCGCGTCTTCTTCGTGACGAGTTTCCTCACCGACTCGGGGTCCATGTTGCCGCTCGCCTCCTCGACGTCGGCGAAGACGGGCGTCCCGCCCGCGTAGAGAATGGCGTGGTTCGTCGAGACGAACGTCAGGGGCGTCGTGATGACCTCGCGGCCCTCGACCTCGGCGACGATCATCGCCAGGTGCAGCGCCGCCGTCCCGCTGTTCAAGGCCACGGCGTGCTTGACGCCGAGGTACTCGGCAAACTTTTTCTCGAACTCGGCGGTCTTCGGTCCGAGGCCGACCCATCCGGACGCCATCACCGCCCGGACGGCCTCGAACTCCTCCTCGCCGTAACTCGGGCGAAACACGGGTATCGTCATGGGCCGTCTCCGTTTTCCTGCCGTGACTCAACGCAGAGATCGCTGAGAACGCAGAGAAAAACCCTAATCAAGGAAAGACAACCACGGCTAAAGTGCTTTTCATCTTTTTGCCTTTTCCCTTTTTCCGCCGCTCTCTGCGCTCTCTGCGTCCTCTGCGTTTAAACCCACGCTCAATCGCGCAAGGCGATGTCGCGGGCGCCGATGCCGAAACGCCGGAAAATCTCGCGGAAACGCCGGGGCCCCATCCGGCCGCTCCGCAGGATCCAGGCGCGTTTACGGAGCATCTTCGTCAAACCGGCCCAGGCCTCGCGCCACGCCTGCCACAGGAGGCGCGCCATCTCGCCTTTCGATCGCTGGGAGGCCATGGCCCCCGCGCGGCCTTTGCCGGCGAGCGCTCCCCAGACCTGCCAGCAGTACCGATAGCCCGACCACGCGACGCCCGCGAGGAGCAGCCAGGTCGGGAAATTCTTGACGGCCACCCAGATGCGGTTCCGCTCGACCAGGCGCGCGAGGAACGGCGAGACGCTCCCGCTCGAGGCCGCGTGATGATGATACACCAGGGCCTCCGGCACGTATAGGCTTTTCCAACCGCGGCGTTGGGCGCGCCAGCCCATGTCGGTCTCGTCGGCATAGGCGAAGAAGTCCTCGTCGTAGATTTCGCCGTCCGGCAGGCGGAGGTCCTGGAGCATCGCCCGGCGATAGAGGCAGCAGCAGTCGGAGACGTAGAACACTTCGC
>Ga0315288_10006232_pt1 | contig 15128 bp, 10 predicted proteins | sample YL17G11_20_MG_FD_203454 | JGI IMG/M metagenome (GOLD analysis project Ga0315288, IMG submission 203454) | Sediment microbial communities from Yellowstone Lake, YNP, Wyoming, USA - YL17G11_20 | ecosystem: Environmental > Aquatic > Freshwater > Lake > Sediment | place: USA: Wyoming | collected... | reverse complement strand
TTGTACTTTGTACTTCGTCCCTCGTCCTTTGTCCTTCGCCCCTACTTCCTACTTCCCACTTCCGCACTTCTCCTACACCGTCCTTCGCACCCAGCACTCGCGGAAGGTACGGACCTGATCGCCGTAGAAATCGGCGAACATCATGCCAGCCAGTTCCCTTCGCGCGCCGTCCGAAACAGATCGATAGGCGCAGATCCAATCAGCGACGAGCGTGTATTCTTGATGCAAGGAACTGTGGACCGAGAAGTGGATGTCTTGCTGCTTCTCGGTGGCGGCTTTCCAGTAGGCGCGGATGGCCTCGCGGCCGACAATCGGCGGGCCGAAGGGGCTCTCCCAGTAGTGCGCGTCGCGCGTGAAGAGGCTGGCGGCCAGGTCGGCGTCGCGCGACTCCCAAGCTTCCTTATATTGCGCCAGAAATCGCTGCGCGGCGCCGGCTGTCAATCGCCCGGGGCGCCTGGTTTTCGAGCCTCCGGCTTTCGCGGGTTTCTTCCCTGATCGCGTGGTCATGGTTTATCCCTCCGCGCGCCGCGAGTGGCCGTCGCGGCACTGGTTGACCGCCGGGCGCGCTGAGTGCACAGCGAGCATGCAGCGGTCCGCTCATTCTCCCGCACTTCAATCGGGTGCGTCTAGAGCAAGGTAGCGGAGAGTTGTTCTCGAACTCTGCGGCTTTTGAATTCCATTTCATCGACAATTGCCGCAGACTTACAGAAAACGTCTGTGCAACAAGAGCTACAAGTGCCCTGCCTGGAACGTGCGGTCTTCTGGCTTCTGACTTCTGGATTCTTAGCTTTTGTCTTCTGACTCCTGTTTCCTGTCTCCTACTTAAGGTATGATTCCGCGCCGTGGACATCCTCCTGGACGACGTGGAAACCCGAGTGCTGGGCGCGCTGGTGGAAAAAGAAATCACCACGCCGGATTACTATCCGCTGTCGCTCAACGCGCTCGTCAACGCCTGCAACCAGAAATCCAACCGCCATCCCGTGATGAATCTGGACGAGGAAGCGGTGCGGCAGGCGCTAGCGAGCCTTAATGAAAAGGGCCTGGCCGGAGCCACCAGCGGCGCGGACAGCCGCGTGACCAAGTACGAGCATCGGCTTCAGGAAGCGTTCAACTTCAGCCGCCCCGAAACCGCCATCCTGTGCGTGTTGCTCTTGCGCGGCCCCCAGACCCCCGGCGAGTTGCGCGGCCGCACGGAGCGCCTGCATCGGTTCGACGACCTGGACGCGGTGCACTCGGCGCTCGAGCACCTGATGAAGCGCGAGCCGCCCCTGGTCAAAATCCTCCCCCGGCAGCCGGGCACTAAGGAGGCCCGCTACGCGCACCTGCTCTCGGGTGACGTGGAAGCGTGGGAACCTGAGCCGGAAGCCGCAGTCACCGGCAACTCAGCCGACTCCGATCGCCTCGCGCGCCTGGAGAATGAAGTCGCAGCCCTGCAGAACCAAATTGCCGACCTGAAACAGCAGCTCGCGGATTTTCGAAAGCAGTTTGAGTAGCCCGCCGCGCGCGGGCGGAACTTGTCCCGATGTCTTTCATCGGGAGCCTTGGGATGCTGTAGCGCCGCTCTATGAGCGGCGGGTAGGGGAGCCCTCTGGGCTCCCGCGGGGGCGCGCAGCGCCACCCAACACAAACGCCGGCCCCCGCTCCGGAGCGCTTGTTCTGCCCGGTGCTAGCCACGGAGAGCTGCTTGTGAAACCGAAACTTGCCCCAGAGGGACGGAATGTGATGGAATCTACCGGGTTGATTCGGGGTCCTAAAACGACTTTACCTGGTAAGGTTTGACGGTCCGCACCCCGGGATAGAGCGCGCCGCCAAGTCAGTGCCTGGTCAGAGACCCTTTCGAGCCATGCGCAAGCAGAGAAAGTTACTGATCGTCTTCAGCGTATCCGCGACTGCTGCGCTCGCGGGGCTCCTGATTACCGCCTCCTTGATGGTTCGCCGATTTGAACCTTACATTCGGCAGCAGGCGATGGATTATCTGCGAACCGGGTTCGCCAGCGAAGTGGAACTGACTTCACTCCGCGTCAGCATGCCGGATCTTTCTTCCCTCGGGCTGCTTCTGACAGGCGGGCGCGGCGCGCTGGCGAAGGTCACGGGTGAAGGGTTGGTCATGCGCCACAAGGGGCGGCGGGACTTGCCCCCCATGTTCGTGATCAAGAGGTTCAGCTTTGATGTCGATCTGGGGACGGTTTTCCAAACCCCTAAACTTGTTCCCATCCTGTCTCTCGAAAACATGGAGATTCATATTCCCCCGAAAGGCGAGCGCCCAGAACTCGCCATCAGCGGCGAGCAGCAGTTCCGGCAGATAACCGGGTCGACCGTCCTCATCGGTGTAGTCGAGATCAAAGATGGCAAGCTGGTGATACTCCCCAAAGACAGGGAGAAGAAACCGCTTCAGTTTGAGTTGCACCGCGTCCGGCTCGAATCGGCGGGGTTTGGGGTGGCGATGAAGTACGATGCGAAGTTGAGTAATCCCCGGCCGCCCGGAGAGGTCAATAGTCAAGGGACGTTCGGACCGTGGGTGCGCGAAGAACCCGGCAACACACCACTCGCGGGGAGATACGTTCTGGACGATGCCGACCTGAGTGTCTTCCCCGCCATCGCCGGTATCCTCCGATCAACGGGCGATTTCGAGGGCACGCTCGATTACTTTAACGTCAAGGGCCAGGCTTCAGTGCCGGACTTCCACCTCAGGCGGTCAGGGAACCGCGTGCCGCTTGAAACCCAATTCGAAGTCATCGTGGACGGTACGAACGGGAACACGGTCCTCAACCCGGTCGTCGTCATATTGGGCAACACCCATCTGAAGACCAGCGGGGGCGTCATCAAGAACGAAGGCGCAATTCGGCGTACGATCAATCTGGACGTCAGCATGCCGCGAGGCGATATGCGCGATATCCTCCGCCTGGCTATGAAAGGACCCCCGCTGATGGAGGGTCAGATCTTCCTCGCTGCTCGCGTCCAGGTTCCGCCGCTCGACCAGAAGGTCCGCGAAAAACTGGTCGTGGACGGACGGTTCCAGGTGTCGCGCGGCAAGTTCCTGCGCCCCAACATTCAACACAAAATTGATACGCTCAGCCGGCGTGGGCAGGGACAACCGAAAAATGAGGAGATCGACGAGGTCTTCTCCAGTATGAATGGCCGATTCCGGCTCGACGACCAGGTGATCGTGTTTCGGAAGCTCACCTTCGAGATACCGGGAGCTGCGGTCGATTTGACCGGAAAGTACGATCTCGCCCAAGACGCCCTCGATTTCCATGGCAATCTCAAGCTGACCGCCAAGGTCTCTCAAACCATGACGGGATGGAAACGGTGGATGCTCAAGCCCGTGGATTCCATCATGGCGAAAGAAGGCGCGGGCACTTATATCCCCATCAAAGTGCAAGGCAGTTCCAAAGCGCCTAAGTTCGGGAGGGATTGACCTCCGCTGCAAGAAAACGGAGCCCTATTCCGTCTGCGCGGGGGAGGAGCCATGGGGGAGAGGGAATTTTCGCCACCCCATGGCTCACGCCATGGGCCAAATTCTTGACGCCCCTGCAGGGGCTCCACCCACCAAAGCGACGCATCTGAGTGCAAACCCCGCGGCGTCCATGGCTCGGCGCGTGAAACTTGAAAACCGAAACTAGAAATCCGATGATCAGCTTGATCGAAGGAATGCCAAACTGCGCGAATGCCACATCGCCCGCGAGAGGTTGTCTGTGAACTTGGAAGCCTATGTGGACGAAAGCGGAACACACGATCCAAAGGGTTCTCAGCCTGGGTCTGAGGTTGCCGCAGTGGTGGGGTACGTCTCATGGAAGGACGATTGGAAAACGTTCTGCGAGCAGTGGGCAGATGTCTTGAAGCACTACCATGTCTCAGTATTCCACATGGCAGAATTCAACAAGAATGAAATCAATGGGCGCAAAGACCCGAAATGGCCATACCGTGGATGGTCAAACGAAAAGAAAGACCGGTTCATTCGCGAACTCGCATCGGTGGCTGTGCAGAACGCTTTGTTTGGCGCTGGCGGTCTTGTTAGCGTTCGAGACTACGACAGGATAATACCCGACAAGCTAAAAGCCGAGGCTGTGCATCCATATCACTTCTGCTTTCAGCTGTTCTTCGACACCGTATTGGAAACTCTGAGAAACAGATTTGATGTTCCATTCCCACCAGAAGTCAAAGTGAGGTTCTATTTTGACCGCCAGCAACAGTTCAAGGAGAAAGCCACTCAACTATTCAACCAAGTTCGATCTCTTCGCGACCCCGAAAACCGTATGGCCACGATACAATTTGTTAGCAAGGAAAAGCACATTCCCATCCAGGCTGCTGACCTCCTAGCGTTCCGAATGCGCAAAGTTCTGACCCGGAAACTAAAGGGCAAGAGACCCATCAACACCGGAAGTTGGGATGAAGAGTTGGCAGCGCGCGGCAACCTAGTGATGTCGTATTACGATGCTGAGAATCTGAGAACCCTCGCTGCAAATGTCGCACGCGGCAAGCAGGGACCTTCGGGTAAGCATATCGTGGATGATCCCAAAGGCCAGTAGACGATTGCGCCGACCTGGCCTCAAAGGTGCCCGCCTTTTGGTAGCTTTTTGACCCTTCGACATCCACGAGCCGCAGCGTTACAGAACAACTCTCCGCTACGACAACATGCCGGCCTGAAGGCCGGCGCTACAGGCCCAACTGCTTCCACAGTAAGTCAATCTTCGTCTTCACTTCCGGGTCCATGATGATTTCGTCGGGCCAGGGGCGGGTAAAGCCTTCGGAGGGCCATTTGTGCGTGGCGTCGACGCCCATCTTGGAGCCGAAGTTGGGCAGGCGCGAGGCGTGTTCGAGCTGGTCCACGGGGCCGAGCGTGAACTGGATATCGCGCTCGGGGTCGATGTGGTTCAAAACCTTCCAGGTAACTTCGCGGAGGTTGTGAACGTCCACGTCGTGATCGACCACCACGATGCACTTGGTGAACATCGCGCCGGGCAAGCCCCAGAGGGCGTTCATTACTTTACGGGCGTGGCCCGGATAGCTCTTGCGGATGGAGACGATCAGCAGGTTGTGGAAGATGCCTTCGGCGGGCATGTGCATGTCCACGACTTCCGGCAGTTGCTTGCGCACCAGGGGCAAAAAGATCCGCTCGACGGCGTAACCCATCCAGTAATCTTCCATGGGCGGCGCGCCGACGAGGGTCGAGATGTAGATGGGATCTTTGCGGTGCGTGATGCAGGTGAGGTGGAAGGCCGGGAACTTGTCTTCGAGCGAATAGTAACCGGTGTGGTCGCCGAAGGGACCCTCGACGCGGATATCGTCGAGATCGACGTAACCTTCGAGCACAATCTCCGCGTTGGCGGGCACTTCGAGATCTACCGTCTCGCATTTGACCAGCTCGACGGGTTCCTTGCGCAGGAATCCGGCAAAAAGAAATTCGTCAAGGTCCTCCGGCAGTGGCAGGATGCCCGCAAGCATGGTCGCCGGGTCGGCGCCGATGGCCACGGCGACATCCATGCGTCGACCTTTTCCTTGACGTTCGAGCCAGCGGAAGTGCTCTGCCCCGCCCTTGTGAATCTGCCAGTGCATGCCCGTGGTGCGCTCGTCGTAAACCTGCATGCGATAGCAACCGACGTTGCGGCGTCCGGTCTTGGGGCTGCGCGTGACGACCATCGGAAAGGTGATGAAGCGTCCGCCATCCTGGGGCCAGCATTTCATGATGGGCAGGCGCGCAAGCGACAATTTGTCCGTCTCGATGACATCCTTTGCGGGCCCTCCCTTTGCCACTCTCGGGAAGAACGAGCTAAGCTCAGAGAGCTTCGGCAATAGCCGCACTTTGTCCATAAAGCCTTCAGGCGGCTTCATTTCCAGAAGGTCTTCGATACGCCGCGCAACGTCTTCGACCGAGTTCACCTCCAGCGCCAACTCGAGCCGCCGCTTCGAACCCAGCGCGTTGATGAGCAGCGGCATCGAGTGCGTGACGCCATCTTTCGCCGAGCGCGGCTTTTCGAAGAGCAGTGCCGGGCCACCGGCTTTCGAAACGCGGTCGGTGATTTCGGTGATCTCGAGGTCGACGTCCACCTGGGTGGAAATTCGTTTCAGTTCGCCTTCACGGTCGAGTCTTGCAATGAATTCGCGCAGGTCTTTGTAAGCCACAGGAGAGCAGCCCTCGGTTGTCAGTATTCAGTTGTCCGCAGCCCTCAGCTATCAGCAGCCAGCGTTCGGCGCACGTCGAGCAGGCCTGCTGATTACGGACCGCTGATAGCTGCGGGCTAGGAGCATTACAGATTGCCGAGGGCAAATCAAGCTGCGCTTGCGGTGCGAGTTACCTTGACAAGCCCTGACGCGGGCGGGATACTACTCCCACAGGGTCCAGGTTGTTAGCGGGAGGTTTCAGGGTTATCGGAATATTCGCCGACGGAAGGACCCTAGTTGCTTCCGGCGGGTCGACCATGTTGCGCGCTGCTGCCTCTAATCCGCGACATCGCATCGTCGGAGAGATTCTGCTCTCAAACTTGTTGGCCGTTCTGCTCGGAGTCCCGGGAACACATTCCTCCGGGTTCGCACAGGACAAGGCCACCGCCGAACTCACCACCCAGGAACGTGACCCCACATTCAAGGTCCAGGTAGAGCGAAACCTCGTGTTGGTCCGCGCCGTGGTTCGGGACTCGAACGGGCGAGTAGTCGACAACCTCCGCAAAGAGGACTTCCGCCTGCTGGACAATGGCAAGCCCCAGGTCGTTTCCCACTTCGCTGTGGAAGTCCCTGCAACAAAACTCCGGGGTCTCAGCAACAAGCAGGAGGAGCCACCCGAATCCGAAAACCCGACGGAGGAGACGCTGGCAGCCTCAACCCCCGATCGCTTCCTGGCTGTGTTCTTCGACGATGTCCACATGAGCTTCGAGGACCTGTCTCGAACCCGCACCGCCGCCGAGCACCACCTGGCGGTAGCTCTCCAACCTGGAGACCGGGTGGGCATCTTCACGTCTTCGGGCGAGCACGTCTTGGATTTCACCGATGACCGTGCAAAGCTGCACGAGGCTCTGGTGAGAATTGTGCCCCGATCGGTCTCCCCCCGGCGGGACGGGAACTGTCCGGAAATTTTTGACTATCAGGCGTACCTGATTGTGCACCAGCGCGAGCCCGATTCCGTGGACATCGCCACCGAGGAAGCCTACCACTGTTATTACGAGGGCCAGGGCATGACCGAGCAAGCAGCCCTTATCTCTTCCCGGAGCGTCGCTGAATCCGAGGCCGTGAACGCCTTAAGTGCATATCAGACTGAGTCAGAAACCGTCCTGCGCAGTCTCGACGCCGTGGTCCGCCACCTTTCGGCGATGCCAGGGCAAAGGACCATCGTCTTGGCTTCGCCAGGGTTCATTACACTGGGCGAGGAGCAACGCGTGGGCACCCTAGTGGAGCGCGCGTTGCGCGCCAACGTGGTGATTAACTCTCTCGACGCCAAGGGCCTCTTTGCCGAGGTTCCTTTCGGTGACGCCAGCCAGGACCCCGTCGTCACTCCCCGGCGAGTGGACCTGACGGGCAAGAAACAACAGCTTCTGATCCGAAGGTCGGAAGTCGCTGTGGAAGTTCTCCGTAACCTGGCCATCGACTCGGGGGGTGTGTTCTTCCACAACAGCAACGACCTGGAGGAAGGATTTCAGAAGGTGGGAGGCTTGCCCGAGGTCTACTACATCCTGGGCTTCTCGCCGGAGAACCTGAAATTCGATGGACGCTTCCACAACCTGAAGGTCAACCTCAACACCCGAGAGAAGTATACCGTCCAAGCCCGGACCGGTTACTACTCTCCTGCAAAACCCGCTGACCCCGCCTCCCAAGCCAAAGAGGAAATCGAGCAGGCAATCTTTTCCCGCGACGAGCTGAACGAGTTGCCCGTCGAAATGCACACGCAGTTCTTCAAACTCACCAACCTCGATGCCAGACTCTCCGTGCTCACCCGCCTGGATTTGCGCTTCGTTCAATTCCGCAAGGAAAGCGGGCGGAATCTAAACAACCTGACGATTGTCGCGGCCCTATTCGACCGCGACGGAAAATATGTAACCGGCAAGGAAAAGCGTCTCGAGTTTCGCTTGCTGGATGGGAGCCTGGAAAGACTCACCCGGTCGGGCGTGGTGGCGAAGATCAGCTTTGACGTCCGGCCCGGCACATACATGGTGCGCCAGGTGGTGCGGGACTCCGAAGGGGCGCAACTCTCGGCGATCAACCGCACGGTGGAAATTCCATATTGAGCAGGTGCTTTATGGCTTCTCGACACAAATTGTATTGGTCCCTGGGTCTCCTGAGTGCATTCGGCTGGGTGTGGCTGGCGCGCGCGCAAGCGCCCGCGGGGCCGCAGAGCGGCCAGCCGTCCGCAAGTCAGGCGGCTGTGACTGCTCCTGGCGTCATCCGGACGGAGACCAATCTGGTCCTTGTGGATGTGGTAGCGTTTGACAAGAAAGATAACTACATTCGCGACCTCGAGGCAAAAGAATTCCACGTCTTTGAAGACGACAAGGAGCAACCCATCACCAGCTTTTCGCGCGCCTCAGAGCCACCTCAGGGTCCGGCGCAACCGAGGTACCTCGTCCTGTTCTTCGACAATGCGACCATGAGCCCTTCGGAACAGACTCGAGCTCGCCAGGCCGCCGCCCAGTTTGTGGAGAAGAGTGCATCCAAGGACCGCTTGATGGCGGTGGCCGATTTCACCGGGGCTTTCCACATCACGCAGAACTTTACGGCAAACTCCGATGCCCTTAAACGCGCTGTGAGCGGTGTCAAGTTCTCTGCGGTACAAACCAACGAGCCCGGACAGACGACCGAAGTGGCCCAAATGGGTGCTCCGAACGTCGTGCAGGTGAGGTCGGATTTCGCAGCCCGAAGTGAGTTGATGGCGATCCGCAATCTGGCGAAATCCCTGCGCAGCGTCCCCGGGCGAAAAACCCTGATTCTGTTTTCGAGTGGGTTCCCGCTAACTCCTGAGCGGCAGTCCGAGCTCACAGCCACGATCGACGCAGCCAACAAGGCCAACATTGCCATCTACCCTGTAGACGTTCGCGGACTGGAAAGCCTTCGGCCCCTGACCACTCCTGATGCTACGGACCCCACCCGACAGCAGGGCTTTCCGGGGTTCAACCCGGGCGCCTGGCTTGAAGATTCACTATTCCCGCACGAGGACGGCCTACTGGCCTCTCGCCTGCCCGGCCTGGTCCTACCGCAGATTTTGGCGCAACGACCTGGAGGAGGCGGCAGTGGAGGTGGGGGCACGGGTGGCGGCGGAAGTGGCGGGGGTGGAGTTGGAGGTGGTGGGGGAGGAGGCCGAGGGGGTGGCACGGGTGGTGGCGGAACTGGAGGCGGCGGAGGTGCGGGTGGTGGGGGTGCAGGTGGAGGTGGCGCAAGTGGGGGTGGCGGCCGTGGTGCGGGCGGGAGTGGCGGCGGCACGCGCGGCGGTGGCAACGTTGGCAACCGGGGCAACCTCGACCCCAACAACCCGAACCGGTTCGGCCAGCCCCGGAATGACATCTATCAGCAGCGTTCCATCCTTCCCCCGCTGATGGATAACATCTCGTCAAACCAGCAGGTACTTCAACAGCTCGCAAGCGGAACCGGCGGCTTCACGATTCTCAACACCAACGATTTCCTGGAGGGACTCAACAAAATCAGCAAGGAACTTGATGAGAATTATATTCTTGCCTACGTTCCTCCCGAGCAGGTCCACGAGGGTGGCTGCCACAGTATCCAGGTGAAGCTCGATCGGAAAGGTGTAAAGGTTCGCTTCCGGAGCGGCTATTGCGACGTCCGCAGCGCCGATCTGCTCGCGGGAAAACCGGAAGGTAAGATGCTGGAAGAACGCGCCGCAACAACTCAACCCGGAGAGATTCCGGTTTCGCTCAGTGCTCCTTACTTTTACACGGGGGCCAACCTGGCACGCGTGAACCTGGCGATGGAAGTCCCCGCTCAGATGCTGCCCTTCGAGAAGGAGAAAGGGAAGGTCCATTCTGTGGTGTACGTTCTGGGTATTGCCTACCGTGAGGATGGCGCGGTCGCTGCGCGCTTCAGCGACACGGTCAAGCTGGACATGGAGAAAGGTGAGCAGAAGGAATTCTCCAAGGGGGCTTTCCCCTACCAGAATACTTTCAACATCGCTCCCGGCAAGTACAACCTCAAGGTCATCATGGGGACAGGCGGCCAGAAATTCGGGAAGTATGAGACGCCTTTGGTCATCGAACCTTTCGACGGAAAGAAATTCCACCTGAGCGGTGTGGCCCTCAGCAACAAGATGCAGCAGGTCTCGCAACTGACGGCCAGCCTGGATGCCGCCTTGCTCGAAGAACACACACCCCTCGTCGTGAAGGGAATCGAGGTATCGCCCTCTTCCAGCAACCGTTTCAAGCGGGACGAAAAGGTGGGCCTGTATGTGGAGGTTTACGAACCTCTGCTGCTCAACTCCAACCCTCCCCGGGTCGGAATTCTCTACAACATTGTCGACGTGAAGACAAATCAGCAGGTACATACCTCCAACACCGTCCCGTTAGAGGAGTTCATCCAGCAGGGGAATCCGGTTATCCCGGTCGGGGTGATGCTGCCGGTGGAACGCCTCCAGACCGGCAGCTACAAGCTGGAGGTGAGGGCGCGGGACGCCGCCGGGAACGTTTCACCGCTGCACACGGTGGAATTCGCGCTGGAATAGGTGGCGCCGCCATTGAAGGGGCTCGTTTCAGGAAAGAGAGGGTTGCAGGCTTGGAGTGATGAAGCGCGCCACGCGGCGACAGCGCGGCGTGCGTTACTCCGATGGTTCCGGCGGCATGCCCGCTCCCTGCCCTGGCGAGAGAATCCTTCTCCGTACGCTGTCTGGGTCTCGGAGGTAATGCTCCAGCAGACCCAGGTCGGAGCAGTTATTCCTTACTTTCGCCGCTTTCTCCATGTTTTCCCCACGGTGACAAGCCTGGCTCGCGCGCCGCTTGAGCGCGTGCTCGAACTCTGGTCAGGCCTCGGTTATTACCGGCGGGCTCGTAACCTGCACCATGCTGCGCAGCTCGTGGTGGAAAAGTTCGACGGCCAGTTCCCACGCGACTACCATCAGGCACGCTCCCTTCCCGGCGTCGGGGACTACACGGCGCGCGCGGTCCTGAGCATCGCTTACAATTTGCCCTTGGCGGTCCTGGACGGCAATGTAGCGCGCGGCGTGGCTCGCCTGCGAGCCTTAAGCGGGAATCTCCATCAGCCGATCTTCCGGCGAACAGTCGAACGTGAAATCGCCGGGCTTCTTTCCCAGCGTCAGCCGGGGAACTTCAACCAGGCGCTGATGGAACTGGGCCAGACCGTGTGCTTGCCGCGCGCTCCCCGCTGCCCCGCGTGTCCTCTCCGCCGGAGTTGCCAGGCCCATCGCTCGGGAAGAGCCGAGTCCTACCCGACTCCGCGCCCGCGGCGAGCCACCGAATTGCGCCATCTGGCCGCAGCGATCATCCGCTGTGACAGCAAAGTCGCCATGGTCCGAGGCCTCGATGACGGGTTGCTCGGCGATCTCTGGAACTTCCCCTCGGCCTTTGGCTCCTCGCGCGCGAACGCCCGGGCACAACTCGAGGATAAACTCCGGCTCCTCACTCGCGGGCCCGTTCGATTCCGTCCGTCACTGGGCGAGTTGCGGCACGGGATTACCTTTCGATCGATTCGAGTCGCCCTCCACCCGATCGCGATTTCCGGGCGGCTCGCCGAGGGTACCGCGCGCTGGTTCCCTCTCGCGCGCCTGCCGCGCGCCGCTGTTTCCCAACTGGCGCGAAAGATCGCGGAAAAGATAAGAGAGGAGTGAATCTGCTATGAGCGAAGTTGAGAGGATCGTGGACCAACTGCGAAGAGCGTTCGAGGGCAACGCCTGGCATGGCCTGGCGCTCTGGGAAATCCTAACCGATGTGACCAGCCAGCAGGCCGTCAACAAACCCCTTAGCGGCGCGCACAGCATCTGGGAGATCGTGAATCACATCATTGTCTGGGAGTCGGTAGTCCTCAGACGGATCAAGGGCGAGATTATCGGCGGCCTCTCGCCAGAGCAGGATTGGCCGCCGGTTAGCGACAGCAGCGAGAGTGCCTGGCAAAAGACTCTCGACTCCCTGGAACGCGGCAATCGCCAACTCCGCGAAACCATCTCCGGGCTGACCGATGATCGGCTGAAAGAAACCGTTCTAGGACAGACGTATTCGATCTATCACATGCTGCACGGCGTGGTTCAGCACGACCTCTATCACGCCGGGCAAATTGCGGTGCTGAAGAAGGGCCGGTAGTCTTGCGGGGCCACGAGGACCCAATGGAGGCCTACGCCGCCTCGCACCTCCACTACGCGCCGGCCGGCATTCAGCATTAAAATAGCAGTCGAAGCTGGGGCGAGTAATTCCATGGCCAAGACCGTCGCCGTTGATCCCACCGAGCTTGCCAAGAAGCTGGCACACATCAGCGTCCAGCGGTATTTTGAGACCTCGCTGCTGCTGACGCTGGGCACGGCGTTCCTCACGGTGGTCACAACCGGCAAGCTGGATCTGGTTTCCATCGTGGTCGTTTCCCTCGCCATGCTCGTCAAGCTCTGGAGCCATATCCGCGAGCTCGATTACTCCCTCTCACCACGCACGGTGACGCGCCTCTCGGTCTTTTACATTTTCTTCTACGTCCTCGACTTCGTTATCTTTTCCGTTGGGCCCACATTGATGGACAACATGCTGGCAGCCACGGTCCACCTAGTATTGTTCACTGTGGTGATCAAAGTCTTCTCGGCGCGGACGTACCGCGACTACGCGTATCTGGCCACGCTTTCCTTCATGATGATGCTTTCGAGCGCCATTCTCACGGTGGGGACGACTTATTTAGTTTGCTTCACGTTTTACGTGCTGTTCGCCATCTCCACCTTTATCAGCTACGAAATCAAGCGGTCGGCCGAACTGGCGGCGCGCGCGCCCGAGGGCCCCTTCCGGACTCCGTCCCAAAACCGTGCGGCGATTGAGAAGGCCTTGAGCACGGCGACCCTGGGATTGGCGATCGGGATCGTGGTTCTGGCGGCGGTCCTTTTCTTCGTCATCCCGCGCTACCGCACCGGTTATCTGACCGGACTGGGAATGGAGCAGCAGAACGTCACGGGCTTTTCGGGCACCGTCAACCTGGGTGACATCCGGAAGATTCTCCGCTCCAATCTCGTCGTGATGCGGGTGATGGTGGAGGGTGGGCCGCAAGCCTATCAGGGTGTGAAGTGGCGGGGCGTGGGGCTGACCAGCTTTGATGGCAAGAACTGGTATAACGACAACACCGAACAAACTCCCTTCTCGCCCGTGTCGTTCCAGCGTTTTGTGCTTCCCCAAGCCTCGGGCTGGCAGAACCGGCGGTCGCGGCCGCTTCGTTATCGCGTGCTGCTTTCGCCCGTTACCACCGACGTGCTGTTTGTCGCTGCCGTGCCGCGCGAGATTAGTGGGCGCGTCCGCGTCATCACCCAGGACCAGACAGAATCTCTCCATTACCCGGGACACGGCTATACGCCGTTCAGCTATGAGGTGCTTTCCGATACCGGCCTTCCCTCCCCCGACGACCTGCGGCCAACTGCCACCGACTACACTCCCGAGATCCGACGCGTCTATCTTGCGCTGCCTGAAATCGACCCGCGCGTGGCCGACCTGGCAAGGCAGATCGCCGCGCCCGCTACCAACAACTATGACCGCGCCTTGGCCATCGAAAGTTACCTGCGCACGAGCTTCACCTACTCGCTCGACCCCACCGGCATCGAGCCCGACGATCCGATCGGCAGTTTCCTCTTCAAAGCCCGGACCGGCTATTGCGAGTATTTCGCCGCCGCCATGGCGGTTATGTTGCGCACGCAGGGAATTCCATCCCGCCTCGTGAACGGTTTCCAGACGGGTACTTACAACCGCGTGGGGAAGGATTTCATCGTGCGCGGTCGCGATGCGCATAGCTGGGTGGAGGCGTACTTCCCCGGCTACGGTTGGATCGCTTTTGATCCCACGCCTGCCGACCCCAACCCCGTCGTCGCAGGCGCGCTCGACGACTACATCGATGCGGTCGGCCTCTTCTGGAGCGAATGGGTCATCAACTATGATTTTGCTCACCAGGTGCAGTTGGCGCGCGAAGTGGAGAAGGACTCGCGGCAATTTCAGCAGGATTTCCAGCGCCGCATGCGCCGCTTCCAGCGAGAAACCATCCAGGTTGCCTACCGCGTCGAGGGCTGGTTGATGTCCCACAAGCTGCTGGTCCTGCTCATCATGACCGCGATTCTGGCGGGACTGATCGCTTCCGAGAAGAGCGGCTCGATCGCCGAGCTGCGCTTCCTCTGGGCGTGGACGATCCGCCGCAGCGACCGTTCGCTTAGCCCGCAGGAAGCCACCTTGACTTATGCCCGCTTCCTGAAGACTCTGCAGAAGAAGGGATTTCGCAAATCCCCGGCCCAGACGCCGCGCGAGTTCGCGTTGTCCTTCCTCGGCACGCGACTTAGTTCGCCGGTGCTGGAATTCACGCGGCTATATAACACTCTGCGTTTCGGCCAAGCCGCCGTATCACTCACCCGGCTGCGGGCGCTGCTGGACGAGATCGCTGCCGGTCACCGGTAGGCGGCCGGCCGACCGCAGTCTGCAGCTCGTTGGTGATGCCCGGAATGATCCAACGGGCCGCGGACAATACCTTGCGCCGATCACACTCCGGCGGGATAGCCGTGGGCGAAATTCAACTGACTACTGACAACTGAGAACTATTCTTAGGGGATCGATTTCCCGCCATCCACGGCGAACACCTGGCCGGTGATGAAATCCGCGCGGGTGGCGAGGTAGAGAACCATCTCGGCGATGTCTTCCGGTCGCCCGGCTTTCCGCAGCGGCGTCGTCCGGATAACATTTTCCGACCAAGGCCCGCTCCTCTCGTCGGGAAAAAGAATCGAGCCAGGCGCCACGCTGTTCACGAGGACGTGCGGCGCAAGCGCTTTGGCCAGGCAGCGCGTCAGCATGATAACCCCCGCTTTCGACGCACAGTAGTGCATGTAACTCGGCCAGGCTTCTAGACCGCCTAGCGACGAGATGTTGATGATCCGCCCGCGCTTTTGCCGCTGCATGATGCGCGCCGCCGCCTGCGCGCAGAAGAACGGCCCCTTGAGGTTCACGCCCAGAATCCGGTCCCAGTCCTCC
>Ga0315288_10006230_pt1 | contig 15130 bp, 14 predicted proteins | sample YL17G11_20_MG_FD_203454 | JGI IMG/M metagenome (GOLD analysis project Ga0315288, IMG submission 203454) | Sediment microbial communities from Yellowstone Lake, YNP, Wyoming, USA - YL17G11_20 | ecosystem: Environmental > Aquatic > Freshwater > Lake > Sediment | place: USA: Wyoming | collected... | reverse complement strand
AGGATCATCGGTGCTTGGGCGCCAGGGCAGCGGAAATAGTCTAGGGGTGCACCATACAAATATCGCTATACTTGGAAGAACACTTGATTCGTTTGACAGCCGTCGAGCCCTGCACCGCGTAGTGTTCAGGACGAAAAAATGCTCAAACATAGTTCTGTTTTTGAGGTACACCACTAGGGAGGAGTTATCATTTCGATTCTAATCTCAATGGTTCCCTTAGGCACCTCTGAAGACAAGCCCTTCTCTTTGACCTCTCCAAGGAGCTTCAGCTTCTCAAGCAGTTCTTGTGTCTTCTCAACCTGTAACTCGGCCCTAAGGATCTCCGTGCTTTGGAGAGATTCTCTTTTTATGTTTTGTGCACCGAGCTGAGCCAGAAGATTCTCAACGTCGGCTTTAACAGTTTTCACGTCTCGGACATGAAGGCTTACATCGAGAACCACCACCCTCTTCTCGTTCAACGTGCCGACCTGAGGACGGGTGGAGGAGGTTATCTGATCGACCGTCTTGCCTCTTCCGGGAGCTTTTGTCACACTGTCGGCTCCGGCGGGTGCGGGAGACTGCCGATAGATCTGGGCGTCCTCGGTCGAAGGTTCAGAAGACCCCGAGTGTTTCTCAGGGACTTCTTTTTTCATTTCAAGAACAGGGGGTGAAGGGGTCTCAGTCGCAGAGGGTGGAGCGGCTCTCTGTTTCACCTCTTCATTGACCTCCTTTTCACGCTGATCCTTGTCTCGTGTAACACCTTTTTGCTTCTGGAGTTTGGGAACTCCTTCAAGAGCAACTTTGCCTCCCGTAATCGTCGTGTCTCCTTTGGTCTCTGCCGCCTGTTTTGACGCTTCGCCCTTTGAGACGGCTTCTTCTGTCGCAGCAGGAGCATGAATCCTTCTTATTTCGGGTTCGTTGGCCCTAAAAAGATAGACAGCCGCAACGGCAATCAATACCGTTGCAAAAGCTTCAAGTGGCACCTTGATATGGAGAGGGTAAAACAGCCTCTGGAAGATGTTTTTCTTTGATTCCTCTTCCGCCCGAACGCGAGATATGGTTTTTTGCGTGAACCAAGGCGGAGGCTCCACCTGTTCAAGCCCTTTAACGAGTGCAACCGTTCTTTTCAGTTCTTCGAAAGCCTTTCGACACATCTGACACGAAGAGAGATGATTCTCGACCCCTTCTTTTTCCTCGGAAGAGACAATTCCTTCGAGATAGGCCGAGAGTTTTTTCTCAATGTCCCTGCATTTCATGATAGGTCTCCCAAAACCTTTTTGAGGCCCTCCTTTAGAGCGTCTCTCGCCCTAAAGAGGCGCGACTTAACGGTTCCATCGGGAATCTTAAGAATTTCACCTATTTCATCGTAAGAGAGCCCTTGAATGTCTCTCAGAACAAGCACCTCCCTATAGTCCTGATCAAGAGCATTGATACATACCTGCACGGCTGTTTGAATCTCTTTCCTTTCCATCTCTTCAAGAGCGGAGGGTTCCTGGGCTGGAGGGTCATGAGGGACCTGTCCATCCTCTGTCTCGATCGGGGCATCCAGCGATACCCCCTCCCTTTCCAATCGAGTCTTCATCTGTTTGATGCGATTTTTTGAGAGATTGATGACGATCCGACACAGCCAAGTAGAAAACCTCGCTTCCCCCCTGAACTTCCGTATGGCCTTATACGCGTGGAGAAAGGCATCCTGGACGACCTCGCAGGCCGCGTCGTAATCGCCCATCATCCTGTAGGCAATATTCAGCATTTTCTTCTGGTGTTTTTCCACCAAAGGCCTAAAGGCGTCGACATCGCCCCTCTGACAAAGGGTTACAAACTCGAGATCCTCGTCCACACCCTCTCCGCGGGCAAGTCGGCTGGATGCCCCGCCTGGCCTGCCCCGCCTTAGCGGGGTAGGCGGAGAGGAAAGCCGACCCTATAATGATATTTTCATCTCCCGGAAGCCCCGCCTTCCTGCCGTGGGCAGGGGCGGAGAGCTTCACTCTTGCGCTCTGACTGTTAGACAATCGTGTCAGGAGATTTGTTCCCACTATAGCACGAATTCCTTAGGCCATCTACCGAGTGTGAGCGCTTGATTCTGCGCGAGCAGGCGTGCTAAGACATGAAGTAACGGCTGAGGTCTGTCAGCATGAAAGTTTCCGAAAAGATACTGCATGGATGAGGAGGATGCCTGTGAACGAACCAATGATTCGGATCAGTGATGTCTGGAAAGAGTACAACCACGACGGAACGGATATGCCTGCCCTACGGGGTACCCACGTGGAGATCTGGACCGGAGACATTGTGGCCCTCTTCGGGAAGAGCGGATCGGGTAAAAGCACGCTCTTCAATCTGATTGCAGGACTCGATCGTCCCACGCGAGGTCGTATCGAAGTGGGGGGGCAGGATCTGGAGAGTCTGGGTGAGAATGGTCGAACGACCCTCCGCCGTGTACAACTCGGCTTCGTTTTCCAATTTTTTAACCTGTTACCGACCTTGACGGCCTTCGAGAATGTTTTTCTCTCTTTAGAACTGGCTGACAAGGCTGAACCGAAAGTGGCACAGGCAACCCTAAGAGAAGTGGGTCTTGAAGGTAAAGAACACCGCTATCCCCACGAGCTCTCGGGAGGAGAGCAGCAACGCGTTGCAATCGCGCGGGCGATCGTCAAGCGTCCCTCCATCATTCTTGCCGATGAACCTACTGGGAATCTGGATACGGTGACGGGCAATCACATCCTCGATCTCTTGACCACTAGATGCCGCGACGCGGGTACAACCCTCATTATGGCAACCCACACCCCGCTCACCTGCGGTTATGCGAACCGCATCCTGCGAATGGTGGACGGGTTGATCCTTGAAGAAACCTCCTGCGGGGAGCTTGCTCATTGAAGATTGTCACCAAGTCATTCTTGCGGTACTTGCCGAGACGGCTCAGCCTCAGCCTGCTTCAACTCCTGGGTGTAGCGTGTGGTGTGGCTGCCGTCGTGGGGATGACCCTCTCGGCGAAAACTGCCTTGACGAGCTTTTCCAACGCCGTGGAGTTCCTTCGAGGCAAGGCGACCCATTCCTTGCAGCGACCCGCAGGTCCCATGGAGGAGGTTCTCCTCGCGAAGCTCAGCCGCGATCCCAGCGTCGACTGGTCTTCCCCTGTCATTGACCGCCGTCTGCGGCTTGGCCATGGGGAGCTTGTCCGCATCCTTGGCATCGATCCGTTCATCGATAGAACGATCCGACCAGAGATTTCTCGCGTTCGCTTTCCGAAAAGGAATGAAACCGATCCGGAGCGTATCCTCTCTTTTCTTTTGGACGAAAAGGCTGTGCTGATAGACGACGATCTGGCAGCACAGCTCGGACTCAAAGCCGAGGCGACCTTCGAAACGAACAAAGGGGTTCTTCGAGTCGTGGGAACGTTTCCAAATCCCTCGGGTGAACCGCTCATCCTCATGGACATTGCCAACGCCCAAAGGATCTTTGGGCTTCAGGGTTTTATCGATCGCGTTGACCTCATCCTGTCCGAGGAGGTCGGTTTCCGCGAACGATGGAAAGACGGGTTTGTGATTCAATCGTCTCAACAAAAAAGCGCAACCTTTTCTTCCATGCTCGGTGCTTTTCGCCTCAACCTGGAGGCCCTTTCTCTCCTGGCGCTCTTTGTCGGAGTCTTCCTCATTTACAACACGGCCATGTTTGCGGTCGTGAGCCGCCGCAGAGACACGGGAATCCTTCGCAGCCTGGGTGCAAGTCGATACGAACTCATGGTTGCGTTTCTTACAGAAATTCTCATTTTGGGTGTGATCGGCGGTGCCCTTGGTGCAGTGCTGGGATACTTTTTGACGCGGTTTCTCACCGAACTTATCGGCAGCAGTATCAGTAATCTCTATTTCTTTTTGCGACCCGCAGCCACAGAGTGGTCGGCCTGGATTCTGGTGACCGGAATCATCCTTGGATTCGGAGCCAGCCTGCTCGGTGGAGCGATTCCTCTTGGGGAGATGGTTCGAAGTGACCCTATCAAAACGCTGAGTGGACGTGTCGCCAACCGTGGAGATCCTCGAAAGGCCAAAAAGACCGCCCTGGCCGGTTTCATCATTCTGGGGGTCAGTTTGATTCTTTTCCTCCTGCCGGGTGCCCACATCTATGTGGCCTTTGCTGGAGTTTTTGGCTTTCTGGTCGGTGTCAGCCTTCTGACAGGGATCGTGCTTCTTTATCTCTCTCCGGGTTTGAAATGGGCACTCTATGCCATTGGAAAGCTACCTGGAAGGGTTGCGGCAGGGAACATCCGACAGAACTTAGGCCGCACCGCCGTGGCGGTGGCTGCTTTCATGGTCGCCCTGTCCATGTCCATCGGTCTTGGAGCCATGATTGGAAGCTTCAGGCAATCTCTCATCTGGTGGATGGATACTCAGCTCCAGGGAGATCTCTACATTGGCAAGATTGATGAGGCGGAAATTCCAGAGGAATTTTACGACGAGGTTCGGAGAATCCCTGGCCTTGGTGGGGTCCATCCCTACAGGAACGTTCAGATCCTTTACCGGGACACTCCGATCTATATCAGTGCTGTCGATGCCTCTGTGCTGCAACGTTATACCCACTTCGGATGGGTCAGAGGAGGAAACGAGAACTGGGAGCCTGTCAAACAAGGAGGGATTATCATCTCGGAGAGTTTTTCTCGCCGATTCGGTGTCCGAGCGGGCGACACTCTCCTTCTCGAATCCATCCACGGGCCGACCCCACTCAAGGTTTCAGCGATCTTCTATGACTACACGACAGAACATGGTCTGGTCATGATGGACCGTTCTACGTTCTTACAGACGTTTGGGGATCGAACGATCAACAATGTGGGTATTTTTATCGATCCCGGCAATCCCCGGCGTGACGAGCTCCTTGCAGAGGTGAAGAAGCGGGCCCATGAACACGGCCTCCCTGTTCAGACCCAGGGGCAACTTCGTGCTAGCATTCTCGAAGTGTTTGATGCGACCTTTGCAGTGACTCGTTCCATGCGAGCCCTAGCCATCATTGTCGCATTCTTTGGGATCGCAGGGGCCCTTCTCACGCTTTTCATGGAACGGCGCAAGGAGTTTGGAATCTACCGAGCCCTCGGTTTTTCAACGAGCCAGGTTGCCCAGATGACTCTCTTCGAGGGCCTCGGTATGGGGCTGATCAGCTTTCTCTTGAGTGCGGGGGTTGGAACTGCCGTGGCCCTGTTGCTCATTAAGGTCATCAATCTCAGGAGTTTCAACTGGACCATCTTCTACTATCCGGCCTTAGAGCCTTACCTTCTGTCAGCCGTGACAGCTCTACTTGCGAGCATAGGAGCAGCAGCCTATCCGATCTTGAAGGTTTGCAAAACCTATCCGCAGATGCAGATTAGAGAGGAATAGATGAGGCCTCTCTCACACTCGTGCTGCTCTAAAGGGAACGCATATTTCCGAGTTCTCACCATCGTTTTTTTGCTTCTCTTAGGAGATGCGGGTTCCCTTCTTGGATCCGATTGGAAACAGGCCGTTGGCCCCTGGAAATGGAGTTTTCCAAGAGATCATGGATCCCATCCGGACTTTCGTACCGAGTGGTGGTACTTTACTGGAAACCTGAGCGATCCATTGGCCAGACGTTTCGGGTACCAACTCACCTTTTTCCGACAAGGAGTAGTTTTCAAGGCCAAGGACTCTACCAATCCCTGGTCCGTACGCGATCTCTTTCCTGCCCATTTTGCCTTAACCGATGGTTCTGGCGGTCGGTTTGCCTATGCGGAGCGGCTCTGCCGCGGAGGCCCTGGACTGGCGGGTGCCGCTCAGAACCACATGGATGTCTGGTTGCTCAATTGGTCCGCGCGAATGAAGGAGAACACCATCCAAATTGAAGCAAAGGACCGGGCCATGGAGCTTTCTCTCGAACTTACACCACGAAAACCAATGGTCTTCCACGGGCGGAACGGACTGAGCAAGAAGGGACCCGAGGAAGGTCAGGCGTCATATTATTTCTCGTATACGGACCTGGGAACCACAGGATGGATAAAAACCCCAACCCTCCCGTCACCCCTTCTCGTGAAAGGCAGGAGTTGGCTCGATCATGAGTTTGGATCGAATCAGCTTGCTTCGAACCAGGTGGGCTGGGATTGGTTCAGCCTCTATCTCTCAAACGGTCAGGACTTAATGATTTATTTCTTACGTCGCTCGGACGGCTCGATTGAACCGACCTCTTCAGGAACTCTTGTGAACTCTGACGGAAGAACGACGAATCTCAACCTCTCAGAGATGAGCGTTGAAGTACTTGACCGTTGGAAGAGCCCAAAGACCGAAGGCAAGTATCCGAACCGATGGAAAATCGAGATTCCCGTCGCCGGGATCAAACTCGTGATCAATCCACTTCTGGCCGACCAGGAACTGGTGACCGAGGGTTCGACGGGCGTGGTCTATTGGGAGGGAGCGGTTGATGGCAAGGGAAGATCACGGGGACAAGAGGTCACGTGTGAAGGCTACGTGGAAATGACAGGTTATGCAGGGTCGCTTGGCGGATCCTTCTAACTCGGCCCTCAAACACACATGATAAGAATGCTCAGAACGATCAAGAGGAAGAGAAAGTGGAAGAAGCTCGAAAGAGAAGATTAGTTCCCCTCTTATCCTACGGTGCCTTTCATTTTATCGACGATGGTTTTTCCGATTCGATCTATATCCTCCTTCCCTTTATCGCTTCCGAACTGAGTCTCTCCTTTAGTCAGATCGGTCTCCTCAAAGGCGTGGCCACGGCAGCCATGAGCCTTTTTCAAATCCCAATGGGCCTTCTTGGAGAAAGGATCGGGGAACTGACCGTCATCGCTGCCGGCACCATGGGTCTGGCTGGCGGGTTCTTGATTCTGAGTCGGGTTTACACCTTTCCGTTGATCCTCCTCTCTCTGCTGTTTGCAAAAGGGACATCCGGAGGACAACACAGCTTGGGAGCCTCTGCCTTGTCGAGGGTCTTCGAAGTTTCAGGACGTCGGGCTGCCATCGGGACTTACAATTTTTCTGGAGACGTGGGAAAGGTCTTCTTCCCCTTCATGTTGACTCTGTTGATCAACCTCTGGGGATGGAGACAAGCCGTGCTTGTCCTCTCCCTGAGTGCGCTTCTCGGTGTCACTCTTCTCTGGGGCTTAACCAGACAAAAGATCGTTGTTTCTGCGACGCAAGAACCCAAGGAGAAACTCAGGCTCAAAGGAAGGAGCTGGGGGATCAGCAATCCTCAAGGGTTTTCTGCCCTTCTTACCATTGGTGTGATTGACAATACGACCCGGACCGCCTTGCTGACGTTCCTGCCTTTCTTGCTATTAGAAAAGGGGATCTCAGTGGCTCAGGTTGGTTTTGCCCTTACCCTATTGTTTGCCGGAGGGGCAGCTGGCAAGCTCGCCTGTGGTTTTCTTGCGGAATGGCTCGGGATTGTTCCCATGGTCTGGGGGACGGAAATTCTGACCTGTGCTGGAATGCTTTCTTTGATCTGGTCTCCAACCCCGATGACTTGGTTCCTACTTCCAGGGGTGGGGTTTATGTTGAACGGGACTTCCTCAGTCCTTTATGCCACGGTCGCTGAGATCATCTATGCCAATGCTCGGTCCCGGGGATACGGACTGTACTATGCCATCACTCTCGGATCGTCTGCGATTGCTCCCTTGATTTATGGTGTGGTGACGGATTCATTGGGTCTTAAATTTACCATGGTGACTGCTGCGTTGTTCGTCCTTTTGACCCTTCCCCTGAGTCGTTTCCTCGCGGGCAAGTCGGCTGGATGCCCCGACTTGCCTGTCCCGTCTTAACGGGATGGCGGGGAGGAAAGCCGACCCTATAATCATATCTTCATTTCCCGGAAGCCCCGCTTTTTGCCTGCCTGCGCGAAGCCGCTTCGGCGAAGGCAGGGGCGGGGAGCTTCACTCGACCCATCAATGAGACCTCTGCCAAATAAGGCCGCCGTCTCTGTAAACCTCTTTAACCCGATGGAATGGAATCGTCACCATTTCTCCCCCCAGCTTTATCTGAAAGGAGAAATGATTTCCCTCTTCGAAGACGATCTTCTTAAAGGCTATCCGGATGATTTTTTCTTCCCAGTGGTCTTCGTAGCCGATCTCGAAGTAACCTTTCCCAAATTCTTTGTCCCAACGGATTTTATTGAACAAATCCTGAATGGGGATCATGTGCACATGGTCTCCTGCCACTCATTTCTGTTCTGTGCTGTCACGCCTTAATGGTGACCAGCTTATTTCGCTCAAGCACCAGAGCACGAATGTGTGCAGGTGTGGACCCGCAGCACCCACCGATCATGTTCGCTCCTGCCTCTACGAGATCTCTAAAGCGGGAGGCCATCTTTTCAGGTGACTCACGGTAGACTGTCTTTCCATCGACCAACTCCGGAAGGCCTGCATTCGGCTTACACCAGATTGGCAGGCTCGTGGCTGGGCGCATCAGCCGCGCCACCTCGATCATGAGGTCAATGCCCGCACCGCAGTTCGCTCCTACGATATCGGCACCCGCTCTTTCGAGTTCTAGGGCGGCGTGGTCTGGCCGAACACCCATCAGGGTTGCGTAATTCCCGCCTGCCTTGCTAAAGGTCATGGTGACGGCGACAGAAAGAGAGGTGTTTTCTTTGACCGCATGCAGGGCAGCCTTTGCCTCGGCAAGGTCCATCATCGTCTCAATGACGATCCCATCTGCGCCTCCTGCTGCAAGGGCTTTGGCCTGCTCGGCAAAACCTTTGACCAACTCCGTCTCAGTTACTGCGCCAAGAGGCTTAATCAACTCTCCCGTCGGGCCAATCGATCCGAACACCAGAGCACGACCAGAGGCCGCCTTTTTCGAGATTTCTGTCCCAAGCCGGTTAATCTCCGCCGTCTTTTCCGCAAGCCCCCGCTTGGCGAGCTTCAAGGGGCTGGCACCAAATGTATTCGTCAGAATGATGTCCGCTCCGGCATTGACATAAGAAAGCGCCACAGAGTGAATCTCCTCAGACCGGTCGATATTCCAGGCGTCCGGGATTTCTCGTGGGTTCATCCCCCGAGTCATCAGCTCGGTCCCCCAGGCACCGTCCACAATCAGGACCTTTTTCGCCTCAAGCTGCGTTCTCCAATCAGTCATTGTCCCCTCGCTTCCTAAGGGTAATGGTGCTATGTTATACGAAGATGAATCAAGTTCCTCTTGCCTGCCTGACGGCAAATAGGCCTGCCACCCGCAGGCAGGGCCGCGGAGTTTCTCTACAACTGACCCGAATCACCCCAGGTTTCTAAGAGTCTCTGATAGCCTGGGTCCTTGTACCGCTCCAGAGCGAACGCAGAAGCATAATGGGGTAATTTGCTGCCGGCGACATGGGCAGCCACGAGTTCTCCTGCCCCGCAGGCAGCCATCACCCCAAAACCTGAGAGAGCACCTACCACATAAGCGCCCTCTATTGGAAGTTTTCCAATCAACGGTCGGTTCTCTCGGGTTTTCGTGTAATAACCGCCGTCCACAGTTGCCTTGGGAAGCCGTTCGACATACCCCTTTAAACCAGGAATCATCGTGCTCAATCCCCGTAAAACCATTTCAGGATAGCCGGGATCGATCGAAAAGGGAAAGACAGGCTCTGTGGGTGGAGTGTGATAGGCCCACAATCCGAGCAAAATGTCGCTGTCAGGGCCTCCCTCTGGCCTCGTGTGAACCCCGGACGGGAGTTCTTCAAGAAAAGACCTCGTCTCTTCTGACTCGGCCAGCATGGCTCGCTCTTCTTCTGACCACGACAAGACCAGGGGATCGGTCCAAATCAGCATGGGTGCGTTCCTTGGAACCGCTCCCAGAGGGTCTTTGAACGCCATCTTGAGGTGCAACTCAGAAAAAACGGGGAGGTCCACTCCAATCATCAGTCCAACTTCTTTCAACAGCGGTCCTGCCGCGTTAATGACCTGTTGAGTTGAAATCGTAACCGTTCCGCTACCATTTCGTAAGTGAACGGCTTGAATTTTTTTGTCAGCCACGACGATGTTTTCAACCCGTGCAGCAATGAGTCGAACTCCGTTTTCTCTTGCTCGCTCCAGCATGTACATCCCCAACTGCTGGACGCTCAACCAGCCGCACCGTCGGCCATGGATCACGGCCAAGATCTCTCTCGAAAGGTAGGGGAAATGTCTCTGGATGATCTTCGAATCAAGAATCAGGTCCACGCCGTTGGGCTCGTTGTCGAAACCTGTGGAGTGATGAGGCAAGTAAGACAAATCCCCGCGCTGGCCGGTGTGATAGCGAACAGGGCCCGCACCCAGTTCAGATGTCTCTTTAACAAAGCGCTCAAAATGGGAAATTCGCTTCGGATCCGCGGTGACGTATACGTAACCACGCCGGTTCAGATGGAAAATGTTTGAGCTTTCCCTGGCTAGTTCCTCCAGGATTTCAATACTGCGATTCATCAAACCGACCATGGCGTTTCCAGGGCCAGGCCAGAGGTTTCGATAACATTCCGTAGACTTGTCACTCGTTAACGAAAGAGGTGGCCGTTCATCTACGAGGACTACCCTTTTCATCCGTTGTTTCACCGCGAGGTGATAGGCTGCAGAAATTCCCGCGATCCCCGCACCGCAGATGATTACATCCGCGCTGCTTTTTTCCGCAGAGTTGGAGATATAGATCTTGCGTTGATCGTCCTCGCTGCTTGCGGGCAAGTCGGCTGGATCCCCCGCTTTGTGCCTGTCCCGTCTTAACGGGAGGCGAAGAGCTTCACCGGCAACCCTTTCCTTTTGCACCATTTTCATTCTCCCAGAGGTTCGCTCAACTTAAGAAGGGATAGCGGATCAACTCGCACCTGATTCATTCTGATTGCCCAGTGTAGATGAGGCCCTGTGGATCTTCCTGTGGATCCCACTCGACCCAGCACGTCTCCTCTCCCGACTCTATCTCCCTCCTTGACCAGTCCTTCTGAAAGGTGGAAATACATGGAGTACAATCCCCATCCATGATCGAGAATGACCGATTTCCCTGAGAAGAAGAGATCATCAACCAGAACAACCATTCCGCTATTAGAGGCCCATACAGGGGTTCCTGCCTCACTTTCGAGGTCAACGCCTGTATGAGGGCTTCTCCGCTGCCCGTTGATGATCCGGTCCAGTCCAAAAGTCGATGAAAGCTTTCCTTCCAGCGGACGGACAAAAGCGCCCTTCCACAATTTCTCATCCCTGAAGGTCTGAAATAAGACCTTCACCCGGTCAGCTTCCTTGTTGACTCTTTCAAGAGTTTTTGCATCCAGGTCAACCATAGAGCGTGGTAAGGAGAGTTTCTGGGTTCTGAAAACGCCCTTCCCAACTTTGAGGAAGAAGGGGCTCGAATAGCCTCTGCCGCTCGCATCTGTGGCGATGACTTTGACTTCGTAAGTGGCAGGCTTCGTGCTGAGGTCAATTCCGATAAGGCCTTCGTAGGTTCCATTCTGCATGCCTGGAGCTAAAAGAAATCTTTCTCCTTGGAACTCTGCGTGGACAGACGTAGGCGAAACGGGGCTATAGGTTCTTATTAAGCACACGTCTCCCTGCTTGGCCATTCCCGGTATTGATTCAATGCGGAGATGGTCTTCAGCATTGAGGCTCTTTCCGGTCAAGAGGAGAAGCACTGAAGCAAAGAAAAAAACTTTTAAGACACGAACGGAAATTGCAGATCGGCAAGCTTCTAGGACTACACAGTGAAGAGAGTTCAGGGTAACGGTTAGCGTGGGTACAACCATGGTGGCATGTTAATCGTCAAAACCTAACCTGTCAATAAGAATCGATTAAGCTCCGGCAAGCATTCAGACAGCAGCCTTCAAGCTATCAAATCCAAGACGGTCGATCAACATCCCCAAACGTTCACCTTTTTTTGCATTGGCCTTGTAGTACTGGAGAACTCTCTCAACCAAGGCGAGAGCCTGATCATCCTTCAACCCCTTCATTAAGGCCTGACCGATTCTCGGTTGGGCCCCGACGTTTCCTCCGACAGTAAGGGTCCAGCCGTCTTCGTAGCCCGTCAGACCCACGTCGCGAACTGGAGATTCCGCACAGTTCAAGGTACACCCTGAAGCGGACATTTTGAGCTTTCCAGGGAGCTCAAGTCCATGATAGCGTTTATCGAGGGTCAATCCGATATTCAAAGCGTCTTGTTTGGCGAGTCTGCAGAATGTAGTTCCAGGGCATGCTCGGATGCTGCGGACACAGAGGCCGACAGCAGCACCGGCAGCCATTCCCAGATCATTCCACACAGCGTCAATGTCGCTTTCTTTGAGACCGACAATCGCTATCCGGGTGGCCCCAGTGATTTTCAGAGCTTTTGCGTCATATTTTTCAGCCACATCCGCGAGCTTTCTCAATAATTCCGGGGTCAAGACACCGCAGGGGATATGGGGTGCAACGGCGTAGGTTTGACCGTCGCGCTGCAAAATTGCTCCTTTTTCGCCAAGTTTCAACATAGGGGGACCTCCTTTGGGGACTCAAAGCGTGAAGAATCGACTTGACCTGTCCACCCCTGCCAAACCCCGTCTTTGAACCGGGGGGCCGAGGGATTGATATTACACATGTAACACAGACTTGGGGTCTAGGAAAGGCAGACAAGAAGTCGTTTTTGCCCCGGGTTGCAAAACTGGCTTGACAAAACTTTGAATTCAAGCGATAAATGTGTTACTTAAAAATTTGTAAATACTTTTGGGAGACCCAGAGGCTCTTTGGAAAGTTCTGGGGTTTTTCATTCCGATGGAGGAAAAACGATGAATACGAAGCTCTATGTGGGGAATCTTCCTTTTAATGCCTCTGAAGAAGATTTGACGAAACTCTTCACTGAGGTGGGCCAGGTCCAGTCGGTTAAGATCGTCGTTGATCAGTATTCAGGCCGATCAAGGGGATTCGGTTTTGTGGAAATGAGTTCACAGGCCGATGCTGAGAAAGCGATTTCAACGCTCAACGGAAAGCTTTTTATGGAACGCAATTTGACTGTGAACGAAGCCAAACCCCAGGCAAAGAAGGGTGGCAAGTTCTCAGGGAGAAGAGACAGAGACAGAGACAGATAGACCTGCTCGGGGAGCAGGGGGAGAAACCTTTGGAAGTCAAAGTTCAAAATGATCGCATCGAAGATGCCATCAAATCTCTGAAGCGTCAGATGATGAAAGATGGTATCCTCAAGGAGTTGAGGAACCGAAGAGCCTATGAGAAACCCTCCGTCAAAAGCAGAAGAAAACAGAGAGAAGCAAGAAGGAGGAGGCTCAAGGCTTCGCGGAGATGGACAAAGGATCGTTAGCAGGTCATACAGGTAAGGCCTGACCTATCATACCCTTCGTATGAGAAGGGATCGGCCATTGTCTTTCGTCTTAGATAGACCAACCTCAATGATAACATTTTCGAGATAACGTGGGCGGTCCAGAAGCCCTCAAAGGGCTTCGAAAGACGTATACCTCGACACCTTGATGCCCTCCGAAAGGACTCCTCTCCTCCCGGGGGAAGCTCAGCTGTAGCTTCCAAAGGGGGCCTTTCTTTTCTCCGGCCTGTAGCATTGATACCCCAGACATGAACTCGTAGGATTGTTAGATGCGACAAAAATTCGATCTTTCGTTCAACTCAATTTCGAAGTCAACCAAGCCACTGAAGGTGGATCTTCATATCCACACGGCAGAGGATCCTCGGCACCAAATAAGCTACACGGCCAAGGACCTGATTTCAATAGCTGCAGACGAGGGATATGATGTCCTGGCCATTACGAACCATCAGTGCCTGACATTTAGCAAAAAGCTGTCAGCTTACGCAAGGGAAAGAGGGATTCTTCTCATTCCGGGAATGGAGGTGACGCTTCGTAGAAGGCATGTGGTTCTCTTGAACCCTCCTTCAGGGCGGAGCTTTCCGGATTTTTCCTCCCTGTTGGCTATGCAGCGTCCCGATGCACTCGTCATGGCCCCTCACCCCTATTTCCCGAACCACTTTTCACTGAATGGATTGCTTGTGAAGCATTTGAAATACTTCGATGCCATTGAGTACTGCCACTTTTACTCTCCTGGAATCAACTTCAACCACATGGCCATGACCGTGTCCGAAACCTACGGGGTTCCCCTGGTTGGAAATTCCGATGCTCACTTTCTCTCCCAGCTTGGGACTACCTATTCCCTGATCCATGCGGAGAAAGACCCTGAATCGATCTTTGCGGCTATTCGTGAGGGGCGCTCCGAAGTGGTGACCCGTCCCCTTTCACCCCTGGAGATGGGGGCCATCCTTGGCAGATTTGCAGGGATGAAACTTCTGGTAGAGAAAAACAAACGCCAGAAATGGTTGGCGTCTCGCTTGGGGAGTCGGCGACTGAAGTTGCCCCTTTCTTCAAGCTCTCGTTTTCGAGCCTCGTAACCCGAGCTTTTCCCCGTGGGGCTCCATTAGATCTTCTCTGTTATCTTTCTTAGGGCTTGACCTGTCAGTCGATAGGTGGTCCAGTCGCTGAGGGGCTCAGCCCCCAGGTCTTCGTAGAAGCGGATCGCAGGCTCGTTCCAATCGAGAACCGACCATTCAAGCCGGCCGCATCCTTGTTCCTTTGCCAATCTAGCGACATGCATGAACATGGCAAGGGCAATCCCTTGGCGACGATGACTCTCATCCACATAGAGGTCCTCGATAAATATCCCTGGCTTTCCTTCAAAGGTTGAAAAGTTGTAGAAATATAGAGCGAAACCGGCAACTGCACCTTGGTATTCAGCTAAGATAGCCCCGGCCACGCTTTTCTCTCCAAACAGGTTTCTGCGAAGGATTTCCTCTGTCGCAGTCACGACATGTGAGAGTCGCTCGTAAAGGGCGAGTTTCTTGATGAATTGAAGAAGAACAGGGACATCCTCCTCCTCTGCCTTCCTAATTCTTAAAGCGCATGGATTCCTTGGCTCATCCTTCAATCCCTTCTTACTCTTCATGTTTGTTGTCCACCTCGTCATGTTCTTTTCTATTCCTCTCCATATAGTCCATAAGGAATGGAACGTCAAGAACAACCGAAAAAGATGTTTTGACACGAATTTACCCTTGTTTACAAGCATTATCAACATCTTACATTCAGACCTAGCCTTAGAAGGAAAGGTTTTCCACCTCCTCTCTCAGACTTTTGGTTATTGGAAGGTCCCTTCCTAAGTTCTTGACCTATGGCTGCCGATTTCCAGAAGAACCCACTCTGCTTTGAAGATTTGGTGATTGACAAGAATTGAAAACACGATA
>Ga0315288_10006229_pt1 | contig 15130 bp, 19 predicted proteins | sample YL17G11_20_MG_FD_203454 | JGI IMG/M metagenome (GOLD analysis project Ga0315288, IMG submission 203454) | Sediment microbial communities from Yellowstone Lake, YNP, Wyoming, USA - YL17G11_20 | ecosystem: Environmental > Aquatic > Freshwater > Lake > Sediment | place: USA: Wyoming | collected... | reverse complement strand
CCGTGCTATCGCCGTGTGTCGCGGAGAGGATGCTGTGGTCAGGAAGGTCCGCGCCCGCCGCAATACTCAGCACCCCGACACCCGCCGTCGTCGTGTTCTTCAGGATGCCCGTAGCCAACGCGCCAAGACTCTGCTCGGCAGACAGGTCGCTCGACAACTCCTGCACGATATACTTGGCGTCCGCGTGAGCGAAGTCGGCGGCGTGATGGCCCTGAAGAAGATGGGCGTTGAAGTTAGCGACCTCGGTCGTGCTAGTCACGACAAGCGGCGCAGTACCGTCCGCGATGGTCAGGTGAAGATGCTCAAAGGACGGCGCGGCAGTAGTCAGCAAACTCTGGTCGTGGTGGTAGCCGTCCACAAGCCCCGCATTCAGGTTCGTACAGACCGTGGTCGAACTCACGACGACCGGGGCCGTCCCCGTCGCCTTCGTGCTGATAAACTGACCGCCCGTCGCCTTGATGTTCCCGACGGCCTCGATGGTCTCCGTCGGGATCGTCGTGCCGACACCGAACCTGCCTGCCGCCGTCAGTTTCGCAACGTCAAAGAATATCCCGTAGGCATCCTCCAGCCTGAACTGGATTCCCGCCGTCGCGCTCGCGGGTGAGGTCGTATACTGGTATTTGTAGATAAACTGGTTCGCGCTGTTGACTATGTAATGATAATCGCCTACTTGACATCCGGCCATCGTCTTTGTCGGCGTCACCGAGAACGTTTCGGAAATGCTGAGGTCGGACTTATTGCGTTTCTCTATCTTATAATCGGTTGCTCCATATAACGCGGTATTGTAAAGATAATCCCCGGCGCACCACATGGCGATACTTGCGTCGGTTCCACCGCCCAAGGTGTTGGCAACGACGACCGAATCAACCCACGTCCCGTCCATATCGATTCGGATGATTCTATTGTTTCCTCCGGCAGTCCAATAATCTTGAACATAAATATATTGCCCATCCACTGCGAGTCCGACCGGACGATTCATTTGATCGGTTCCGCTTCCCTGCGTGAATCCGGTAGTCCAAATAGTCGCCATGTCCGAGCACCGGATTTTACGGACGTTAAAGGCGTTCAGATTGGCAATGTAAATATGTCCGGACCAATAGCAAATGCCATTGCAGGCATTAAGATTCGCCCAAACCGCAGACGCCGAAACATAAGACAGGTCGGAGCATTTGTATTTGAGGATAGTTGTGTCAGTCGCGTCGTGGACATAGACGTGAGTTCCGTCTGTTGCGCAATTATATAAAGGATGCCCTGAATCAGGCGACCGTGTTACTTCGGCCCCAGTGATGATGTCAACCTTCACCAACTGCTGATTCGCTGTTTCGTCGCTGTAGTAGAGATACGTTCCGTCCGCGCATATTCCCGCCGGACTCGTTGCCGCAAACGAATCAATCAGCGTAAATTCCGCGACCCCCGGCGTCGAGCCGACCCCGGACGTGACCACGATCGTGTCATGGTCATCCCCGAACTCGTCCCCGACAGCCAGTTTCCATTTATCGCCGTCGCTATCGTCAACGCCCATCGTGTACTTGACGACAGGCGTCGCGCCGACGGCCCATTGAAGGACGGGGTCGCGCTCTGTAGCGGAGGCGTTTATAAGTTTAAATATCGGGTCCGCACTAGCATCGGAAAGAGTTAGTGTCCCGTCAAGATATTTAATATAGTCGCTTCCGGTTATCGAAGTTGTCGCCGCGAGGACAAAGGCATCACTATCGCTGTCATCCACGCCCATCGTGTACTTGACGACAGGCGTTGCGCCGACGGCGAACTGGAGAACGGGGTCGCGCTCCGTTGCCGATTGGTTGGTTATCTTTACATACGGCTGTTCCGTCGAGGACGTTAACTCAAACTGGTTGTCTGCCGACAGGGTGATGTTCGTCGGACGGTTATCCGTCACGACAATCTGGTGGTCCGTCCCAACAATGTTCGTCAGTTCGTTATTGACGATCTCCGTCAGCGAGGATTGTCCCGCCGCCAGAGTAGCATGAAGTTTCTTGAGATAGTCTTCGATATCCTTGAGGCTCCGCAGATTTCGCGGATAAGGATGCTCGGTATATGCGGTGAGGGTCACGCAGTTACCTCAAAGTATGGTGCGCGTGAAAAATAATGGACGTATGCCCCGGTCCAAGTGAACTTCTTGGTGCTGGACGTACTCTCCACCTTGACCCTGAACATCTTTCCCGTGATGGGCAAGAACCAGAAGTCCGCCACGGCGGTCAGGCCGTTACCAGACCCAAGGACCCTACTTGTGGTCCCGGCCCACGTCGCGCCCCCGTCCACCGACAGACTCACCGACACGGGCGTACTCGCACTTTCGTCCACATACTCCAACTGCACTCGATCAACCGTCTTGACAACGTTCTGGAACGGGGGGTTCTGGTCGCTCATGTCGAAGTCCTTGCTCTGGAAGTAGCAAGTTAGGTTGTTCGACGGGGTGTCCGCAACCCGGTAAACATCGTCTCCCAAGAACAGGTAGGGGATGTCTGCGGTCGGGTCCTCAGACCCAGTAATTTCGCAGGTCGCGAAATCTTCTATCTCTAAATAACAAACCCCGCTTGAAATAGTGTGTGTAGCCATCTTATTTCAGGAATCCTGTGACAAGACTAGGGAACGTATAGGTAGTCCATGAATTTTCCCTGTATTTGTAACTGAAGCACCGTTGTCCGTCGCCGGTCATGGCGAACCAAAGGATTTCGTTGTACCTTTGGTTCGGTACGCCCCAGACCTTTGGGCGCTCCGTATCGTTCACGCGGTTAAAGAACTCGTACTTGATGGCGTCCCCGATTGGCTCCCATTCCTGCCCGTTCATCACATAGAAGTTGTCGTGGCCCAACCAGAAGCACGTACCCGCCGCCTCGACCAGACTGTATGGCGCCCAGTTGCCGACCCCCGATTTGTACGTCGGGAAGGTAAACGGGGATGCCGCCACGCCCGTCCTCGCCCCGATGTAGTACCCGTTCCGCTTGAATACGGCAAGGTTGTTCCCGACCCGTCCCATCCCGGTTATCGGCTCGTCAGTCTCGGCAAAGTCGATTTCCCCGGCAGTACTGTCCGTCCAGTTCGTCGGGTCGCCCTCCTTGCTCCACTTGATTGTCCACGGTTGGCGCACGGCAGTCAGATACATATCCGCAAGGATAAGGCGGTTCGCATAACAGGTGCAGTACCGCGCCTTGACCGCATTCGTCGCGTCAAGGTCCACCGCCGTCGCCGCGCTCCCGTCCCACTTCTGGACGTTCACGTTCCCGTTGGTGAAACAGAACACGTCGTTCACCACGGAGAACTGCCACCGCTCGTCGGTCGGCACGGAATATATCGTTCTGATTGTATAGCCCTCACCCGCCCCAGTGCTTGATCCGGTATATGCTGACGAAAGAACGAGGTTCGCGGCGTCAGTAACCTGACTAATGGTGGCCCAGTTAGTGTCTGGCTCCTCATCGGCAGTGAGGTCGTCGGTTGCTATGAATTTATCTAACGCCGCCGCCCCAGAAACAACAAAAGTCGTACTGGACCCGACAACCCCAGTGGTCCCGATGTCAACGGTTCCTGGGCTTGTAATCTTCGGGGTAAGATAGCTCCACGTCTTATTCGCCGTCCCGGTTACGTCTTTCTTAATAAGGTCAGACCCTGTAAGGAACAGGGTGTTTGTTACTCCAGTGCCCCTCTTATAGAGCGTCGCGTACTGCCCGACCGCCCCGCTCAGAAGCGTCCGATCCGTCGCATAGTCCCACCGCCGCTGGATGCGGTTGGACGAAATCTGAACGTTCACCGTCGGCCAAGAGGTCGCCAGCGGGTCTTGGTTGATGGCCGGGAACGAAGTGTCCAGGGCCTTGGCGAGAGGTTTAATAGGTAGTATATTTCTAGGCATTTTATCCGCCGCAACCGTCGGTATCATCCTTTGCTACGAGGTCATACTTGACTAGGAAGTATTGGCTCTCGGTTACGGCTAGGGTAGGGGAGAGTAGTTTCCGGGCCAACATCGTCCCTGCCGCCGACGCATCGAATATCCCGACCTCCGTTACCGTGATGGAACCCGCCGCCGCAAACTCGTGCGAGAACCGCACCGTATCGTTCGGGGTATAGGTAGACTCGATTGTTACGTCCGCCAACGCCCTAGCCGTCTCTGTCGTCAAGGTCGTCAGTCCAACGGCCTCAGCGGTCGTCCCCGTCCCATAGGCGATGTAGGTGAACGGCTTGGGCATCGTCGCCGCCACCTCCGACGAATAGGCCCCGTAAGTGGCCGTGCCCGACAAGTCCCGAACCTTATAGGTGTATGTGGTTCCGGCGGTCAGCCCTTCATCGAGATAGTACGTGGTTCCCGTAGCCAACTGCACTATTTCAGAGTACGAACCGGAACCCGTCTTCCGTTCAATACAATGGTAGTCCTCACCGATAGAAGCGTTTGTGAAGTTGACTTCGTTCTTGGTCCCCTGGAGGGGAACGACAGTCAGGCTAGTTGGTGCCGCGAGGACAACCACGGTCCCCGTAGTGGCACTAGCCGCCGCAGTCTTGTTCTCCCCGTCTGCGTTGTACGCCCCGACCTTATAATAGTAGAGAGTCCCAAGAGTCAGCCCCGTATTCGTCCAAGTTACCGTCCCTATCCCAAGATGGATTCCGATCCTCTTAATCTTGGTGTAGGTTGTCCCGTCCGTGCTACGATATATCTTGAACCCGGATTCGTTACGGGAATTGTCCGTCCAAGTCAGCAACAGGGAAGTCGTGGATACGACCGTAAGAGTTAATCCAGAAGGTGCGGTTGGTGCGGCCACGTTTCCCCCTATGTAACCTTCGCGCTAAGGAAGTCCAACGCCTTCGTCTTCCCCGCCGTCGTCACGGATACGTTCGTCGCCTTCAGGTCAACCTCGCAAGTCAGGGCCAACAGGCCTCCGACCGCTATGGTTAGCGATTCCACGTCGTAAGCGCTCACTGGACTATCCGTAGAGTACCCGCCCCGGTAGAGCAATGTCCCACCCGTCGCGGCATCGAACAATCCCATCTCTGAGAACGTCCCTGCGGTCTGCACCTCAAATGTATTTGTCACCTTATACGTGTCCGCGTCCGTGCGTGTGACCGTACCCCGCGCCCGTTCAACCTCAAACCCTAGTCCGGTATCCGTCGCGGCCAACGCCGCCGTACCGCTACCCCACGCTATCCAGATAGCCGGGGGGCTGTCCGTATCCTTGAGGAGGGCGATGAACTTCGCCCGCCCCGCGCCAGGAAACCTTCCGGTACAGTTTGACATTTCAATACTCGAAGTTGTTGTACGAAGAGTCCCCTCTTAAGTTATGGTGCATGTCCTTCTCCTCTTGGTCATACAGGCCGAGCATCGCGGACACGTCCTCAAGCCACACTTCCTTGAGTAGTTTCACCTTCTCCCAATCGTTCAGCCACATTTGCCCCTTGATGACCGCCAACTGGACGATGATGTTGTCCCACTCGTCGCCAACCAACGTTACGTCCGCACTCGCCGTCAGCGCGGGAACCCGCTTCTTGTAGAAGATGTCAAGGTCGTAGGCCGCGTCAGGCGTCGGGTGCAAATAGATGTTCCCCGCGCTCCTAATCCACTCCGTCGGCTTCCCCTCGGATGCCGCCGTCGCCCTGTCCGTGTAGGACGTATAGGTGAACCAGTTGATGCGCTCCAGCTTCTTGTTGTTCGTCGTGTCGTACAGCGTCCGCACGATGAGACAGTCATCGGGCGTCGGCACGTACTCCTGCCCGTCAACGGTCGTGTCGGAAATGTGCGTTTCCAAGGTCGGGAACACGAAGTTCTTGCGCAACCCCATGTATCGGTTCTTAGTCGTTAAGTCGGCATAAGCGTCGTTGACCCATTTCGCCACGTAGTTGGTCGGTGACATGAGTTCCGTGCGCGTCGGCCCGCCCAGTTGGAACTGGGTATACGTCTGCATATCTCCGAAGTTAAGCGTCCCCACTTTCTGTCTCCTCTACCCGCGCCATTAACTCGCTCTCGCTGATAATCCTGTACGTATCGTTCAGCATCCCCGACGCTACGAAGTGCAGGGCCGTACCCGCGTGCCATTGGACCGCCCAAATGGAGCCAATCTCGATATCGGGAGACACGTCCTTGCCCTTGTCGATGATCTTGGCTAACCGAGTCCCCTCGGAGTGATTGTCGGGGAGGTATATCCCGCCGTCGGTTTTCTTCTCCTCCACCGCGTCCAGTTGCGCGTAAACGAACTTGCCCTTCGGAATGATTTTGATGCTCATTTAATCCCCTAGATTCCCTAATCTGTAGTTGTATTTATCGCGCCCGAGCATGAAGTTCAGGTGCGTAGAACAATAAAAACGCCCCTCGAAGTACCCGCCCGCGCCCTCGGGATACGGCATCCCCTCGGACTTCGTTATGCCGTCCCCGTTCGCCGTCAGGATGTTCGTCCCGCCCGTCGAACCGTTCACCGTCTCGTCGTCGTCAAAGCACTCGCCGTCCTCGCCGATCCCCGTGGGAGACGATAGGTACACGGTCCCGGCGGCGGTCCCCCCGGCCCACGTACCGGACTCAAGGGCTACGCTAACGACCACGCCCGTGTCCGCAGACGTGGCCCCGGTCAGGGTTTCCCCCGCGACGGGAAGAACGGAACCGGAATCGAACCGCAGTTCTACCGTCTTGTAGATGTCCCCGGAACAAGTCGTGCAGTAAAGGTGCCGCTGATGGAACGACTTGGGCCACGGAGACTTGGGTTTCATACTCACGGTCTATCTCCCCCAACGAAAACGACGCTTTCGGCGAACAATGTAAACCGAACCCTCGTCCTGGGTTAAGTCGGCCTGAATTGAGTCGGACTGGAAAAGTTCGTCGCCCATCAGGCCGTCCTTTTGAACATATAGACCACGATGTACGGTTGAACGACGCTCATAGCCGCGTGAGCATCTACCGCCCCGCCCGCGTGAGCGCTGGGCGTCGATGTCTTTGTTCCGCCCGTTTCCTCTGCGGCGTCAAAGTCCGCGTCGCCGGAATCAAGGCCAACCAGAACCTTTCCGGCCCCGAACGCGGCCCACGTTCCGTAACCAAAGAGGGTGTTGGGGTTTGTACTGGCCACCGAAATATAGACGTACCCTATCGGGAACGTAATGCCTGGGCCTCCCGTAGCACCCTTGTCGCCAGTTGCCCCCTTGTCTCCAGCGGCCCCCTGTAGTCCGGTGTCGCCAGTCAATCCTTTATCGCCTGCGGCTCCCTTGTCACCCGGTGTCCCCTGCTCACCTACCGGACCCTGGAGGCCGACAATATCCGCAGGGTCAATGACGTGACTTGCGTTCCAGTCGGACGGGCGAACGACAGACGTATCTTGACCGTCCGCTTTTTGACTTACAAAGGCGTGGGTTATCGCCATGTTACCCCCCGAAGTCTCTCCGGGGAGACCTATTCGAAGTGGATATACACGGTCCCGGCAGACAATTGAGACAGGCACAAATTGTCAAACCAACGCCCATCGGCGTAAAAGACCGTCGGGTTAATCCCCACAGAGGCGTCAGCCGTGATGATGAACTCCTGCGCGGGCGTGTACGTTGTGAAGTCCCACACGGAAGTCGTCTCGTCGGTCAGGTCGCCAACCGGGGATGCGGTCGCCTGATCGTCGCCGTCCCGCGTCGCAAGGAACGCGACGTTGGCGTTCTTGTCGCTGGCGTAATCAATCTCCACAACGTCCCCCGTGGTGATGTTGGCGGCGAGAAAAGCCCCAGTCGCCGCGATAACGCCCGTGGAAACGGACGTAATGACCGCGCCGCAAACCTTCTTGTGCTTATCCCCCGAAGAGTACGTGCTGAACGTCGCCGTATGGTTCGCCGTCGTATTCACAAACTCAATAGACTGGACTTTAATCCGGCCCTTCTTGACGACGCCCGTGGTCGTCATCTTGATCGTGTGACCCCTTTTTGTGGTAGCCATTAACTCCCCTTTTCGGATGCGCTGTCCGTGGCATCCTTCCTCACGGTTTCCAAAGCCCTAAGTTCCCCGACCACCCTCAGTTCTTCCTCGATGGTCCGGGCGATGTTCTGTTCTAGAATCGCCTTATCTTTCTGCAACTGCTTTCTCTGCGCGTCAATCTTCTGGTACTTGGCCGTCGCCTCCGCGATAAGTTTTTCTACCTTGCCCGTGAAATCCATTATTTAATCTCCTGTTTGATTTAAGATAGAGGAGGGGCCGTTAAGCCCCTCCCCGTGAAAATCAACGTGAACCCAACTAATCAACGACAACTTCAGGAATGGTGGTAATACCGTCCCAGTTGAAGCAGAAACTCTGGTTGGCGGTTCCGCCGGAAATCAGATGGGCGGTGGCAACCGCACCAAGGTTGCCAATACAAGAACCGCTACCCTGAACCGTAAACGCATTGGTAATTGTAGAGGCCGCGACGCCTGTTGAGGCGATTCCGCACTCCGCGGCAGTATTGAACTTGATACTACCCATAACAGACTGGTTGTCAATCAGGGTTGTAACGGTACAGTGGTTCCCAATCATAAAGTCATTGGAATTGACCGTGACCGCGGTTGCGGCTGGTTCGGTTGAGACGATAACCGCGGCGGTGCAACCCGACCCAGATGTCGAAACAAATCTGTTTCTGTGAATGGTCGAATACAGCAAGCCGTCGCCATACCCAGCAACGATTGGGGAATTGGTCCCGCCTGACCAAACCATTGCAAAGTGGTTGTTGTGGATATTGGCGCAGTACCCACCGCCAGTTGCGACATGGATACCAGACCCTACGGCGGCGGTAGAGGCCGCGTTCTTGAAATAGAATCCTGCGATTTCGCAGGATGCGCCACTAAGCGTAATAATGGGGGTGTCGGCTGTGGCCATGTGAATCCTGGCCGCGTTGTTCGCGCCAACATCATACCCGATTCCCGCAGGGCAAATCAGATGGACGGCCTTTTTGTCCATCGTCAACGTAGCGGTAATATCATAGTCCGTGTTGTCGGGCATCACGATAACGTAATCGTTCCGCTCGTCAAGCGTGGCGGCAAGGGCATCCGCGATGGTGGTATGGACCCGCTTGGACCCATCCTTGTAATATCCCTGCCGTTCGCCCATGAACCGCACGTAGGCGGCGTTGGACGACTGAATAACGTAATAAACGTTCCCGACGCCGAGGCCGATAGCATCGCCCCCAACGGGAACCCCCCCGTACTGTAGTACCTGATCGGGGAAATTGCTCATGTTAAGTCTCCCGCACGGATGTACGACTTGTCATTCGTTAATCCTTCCTATGCGTCGTGGTAAAGGGGGGCCATCCTTGGCGACGGCCCCCACGTTAATAACTTCACGGGCATCCAAGAGCCTAAAAACTCAACTGAAAGCCTCAAAACCTAGGGAGGCGATTACGCCCCCTAAGTTGTTGATTTAACTGGCCTTTCCAACATATACGTTTTTCACAGAGCCGTACCCTGCACAAAATAGTTGTCTGGAAACGGCAACCTTGTCCTTCGTGTTGTCCGGCGCGGGCTTAACCTCGAAGTCGGGTTCCCAGGCCGTGAACACGTTGAAGTCGTAGTCGTCGTCCTTGGCGATAACGAACCACGTGGTCGTACCGGTCAGACGGTGGTACTCAAAGATTTTGAGGTCCATTTCGCGCAGAACGTTAATCGTGTTGCTCTGCTCAAGAGGCTTGTACTCCGAACCAAGGATTTCCTTCGCCGTCACATAAAGGTTCGGGTGAATAACAAGGTGGGTGGGCGTCGCGCCCTTCCAATTCCCCCTGTCATCCTCAAGTATCGAGAAATAGTACCGCGCATCGGCAAGGGCCGTGATGGACAGTTCCGCGTTTCCGTAGTTGGAGTAGTTGAGCGTGGTGGGTAACTGGGTGTGTACGGCGGAAGCAATCGCCAGGTCGTCAAACCCGACGTTCCGCTCGTAGGTGGTGGATGTCATGGCATTGAACAGGGCCGCGCAAGTCGTGTCCTTGGTCATCTTCTGGACTTTGGCGAGGGATTTAGCCATCCTCTTGGAGAGGTTGAACTGATTGAAGAACTCCATCTCCTCGGTGATCCTGAAGCCGGACCCAAATTTGCGCCAAGTGTATTCTTTCTGCTCTCCGATAAGGGGAGATTGCAAAGGAATGTTCTGGCCCTCGACAATCTCTGAAGAAGCAGTCAACCCGGCGATCCTCTGGTCCTTGGGCTTGTAATCCGTGGACTTCAGATCGTTGAATACAATCGGGTACTCGACCTTTTCGGCCGAGGTCGTGTCGTCAAAAATCTTCCGAAGTGCGCCCTTCTTGAGGAGACCACTATTGGTGGTGGTGTCAAACCTGGTGGTAATTGTGCTCATTGTCTATCTCCTCTTACGCAAGAATCCCTGCGGCGATTGCGGCATCGTCAAACCGCACTAAAAGCCGACCGCTCGTCGTGCCAACTGGGTCTTCAAGGGCAACGATGTAACCGTCTGGGGTCCCAGAGGCCACCGCGATGGTGTGCGCCCCGACACTAAACGTAATGTCAAAGTCATCACCAGCCAGGGCCGCAGTCAGGGCCGCAGTCTGTGTCATCCGATACAGATTTGTGGCGTCAAGAAGTTCGATTTCACATTCGACATCGTTGCCGGTAGTCGGCGCTTGAGCCTTCTTCCGGGCGATGGCGCAAAAACTATTGGCGGTCCCAATAACAACCCGTCCACTACCGCCACTAAACTGAACCAGGTCGCCAGCCACATAGGTCTGGCCGCTTGTTTCCAGGGCTTTAACCACAAGGGGGTTGCCCGTTACTAATTCAACGCTAGGCATATCCTTTTTTCTCCAAATGGGCCTTGGAGAGTACCGAAATTAAGAGCGCAAAGAGTCCTTTGTCTTCTCGTCCAGCGCCACGCCCTCGCGCTTCGTAAGCTCATCGAACTCGTCTTGCAACGCTTTCGTGGCCCCCTGCCCGCGCTTCACCTTCTCAATCTCTTCCTTCAGGTGGTCGATATAGGGCCGCTTCATAAGCACAAGGTCGCCGTGGATAAAGTAGCCGCTCGCATCAACCTCAAAACCTTCGGGCCAATACGGGTCGCGGTCCACCGTCACGGGACTAGCCGGGAGCGAAACCTTCGCAACTTGAAACTCTCTACACCGAGGGGGGTCCCACCGAACCCACCAAAGCCAATGCTTCGGCTTGGAGTTCGGGTCGTAATACGTCCGCTTCGTCAGGGATGATTTCTGGCTAACAATGTCTTCCAAGTCCGCTTTCCAGGTCTTCGGGTCGAACGTCTTTTCCGCGCCCGACTCATCTACCCAGGTAGACTTGCTCATGTCCAGAATGTGCGAATTAATGTCCCTTAGCGTTCTCATCTTCCACCCCCGCTCTCTTTCTCGATAATCTCTCTAGCCTCCTGTTCACTAAGTCCAAATTCCTTGGCCAATCGCCTGGAATCGTCATCCAGTTCGACGCCAGCCTTGGCGGTTCGCGTCAAGTTCGGTGTGACACTATGCGACGGTTGAGGCGGCTGTACGCCAGGCTTCTGAAACCTGTCGTATTCCCCGCGCTCAAACCTGATATTCGCCGCTATGCGGTCCAGGGTCTTAGGGTCTCTAAGCAGGGCTGGATTCAGCCCCCATTGACGCGTCGCCACTTGCGCGGCGGCCTCCACGTCTCGCTCGATTCCCTCGTAAAGCCTGGGATTCCTTGACACGGCGATTTCTTTTGCGATGTTGAAGTTCAACTCGGCCTCTGTGGCCTGTCTGCCGACATCATACATCGCCCGCTGTTGCCGTTCCTGCTCTAAACGCGCTTCCACAATCCTTGAAACGCTCTCCTCCGGCTTCCCGTAGTCAAACTCAGGCATCGGTACCTGGGTCTGAGGCGGGGGATAATACTGAGGTTGCGGTTGGTACTGTGGAACCCTCGCCCTCAATTCTCCTAGCTCTCGCCCCTGTTCAACGAGCTTCTTTTCAAGCCCGAGGTACCCTGCGGCGAGTTCCTCTACCGATTTTCCCGCAAACTTTTCCGGAACTGGTACTGGTTCCGAGGTCTGCGGAGTCGGCGTTGCGTCAGGAGCCGCCTCGGGAACCGGAGAAGGTTCCGCGACGGGCGGTTGTCCCTGACTGATTTCTTCTGTCAACGTGTCCTCCTGTTAAAATTTACGGGGCGTAACGCCGATGACCTCGGCGGGAAGCCCGCTAACGGTGTCTATGCACCGGATAAAACCCTGCCACTTCGCTATGTTCTCGTCCGTTTCACAATGGCGACTTGCGGCCTTCCGCTCGTCCTCTAGGCGCAATACGTAGTCGCGCCAAAACGCGGTCTTACTAATCGCCTCGTACTCGTCCTTTAGCTGTTTCTTCAGATAAGATTTGTCTTTAAGGTCCATTTTACTGCCCCATGAACTCGCCGGGAGTCCCGCGCTGTTGCATCATCATTTGGGGCGGCATGAACTGTGGAGGCGGTGCACCGGGAGGCGGTCCCTGCGGCATCTCTCCGGGCATCCCCTGTTCAGGCGGTCCCTGTGGCGGCGGAGGCGGCATCAAATCCTGAGAGTTCGCAATCGCCTTCTCCACGTCGAACGTCTCCTCAAGCGATACAACCAGTCCCGCCGCGTCTCTCTGGTCAAAATCGTCCAGAATCCGCGTGATAACCTTGACCCCGACGGAATACTGCGCCGCCAACCACTTCTTGAAGTCGCTCGGAACCTGCGGGTTGCACAACGCCTGTACCATCCCCGCATTCTTGGTGGCCCACTCAGACAAGAGCTGATAGGTCGTCAAGGCGGCCTCGCGCCGCAACTCCTGATTGATGACCTCGGAACTCGCGTACACCTCGACCTTCAGCCCGCCCCGCAAGTCCTCAATCGGGAACTCCACCGTCTGAACCGTGGGCTTCCCCGTCTCCTCGTCCTTATAGGCGTACACCGGCTGGTACTGCGCGAAAACCTCTAGGCACTTCATAATAATCGCGCTCACACACTCCCGGATGTTCTCGTTCCCGCTCTTGAACTTCTTGTTCGCCTCCTGTATCAGCGCGAACGTCTCTTTCGCCACGGGCCTGTCCGCCGTACCCTGCCCCATCACGTTCGGCGTCAAACCCACCGCCCGGTCCGCGTAGGAAATCAACCTGTCTTCCTCTGGAACCGTGCTGTAATAGTTGCTGTCAAAGTTCAGTATCTTGACGGCTTCATCTAGGGTGTCGTCCACCACCTGAACCTTGCCTGGCGTGATCTTGTAGTCGTCCAGCCCCGCCCCAGCCCTAACGAAGATCAACGGCCCGTTAATCTGCGTCATCCGGTCGATGCGCTGGTTCTCCAGCGTGTCGATCCCAACCTGCAACTTCTCAACGATCTCGCACACGCCCTCGCCGTCAAACGAGAACTCGATGGGGGAGTACACCAGCTTCTCGAACGGGCGGAACCCGCTGAATATCGGGTTGTATATCCCATCCAGTATCGTCTTCGTTTCCTTATGGAAACTCACGCAAATATCGTCTTCCTCCCCGTCCTCGTCCACGTCATATTTCGTCCAGAGTTCCCATACCTCATAAGGCTCGGTGTACTTGACCTTCTTGAGTTCCTTGCCCTGCCCCTCGGCCCGCGCCTCCCTAGTGTCGGTCTCCTTGTCCGGGTCGGTTATCTTCTCGACCTGCTTCTTGTCGAACACCCCCTGAACGCCCTTCAGTTTCAACTCCGCCCGGCGCATACGCGTCCTGAACCCAACCATATAGGCATCGTCCACATCCGCCGCGTCGGCAGAAATGACGAAATCGGCGCGGTCAATTGGATAGATATTCGGCCCCTCGGAGACCGTCTGCACCACCTTGACCACCTTGCTCTTGCTCCCAAGATGCTCAAGGCTGTACTTCGGAATGTCCTGATTCTTTAACTCTTCCTCGCCCGCAAACCTGTAAACCGTCCGGCTCTTCTTCTCCGGCACAATCTTGACGATCCCCGTGCCCGTCTTCATGCATTGCAGAAGCGGCGAGAACAACTTGTTCTTGAACCCGACCTCGTTCCTGAGCCAATGGTTGATCCCCCTCTCAATGGCCGGGGCCGCGTCAACAAACTCCTCGGTCAACGGCTTGCACGTGACCACTTTCGGATAACCGAAAATCGTGTCGGAAACCCGCACAAACAGGGCGTCGGTATTGGACCGGCTGATAGGGATGGCGATATTGCTCGCCTTCTCAAAGGGGAAGGATTTCGGCGGCTTAACCCCCCGGTACTGCTTCTCCCACCGGGTGATGTTCGATACGCGCTCCTCCTGGTTCTTTAGTTCCTGACTCAGGACTTCCTCAAGGTGCGCGGACAACTCCTCCCGCAACGTACTCCCGCTCTCCATCTTCCTAGAGAGAGGGATGGAACAACCCCCCTTCCAACCCTGCGTGTCGGTTTTGGTCTCTGCGGTCTCTGCCTTATCCCCTTTTGCCGCCTTTTTGGGTCCGGGTTCCTTTACGTCCTTGGGTTCTGCCTTTATACTTTCCTTTGCCAATTTGCCCCCGCCTTAAAAGGTCCTGATTTTTACTGTTGTCAAACCGCGTCGTTATCGTCATTCCCCGTCATTTCCCGTCAATCAGCCGCCACGATACGAGCGCGGACAAATACCCCAAAACCATATACGCCGTAACCTGTTGCGGGACCTTCAACACGGTACACACCATGGCCAGATAGAAGTACGTCCCGAAATACGCTAGGAACTTGATGACTCCACGCCTGAACTCTGCGCTCATTTCTTCTTCCTCCTCCCCTCCGCGCCCTTCAACTTCCCCGAGTTTATCAGCGCATAAAACACCGACTCACCCTTCTTGACCCCATAAGTCTTCTTTAGGTTCGCCAGAGTCTTCTTCCCCACGCTAGTTAACGGCATCTTTACCCTCCTAAGTTAATCGGAAGGGGCCGGATTGCCCGGCCCCCTTCCCCTCGCCAATCTATCGGCTCCCCTTCTTTGCCCTAGTAGGGCAGGGGTTATAATCCGCCCGCTCAACGGCGCGGCATACCTCAGTAAACTCCTCCGGCAGTACCCCGTGTATGCCCATCCCCACCAACCCGTCAAAAAACGGCGCAGGACCATACTTGTTCAGTACTACCCTACCCCGCCTCTCTATGTCCCCCTCATATACCTCGTTGATCTCTTCTGATGTGCTCATGCTTTTTTTAAACCCAGTCCCCCCTTACGGGAACAATATGATTATACCACACATATCCCCACCCATGTCCCCATATACACCA
>Ga0315288_10006228_pt1 | contig 15130 bp, 10 predicted proteins | sample YL17G11_20_MG_FD_203454 | JGI IMG/M metagenome (GOLD analysis project Ga0315288, IMG submission 203454) | Sediment microbial communities from Yellowstone Lake, YNP, Wyoming, USA - YL17G11_20 | ecosystem: Environmental > Aquatic > Freshwater > Lake > Sediment | place: USA: Wyoming | collected... | reverse complement strand
CTCAGCAGGGACTACCTCAGCAGGGACTACCTCGGGTGCTGCTGCGACTTCTGGCGTTTCTTGCGCAGCCGGCACCATCTCTTCGGCAACTGGGATTTCTCCATGGACCGGGGTACTTATCTCCTGCGTTGAAACTGGCTCTTCGATGGAAACTGCCTGCGGAGTAACAGGTGCTTGTGGAACGGGGATCTCTTCAGCCTGAAGGGGCTCCTGGGCTACCGCAGACTCTTCGGCAGGCAAGGGTCGATCGAGAGGCAACACGGTATCAGAAGCGTTCCTTTCCGGCTCAATGGGCTGGACCGGAGCTTCCTGCCCGATGGGTCTCAGTTCGGGTTCAGGGAAAGGTTCGTGGAGCGTTTCTGTGGGCAGTTCCTGGGCAGAAGAACCCCCCTCTGGAGGCGTGAGAAGAGCTTCCGAAGGAACGTCGGCTAGAACTGCAGGAATGGCCGTGATGGGCTCCGACAGTTCGGTCTGAGTCGTGGGTGGTTCTGCCTCGGACGGGGTGAACTCCAGAAGTGGCGGCACGGCTGGTGCAATCATGGCAGCAACATCCGCAGGTACAGGAGGCACTACAGTGGGCACCATATCTGCGCCGGCGAAGAAGCCAAGTGGCTCCAGGGAAATCTCCGGGATCGACGGTGAGTCGAGCCGGGCATGAGACGATTCCTCCGCGATTGCGGGTTGGACTGCCGGTTCCTGCACAGGTGGTGTTTCCTGCTTCTCGTGGGTTCGTGCCAGTTGATCCAGTGATGTCGCGGGCGACGGTTTCGGGCCTTGTTCCACAAGGCCGAACTCTATGGTGTTTTCTCCCTGCCCTGCTGTCCTGGGTGACACCCTGGGCAGGTGCTTGCGCACGTTGTGCCGGGGACGCAGAGCGAGGATGAGGACGATAAGGGCGAGAACAACAACGATCCAGAACATCCACACAGCCACAAGCTCAGGCGTCACCGAGAGGCCAGACACCATGCGTTCCAGAATTAGCACAACCAGCGCAGACAGAGGCAGAAACAACCGGACGGCGAGATCATTGATCGCCTGTGTCACGGTCTGGAGTACCTTCAGTGCCTGACCCGAGACGAAGAAATCACGGATGCTCAAATACAGAGAAGCAACAAATGCACTCGGCGAGCGAGTCGTCTTCTGAATCCATGCCGACGCCGTCTGCCACGGTCCCGACGACGGTGATGCCGCGGGAGTGGATGTCTGCGTCGTTTCGCCTGTGCCGGCTGATTCCGGTGCAAGAGAGACGGCGACTGGGTAGGCCGTACGCGTGAGACCGGCATTCTCCGTGACGGTGATGTCGCGTCCAGCCGAGCCGGACGAATCCGCCTGAACATGCACCGCGGGCACAAGGCCCATAACCGCGCAGCAGAGTACCAGAAGTCCTGTCAGAACGCTTCTCGCTCGTTTTCTCATACTATGCGCACCATCCTTGTAGCAAGAATGTTACAGACCATTCGCCGTTTTGCAAGAATGCAGGGCCTGTCCCTGTCCTGCCCCGCTCGGCCAGCCTGTGCAGACTGGTACACCCAGTATAATGCCAATATTCAAAAGAGTGATGCACATTCGGGCGTCAATGCGGAGGCGCGTTTGCCATTGGCTGGTGATCTATCGGGTTTCAGCGTCGATGAGGTCATTTTGTTCATCATGAGGGGCGGAAAATCGGGACGTCTCGTTCTGAAACACGACGCTGCCGAGAGCTCGCTGTATTTTGACGCGGGGGCGATTGTCGAGGTGATCCACGGTCGTGTTGATGGCCCAGCAGCCCTCGCCAGCGCGCTGGCCGCATTCTCTGCTGGACAGTTCAGGTTCTACGAGGGCGAACAGATACCAGCGCCCTCGATGCACGTGGAGGAGTTCCAGTTGTCGAGTCTCGCGCAGCAGGCACATATCGAGACGGACACGATGGCACCTGTCCTGCCCGACGTCGACGAGAAGCTGACGCTGATGGTATCGTTCGGAGACCCTCCTTCGCTGACGCCATTGCAGTGGCTGCTCTTGGCGCAGATCCCCCAGCGTTGCACATTGCGGCACCTGAACAAGGGACGAGACCCGTTCGCGGTCAAGAAGGCTCTGTCCCCTCCCGCTCCTCAGCGGACTCGTGCAGCGGACTGGACAAATCATGTCTGCAGGTATCGCCGGAGTCCGTCTGGCCATGGTCAAGGGATACACGCGGCAGGAGGAAGCCGTCGAACTCGACCAGGAGATCGTTGCGAGATAGCGTGAGTCCGGTGTTTTCGCGGGGAGGGTGCTCATCGGAGGGCATGTGTTCACCGCCTTGGCCAGCCAGGGATTGGGCAAGAGTATCGTGATGTCTGCACCCGCTTGCCGGCTGTGCGGTGTGCGCGGCACGCAGGAGGTCGACGTCACCCCCGCGCCATGAGAGGCTGCGCCAAGGCCTAGAACATCAAGCCCCCGGCCGTATGGCCAGGGGCTTGCTACATGACGACTAAGTTGTTCTCGACAATCAGGACCTGACGATGTCCTTCTCGATGAGCTTGAAGACCTTCGTGGGACACTTGGCGACGCATATGCCGCATGAGGTGCACAGGTGCTCGTCCACCACAGGGAGCCCGTGTTCCATGTGAATGGCTCCTTCGGGGCAGGACTTGACGCATATCTCGCACTTGATGCAGCCAGTCTTGCATGTCGCGATGACCTTTGATTTCACGGGATTCCGATTGGAACAGAGGGGCATGGCGCCCTTCTTGGTGCGCGAGACCCTGATGAGAACGTTCTGGGGACAGGCCTCCACACACTTGCCGCAGCCGGTGCACTTGACGGTGTCCACATGAGGAAGGCCATCGTCTCTCATACGGAGTGCGTCGAACGGACAGACTCTGGTGCAGTCGCCCAGGCCGATGCAGGACCACTGACACAGCTTCGTGCCTCCCGTCGTTATCTTGGCAGCACGGCAGGACTGGATGCCCGCATATTCAGCCTTGAGAGGGGCCTTGTCGTTGGTCCCCTGGCATACGAGAACGCGGATCTGGTCGACCGCACTGGACGTGAGGCCTAGCAGTGCGGCGATCTGGTCAGCCCTTTTTTTGCTGCCCGTCGTGCAGTGGTCGGGAGTGGCCGTCTGATGGGCGACTGCAAGCGCGTAGGCGTCACAGCCCGCGAAGCCGCAGGCGCCGCAGTTGGTCCCAGGAAGGATGGCACGGATCTTGTCGACCAGTGGGTCACTGGGGACCGCGAACTTTTCGCGGAAGAAGCCCAGGGCAACACCGATCAGCAGACCGAGGACGGCAGAGATAAGTGCTGTTTCGAGGATGATTCTCATCGGGACTTCACTTGATGAGCCCTGCAAAACCCATGAACGCTACCGCGATGATGCTTGTCGTGAGGTACAGGATAGGCGTGTCCAACATGAAGGAGGGGACCGGTGAGTTTTTGAGCCGCTGACGCACACCCGCCAGGAGGAGCATCGCGAGCAGATACCCCAGCGACACGGCGACCGCAAAGACAATGGATTGCACGAAGTTGTAGTTGCTCGTGATCTGGTCGAACGTCACAGCCAGGATGGCGCAGTTGGTCGTGATCAGAGGCAGATAGATGCCCATGGCGTGGTAGAGCGTGGGCACGCTCTTCCTGAGATAGAACTCGACCAGCTGGACCAGCGCGGCGATGACCACGATAAACACCAGAATCTCGAGGAACTCGAGGCCATTTGGCTTGAGAATCCAGTAATAGATGGGCCATGTGACGGCTGAGGCCATCACGGTGACGAAGGTCACAGCCAGCCCCATTCCTACGGACTGCCCCACGTCGGATGTCATGCCAATGTAGGAGCAGAGCGCGATGAAGCGCATGAGGATGATGTTGTTGATGAGGAACGCTGCGACGAAGATCTTGATCAGGTCAGACATATTCCCTCCTATGCCTTTTCGGCCGAGCTGTTGTCGGGCAGCGTGCAGCAGCTATCCTGGGTCGGTGCAGGCTTTCTGCCTGCCAGCAGTCTTCGGCGCAGGTCGTTGCTTGCTGCCATCCAGAGGGCGAAGACGAGGAAGCCACCAGGTGGCAAGATGAAGAAGATCATGGGTTCAAAGGATGACGGCATGATCTGGAATCCCAGGAGAGTACCGTTGCCCAGCAGCTCCCGGACAACCGCCAGGGCGACAAGAACCCACGTGTATCCGATTCCCATGCCCAGGCCATCTGCGACAGCATCGCCAACGGGCTGTTTCGAGGAGAACGCCTCGACGCGTCCCATGACGATGCAGTTCACGACGACGAGCGGGATGAAGACGCCCATGGACTTGGACAGGGCGGGAAAGTATGCCCTCATCTCGAGGTCCATGATGGTCGTGAACGCGGCAATGACAATCAGGAAAATGGGCATGCGGATGCTTTCCGGAATCAGGTTCCGGAACAGCGAAATGATGAGTTCGGACATGACCAGGACAAAGGTCAGCGCGACGCCCATAGCAATGCCGTTGGCAACCGTGGTCGTTACGGCCATCGCAGAGCAGAGGCCGATCATGATGACAAACAGCGCGTTCTCGACGATGAGGCCGTTGACGAAGACACCAAACAAGCGTTTCACAGGCCACCTCCTGCAAGAGCCTTGACCAGCGCTTCCGCAGTAGCTTTGACAAGCTGCGTTGCGCCGGTGCTGCTCCGCGTTGCACCGGAGACTGCACTGATCCCCCTGCCAATTTCGAGTGCAGTGTCGACCTTCTTGCCCACGAACTGCTGGGCGAATGCGGGTGCAAGAATCGAACTGCCCAGGCTGTCGGTGCATTCGACAATCTGGACGCCGAGAATGGTCCCGTCGGTCGAAACGCCTACAAGAACGGTGACGTCACCGTCATAACTCTTCGCCTTGGCTTTCGCGGATGCGCCGACGATGACTCCGGCCCTTGTTCCCACCGAGGTCTCCAGGATGGAGACACCAGGCACGCTGGACGTCACAGGTTTGGAGGACGTCCGGACAGTATCCGCTGACGGAAGGATAGCGTTGGAACCCTGTGAGGAGCCTCCCATGCCGAGGGCGTCGGACACGGCCTTGCCGGCGACCTGAACCAGATTGGTAATGGCTCGGCTCGTGATAGTTGCGCTGGTAATGGCGATGACATCTTTCTTGACCACGAAGCCGTCGGTGAGTTTCTTGCCGGTGAACTGTCCCGGGAATGTCGTCTTGGTGGCCTTGTCGACGTAGTATGTCGGATTCGCGGCATTCGCGCCGAGACCGGGGGTGTCCTTGTTCTCGAGGACTTTCACGCCCGTGATGGTTCCGTCGGTCGAAACGCCGACGATCAGGGTCGTAAGGCCGCCGTAGCTGGCCCCCTGGACCTTGAGGGCTATGCCGAGTGATCCTGAAGGGCCATTCGCCATGTATGCTGCATCGAAGATGACCTTGGGGTTCGTGGGCTTCACCTTGTCCGTTGGGGTGAACCCAGTGGCCTTGGGGAACACTTCGTGAAGACCGGCTTGAAGGTCGGCCTCCTGACGTTGTGCGATGGTCTTGCTTGTGCTGTTGTAGACGACGGCAAGCCCGACACAGCCGACGATGGTGTACACTGCTAGGATGAGTCCAAGCTTCATCATCTGCCAGCGTTTCATGCGTTCACCTTCCTGGGCTTCACGAACCCGAACTTGTGGGGGATGATCTTGTCCAGATAGGGAACGACGACATTCATGAGCAGAATGCCATACGTTACGCCCTCAGGGAAATTGCCCAGCTGACGGATGAGGACTGTTATGAGTCCTGCGCCGATGCCAAAAGCCCACTTGCCAACAGGTGTCACAGGGGTCGTGACATAGTCTGTGGCCATGAAGAAGGCTCCCAGCAAGATGCCGCCGGCCAGCACCGAGAAGACCGGGTCACGTCCGAACAGCCATGAGGCGACGAACGTCGTGGCGGCCATGGCAACTGGTGTCCGCAGGTCGATGATGCGTGTCACCACCAGGAACGCGGCTCCGAGCAGGAGCAGCAACCCAGACGTCTCACCGATGCAGCCTGAGCGGTTGCCAAGGAACATCTGAAGGTACAGAGCCGACTTTCCAGTGGCTCCGACACTCTTCATGACGTCAGTGAGGGCTCCGCTCAGCTTCAGGATACCCAGAGGCGTCGCAGTCGTCGTCGCGTCGACGGCAGCCGCGTGCAGAGAGGGAGACCAGCGCGTCATGAACGCTGGCCAGCTCATCAGCAGAACGGCGCGCCCCACGAGGGCAGGATTCGCGAAGTTGCCGCCGAGTCCTCCAAACAGCTCCTTGGCCACGACGATGGCGAACGCGGAGCCGACCGCCACCATCCACAACGGTGAGGACACTGGCAGGATGAGCGCGAGCAGCATCCCTGTGACGACCGCGGACAGGTCGGTGACGTGTGTCTTGCGGCGAAGCGCCTTGCGGAACAGGAATTCGGCTGCCACAGCACTGACGACGGATGCCGCTGTGACCAGCAGCGCCCGTGGTCCAAAGAAGTAGACGCCGCCGGCCAGGGCGGGGAGCAGGGCGATGATGACCATGCCCATCGTTTTCTGGATATCGTTGCCGGTCACGAAGTGCGGTGCACCGGACAGGACAAGCTTCATCGCCCTATTTTCCATGGCGGGCCTCCTTGGCACGCTGGTTGCGGAGAAGATCCTTGCCGACCTTGAACCGCTGGGTGAGAGGGATGCGTGCCGGGCAGACATAGCTGCAGGCCCCGCATTCGAAGCAGTCAACAAGACCGATGGCATCGGCACGGTCGAGATCATCGGACAAGAGCGCGGCATTCAGCAGCATAGGCATCAGCCGTGCGGCACACGCATCTGCGCAACGGCCGCAGCGGATGCACTGACGCTCTTCGTACTGCCTCGATTCTGCGGCAGTGAAGAACAGGATACCGCTGGTGCCCTTCGCGACCGGGATCTGCAGCGATGGTACGGCGACACCCATCATGGGACCGCCGAAAATGACTTTACGGACGTCATCGCTGATCTGAATCACGTCGGGAATAAGGTCAGCGATCACTGTCCCGATGGGAGCGTACAGGTTCTTGGGTGTCTTGCAGGCTCCGCCTGAGACGGTGAAACCACGTTCGATAAGTGGTTTGCCGTCGGTGAACGCTTCTTTGATGGCCTTGAGTGTGCCGACATTCTGGACGATGACGCCGATGTCAGCCGGCAGTCCGCGAGAAGGGACTTCACGTCCCGTGACCGCCTTGATAAGCATCTTCTCCCCGCCTTCGGGGTACTTGGTTGCAGCGAGGACGGCTTCCATTGAGATGCCGTGACTATGTCGGGCAAATTGCTGTTCGATGACCGGCAGAGCATCGGCTTTGTTGGATTCAATGGTAACAGACGCCTTCTTGGCTCCCAGAATGTGGGCTGCAATGGCCAGTCCCTCGACGACGTCCGCAGGCGATTCGATCATCGTCCGGTAGTCGATCGTCAGGTAGGGCTCGCATTCTGCCCCATTGGCAATGATTGTGTCCACGGGTTTGTCTGCAGGGGGAGCCAGCTTGACGTCAGTGGGGAAAGACGCCCCGCCCATGCCGACGATACCGGCTTCACGCAGCCGTTCGATTGCTTCCTCACGTGAGCAGGCAAAAGCGTCGAGTGGTGCCATGTATGCTGTCTCATCGGTGCCGTCAGCTTCAATGAACACGGCCATGCCGTCCTTCAGATTGCTCTGGGGGGCAGGCTCGATCTTCTTGACGATGCCAGTGATGGATGCGTGGACTGCCGCCGCAGGACAAGCCTGGACATCGCCGACCTTCTGGCCTTTCAGGACGCGGTCTCCGACCTTTACGAGCGGCTGGTTCTGGGCGCCGATGGCCTGTGTTAGATGAATGACAACAGACCTTTGCGTTGGCACATGTTCGATGGGCAGGTCCCTGGTTGGCTCCTTGTGCTCAGGGGGGTGAATGCCACCTCTGAATGTTCTCAGGCCCATCTAGACCAACTCTCCTTTCGCTTCAGGCTGTTCGAGCTTGTGCCCGCAGTGTGGGCACGATTTCCAGTTCGTTTCCATGAGTTCGCCGCATGCGGGACATACCGTGCGGAGTTCATTGCCGCATGCGGGACAGAACCGGTACCGTGACTTCACTTCGTGTCCGCAGACCGGGCATTTTCTGTCCTGCTCGTCCATGAGGAATGCATAGTAGCTTCTCTCGAGCTTGAGCACGTCATTGTTCAACTTGTCTGTCATGTAGTCGTCCAGGGTCAGGGGGTCGCGGACCAGGAAGTACACGATCAGTGGCAGCAACCCGAGGCCGACCACGGTGAAGACTGACCAGACGACGGTGTTGGCGCCTCTCCTCGACGTGTCCTTGATGATCCAGATGAGGATGACAGCGACAAGGACTGCTGCACCCAGCAGGATGGAACTGAGGTTCGGGACAATGGTGTTCTGCCAGAATTCAACCAGTAACGTAGTAATGATGTCACCTCCCAGTGCGAAACAGTATCATGGACGCACAAATGTGTAGAGACCCATGAGCTTGCGGACTGCTCCCACAAGGTACAGGGAGCCTGTCACAAGCAGCCACGAGCCATCTGGCGTTAGGTTTCGGGCTTTCTCGTATGCCCGCTGTGTGTCGTCTTCTACGACGATGGAACGGTGGGGATGGTAGCGCAGGAACTTCTCCTCCAGTTCCCAGGGGCTGGCAGCCCGGCTGTTGTCAGGGACGCGGGTCAGGACGACGGTGTCTACCTCTGGAGCCAGCATGCCGGCGATCCCATCCATGTCCTTGTCCATGAGCACGCCGAACAGCATGGTGAACCGCTGGCCGGGGAAATGGGCATGCAGCGATGCCACGAGGTACTTGGCCGCTGTCTGCGTGTGTGCACCATCCAAAAGGACCGTTGGAGTACCGGGAACGAGCTCCATGCGTCCGGGCCAGAACGTCAGTTGAAGGGCACGTCGCATTGCAGGTTCAGGGACGTCGATGCCGTCCTTGACAGCCAGGGCGACGACAGCGGTGATCGCGCTCGCCGCATTCTGGACCTGATGGGTCCCGCGCAGCGAGATGGTCACGTCGGGGAGCGAAAGCCGTCGCTCGAGGACCACGCCGGCGTAGTCGAATGTGACGGAGTCCGGTGTGAACCGCTGCGAGGAGAAGGTGTAGTCTCGTCCAGCAAGGGCAATCCGGTTTTCCATCGTCTCGGCCTGAGCGAACAGGGTCGCCTGGGCAGCAGGGTAGTCCTGGTGGCCGATGACGGTGATGCCCCCCTGCTTGATGATGCCGGCTTTCTGGGTCGCGATCGCTTCGACGGTGCTGCCAAGCCGGTCCGTATGTTCCAGTCCGATATTCGTGATCACGGCAACCTCGGGCACGGGGATAACGTTGGTGGCATCGAACAGTCCTCCGAGACCGACCTCCCACACGACCACGTCGACCTTCCTGCGGGCGAAGTGCACGATCGCCATGGCGGTGAAGACCTCGAAGACCGTGACCGGATCATCTGCCGAGACGCTGCCAATCGCATTCCACACAGCGTCGAACGCGTCAAGGAAGTCCTCCGGCGAGAGCATGGTCCCGTTGACCGAGATGCGTTCGCCCACATTCACGAGAGAAGGGGAGATGTAGAGGCCGACGGTGTAGCCGGCTTCCTCGAGTATGCGTGCCGTGAAAGCACAGACCGACCCCTTGCCCTTGGTGCCTGCGACGTGAACGAATCGGAGCTGCCGTTCCGGGTTTCCCAGGCTGGCCATGATGCGGCAAATTCTCTCCAAGCCCAGCTTCGAGCCAAACTTGGCAAGTGAGAAGACGCAATCGAGTGCTTCAGCGTATGTCGTTCTTCGCGCGCGAGTCTCCACGCCGTGCCAGGACTAGCCCTGTCCCTTCAGGAAGGTTCCGATGAGCTGTTCTTCGGCCTTGAGGTCTTCCAGTTTCTGCGTGTCCTTGTCGACGACTTCGGTCGGCGCACGTGCAAGGAAGTCCTGGTTGCCCAGCCGAGCTTCGAGCTTGGTGGTATCCGCGTGCAGGAGCTCCAGTCTGCTGCCGAGCATCTTGAGCTCGCCTTCATAGTCAAAGTCCGACTTCGCAAGGATCATCACCTGCATCGTCCCGTAGGCGCCTTTGATGTAGCGCTGGGTCGAATCCAGCTCAGTGCCGATGTCGGCAAACCGTCCGACGAACTTGACTGCCTCCGCATTTGCCATGATTGCAGCGATGTCGCTTTCCGCCCCGACCACCACCACGCTCTGTTTCTCGGTTGGCGGCCGGTGGAAGACTGCCTTGAGGTTCCGGACTGCCTTGATGAACCCAATGAGGGAGTCTGCCTGCGTGGCGTCCTTGTCGTAGGCGGCCATCGCATGGGCCTCGGGGTACCCCGCCGTCGCTATCAGATGGTCGCCGCTGAACAACTGCTGCGTGATGGTCTCGGTGACAAATGGGACAAACGGGTGGAGAAGGCGCAGGGTATTCTCCAGGACGTACGCCAGTACCCAGCGGGTTGCGGGTGCCCTGACCTCGTCGCGGAGCGGGATCTTCGCCAGCTCGATGTACCAATCGCAGAAGTCGCCCCAGACAAACTCGTAGAGCTGGTGCGAAGCCTCGCCGAAGTCGTACACGTCCATTTTGGCCGTCACGTCGCGCGTTGCGACGGCCAGACGCGTCAGAATCCATCGGTCGAACAGTCCAAGCTGATCATCGGACGGACGGGGGCCGGCCAGTGTCTCCTTGACGTCGATGCCGGCGGCGACGAACCGCGTAGCGTTCCACAGCTTGTTGATGAAGTTCCGCGACGACAGCAGCTTCTGGTCGGAGAGCAGGATGTCCTGTCCTCCGTAGGTGGAGAGGGAGGCCATCGTGAATCGCAGGGCATCGGTGCCGTACGTGCTGATCAGGTCCAGCGGATCCACCTGATTCTTGAGCGACTTGCTCATCTTCCGTCCCTGCTCATCGCGGACAAGACCCGTGATGAAGACCGTACGGAAGGGGACGTCATCCATGAACTCGAGACCGGACATGACCATGCGGGCGACCCAGAAGAAGATGATATCGTAGGCGGTGATGAGCAGAGACGTTGGATAGTAGTACGTGAGAGAAGCAGTCTGGTCGGGCCATCCCAGCGTAGCGAACGGCCACAGGGCCGAGCTGAACCACGTATCCAGGACATCGCTTTCCTGGGTGATATGACTGCTGCCGCATTTTGGGCAGACGTGTGGGGCGTCCACGGAAACGATGACCTCTCCGCAGTCTTCACAATGGTAGACCGGGATGCGGTGGCCCCACCACAACTGACGGGAAACACACCAGTCGTTAATGTTCTCAAGCCAGCCCTCATAGACTTTTCGCCACTTGACCGGAAGGACCTCGACCTTGCCCTCGCGTTCAGCCTCCAGTGCCCTCGTGGCCAAGTCCTTCATGCGCAGGTACCACTGGTCCGTGACGATGGGCTCAATTGTAGAGCTGCAGCGCGAGCAGTGCCCAATGGTGTGTTCGTAGTCATCCACCTTTTCCAGCAGCCCCAGTGCATTGATCTCGGCCACGATCTTCTCACGGGCTTCAACCGCAGTCATGCCACTGTAGTGCAAGGCGTTCTCGTTCATGAGGCCGTCGAGGCCGATGACAGCCATGCTCGGAAGGTCGTGCCGCTGGCCGACCTCGAAGTCTGTGGGGTCATGGCCGGGGGTGATCTTGAGGGCGCCCGTGCCGAAATCCGGCAGGACAGCTTCGTCCGCGATCACTGGGATCGTCCGGTTGGCGACGGGGACGATGACGTCCTTGCCGACGATGTCCGTGTACCGTGGGTCAGCCGGGTTGACAGCGACGGCTGCATCCGCGAGGATGGTCTCCGGGCGCGTCGTGGCAATCGTGACGGACCCCGAGCCATCGGCGAACGGGTATCGAACGTACCAGAGATGACCCTTCTCGTTTGCGTACGCGACCTCGATGTCGGAGATGGCCGTGTGGCAATGGGGACACCAGTTGGTGATACGCTGACCCTTGTAGAGAAGGCCTTTCTCATAGTAATGGACGAAGGCAGCCTTGACTGCGCGCTCATACGGCTCGTCAAGTGTGAAGAGCAGACGGTCCCAATCGGCAGAGACACCGAGCTTCTTGAGCTGGGACAGGATGATGCCTCCGTACTTCTCTTTCCACTCCCAGATGCGACGGACGAATTCGTCGCGCCCCAATCCCTCCTTGGTCAGTCCCTGTTCCTTGATCTGACGCTCGACGACCGCCTGTGTGGCGATGCCGGCGTGATCCATCCCCGGCAGCCACAGCGTCTCGAACCCCTTCATGCGCTTGTACCGGATTGCGATGTCCTGGAGCGTCATATTGAGAGCGTGTCCGATGTGCAGGTACCCAGTGACATTGAGTGGCGGCATCGTGACGACGAATGGCGTTCTGTCGGGGTTGGGCTCCGAATGAAAAACCGCTTGGCTGAGCCACAGACTGTAGATGTGTTCCTCGTACTTCTTTGCCTGGTACAGCGGATCCAGTTCGATGCGAGTCATCACCCAAACCTCCACGATGGTATTCACCGAGTATAGGCTGAGGCTGCTGATTGTCAATTGAACTGAGGCCCTTCAGCCCTGATTGCCACGGCCCGGAACGCGGCTATACTTTCGCTGGACTGGACCCTCTTGAGTCGGAGGACGCACGTGACATGTATCTGAAATCCCTTCATATCCAGGGGTTCAAAACCTTTGAGCAGAGCACGACACTGGAGCTCTCCTATCCCGTCATTGCTATCGTCGGGCCCAACGGTTCGGGCAAGAGCAACCTGGTCGATGCGTTGCGCTGGACACTGTGTGAGCAGAACCTGAGGACGCTCCGTGCCCGGTCGATGCTGGACCTCATCTTCGCCGGCAGCGCGACACGCCATCCCGTCAGCTACGCCGAAGCCGAGGTCGTGTTCAACAACGAGGGCGACGTGTTCGGCACCGGAACGGACAAGGTCACTGTGGCCCGCCGTATCTTCCGTTCCAAGGAATCGGACTTTCTCATCGACGGTAACGATGTTCAGCTCCGAGATGTCGAAGAGCTGCTGACATCGACAGGGCTCGGGTTCCGGCACTACCCGTTCATCGGGCAGGGCGAGATAAGCCGCATCTTTACGATGAAGCCCGAGGAGCGCAAGACTCTCTTCGAAGAGGTCGCCGGTATTGCCGAGTACAAACAGCGCAAGAGGGACACGCTGATCAAGCTGGAAGAGACGAGGGGGAACATCGCACGTGTCGAGGACCTGCTGGCCGAGCTGAACGGCAACTATGTGCATCTCGGCGTACAGGCGGCGGCGGCACGTGAGTATATGGGCTATCAGTCGCGCCTGCGCGATCTGGACATGGACATTGCGCACGCGCGGTATCTATCTGTGCTGCGGGAGCAGGAACGTGCCACGGCGCGACTTGCCGAGGCACAGGACAAGATGGCGGAGGTCATCACCAGCCTGAACGGCCGGCAGGCAGCGCATGACGACCTTCAGACCGCACAGCGCAAGCTCAGTGCATCACTCCGCGAGAAGGCATCAGCTCTCAGCGAGGCACGGGAGGATGCCTACCGGCTCGAGAAGGAGCTGGTATCCGTCCGCGAGAAGGCCAAGTACCTTGCAGCAGAGGAGTCGAGGCTTGTGCGTCAGGAGCAGGACTGGGATGCCAGCAGGCTCCAGACGACCAGGCTGGCCGGCGAGACGGGATCGTCCATCGACCAGCTGAGGGGCGAGGAGTCGCAGGCGGGCACGGAGCTGGCCGCAGAGCAGCGCACCTACGACGAAGTGATCCAGGGCGTCGAACAGAGGCGCAAGGGCCTTGCCCAGGCACAGGCTCAGGTCCTGCAGCTCGAGACCGAGGTCCGTCAATTGTTCAGCCGGTTCAACCCGTTGCAGTTCGAGCTGGACGAGAAGCGCAAGACGGTCGAGCTGTCCGGACAGGCCGCTGGCTCTCCTGAACCCCAAACGGCCGCGGAACAGGTGAACGTCGTGCGTGGCCAGGCAGATGCGCTCGAGAAAACGCTTGAGGAGCGGCGAGGGCAATCTGAGGGCGCTTCCCGGGAGTTGACTATGCTCGAACAGGAGCAGGCCGCGCTTGCGGCTGACAGCAGGGATAGAGCGATCGTTGCAGAATCCTATCGGAAGTCCCTCCAGAATGCTGCAGCGTTCGTTGCCAGCCTCGAGCGGCAGATACGGAACGGGTCCACGGCACGCCGTGTCCTCGACGTGGTCGATCTTGGTGAACGTGGGCCTCTCCTGTTGCAGTTGCTGCGGGAGGAGCTGGCCACCCTGCTGAGTGATGATCCGTGCGATGCTTTGGCGCTAGCGGTCCGTCGTTCTGGACAAGCGACGATTGGGGTTCGGTACGCGCCAGGAGTCGAGACAGCGGACCAGAAAGACGTCATTGCCTCTTCGGTAGCGGCCTCAGCTACCAGTCTGGCGGGCGCGCCGCCTCTCATCGACGAGCTGCTGCGCCGACTCTTTGTCACTGCGTCTCTCGAGCAGGGACTGGTGTTCGCCCGCGAACATTGCCACGACTTCTACAAGGTGTACTGCGAAGACGGATTTGTCATCGACAGCGCGTTTGCGGTGCGGGCACTGCGTGGGTCCATCGAACGCTCGTTTGCGGGCAAGGGTTCTGCCGAACTTGCCCGGCTCAAGGCAGAGGCTGCCGAAGCCTTGCGGCTGGCTACTGACCAGGCACAGACGGTGATGCTGGCGTGCCGCAAGCGAAGCGTTGCCCTGAGTGGCATACAGCAGGCTGAGCGCGATCTGAAAGAGGTTCAGGCGCGGTTGCAGGCGATGGTTGTGGAGGAGGAACGCCGCCTCGCGGTCGAACATGAGCGTGCGAGGCGCCTGGACGCCGCGCGGAGCCGTATCGTGGAACTCGAGAAGGAACTGGCGCCTCTCCGAGAGACTCTTGCGGAACGCAGAAGTTCGCTGGCCAAGGCGCGCGACGCCCAGGACGGCGCGGACAAGGCTCGCCAGAAGGCCGAGGCGGGCCTGCTCACAGGCAAGGACAGAGTCCAGGCACTGCAAATCCGGCGAAATTCCGTATCGGGACGCATCCAGGCATTGCTGGAGAAGAAACTGGCATATGAGGACCAGCTCTCGAGCCTTGTCACGGAGATCAAGGCGTCGCAGGACGGATTGGTGCGGGTGCGTGCCGAACGCGTGGCGCTCGAGCAGCGTATCGGTTTGCTGGACGCCCAGTTCAGGGAGAAGTCGAACGGGTTGGCGGCCCTCCAGGCCGGTAT
>Ga0315288_10006227_pt1 | contig 15132 bp, 9 predicted proteins | sample YL17G11_20_MG_FD_203454 | JGI IMG/M metagenome (GOLD analysis project Ga0315288, IMG submission 203454) | Sediment microbial communities from Yellowstone Lake, YNP, Wyoming, USA - YL17G11_20 | ecosystem: Environmental > Aquatic > Freshwater > Lake > Sediment | place: USA: Wyoming | collected... | reverse complement strand
AGGTAGGCCAGCAACGCCAGCGCCCCCAGGACGAGAATCGATGTGCTCTTGCGGTTCACGGTCGGTTAACCAGTCTGCGCTGAGCCCTTCACTTCCGCCGCCGCACCCAAACCAGGAGGCCGAGGAACAGAACCGATCCCGGCATGGCTCCCAGAAGAATCCAACGCAAGTTGCGTCGCTGGGCAACGGTGAGGGAAACCTGATACTCCCGCAGGGGGCGCGGGCCGATGTCGAGCAGATGACCGCGACCCAGCAACCAGTTGACCGCCAGGCTGGCGAAGTCGCGGTTGGCTTCGGCTTCAATCGCTTTATTCGCGAGGAAGATGGATTCGCCCACGACGACCAACCGCGTCGCGCCGCGATCCGGGCTGACCCCGGTGACGGTGCCCTTTTCCGCGGCGACGGCGAGGGGAATGACTCCGTTGGTTTCCGCCACGCCCTGGTTGCCTCCCACATTCGCCAAGGCCACGCCCGACGGACTGGTGAAAGCCAACTCGTCCACCTTGACCGCGTCCGCGCCTCGCGGATTGGCGGTGCGCGGACGGACCGAGCGCGGCATCACCAGGCCGAGACTAGCACCGTGGAGGGGATTGACGACGGGATGGCCACCGAACTCGGAGGTCAACAAGGCCTGGCCAGCACCGGCTTGCGTCTGGGAGCGGTCGATGACCAGATTATCCCCCACCTCCACGTTCCATTCCAGCAGCCGACGCTCCAAGCCGCTCTTGCGCCCTTCGGTCAGCAGGGTGTTCAGCAGCAGGATGAAGACGCGGCCACCCTTCTTGAGATACGCGTCGATCTTCTCCAACTCCTCGGAAGGAATGCGGGTCCGGGGACCGGCGACAATCAGCAGCGAGCAGTCTTCCGGCACGTCGTTGGTCCGCAACGACAACGGCTCGATCGCGATGTTCTTCTCGCGCACGAGGCTGGCAAATTTCTGGTAGCCCCACGTGGAGTCTTCGCTGGTGAGGTCGTGTTCGGCATGGCCGGCCAGGGCGTAGGCCTTCAGGGGCTTGGGATCGGTCACGCTCAGGAGCGCCGACGTAAAGACCTGCTCCCCCTTGAACGCGCTCCGCCTGACCGTTTGGCCGCGGAAAGCACCGCTCAGATCGTAGTCGGACAGTTCGCGCGCAGCGATAATCCGGTGGCGGCCCCCGCAATCGAAGATCACCAGGTCCGCGTCCGCCGAGGTGTTGATGCGGTACTGGGCCTTGACCAGCGCCGCGCCCCTCGAGTTCCGCAGGTAATCGATGAACTCCACCCGAATCCGCGGGCTCGCCAGTCGATACTCCTTGAGCAGTTCCTTGACGTCGCCGTAAAGCGTGCCCGGCACGTCCGGCTCGAAGAGCACGATCACCTTGACCTGGTTCGTCAAGGCCGCCAGCACGCGCAGGGTCTGTGGCGAAAGCTGGGACCGCGTGTCCCCCGTCCAGTTGAAGCGCACGAAATGCCGGCTCGCGAGGTAATTCACCATCACCACCATCGCGAACAGGGCGGCACAGGACACCAGCACGTTCAGGCCGATGCCCCAGCGGCGCAGCCGCGAAAAGCCGGAACGTTGGAGCGGTTCGTCGGCCATGGTTATTTCCAGCGCCGGCTCTCCACCGCTTTCAGCGTCAAAAACAAAAAGAAAGCGGTGAGCGTGACGTAAAACACCAGGTGTCGGGTGTCCACCACCCCGCGCACGAAGTCCTCCATGTGATCGCTCAGGCAAAGGTAGTTGAACACCTGGGCTACCCAATCCACCGGTGGCGCCGGGACCAGCGAGCGCAGGCTGAGCAGGAACAACGTGAGGCCCAGGACGAAGCTGTTCATCGCCGCCAGGATCTGGCTGCGAGTCAGCGCCGAGGCGAAGCATCCCATGGACATGTACAGGGCGCCAATGAGGAGAAGACCCAGGTAGGCGCTGGTGAGGCTGCGCCAGTCAAACACCGTCGGTTCGTTCGTATAGTACCGCAGCACCAGAATGCAGCCGGTCAGCGGAAGCCAGGTCAGCGCGTAAAACAACAGCGCCCCGCTGAACTTGGCCAGCACCACCTGGAGATCGCTCACCGGCGCCGTCATCAGCGTTTCATAGGTGCCGGAGAATTTCTCAAAGGCAAACGACCGCATCGTGATTACCGGGGCCGTCAGCAGCAGGATCAACCAGAAGTACAGCGTGCTGTAGAAAATCTCCGTCAGCGGTACATGGTTGGGGGTGGCGCTCAGCTTCTCCAGCAGGTCGGTGAAACTGAAGCCCAGCAACAGCAGGACCGACGCGATGACCACATAGCCGGTCAGGGAAACGAAGCAGGCGCCGAGCTCGCGCCGCACCAAAGTCAGGTACGCCTGCATCAACCTTCCTCCTCCTCCGGTTTCGACCGGGTGACGTGGACGAAGATGTCCTCCAGCGAGTGCTGGGTACGGGTTAACTCACGCAGGACCCAACCGCGCGTCAGCACCTGCGCGAACACCAGCGGCCGCAGGTCCACTCCCGTCCGCGGCGTCAGGGCGCAGCGCAGGTAATCGCCCTCGGCGGGCGCCACGTCGAAGTGCTCCACCTCGGCCATCTGTGCCCAACAGGCTCGCAGGTCGGCGATCGGCGCCGCGATTTCCGCCACCACCATTCCGCCGTCGCTCATGATCTTCTGGAGGTTCTGCGTCGTGTCCGCGGCGAGGATCCTGCCCTGGTGCAGGATCAGCACCCGGCTGCACGTCATCTCCACCTCGGACAAGATGTGGGAGGAGATCAGCACGGTGTGGTTCTGCGCCAGATCTTTGATGAGCTGACGCACCGCCCGAATCTGGTGGGGATCCAGGCCGATGGTCGGCTCGTCCAGGATGATGAGTTCCGGCTCATGGACCAGTGCATCCGCCAACCCCACGCGCTGGCGGAATCCCTTGGACAGGTGCCCGATGATCCGGCGGCCGACCTCGGTGAGCCCACAACGCTCCATCACCGCGTCCACGCGCGCGCGCGACCGCCGCCAGCTCAGCCCCTTGAGCCGGGCGCGGAACTTCAGATAATCCCGTACCCGCATGTCCAGATGCAGGGGGTTGTGCTCCGGCATGTAGCCGATCCGCCGGCGCACCTCATCCGCCTGCGTGAAGACGTCGAACCCGGCCACGCGGGCGACGCCGGAGCTGGCGGGCAGGTAGCAGGACAGGATGCGCATCGTGGTGGTCTTGCCGGCGCCGTTCGGTCCCAGCAACCCCACCACCTCGCCCCTCCCCACGGCAAACGTCAGCCCCGAGACCGCCGTGTGACCGGCGTATCGCTTGGTCAAGTCGCTGACTTCGATGATGAACTCGCCCGTCATGGATGGCGGACTTCTCTTTAAAGCAAAGGTCGGGCTCGGGCGATGAAAAAGTCGTGTTAGCGGACGCGCACCGTGACCGCACCCTCGCGTCGGGCGGTGAACGGCCCGCGCTGCTGCCACATCGCGAGCCCCAATTCCACGGCGTCGCCTTGCTTCTTCGCCGCGAGGACTTCCGCCGCGTTGAGCAGGTTCAGCGTGCGCTGCCGGTCGAGGGCGGTGATCAGATACCCGGCCTGCACGTCCGCCTGCGCGGCCGGCCCGTTGTCTTCCACGCTGGCGACCAGCAGCCCATCGCGCGCGCCATAGCCAAACTTCGCGGCCAGTTCCGGCGTCAGTTCCTGAACCGAGAGCCCGATCTTCTGTCGGACCACCTCGGCGAGCGGCGCCAGTTTCACTCTGAGCGTGCGCCGCTCGTTTCCGCGCTGGACCGTCAAGGCCGCCTCCTTCTTCGGGCTCTGACTGATAAGTTCGGTGCCGTCGAAGAAGTCCTTCGGTCGCTTGCCGTTCACCTGCACAATTTGGTCGTCGGCTCGCAGCCCGGCCTTTTCGGCGGGGCTGCCCGTCTGGACGCGCGTCACGGTCAACGGGGCCGGGCCAGGGCGGAGGCGGGCCCCGAACCACAGCGAGCCCTGGACCTCCGGAGTGAAAATGTCCGACAGGGCCTCCGCCACGTGCTTGATGGGAATCGCGAACCCGATGCCCTGCCCCTCACGATAGATGGCGACGTTCAAACCGATCAGCTCGCCGCGCAGGTTGATCAGCGGCCCGCCGCTGCTGCCCGGGTTGATCGCCGCGTCGGTCTGCAGCCAGTCGGCGATGTCCAACGGCTCGCTTTCGAGCGGCGGGCGACGATTCTTGGAACTCAGGATGCCCCGGCTCACCGACCCGCCCAGCCCGAAGGGATTGCCCAGCGCTAACACGGTTTCGCCGAGTAACAGATCGTCGTCCTTGGCCAGGTGGACGGCTTGGAACTTCTCCCCCCCCGTCGTGTCCAAGCGCAGCAAAGCGACGTCGCTCCGCGTCGTGCCCACGAGCGGCTTGGCCTCGAATTTGCGGCCGTCAGCCAGTTGCACCCACACCCGCCGCGCCCGCTGCACCACGTGCAGGTTCGTCAACACGTAACCCTCTTCGTCTATGATGACGCCCGAACCGAGGCTGTAATGGGCCTCGCGCTCGCGCCGACGGTAGTACGGCCCCCAGAATTCCCGGAACATGTCCTCAAAGGGATCGCGATACTCGACGATCTCCTCCGTGCCGATGTTTACCACGCACGGCATGACGCGTTCCACCGCCTCCACGGTCGCATCGCGCCGCACGTCCGCTTCCGCCCCTTGTGCCGCCAGCGACGTCAACAGGACCGTGATGCCCAACATTGTCCCGCGGAGGAGCCCGGCCCTGCCTCGTTTCGTCGGCTCAAGTTCAGAGACTCGCATCATCATCTGTCATACTGACCCCAGGTCAGGTGACCTGTTCATTCTTGGCTCCTCCGACCGGGCGCCCCGGGCGACCCGCGGGGAACGCTTGACTTTGCGCGGGCATCGCGTGAAATGCAATGGCAAGTGTCCGTCATTCCGCTCCAGCTCTACACCACCTGGCGCACGGAGGCCCTCCGCGCCCGCCTGCTTCACGAAACGAAGGACGGGGTCCCCAGCGAACGGCTCCTGCAGCAAATCTGGCGGCACCAGCGCGTCCGGCCCGAACCGCTGGAGACCTTGGACGGACAACCGGTGCGCGTTCTTCATCCGGGATTCTGGAATCGCGAGGCCGGACCGGATTTTCGCCGCGCCGTCATCCAGTTTGGCGATGAACTCCCCCGCACCGGCGACGTCGAGGTGGACCTCCAGCTTTGCGCCTGGCGCGGCCACGGCCACGATCGCAACCCGGCCTTCGCCCGCGTCATCCTCCACGTGGTCTGGGACGCGGAGGACCGGCTCCCGTGCGTCTTGCCGACGCTGACGCTGCGCTCGCGACTCGACGCCCCGCTGGACGAATTGGTCTCCCTGTTGGGTTTCGATGCGCCGTCGCCGCCACAGTTGCCCGGTCAGTGCGCCCGCTCGCTGGGTGAGTTGCCCGAGACAGAGGTCACCGAGTTGCTACGCCAGGCCGCGCTCGTCCGCCTGCAGCAGAAAGCGGCCGCCTTCGAGGCCCGGGCCAAAGAGGCCGGCTGGGAACAGGCGCTCTGGGAAGGGCTGTTTGCTGCCCTCGGCTACAAGCACAACACCTGGCCCCTGCGCCGTCTGGCGGAGCGGTTGCCGCAACTGGTTACCGGGCCGGCGAAATCGGATCCCTTCCATGTACAGGCCCGACTGCTCGGCGTGGGAGGACTCCTGCCCGCTGAGTTGACCCGCGCCCAGGCGGGCACCGATGCGCATTTGCGGCGGCTCTGGGACATCTGGTGGCGGGAGCGCGGGCAGTTCGTTGAGCTGACGTTGCCGCGAGCCACCTGGCATTTGGCCGGGGTGCGCCCCGCCAATCATCCGCAACGGCGTCTGGCCCTCGCCGCGCATTGGCTGGCCTGGGGGGACCTGCCAGCCCGACTCGAGAAGTGGTTCACCGCCTCGCTTCCCGAGGGAGCGCTCGAAGACACGTTGCTCGAGTTTCTGCGGGTCGAACACGACGACTTCTGGGCGTGGCATTGGACGCTCCGCTCGCCTCGCCTCGCCCGACCCCAGCCCCTGCTGGGCGCGCCGCGCGCGACCGATCTGGCGGTCAACATCATCCTCCCCTGGCTCTGGATGCGCGCCGTCGTCGGCGCCAACGACCGGCTGCGCCGGGAGGCCGAGCTGCGTTACCTCCGTTGGCCCCGGGCCGAAGACAACGCGACGTTACGGCTGGCGCGGCAACGGCTCTTCGGCAGGAGGCGGCCCGGCTCCTCGCGCACCGCGGCCCAACAACAGGGCCTGCTCCAGATCGTGCGCGACTTCTGCGAACACTCGGACGCCCTCTGCGCCGACTGCCGGTTTCCGGATCAAGTGAGCCAATTGAACCGTTCTCTCAGCCGTTGTTGCTCATCCGGCCAGGACTGAGGGCAACACCAGCGCGGCGGATTCCCAGTTGCAGACCGCTTGAACCGGGGGCACGCTGACCGCGGGTCCAGCGCGACCTGACCATGAACATCCGCGTTGCCTACGGCCCAGGGCATCTGGCGATCGAGTTGCCCGATGATCGCACGACCGTCATCACCCCCAGCGATCAGCCCGGCCTGACGGATGAGCCCCAGGCCGTGCTCGACGCGCTCGACAGTCCCATTGGTTGCCCCCCCCTGAACCATTGGGTGAAGCCGGCCAACCGGATCTGCATCGCGTTCACGGACAGCACGCGCGCCACCCCAAACGAACGGATCATTCCGTGGTTGCTGGAACGTTTGGCCCACGTGCCGCCGGAGAACGTCACGCTGCTGAACCAATTGGGAACGCATCGGTCCAACACGACGGCGGAGCTGGAACGGATGCTCACGCCGGGCGTTGTCCAGCGCTACCGGGTGCTCAATCACGAGCCGCAGAACCCGGACGCCCTGGTTCAGTTCGGCACCACGCGCGATGGCACGCCGGCTTGGTTCAACCGTCACCTCGTCGAGGCGGACGTCCGCATCATCACCGGCTTCATCGAACCGCATTTCTTCGCCGGGTTCAGCGGTGGGCCCAAGGGCATCGTGCCCGGATGCGCGGGATTGCAGACCGTCATGAGCAACCACGGCGCCCGGAATATCGGCCACCCCCAGGCCACGTTCGGCGTCACCGACGGCAATCCGTTGTGGGAGGAACTTCGGGAGCTCGCTCGGCGAGTCGGCTCGAGCTTTCTGCTGAACGTGACGCTGAATGAGCGCCGCCAGATCACCGGCGTATTCGCCGGCGACCTGGTCGAGGCCCATCGCGCCGGCTGCGAGTTCGTGCGTCACTCCGCCATGCAACCGGTGGCAGCGCCGTTTGAGATCGTGTTGACCACCAACAGCGGAGCGCCCCTTGACCTGAATCTCTATCAGGGCGTCAAAGGCCTAAGCGCCGGCGCGCGGATCGTGACAGAGGGCGGGCTGCTCATTCTTGCCTGCGAGTGTTCCGAAGGGATGCCGCCGGGAAGCCCCTTCGAACGTCTGCTGCAAAGCGCCTCAGGCCCGGACGAACTGCTGCAGCGCCTCCCGCAGACCGGCCCGGCGCTGCCGGAGCAATGGCAGGCCCAAATCCTGGCGCTGATCCAGCAGAAGGCGGAAGTGCGGGTCCACAGCACGTTGCCGGCGGAAGTGCTCGAAGCCTGCCATCTCCGGGCCTGTCCGGACATCGGCGCCGCGGTGGGTGAACGCCTGCGGCAATCGGGTCCGAACGCGCGTGTCGCGGTCCTGCCCCAGGGCCCGCTGACGATTCCGTATCTGGCGTGAAGTGAAGGAGGAGACGTGTGTGTGGGCTCAGGTCAGAGGGATAAGACGTAAGCCACGAGGTCCTCGATCTCCTGGGGAGTGAGGTGGGAGGTCACGCCATGCTGGTCGCCGGCGTTCTTCTTGGTCAGCACCTCTTTCATCGTAGCTGCCGAACCGTCGTGCAGATACGACCCCAACGGGTCCCGACCGCATTGGCTTGCTCAGGCGCCAATACGGGCGTTTCCAGCACGGCAAGCGGTAGGCCCTACAGCGCCCGACTCCACGCTAACTGGCCAAGGGAAACCACGTGGACTGTCATGCCGCGAAAACGGTGAAGGCAATCGGCGGTCAGATCAATGCCTTGGAACCTGCACCTCGCGGTAGAAACAGCCATAACGCCCCCGGTTTGTCTGCCGTATGCTAGCGGGAGTCGGGGTCACGACCGCACAAATTGGCCAGACCGTGCCCGGCCGTATACCAGCGGTAGCCTGCGTCATAGTGCGCAAAGGAGTCCTGCCCTTGATGCATGTGCCGCTTGAATGCTCCGAAGTTACCCCCGACGAATGTCGTTCATAAGGTCTTTCTCCACCTTGTCCCGCCTCCTGAAATGACGCCCGTAGCCCCATGGATAGTGCGGGTCAGTCCAGAAACAGTGGTCTTCCTTCGTGTACTTTGCCAGCTCTCCTTCGTGCTCTCGATCATGATAAAGACCGAACGGATCCACCGCTGTCGATGGAGAGTTCTGCACAATGGCGTAGAGATTCACACCGCCATCCTCGCCTCATGGTGGAAGTTGTGGTAGTTCCACGCGCCCGTCCCGGACACGTAACCGTGTGACCGGGCCAGAAGCCCTCCGATCCCACCAGCCCCCTCCAGCGTCGCACTCGAAAAGGTGTCAGTCCCGCGCCCTCAGCCGGGCGGGCGCAGGTTTGCCTACGGTGTCTGCCACACGGCAGCCACGTTCACACCTGCGTCGTTGCTGACCACGCTCAACAGGTGGCGGGGCGAGCCGGCAGGGAAGGGCGCGAGAAGGGCAGCGGCCAGATCGAGTAACGGCTGCGCGCCTTCGAGCAGGCCGGTTTGGGGCGAGAGGTCCCGGCGCCGGCCGGTCCACGCCGGGCAAAAGTGGCTGACCCGTTTCTCCCATCGTTCGGTCTGGAGCTGGGCGCAGACGCTGTTCACTTCGACGGCGCCGATATCGGCCTGCCTTAGCGCGTCTTCGACAGCTTCCGTGAGAGCGTCCGACGCGCCGGGCCCACCGACGTCAGTGGCGTAGGCCAGTCCACGGAGGGTCGCCAATGGGCGGGCTCCGCGTTGTCGCGCGTGAACCTCGGTTTCCAGCATCAACACGGCTGCGCCTTCGCCGGGAGGAATGGGATCGTTGGGAGTGATCAGTCCCGCAGACAAACGGTCTGCCAGGATGCGGTCGGTGAGTTCATCGACCGCGCCGCAGAGCAACGCGCCGGCATGCCCGGTGCGCAGGGCACTCACCGCCGGGCCAAGCCCCAGGAGTCCCGCTCCGGGCCCAGCGCTCAAAGTCAGGTTGGGGCCGGTCAATCGCAGGGCGCGACAAACATTGCCAGCCACAGAGCTGGGCACGATGTAGGGAAACGCAGCCACCTCGCGCACGACGTGGTTATTGCTGAGGAAGGAGGTCAGGTATTCGGACTCCGCCCAACTCGGGCCGGTGACCAGGTGAAGATGCAGTCCGAGTTCCGCCAAGGCGGGGGCTTTCTCCGCGAAGCCCGCTTCGCGAATGGCGAGTCGGGTGGCGACCGTGGCCCAGCGGCTCGATCGGTCCATGTGCCGGAGGTCAAGCCGACGGTCGTAACGCTCCACCGCCGGCTCGTCCATGAGCGCAGCCGGGAGAGCGGGCAGTCCGGGGAGGGAAACGGTCCGCCACGGGCGAGGGGTGGTCTTGAGTCCCTCGACCAGGCTGGATGAACCCAGGCCCAGCGAGGATAGCACGCCACAGCCGGTGATGACGATGGATTCAACCGGATGGCTGACCGTGACGGGGGAGGAAGGAGCGCCGGGCTGCGTGATGACGAGGCTCGCGTTGTGACCGCCGAAGGCGGAGTTGTTGCTCAGAAAAGTCCGCGAACCAGTCCATGACCGGCCCGCTTCGGGAACGCAGTCCAGGGCACAGCCTTCGCGCGGTCCCGTGAAGTTGGCCGTGGGGGGCAACACCCCGGATTGCGCGCAGACGAGGGTGGCGATGGTTTCCACCGCGCCGGCGGCGCCCAGGCAATGGCCAACCATGCTCTTCGTTGAGCTGGCGGGAATGCGCTCAGCCAGCTCGCCAAAGACTTTGCGGTGCGCTTTGATCTCCGCCTTGTCGTTGGCCTCGGTGCCGGTGCCGTGAGTGTTGATGTAAGTGATCTGGTCTGGCGACAAGCCGGCATCAGCCAAAGCGCGCTGCATCGCGGCGGCCAGGCCACGGCCCGCGGGTTCGGGCGAGGAACAGTGATGGGCGTCGTTGCTCATTCCGCTCCCGGCGATCTCGCCCACGGCGACCACGCCACGTTGGTGCGCGGATTCCGGGGTTTCCAGGACGACGAAGGCCGCCGCTTCGCCGAGGTTCAGTCCAAAAGGCTTCGAGAACGGCGCGCACTTGCCTTCGCACGTGGCCTTGAGTCCATCGAAACCGGCGAGCGTGCTCAGGGAGAAGGCGTCCGAGCCACCCGCCAGGGCCGCGTCGAGCATCCCGCAGCGGATCAGATCGGTGGCCAGCGCGATGGCGCCGGTGCTGGCGGAGCAGGCGGTCACGACCGTGGTCTGCATTCCGGTGATGCCGAGCAGCCGGGCGAGCATGGGAGCGCCAGTGTGATACTGCTTGGCGAGCAGTGCTTCCGCGTCCAGGTGTGGATCGCCGCGCACGATCCGCTCGTAATGTTCCTCGATCAACAGCATCGGGCCGGAGCAGGTGGCGAAGATCAAGCCGAGGCGTCGGCCGAACTCCCGTGGCTGGAGTTGGGCGCGAGTCAACGCCTCGCGGGCGGCCACCGCCGCCATGCGCACGTGCTTGTCGGCGCCGGACAGTCCCGACTTGCGCTCCAACAACGCCGTCGCTTCGGTATCCAACAGGCCGGCGTAGCGAGCCTTCAGGTGTGCCACCCGCGGGTCGTTGATGGGGGAAAGGCAGCACCGGCCCCTGGCAATGTTCCGACTGAATTCCGCCAGGTTCGCGCCTGCGCAGGAGAGCACGCCCATGCCGGTGATGACGACGCGGCGTCTCATGCTTTGCATCCTGGGCGAAGCACGGTCGCGAAGCTGTACCCGAGATCCGTGCTCCCGAGCGCGAGGAGGTACTCCGGCGCGCGGCTCAGTCTGCGCTGGTCCAACTCGGGCATTCCGGTGAGTTGGGGCCAAAGCTCGGTGCCGCCTTGGAGGGACGTCAACGCCGCGGCCAGACTGACCAATATGGACGCCGACTCGATGTAGCCGGTGTTGAAGGTGGTGGTGACCAGCGGCGGGCGGGCGGCGGACTGACCCCAGAGTTCCTCGCAGACCCTGAGGACTTTCAGATCCTGGCGATTGCCTTGGGGCGCCCAGACCAGCAGAGCGATGTCGGCGGTGGTGAGGCCGGCGCGCGACAACGCAAGTTGGATGGCGTGCTTGAGCCCCGCCGTGCCGAGGTTCGGCGCCAAGAAACCTTCTGCGTCCATGCCCATGCCATAACCGAGCACCTCGGCCAGGATCGTTGCGCCACGAGCCTGAGCCGCGGTGGCGGTTTCGAGCACGAGGAAGGCGGCGCCTTCGCCGAGGACCTTGGGTTTGTCGCGGTCGAGCCGCAGGCGGTAATGATCTTCTTCCTCGCCCTGGTAGAGAAAGCCAATCCGGTCGTAGTTGTAGAAAGTCTGAGGGTAAACCTCGTCGGCCGCGCCGGCGAGAATGGCGGAAGCGCGGTTCTCCACCAAGGCATCGTAGGCGTAGGCGAGACTCTGCAAACCGGCGTGGGGACCGGGCGAGAGCGAGGCATTGACGCCCTTGAGGCAAAGCGCGCTGGAGACCCAGCCGGCGGTGGAGTTCGACGTGATGTTGGAGAAGCTCGTGACGTTCGCTGTGAACGAATCGCTGCTGAACACGCTGTCCATGTGCGCCATCTCGGACGGGCCGTTGCAGACGCCCATGACCACGCCGGCGCGGTCGGCGTTGGCCGGCGTGATCTTCAACCGGGCGTGATCCAGGGCGAGTCGGCCGGCGGCGACGGCAAAACGGCTGATCGGATTGAGCCCGGAGAAGTCGAGGCGGCGGTCCACGTCGGAAGCTTTGAAGTCGGCGACCCGGCCGAGCAGGCGGGCGCGGGCGTCCCGCAGCGGGAAATGGGTCACCGGCGCGAGGCCGACCGCGCGGTTCTGGAGTTGCTGCAATGTCTTCTGGATGCCGAGTCCTGCAGCGGTCAGGACCCCCAGGCCAGTGATGACGACGCGTTCGTCGGCAGGCCGACGCGGTGGTGTCGGACGATCCCACTCAGTCACGACCACGGCGGCGTTGTTGCCCCCGAAGGCGTAGTTGGCCGAGATGAAGGCCTGATACTTCTGCTCGCGGGCCTGGTTGGGAACGTAATCGAGGGTGCAACCGGGGCGTGGTTCGCTGAAGTTCAGCGTGGGTGGAATGAAACCCTCGTTCATCGCCAACAACTGGCAGGTCGTTTCGAGAATGCCCGTCACCCCCATGCAATGGCCGAAGAACGATTTGGTGGAAACCATCGGCAGCGCCCGGTCTCCGATGAACCGGGCCACGCCTTTGGTTTCGGCCTTGTCGTTCGCTTCGGTGCCCGTGCCGTGGGCATTGATGCAGCCCAGGTCGTCCAGCGAGAGACCGGAATCCGCCAGCGCCTCGGCGAGCGTGCGATAGACCCCCAGGCCGCGCGGGTCCGGCGTGGTGGGATGATAGGCGTCCGAGGTGGTGGCGTGGCCCACGAGCCGGCCGTGGCAACGCGCATGGCGGAGCAGGGCCTTTTCCATCGTCTCCAGCACCCAGAAACAGGCGCCCTCGCCGATGTTCATGCCGTAAGGTTGGGAGAACGGCGCCATGCGCCCGGGTGCCGTGGCCTTGAGCGCGTCGAAGCCGGACATGTTGGCCACGCAGAGAACGTCCGCGCCTCCCACCAGCACGGTATCGTAATAACCGCGGAGGATGAGCATCTGCGCGAGACCGAGCGCGACCGTCGTCGAGGAACAGGCCGTGGTGACGACCCAGGTTTCGCCGCCCAGGCGGAGCGCGGCGGCGAGGGCTTTGCCGAACCCGTAGAACTGGGCCTGCAAGTTCATCGGCTCGTCGAACGGTCGCGAGCTGCGCCCGTGTTTCCAGGCGTACTCGGCTTCACCGGAGCACAATCCGCCATTGCACGTGCCGAGCACGAGCGCGATATCACGCCGGACTTCGCGACCGTCGCTGGTAAGTCCCGCGTCTCGGAGCGCGCGACGCGCCGCCGCGATCGCGTAGCGCAGATAGCGGTCCTCGTACTCCGCCAGTTCCGCCGGGCTGAGTTCCTGCGCGGGATCGAAGCCGTGCACTTCGCCCGCGAGTTGCGTCCGAAAGAACCGGCTGTCGAACCGCGTGATGGGAACCAGGCCGTGCCGTCCCGTGCGGAGGGCATCGGTGACCGTTGCGAGGTCATGCCCCAAGGGACTGAGCACGCCGATGCCGGTCACGGCGGCCTGCTGGCGCACGCCTTGACGCTGAAGCGGCTTGCCCACCACGCGGACGCCTTGGTCCCAGGTGGCAGGCTCGAGGGCGGCGGCGTGTCGGGACTTCTGCTGCCGAAAGAACTCGCGCCACACGGTGAGGAACTGCTCGCGCAGTTGCTCGGGTGTCATCGTCTCAGGGCGGGCCACCACGTGGGCGCCATTGTAGCGGGCCCAGTTGAAATCGAAGATGCGCCCCTGGCGCCGCATCCGGTCCCACTGAACCGAGCCGGGATAGGGCGTGAAAATGAAGAACTCCGCCGTGCGGATCTGGGCCGCGCCGAACAGGTCCAGAATCTGGTCAGCGATCTTCGGATCATCCCAGTCCCGGCCCAAGGCGCAGGAGGCGAAGAATCGGATGCCGCGGTCCTCGATGGCTTTGACCAGGTCGATGAGCGCCTGCCGTTCCCGGCGCTCGCCCTTGAGCGCCTTGATCGAGACCGGATCGACGCTCAGGGTGCAGTAGAAGTTCCGCACCCCGGCGCGCGCGGCCAGGTCGAGAAACGCCGGGTCCGTGTTCAGGGCCATCGTGGAGGAGACGAAGTATTTCCGGCCGAGCGGCTCCAGCGCCTGAAACAGTGCCCGGGCATAATCATTGAGCCGGCGGTGGGGGAAGAAGAGCGTGTCGTCCGCCAGGTACACATTCTCATGCTTCAGGCCCCGGATTTCCTCGACGACCTGCTCGATGGGGCGGAAGCGGATGCGGCCGCCCATCTGGGCGGGCAGCGCGCACATCGCACAGGTGTAGGAACAACCGCGCGTGAGTTGCACGAGATCCTCGTCCCAATCGTAGAAATCATTCCGATAGAAAATGTCGCGCTTCGGCGCCGGCAGCGTCGCCAGGTCGGTGGAACACCCACCGTCGTAACGCGGCTTCAACTGACCCGCGCGGGCATCGGCGAGGATGTGAGGCCAGGTCGGTTCCCCTTCCGCCACGTTGACCGAGTCCGCGTGCTTCGCGCATTCATCGGCCATAAACGAAGGGAACAGCCCGCCCATGATGACCCGTGTGCCGTGGGCTCGGAAAGCGTCGGCGATCTCGAAGGCGCGGGTCGCTTGCGGGGTGAAGCAGTTGATGGCGACGAGGTCGGTTTCCGCAGCGTAGTCAACGGGTTGGCCGCTGTTGTCGTCGATCAACTCCACCTCGACGTCGGGCGGCGTGAGGGCGGCCAGCATGGGGATGCCGAGCGAGGGGGGCGTGGTGAAGTTGCCGAGGAAATAGTCCATCATGCCCTGGTCCAGCTCCGGCAGGCTGGTGAGGAACTTCTCGAACCGCGGATAAACGAACGTGACTTTCATGGGCGGCCGAGCCCGATCGGAGCCCGGCGCGGCGCGGCCAAACGATACCGTCGGAACCACCTCTGGCAACAGTGATCTGCGTTTCCGGCATCATCCAGGCATCATTCCGTTTGACACGCTAAGGGCGGTCCGAGAAAGATTCGGCCGGCGTGCCAGAGTAGCTCAGGGGTAGAGCAGAGGACTCATAAGCCTTTGGTCGGGGGTTCAAATCCCTCCTCTGGCACCAACTCTTTGTCCCTGAAAACCGCTGAGGCTATCGCCGCCAGGGCGAGTGTCTTCAGAGAAAACCATCCGAAGGGTCCGAGTGCCCGCGTTTGTGGAGCGTGAATGGAGGAGCGCCCACGGAACGAAGTGGCTCGCCACTCCGCGACAACTCGTTGGCCCCGCCATCCAACACGGAGTTGGAAACTTGAATCTTGTTACCTTCGTTGCGGCGCTCGTGGTAGAAACCAGCGGTGAAAACCAGGCTTGCAGCGGTCACAAAAACCAG
>Ga0315288_10006224_pt1 | contig 15135 bp, 7 predicted proteins | sample YL17G11_20_MG_FD_203454 | JGI IMG/M metagenome (GOLD analysis project Ga0315288, IMG submission 203454) | Sediment microbial communities from Yellowstone Lake, YNP, Wyoming, USA - YL17G11_20 | ecosystem: Environmental > Aquatic > Freshwater > Lake > Sediment | place: USA: Wyoming | collected... | reverse complement strand
GAGTGGAGACTTGCGATCCAGTTCAAGGATGCTTGCCCGGCACGCCGTTGTAATGCGATGATGGCACTGTCTGCAATGGAGTGGAGATCTGCGATCCAGTTCAAGGATGCCTACCCGGTACGCCGTTGAAATGCGATGATGGCACTGTCTGCAATGGAGTGGAGATCTGCGATCCAGTTCAAGGATGCCAAGCTGGCACACCGCTAAAATGCGATGATGGCGATGTGTGTAACGGAACTGAGACTTGCGATCCAGTTCAAGGATGCCAAGCTGGCACACCTCTGAAATGCAATGATGGCGATGTATGTAACGGAACTGAGACTTGCGATCCAGTTCAAGGATGCCAAGCTGGCACACCTCTGAAATGCAATGATGGCGATGTATGTAACGGAACTGAGACTTGCGATCCGGTGCAAGGATGCCTACCCGGTACGCCGTTGAAATGCGATGATGGCACTGTCTGCAATGGAGTGGAGATCTGCGATCCAGTTCAAGGATGCCAAGCTGGCACCCCTCTAAAATGCAATGATGGCACTGTCTGCAATGGAGTGGAGATCTGCGATCCAGTTCAAGGATGCCAAGCTGGCACGCCTCTGAAATGCGATGATGGCGATGCATGCAACGGAACTGAGACTTGCGATACAGCTTTAGGATGCCTGCCTGGTACATCGTTAAGATGCGATGACGGAAACGTCTGCACTGATGACTCCTGCAACCCGGCAACAGGTTGCATCCATGTCAACAACAACAACCCCTGCTCTGATGACGGCAATGTCTGCACCGCCGACGTCTGCTCTGGCGGAGCCTGCACCCATCCCAATAATGCAGCTTCATGCAGCGACGGCAATGCCTGTACTACAGGCGATACTTGCTCGACCGGAGCATGTCAACCCGGAACACCCCTCATATGTAACGATAACAATCCTTGTACCAATGACAACTGCAATGCAGCAACCGGTTGCGTCTTCACCAACAACAACAACCCCTGCTCTGATGACGGCAATGTCTGCACCGCCGACGTCTGCTCTGGCGGAGCCTGCACCCACCCTCGATCGGCCGACGGTACAGTTTGTGCCGATGACGGCAATGAGTGCACAGATGACCTCTGCGACGCCGGAACTTGTGAACATCTTCCATCGGCTGACGGCACAGCCTGCACTGATGAAGGCAATGAGTGTACAGACAATGTGTGCGTGGCCGGCAGCTGCGCTGCTATACCTGCGGCCGACGGAACCTCCTGCTCGGGCAATGGAGTCTGTCGCAGCGGAGTATGCGAGCAAGAACCTTTAGCAGCGCCAGCCAGCGCGAGCTGCACTGCAGACTCGCAGTGCAGCGACGACGATCCTTGCACCACTGACAAGTGCAATGCAGGCACATGCACCCATGGAAAGGTGCCCAACTGCTGCAAATCCGTGGCTGACTGCAATGACGGCGACACGTGTACCGCCGACAGCTGCGATACCAACACCAATGCCTGTACTCATGCCAAAGTGCCCAACTGCTGCAAATCCGTGGCTGACTGCAATGACGGCGACACGTGTACCGCCGACAGCTGCGATACCAATACTAATGCCTGCACCCATGCCAAGATCCTCAACTGCTGCAAGTCCGAAAGCGACTGTGACGACGGCAATCCCTGCAACACCGACGCCTGTGTAAACAATGTCTGCCAGCACGCCGAAAAATGCTCCGCCGACGAGAAATGCGAGGCCGGGGAATGCCTGCCTCTTGCGACAGCTGTGGACGAACCAGTTCCCCCCGCAACTGTTCTGATTCTGCCTTCGTCTCCTGAAAGCGGCGCGCCAGGAGTGAAGATAGTTACTCTTTCTCAGATGAACGTAAACCAAGACACTATCCTCCCCGGCTGCTCCACCGCCATTAAATTTGTGGTTGTGTCTGACAAGGAAAACTGCCAGCTATTCTGCACCAACGGATTTTGCTGCGGAGGAATGTGCTGCCCTGTGGGATTGGAATGCTTTGGAGAAAAATGCACAATTCCTAAATCCACAGAGCTGATCTCGCCCACCGGAGAAACCTGGCTATGCGGGGAGAATATGACAGTCGAAACAGGATACATAGACGAAAACAAGACGGTGATCTACATCGTCCACTTCGAAGGCCAGGTTCTCACAACTCAGGCCGAGGAGACTGCCGGAAAGAAGAGAAAGACCAGAGATGAGATCGCCGGGCTGAACTGGGAGGGCAGTACCCTGAACCTTGTCCTCTACGCCCCCAACGGGACTATGATACCGTCCGACATAAACAACTCCATAATAGAGCACAAGAAAGGCCCCACCTACGACTACTATATCCTTAAGAACGCACCCCCAGGAAACTGGACGCTGAAGGTCGTTCCCATCGACGTGCCCAAGACAGGGGAGAACTACACCCTGCTCACCGGCGGAATCACCAGAGAGGAGGACGTGCTGAAGGTCAAGGCCGAGGAGACTGCCGGAAAGAAGAGGAAGACGCGAGACGAGATCGCCGGGCTGAACTGGGAGGGCAGCACCCTGGACCTGATCCTCTTAGATCCCAACAACAATATGGTGCCGACCACTGGATTCAATAGAACATATGTCGAGCATATGAAAGGGCCCACCTACGACTACTATCTGCTCAGGAATGCCACTCCCGGGAACTGGACTATGGAGATCACGGCCGTCGATGTAGATGAGGGAGGAGAGACCTTCAATATAGTTAATGGCCCGGTGAAGGAGCTGGTTCCCATAGATCTGTCTACTCTCGGAAAAAAGTGAAAAAAGGAGCTTAATAAGAGAGAGCGCGAAGGAGATCAGCGACCAGATCTCCTTCCGCCAGCATCCCGAGCGTAGAGGGAGAGCGTAGCTGATTTTTCAAAAGAAGAGGATCGTTTTTCTGTAAAAATAGTCCCCAAAAGAATCAGACTATTTAGAGAAGCTAAACACATACAAAAAAATTAATTTTAGCCTTTAAGATTTATTAGATCGATTGGAGGGAAAATAAATCCGTGCAGCTTGTCCGTTTGTGCAGACTATTTTATTTTAATAATTTAATATTATAATAATTTCCAACTGTGTTTGCGAAAGCTATAAATGATCATCATGAAGATGGAAAAGAAATTTTGAAGATCATAGTAAAGAGGTTGTGAGCAATGGCCGAGGGTGGGATGGGTGGTAAGGCCGTGCGGATTGGCAGGCCAGCTATTATAGTGATATTATTAATATTATCTTTTTCAATCCTGCATGGCATAAGGTGCACCGCATCTGCGGACTGCGGCGATGATAACATCAGTGTAGCCGGATCCTGCGATATCGGGGGCCGAGGTGGCTGGATATGATGATGTGGCAAAGGAAGCTGCGGCTGGCGGGGATGGCGCTGGCGGTAATGATGCTGGTGGTGGCGACGTGCTCGGTTATGGGCATAACAGAACCGTGCACGAGCCCTGCCGATTGTGATGATAACGATGCCTGCACTGACGATTCATGCAATATCGGGACCGGAGAGTGCATCAATGAGGCGATAAGCTGTGAGGATAACAACGCTTGCACCTCGGACTCCTGCGATCCCGCCACAGGCTGCGTGAATACCGATAATACAGATTCATGCGATGACGGCGATGCCTGTACTACAGACGACACTTGCTCTGGAGGGAGTTGCCAGGGTACGGCCGTTTCTGACGACACACCATGCGCCAGCGGCGACGGCGTGTGCTGTAATGGAGATTGCGTGGAATGCTGCACCGAAGTGCAGTGTTCTGGCTCGATGCCATTTTGCGATTCTTCAAGCCATACATGCGTATGCAACGATGATGCCAATTGCGACGATGGCAACGAATGCACAGATGATGACTGCAGCGGCGGGACCTGCTCCAATACGCCCAATGCCATCTCCTGCGATGACGGAGACCCCTCGACAGACAATGATCAGTGCGATGAAAATGGCGATTGCAGGGGCACACAAGTAGATGACGACGACGGCGATGGCGTGCCTGAAAGCACAGACAACTGCCCAACCATTTCCAATTCCGACCAGGCCGATGCAGACGGCAACGGCATCGGGGACGCATGTGATGCCGACAACGATGGCGACGGCGTGCCTGACAGCACAGACAACTGCCCAACCGTCTCCAATACCGACCAGGCCGATGCGGACGGCGACGGGATCGGGGACGCATGCGATACTGACAACGATGGCGACGGCGTGCCTGACAGCACAGACAACTGCCCAACCGTCTCCAATCCAGGCCAGACCGACGCGGACGGCAACGGAGTTGGGGACGCATGCGATACAGACACCGATGGCGACGGCGTGCCTGACAGCACAGATAACTGCCCGACCGTCTCCAATCCAGACCAGGCCGATGCAGACGGCAACGGCATCGGGAACGCATGCGATACTGACAACGATGGTGATGGCGTGCCTGACAGCGTGGACAACTGCCCGACCGTCTCCAATACCGACCAGGTCGACACGGACAACGACGGGATCGGGAACGCATGCGGTGTCGACAACGATGGCGATGGCATCTCCGACAGCATAGACAACTGCCCGACCGTCTCCAATCCAGACCAGGCCGATGCGGATGGCAACGGCATCGGGGACGCATGCGGTGCCGACAACGATGATGACGGCGTGCCCGACAGCATGGACAACTGCCCAACCGTCTCCAATCCAGACCAGGCCGATGCAGACGGCGACGGGACCGGGGACGCATGCGGTGCCGACAACGATGGCGATGGCGTGCCTGATGGCATGGACAACTGCCCAACCGTCTCCAATCCAGACCAGGCCGATGCAGACGGCGACGGCATCGGGGACGCATGCGTTTGCCTGGACGGCAGCATCATGGGCACGGATGAGGGCTGTGCCTCCTGCGGGGACATATGCACAGGCGAGAAAACCTGCTGCTCCGGTGAGTGCATCGAACCAGGTACAAATGCTAACTGCGCTTATTGCGGAGACGCATGCACTGGCGGGACTTCTTGCATCGACGGCGCCTGCGTCTGCTCAGATGGCAGCAGCCTGGGAACGGATGCTGACTGCGCCTCCTGCGGGGACCTATGCACTGACGGGAAAACCTGCTGCTCCGGTGCGTGCACCGAACTAGGCACAGATGCTAACTGCGCTTATTGCGGAGACGCATGCACTGGCGGAACCTCGTGCATCGATGGCGCCTGCGTCTGTTCAGATGGCAACGGCCTTGGCACGGATGCTAACTGTGTCTCCTGCGGGGACGTTTGCCCAGATGGGAAAGCATGCTGCTCCGGTGCGTGCATTGAGCTGGGTGCAGATGCTGACTCCGCATCTTGCGGGGAGGCATCCACTAGCGGGTCGCAGCTTGCAGCAGTATCATTGAATTACGGATTTCAGTGCTTCTGGGATTGGCAATGTCCTGCCGACACTTCTTGCACCAATTACTACTGTAGCTTCTGGACACATCGCTGCATACCTTCGCCTAAAGTGGGTCAAAAATGCAATGACAATAACAACGATTGCGACGGCATAAGCACCTGTGACTCCTCGGGAATCTGCACACCGACTACACCTCCAGTAGTCTGTACGGCCCAAGATCAGTGCCACGAGCCGGGTACATGCTACCCATGGACAGGACAATGCAGCAATCCACAAAAGCCGTTTGGCTCACCCTGTCACGATAGCAACGAATGCACCCTGACGGACTCATGCCGGTATGGAATGTGCATTGGCAGCAACCCAAAAATCTGTACCGCTCCTGATAAGTGCTACAGAGCGGGCACCTGCAACCCCAGCACCGGATTTTGCAGTGAGCCAAGCGAGATAAATTGTAATGACAGATTGTACTGCGATGGAGAAGAGACCTGCAATCCATCGATTGGCTGTGTAAGAGGAACCCCGCCCGCCTGCAGAGATTCATTTGGATGCACCTGGGACTTCTGCGACGAATTCAATGATAAATGCCAGAACTTTCCTCTTGATTTTGTTTGTAATAACTGGAAGTACTGCGATGGAAGAGAGACCTGTGATCCAGATGAAGGCTGCGTAGATGGCACCCCACCATGCAATGATGGCAACGATTGTACTACAGAAACCTGCTATGAACATACCGATAGCTGCAGCAGTACTCCGTTGGTCGATGGCACAGACTGCGAGTTTGCCGTCGGTGACACACTGCGGATCATGAGCACCGGTAAGTGCTGCGGTGGTGTGTGCAAAGAATGCTGCGACGACCCCGATTGCGATGATGGCGACGTCTGCACTGATGACAGCTGCGATCCGGCCACAGGCTGCGTCCACGAAAATAACGCGGCTTCATGCAGCGACGGCAATGCCTGTACCCAGACCGATAACTGTCAGGCTGGAGCTTGCGTCGGAAGCAATCCAGTAACTTGCGCTGCTCTGGACCAGTGCCACGATGTGGGCGATTGCGATACCGGAACAGGATTATGCAGCAACCCACCCAAAACAAATGGAGCAGTCTGTACCGACGGCAACGCCTGTACCACAGGCGATACCTGCTCCGCTGGAGCATGTCAGCCTGGAGCACCCCTTATATGTAACGACAACAACATCTGCACCAGTGACGCCTGCAACCCGGCAACAGGCTGCGTCTACCCCAACAACAATAACCCCTGTCCTGAAGACGGCATAGAGTGCACCGACGACGTCTGCTCTGGCGGAAGCTGCACCCACCCCAATTCAGCCCACGGTACACTCTGCCACGATGACGGCGAAGAATGCACAGATGACATCTGTGACTCAGGAGAATGTATCCACCCACCAACGAAGGATGGCGAAGCCTGTACCGATGACGGCAACGAGTGCACGGAAAATGTGTGCCTGGCCGGCAGCTGCACTGCAAAGCCCGTTGCCGATGAGACAACCTGCTCGGGTGGCGTCTGTCAGGGCGGCGCATGTGTGGCCAAGCAGTCACTTCCAGCCACCACAGGCTGCAAATCCGCTAGCGACTGCCCCTACGATCCCTGTAAAACCTACTCTTGCGTAAACAGCGTGTGCCAATCTGCCGACAAATGCTCCCCTGATGAGACTTGCGAAGATGGGGTATGCATACCTGATTCGACATCTTTGGATCACCCACTTCCCCCCGCCACCCCACTGAGTCTGCCTACAGGAACCAAGGTAATTACCCTCACCCAAATGAACGTAAATCAACAGACTATCCTTCCCGGCTGCTCCACCGCTATCAAATTTGTGGTTGTGCCTCCCAGCCAAAACTGCGCGCTATTCTGCACCAACGGATTTTGCTGCGGAGGTATGTGCTGCCCTGCGGGATTGCTTTGCTTAGAAGAAAAATGCACCATTCCTAAATTGACAAAGCTGATCTCGCCCGACGGAGAGGACTGGGTGTGCGGCGAAGACATGATAGTCGAAGTGGGAACCATAAACGGCGGCCAGGAAGTCACCTACATCATCCATTTCAAAGGCCAGGAGCTCACAACTCTGGCCGAGGAGACGGCCGGCAAGAAGAGAAAGACCAGGGATGAGATTGCTGGGCTGAACTGGGAGGGCAGTACCCTGAACCTGATCCTCTACGCCCCCAATGGAACTATGATCCCGGCCGACATAAACGACTCAATGATTGAGCACAAGAAAGGCCCCACCTACGACTACTATATCCTTAAGAACGCGCCCCCAGGGAACTGGACGCTGAAGGTGGTTCCCATCGACGTGCCGGCCAAGGGGGAGAACTACACCCTGCTCACCGGTGGAATCTCCAGGGAGATGGACCTGCTGAAGGTCATGGCCGAGGAGACGGCCGGCAAGAAGAGGAAGACGCGAGACGAGATAGCCGGGCTGAACTGGGAGGGCAGCACCCTGGACCTGATCCTCTTAGATCCCAACAACAATATGGTGCCGACCACCGGATTCAATAGGACATATGTCGAGCATATGAAAGGGCCCACCTACGACTACTATCTGCTCAAGAATGCCACTCCCGGGAACTGGACCATGCAGATCACGGCCATCGATGTAGACGAGGGAGGAGAACCTTTCAATATCGTCAATGGCCCTGTTCAGGAGCTGGAGACCATAGATATGGGCACATTCGGAAGAAAGTGAGAAATGGCTTAATAGGAGAGCGCTCGAAGGAGATCATCGGCCGGATCTCCTTCCGGCAGCATCCCGAAGGGTATGGAAAGCCTAGCTGAGCTTGTAAAAAGAAGAGGATCGATATGTCGCTTGGCCGAGGGATGACAGAGAGGACGGTTCCCTTGCCACAAGCGTTTTATTGATCTCTCTCAAGATCCTATCCCTCATTCGATTATATCGTCCTCGGCTTTAGTCTGGCTACTCTCATTAAGTTGACTGATCCTTCACGAGACCAAATAACCAGCCGAGATCTGCGGGGAAGAGCAAATCGATCTATCAACCGTTTTCGACGTGCCTCCACATGAGGTGTTCCCCGCGACCGCGGGGTTAGGGGGGCCGCCCGCGGCCTCGAGCGGGAGCTAAAGGCATCGGGGCGAATCACAGAAAAAAGCATAATAATAGTAGTCTTGGGCGAGGAGCACCGAGGACAGCTAGACCTGGAAAGAGGCAAAAAAACAGCATGGTCCCCTTACGTGACGCATGCCATACCACGACTTGAGCACATCAAGCACCGCCGCAGTGAATCAAAAAGAGATAGCATCATAAAATTCAAACCATACAAAAGGTCCACGACCTCCAGGCTCTATCCCCTTTTAAATACCTTGAACCCCGAACTTCCCGAAGGCCAAATAGATGAAAAAGCAGCCCCCCTTCCTGCCCATCTCCCTCCAGGAGGCAGAGGGACTGGGGATCGAGCAGCTGGATGTGATCCTGGTCAGCGGAGATGCCTACGTCGACCACCCCTCCTTCGGGGCGGCCCTGGTGGGCAGAGCTCTCTGGGATGCCGGCTACTCAGTGGGCATTATCTCCCAGCCCGACTGGCGGAAAGATGAGGATTTCACAAAGCTCGGATCTCCAGCCCTCTTCTTCGGCGTATCCTCAGGCAACGTCGACTCCATGGTCAACAACTTCACCCCCAACCTGAAGCGCAGAGGCCAGGACGTCTACTCCCCGGGCGGAAGGCTGCGCCGGCCGGACAGGGCAGCGATCGTCTACGCCCAGAGGATGCACTCCCTCTTTCCCGGGGTCCCCCTGATTCTAGGCGGCATTGAGGCCTCATTGCGCCGGTTCGCCCATTACGACTACTGGTCCGACTCGGTGAGAGCGTCTATTCTGGCCGATGCCCCGGCAGACCTCCTTGTATTCGGCATGGGGGAGAATCCCATAAAGGAGGTAGCCTCCCGTCTGGAGAAGGGCGAAGCTGCCCAGGAGATCAGGGACGTTGCGGGAACTGTAGTCAAAGAAGAGGTGCGCCGCTGGAGATCCTCTCCAGATCCCGATGCATTGGTCATACCCAGCTTCGCGGAAGTCTTAGCCGACAAGGCAAATTATGCCCAGGCCTTCAGCATGCACTATCAGGAGCAGGACCCGAAACTAGGAAGAAAGGTGGTCCAGCCCCACCCCAAGACAGTGGTCATCCAGAACCCTCCTGCCCGGCCCCTGACCACAGAGGAGATCGACCGCATCTACGAGCTGCCCTTCTCCCGAGAGGCCCATCCCTCCTACCAGGAGCCGGTTCCGGCCCTGGAGCCGGTCAAGTTCTCCATCACCAGCCACCGGGGATGCTTCGGCTCATGCTCATTCTGCGCCCTTGCCCACCACCAGGGAAGGATAGTGCAGAGCAGGTCGGCGGACTCCGTGGTCAGGGAGGCCCGGCAGCTGACGGGCATGAAGGGATTCAAGGGCATCATCCAGGATGTTGGCGGGCCTACGGCCAATATGTACGGGATGAGCTGCCCCAGCTGGAAAGAGGGCGCATGTCGGGACAGGCGGTGCAGCGACTGTCCAACCCTGGACAGAGACCATTCCCGACAGGTGGAGCTGCTGCGCCAGCTGAGAGCTATCCCCGGAGTCAAAAAGGTCTTTCTGAGCTCTGGAATAAGGCACGACCTCCTTCTCGGCGACAGCTCAGGCTATCTGGAGGAGCTCTGCCGCCATCACGTCTCAGGGCACCTCAAGGTGGCCCCGGAGCACGTCTCCCAACACGTCCTGCAATGCATGCGCAAGCCCCCCCTGCAGGCCTATGAATCATTCCGGGCCGACTTCGAGGTGGCCAGCCGCAACGCGAAAAAGGAGCAGTACCTCCTCCCCTACCTCATCTCCGGCCACCCCGGCTGCACATTGAAGGACATGGTGGAGCTGGCGGAGTATCTTCGCGACCGCGGGATGTACACAGAGCAGGTGCAGGACTTCACCCCCACCCCCATGACCATCTCGACGGCCATGTACTACACCGGCCTGGACCCCTTCACCTTACGTTCCGTGCACGTGCCGCGGGGAAGGGAGAAGCGCATCCAGAGGGCGCTACTCAGATACCGCGACCCCAGGAACTACGCCCTCGTCAGAGAGGGGCTGCAGATAGCGAAACGGGAGGACCTGATCGGCAACTGCCCACGATGTCTGATACCGGCCCGACCGGCCCGACCCCCTCTGGCAGGAAGAGACGGGGTGAGCGGGAGAGACGGCTTGGCCAAAAAGAAAGCGCCGAAGAGGGCTACTCCAGTCCGGCGATCTTCCTGATGATCCTCTGGCTCTCCTCCGGCGCTGCTGTGGTGTTCACCATGTAGGACCGCCCTGACTTCAGTAGAGCGTGGAAGAAGCCGCTGCGCAGCCGAGCCTTGAAATCGTCTTTAACCAGAAGATGGGGGTTGAAGTAGCCGTTCCCCTCCAGTATCTCCAAAGCCTCACCGGGTCGCAGCTCAGAAAGCTGCTCTTTGTCGCCAGGGTCCCTTTTGAGAAATATGACCGTCTCGAGTGTGGTCAGGGGCAGAAAGCGCCCTTTCCCGATGACCCACCTCAGGTCCACTACGCCTCGTCCCTTCTGGTCTAAGAGGGCTTTGCCCACCAGCCCGGAGAACTCCTGCCAGATCTCCGCCAGCTCTGCCCGGATATAGAAGTTCTTCTCCGAGCCGTAGGCCAGCACATCCTCGCCGAAAACCCTCCCGAAGAACCAATCGTCGGAGACCACCCGGACCAAGCGGCTTCTCAAAAGGCCGTAGGTATGAGTGGTCTTTCCCGCGCCAGAGCTCCCGAGGATGCATAATCCTCGCCCGCGCACGTCCAGGCAGGCCCCGTGCACAGAGTATATCCCGTGCTCGTCTTCCAGCACATCTCCGGCTACGCTCAGGGCCAGGGACTTTATCCAACCGTAGTAGTCCATGTTGATCAAGAAGCAGGTCTTGGACTGGGGATCGTAGTAGACAGCGTTTTCCGGCCGGGAGGAGTCCGCGACCACATAGAGACGGCCGTGAGAGCGGATGCTCTGGGAGGCAGAGTAGAAGTTCTCCTCCCAGCGGGATTTGACGGACAGAGATCCAGTGAGAAGCTTAATGCAGCACCCGTAGATCTCAGCCTTCATCTCGTAGAGAATGGAAGGCGAATATTTCTGGACCATCTCCTCCTTCTGCTCTATGGATATGAGCTCCACTGAATAGGACATATGAGATCCATGGGCATGTCAAGGCATTTAACCTGTAGCTTGGCAAGGATGCGACAAGAGGCTCTGGGCCTTTTGGACTGCTGCCCCGAAAACTCGAAAGCCCTGGTGTAGCGATGTCAGTGGACTTCATATATGCCGGCTAATTATGATCTCAGGATGGCTGAGCAAGAGAAGTCGGGGAAGGTAGGCAAACTGCTCAGATCGCTGCTTTAGATTCACACAATCCCCGCCTAGAAAAAGATTTTACCATGGAATTGATGAATACCCTTATGAGAAAAATTTGGCCTCTAGCTCTGTTGGTCCCTGTGCTCCTGGCAGCAGGGATTGGTGTGGCTGAAGTCCCGAACCTGGTAGGAAACTGGACCGGTTCAGGGGAGCAAGACTTTCAGGGTCACGAATACCAAGAAGGATTGAGCATCAATATGACTGTGGTGGAGCAGAAAGGCCGCCTCTTCACTGGAAATCTCACCTATGAGCTCAACGGGACGGAGACAGTCGAAGGCTTTTCCGGAGCAATCGGCTTAGATAATAGAACCTTCTACATATGTCTTCGGTTAAGGATTTTATGATATTATATTAATATCTCATTTTACACTTTGTAATTGTGCCAAAATTCGAAATCAATTGAAATCAGTCCCCTGTGGGCTCGAGCCTTTATTGCAGAATTGGGCATGAAAAATTTCAGAGGTCCAATTCTATGCATGCCGGTCTTAACCGATGACGCATGGAACCTTCTATATGGCCGAATTCAGAGAAGGTTTTGACGTGGGGACGATTGTCTCTGAGGACGAGATTGAGCTGATATACCTTCAAGACGGATCTAGAGCTCAGGCGGAGATAGATAGGCTTCATCGGGCATAGGATTGATCGCCTTTCTCGGGTAGAGGTGCAAGTACTGTATGAAACCTACCCAGAACATGCCAATCGTCGGCTGATGAGGACCGCCGAGAAGCATTTTTTTATTCTTTTTATAAAAGCAATCTTTGAGCAGCAGCAGCAGTAGGGCAAACTATTCTTTTTTCATCTAATCGCTGATACATCATGCCCGGCTTTTGAAAGGGCAGCTCTGGATCTTCCACGTGAATATGAAGCGGAGCCATGCCATCCTCACCACAGCTCGCTTTTCATCGCCTCTCTTCTGCCTCTCCAACGCCCCGGAGATAGAAGCTGCCGGTAGGCCGCAGCTCTCTGTCCAGCTCATAGACCAGGGGCACGCCGGTGGGCACCTCCACCTGCTCTATCTCCCGGTCGGAGAGCCCATCCAGATGCTTGACCAGGGCCCGCAGGCTGTTGCCGTGGGCGGATAAAAAGACATGTCTTTTTGCCCGGAGCTGGAGAGCAATCTCGTCCTGCCAGAAGGGCAGGACCCTCGCCAGGGTGTCCTGCAGCGACTCTGTAGTCGGAATCTCCTCATCCTTCAGCATTGCATATCTGGGATCGCTCCTCGAGTAGCGTGGATCTTCCTTGTTAAGAGCCGGAGGCCGGTTGGAGAAGCCGCGGCGCCAGCTATGAACCTGCTCTTTGCCATACCTCTCCTCTGTATCCCTCTTGCTCAAGCCCTGCAAGGCCCCGTAGCACCTCTCATTGAGCCGCCAGCTGGGAAGAACGGGAATCCACATCAAATCCATCTCCTCGAGCACGATCCACAGGGTCCTGATAGCTCTCTTCAAAACGGAGGTGTAGCCCTGGTCGAAGCGGTATCCTGAGGAGCGCAGGACCTGGCCAGCAGCTCTAGCCTCCTCGCAGCCAGCGGGGGAGAGGTCGATATCCGTCCAGCCCGTGAACCTTCCCTCCTGGTTCCAGATGCTCTGGCCGTGTCTGAGAAGAACCAGCCGAAGCATCTATCCTCGCCGGTACACTTGCCAGGCCTCCTCTACTCCAGCGTTTTCTACGGTGATGGCGTAGATGGCGTTGCACATCCTCACCGCCTCGCGCAGAGGCAGCTGGTGAATATTCCTGCCTGTGGCGTTTCCTGCAGCTCCACTGATGTGGATCTGGTCGTGCAGCCTCTGCAGGAAAGCCCTGACCTCGGCCCTCTCCCCCCCAGCGCAGATCAGCCTTGTCCTTCCGGCAGCGGCGACGGCCTCCTTGAAGACCTGAGCCGAATCCTGGCCCGGCTTCTCTGGGTAGTTCAGCTTGGCAAAGTCAGTTCCAATAGCGGCTGCCACCCCTGCCGCTCCGGCGATGAGGTGAGGATCCTTCTCCTCTTTGACCGCCTGGCCGCGGGGGTACATCCACAAGACCGTCACCATCCCCTGCCTGTGAGCCCTGTAGACCAGCTGCGCCGCCTGGCGGAGCATCTCCGACTCGTGCTCGCTCCCCAGGTAGACGGTGTAACCTACCCCCAGTATGCAAAGATCGCTGCTCTCGCCAAACTCCGCCACCTGCTCGGGCTCCAGCCACTGGCCGCTGAAGGGCTCTGCCTGGTGGGCTTTGACCAGATTGGTCTTGGAGTTGAGCTTCACCAGGTAGGGCACCTCCGGGTAATCCATGCCGTACCTGGCAATCAGGCCCAGCTGGGTGGCGAATGCCCCTATCTTGGCCTGTGAGGCGATCCTGAACATATGCTCAGGATTGCCGTCCTGGGGATCGATCCCCGGGCCGAAAAAGTCGTCGTTCAGATGCTCCACCTTCTGGTCCCCGGCAAAGAGCATCAGCCTGCCGCTATCCCTGGTGAGCTTCAGATAGTTTTCCACATATCGGTGCCTGCTCTCTCCCGGCACATCCAGAGGCACAATTGTATCTGCAGACATTTCATCTCTCCATTGCTATTGACTTGCCATTGATCCTTTGGCTTTCAGCCCGTTGCACCTTCCCTGAGAACGTCCAGCTTCACCATGGGCAAAATTTTATCAAAGTCTTCCTTCTGGCAGAGGGCCGTTCCCTGTCTAACTGTGGTAGCAGTTCCCGCCGCAGCTGCGTAGACAAGGCATTCCTTCAGGCTTTTGCCTATGGCCATTCCGTAGACGAAGCCAGCCACTGAGGAGTCTCCGGCGCCGATAGTGCCCTCCACCTTTACATTGGGCGGAACGGCATGATACTCTCTTCCATCGGCGACCAGGAGGATCCCCCTGGGGCCCATGGATACCAAGACGATCTCCACCCCTTGCGAGCATATCTCTCTCGCGGCGGCGGTGATATCCTCCAGGCTTTTAAGCTCATGGCCCACCAGCTCGCTCAGCTCGTGAATGTTGGGCTTGATGACGTTGGGCAGGGCCTTGATCCCCACCTTCAGGGCCTGGCCATCCACATCCAGAACTACCCTGGACTGGCATCTCTTCACTATGGTTATCAAACGACGGTAGATCTCAGGGCTCACCCCGGGAGGGAGGCTGCCGCCGATGGCGACCACCTCCGGGCAGTGCAGGCTTTCGATCTGCTCCACCAGCTGCATCAGCTCGCTTGGCCTGATCTCAGGCCCGCGCGCATTAAAGGCCAGCTGCCTTCCCGTCTCCCTTTCGTGGATGATGATGTTGGTCCTGGTCTCCCCCGATACGCGGATAAAGTCGCACTGTATGCCGTCATTGAGAAGCCTGCCCTCCAGCTCCCGCCCTGCAAAACCGCCCACGAATCCCAGGGCTACATTGTCCACTTGGAAGTTCTTGAGCGCTTTGGAGACGTCAACGCTC
>Ga0315288_10006220_pt1 | contig 15143 bp, 12 predicted proteins | sample YL17G11_20_MG_FD_203454 | JGI IMG/M metagenome (GOLD analysis project Ga0315288, IMG submission 203454) | Sediment microbial communities from Yellowstone Lake, YNP, Wyoming, USA - YL17G11_20 | ecosystem: Environmental > Aquatic > Freshwater > Lake > Sediment | place: USA: Wyoming | collected... | reverse complement strand
GTGTAGATGAGCCGGATGCTGGTCTTGTTGCGTGCGTCAATGGCGCGTCGACGGACTGCCAGGCCGCTGACGCGTCCCCGGGACACGTCCAGGGCGCGAGCGGCGGCAGTGCACAGGTCGTCGTCGGTGTGATTGAGGGGCTGCTTGAGTTCGAAGATGCGGAGCATGCGGAGGACTCCCGCTCAGGTGGCTGATGTGGCCCGCGCTGCACTGCGTCCCGCGACGAAGCCCGACGACCAGGCCCACTGCAGATTGTGCCCGCCGCAATCACCCGCAACGTCAAGGACCTCACCGGCGGCATAGAGGCCGGGGATTCGCCTCGACTCCAGTGTTGTCGCAGAGAACTCCGCTGTGCTGATGCCGCCGGCCATCACCTGCGCATCACTCCACGAGAGCGATCCGCTCACCGTGAAGGACCAGGCCTTGAGCACCCCGACGATGCGTTCCTGCTCGACGGACGTGATGGTCGAGGCGGCTCGCGTCACCTCCCCGATCGACGCCTCGCGGAGGATCTCCGGGATCAACCGCTTGTGCACCAAGCCGATCATTGCATCGGCCAGAACGCGGTCGGGGCAGGCTGCCAGCCGCGCCTCAAGGAGCGACCCGACCTGCTCGACACTCCATCCAGCAAGAAGGTCCAGCACCACGTGCACAGCGCGGCCGTCGCGGAGTGCACGGTTTGCGTGGCCGCTGAGTTGCATGATGGCAATGCCCGAGAGTCCATACTCCGTGAAGAGCACCTCGCCGATTTCGGAGCGCACTGCGACGCCGTCGATGTCCAGGCGCAGGGAGCCCGCCACCTTGACGCCCTTGGCGCGAGCGCCCGGGCCGGTGGAGGTGCGCAGGGGGACCAGTGCCGGGTATGGGGTCTCTGCGCGGTGTCCGAGTTTGACAAGAAGGTCCACAGCGCCGAACGATCCGCCCAAGTGAGGCGCAGCAAGGCTGCCGGCAGCCACAACCACCCGATCGGCGAAGATCTCCCCGCCCGGCCAGGCGACGGCGAAGCCGTCGCCCTTCGCGCGGACGGCCTGCACAGCGATGCCCGTGCGGACGTCGACGCCCAGTTGCAACAGTTCCATGCGCAGTACGTCAAGAATTGTCGATGCCTGTCCGGTGAGCGGGTACACGCGTCCCTCTTCGTCGGCCACGGTGAGTGCACCGAGTTCGGCGAAGAAATCCCGTGTCTTGTCAACGGGGAATTGGTCGATGACCGTGGTGACGAACGGGGCATCGGCGCCGGGGTATGCGGCCGGCGAGCAGTGCAGGTTGGTGAGGTTGCAGCGGCCGTTTCCTGTGGCGAGCAGTTTCTTGCCAACGCGATCCTGCCGCTCAAGCACGGTCACGCGCGCGCCTGCCCGCGCCGCAGCGATCGCGGCCACCATGCCCGAGGCGCCACCGCCAATGACGGCAACGTTGCTCACCACTCACCTCGCCGCTTGCCAGGGCGGTTCTGCGCGGGGCCGGGACGGCCTCGTGACGGTGCATCGCTGGAACGCGGGCGGTCGTGCGCAGAGTCCGGGCGGCTCCGCAGCGGTGCATCTCCGAACTGACGACGGTCGGGACTGGTGACCGGACGACTCCGTGACGGTGCATCTCCGAAGCGCGGACGGTCGTGTGCGGCACCTGGACGGCCTCGTGGCGGTGCATCCCCGAATCGCGGGCGGTCGTGGCCTGCGCCCGGACGGCCCCTCGGCGGTGCATCGCTGAATCGCGGGCGGTCGTGACCAGAGCCGGCGTGACTGCGGGATGGCGGTGCATCCCCGAAGCGCGGGCGGTCGTGACCGGCACCCGGACGGCTCCGCGGCGGTGCATCGCCAAAGCGCGGGCGGTCGTGGATTGCGCCCGGACGGCCTCGCGGAGGTGCATCCCCGAATCGCGGACGGTCATGACTTGCGCCGGAGTGACTCCGCTGCGGCGCATCCCCGAAGCGCGGACGATCGTGACTCGGGCTCGGGCGGGGCGCCGGCAACGGTCGCGCGGGCATCGGGCGTGGTGCGTCCTCCTGCTTTGTGGCAGTCGGCTCATCCAGGTCATCCCAGTCCTGCGCAGGGGCCTTGCGCGGTGCGCCCCAGCCTGGACGCTCACTGCTGCTCGCGCTCGCGTCGTCATCGGCAAACACTACCGGACGCCCAGCATCGAACACGCGCGCAAACACCGCCTTCAGATACCGGCCCTGAGGGAAGCGCGACGAGAACGGGTGATCCGACGCAGCCCCGCCAACCTGAAATATCTGCAACTCGCGCGCAGCCTCGGCAGCCGATCGCGAGATCAACCCCACGAACGTATCCTCCGCCACCAGCCCCGAACACGAGCACGTCACCAGCATGCCCCCCGGCTTGACAACCTGGACCGCAAGCTTGTTCAGATCGCCGTACTTCTTCAGCGCCACCGACAACTCGTCGCGCACGCCCGCAAACTTGGCCGGGTCCACAACCACAATGTCAGCCTGTTTGCCGGCGGCAATGCACTCGCGCAGATAGTCGAACACATCGGCATGCAGGAACTCCGCCGTCTGTCCTGCTCCCGGAAACTTGTTGAGATGCGAGTTGCGACGCGCCATGGCAATGGCCTTTTCGTCCAAATCCACGAATGTCACGTCGGTTGCGCCACCCTTGAGCGCAGAGAGGCCGAACCCGCCGGTGTAGCAGAAGAGGTCGAAGACGGTCCTTCCTTTGGCAAGACGTGCCAGAAGTGCGCGATTATCGCGCTGATCGAGGAAGAACCCGGTCTTGTGCCCGGTTGTGAAGTTCACTTGAAGCGTGAGGCCGTTTTCGTGGATCTTCGTGAAGTCGGGGCATGGGTACTTCGCAGTGAGCGACTCAAAGCTCACACCCTCGGCCTTCTCGATCTTGGGCGTAGGGCGGAACACCACACGCGCTCCCGGGTAGTGCGCACGCAGCGCCGACACAACCCAGTCTCCCACATGCAGCAGCCCGGCGCAGTACGGCTCAATCACGATGACATCGCCGAATTTGTCAATTACCATGCCCACGAGCCCGTCTGCCTCCGCATGCGCAATGCGATAGCTGTCGCCGAAGCGGGGAATCTGCAGCAGCTCCTCGCGCAGTCGTTTGGCCTGACCAATGCGATTGTGGAAAAACTTCTCGTCAACACTCTCCTTGGGGTTCTCGGTAATCAACCGGATCGATATGGGTTGCGACGGGTGGTAGTACCCGCGCCCCACAAATTTCCCATCACGGTCAATCACCTCCGCCACAATCCCCGTGGGTGGGTACGGGTACGGGTGCTTGACCATTTTGGAGAAGACAAACGGGTTGGTGCCCTGACGCGCGATCTTGAGGTGGATCTGTGGGGTACGCATGAAGGTCGGAGGTGTTTCCTGTCTGTGGGAGAGGTAGTGCTGTCGGTCGTTGACTTGCGCGTTTCAGAGAGTCGAGATCATGCCACCTGCAGCTTCCCGGCGATCTCCTGCGGAATCCTGGCTGCCTTGCCGGCCGGCCCAATGCAGGCCAGGCGCACCGTGCCCTCGACGAGGAGCTGATCGCGTTGATTGCGTATGGTCGTCTTGAACGTGACAGTAATGGATGTCGTCTCAGTCACCACCGACTCCACATCGAGCAGATCGTCGTAGCGTGCGGCCGACCGGTACTTGACACTCAGGTCAACCACGGCAAAAAGGATGCCCTGCTTCTGATACTCGACAAGCGAGATCCCACGGTCGCGCAGCAACTCGGTGCGACTGCGCTCCATGTACCGCAAGTAGTTGGCATAGTAGACGACATTGCCGCAGTCGGTGTCCTCATAGTAAACGCGAATCTTCATGACAATGCACAGCCTTCCGTGAGAACGTGAGTCGATGAGACACCGGCCGACGCGTCGATCACGCCTTTGCCACGCCCTTGTCGCCCGGGGTTTCGATGGCATACTCCTTGATCTTGCGCCACAGCGTGGACCGCGAGACACCCAGTTTCTTTGCCGTCTCGGTGTAGTTGAACTGCAGAATCGCCAGAGCCTGCTTGATGTGCTCCTTTTCCACCTCGGTGAGCGGCATGATCTCCGACATCACCGATGCGTCCTTGGGCCCGGCCAGCAGCAGCCGGTTGCGGAAGACCTGATCGGGCAGGTCCTTCTCGGTAATCTCTATGCCGTCGGAGAGCACCATCGCATGCTCAACGATGTTCTCCAACTCACGCACATTGCCGGGATAGTTGTAGTTGGCAAGCACCACTTCCGCGCCCTTGGAGATGCGATTCACCTGCTTGCCGAGCACCTCGTTCATCCGGTGCACGAAGAGCCGGATCAGGTTGGGGATGGTCTCGCGCCGGTCGCGCAGCGGGGGCAGCAGCAGATTGAACACCTGGAGTCGGTAGAAGAGATCCTCGCGAAAGCGCCCGTCCTTGACAAGTTGCCATAGGTCTTTGTTCGTGGCTGCAATGATGCGCACGTTGACCGAGCGTACCGTGTTCTCGCCAATGCGCCGGAACGTGCGTTCCTGCAAGAAACGCAGCAGCTTCACCTGGGCGGGCGCGGTCAGCTCTCCTACCTCGTCAAGAAAGAGCGTTCCCAGATGCGCCTCTTCAACCAGGCCCGGACGGTCGGCATCGGCACTGGTAAACGAGCCCTTCTTGTGTCCGAACAGCTCACTCTCAAACAGCGAGTCGGGTATTGCCCCGCAGTTGGTGGCCACGAACTGGCCGTCCTGCCGCCCCGACATGCGATGGATGATGCGCGCGAAGAATTCCTTGCCGGTGCCCGACTCTCCCGACACGAGCACTGTGGACGTTGTCGGCGCGATCTTGAGCGCAAGCTTCAGCACCTTCTGCATCGAAGGGCTGCCGGCCATGAGGTCGGCCAGAATTTGTTGTTCGAGTACAACGTACTCCTGGGCGCGCTCCAGTTTTCGGGATAGTTTCTGAAAGACCGTCTTGAGTCCCGAAAGCTGCAGCGGCTTGATCAAGTAGAACGAGGCGCCGTTCTTGAGCGCCTTGGTCGCATCGTCAAGCTCGTGCATCGACGCAGCAACCACGACCTCGGTCTGCGGGGTGCTGGTCTTGATGTAGCTGACCAGGTCCATCTCAGTCGACGGCATCTTCTCCAGGTCGAGAAAGACAACATGCGTTGGCTCGCGCTCCAGCGATGCAAGCGCCTCACTCTGTGTGGATGCCTCGCCAATGCGATATCCCGACCCAGCCAACGCCTGCCGCACGTCGGCCCGGAATTGGGGACTGGATGATACCAGCAGAATGGTTCGCTGTTCTTTGACCTCGGACATAGCTGTTTGGATGGGATTGGTGGTTGAGCGTATTGGACTTACAGATGAGTATAAGATAATTTATTGAGGCTGCCGAGCTAGCACGGAGTGCGCCCCGAGCGTTTCATTCTGCAACATCGCTGGGTCGGGGGATGCTCCTCTCGGCATATCCGTGACGAAGGCGGTGTTGGGGCGTCTGGGTGGCAAAGCCGGGCGCTGCACTGAGCTCCGTCGAATGTGTGGCGCGTCAAGGAGCGGTGCCAAGCCTCAACCAGCCGGTGCGCGACACCCTCGAGCATTGTGCCCGGTCTCCAAGACACATTGCTTCGTCAGGACTGCGGCCCGACTTGGCTTGACGCACATGCGCTGCAAGCGGGAACATCGGTGCGAGGGTTCGGTGGAGTGCAAGCGTTCGAGTACCGGGACCCACGGGGGTTTTCAGCATTTCGTCGATGCGTTGGTGAGGGTCCGTCGGTGTCGTTGCAGCCTTGCTCGTGGACTCGATACTGCATCCCGTTGAGCAAGGAACGCCGGATGCCGAGCCCCGACCGTCAGGAAGGGGTGTCCGCGACTGCGCCGCTTGCCGAGCCCGATCCCATCACGCGGGAGGAGGGGCGCCCACGACTCGACGGTTCGGGTGATGCAGGTTGTTGCTGCCTGGCGACAACAGGTCCCGTTGTTACCAGCAAGTTGCGGTGTGAAATGCCGAGCCCCGATTCCGCCATGCGCATGCTCGTCGAGGGCTGCACAGGCATCGAGGCCCGTTAGGGCCGGCACCTCTGTAGCAATCGGTGCAGAATGCGGCCATGAGCCCCGTAGGGGCGGCACCTGCTCCGATGCGTTGAGTTGGGTGCCGTCCCTACGGGACTCCGAGCCCTTGTTGCCTGCCAATTGCTGCAGAGGCGCCGCGCCTACGGCGCTCAAGTCACGAGCAGCTCCCGTGGCCGCGCTCCTGGCCGAATGCCACTAACTTGACGCGCATGCGCCATGCGGGAGAGTGGTGTGGCGTCACAGTAACTTGTTGAATCCCTGAACCACACGAGCAAGGAAGAACCGACCTCATGACCACGAAACCGTCCAAAGCATTGCTGATCATTGGTATTGTCGCCGCGTCCTTGGTCGTGGTGCTGATCCTCGCCGGCATCGGCGCCTTCATCTTCGCATCGCGCCCGTACTCCTCGCCGGCTCTCACCCGGCGGGTTGAGACGGCTGTAGCGCAGGCCACCAAGGGCCGGTGTGCACTGGGGTCGCTGGAGATCACCCTGCTCAAGGGCGTTGTGGCCGACAGCATCCGACTGACGATTTCCACGGCTCCACGATGCACGCTCTCCTGCACCGCAGCCCGTCTCCGCGTGACATACCGGCCGATGATGCTCGTGCATAACTGGCGGCTCGTCTTGCGTGAGATTCGCGGGAAACCGGCCCAGACCGCCTCATCGAGCACGCCCTCGCGACCCCCGGCCACCTTCGCCGACCAGATGCGCGCCCTCACCGATGGCCCATGGATCCGCATTGTCAACGGCGTTGAGCTCTCGGGCGTGAATGTACGCGTGGAGCAGAAGGGCGCCACGACCGTGGACGTGCACGGTGGTGCAGTGGAACTGACTGTGCGCAAACCCGAGGTGCCCGTGATCGGCGGCGAGATCTCGGCGCAACGCGTTGCCGTGGATGTCTGGACCTTCGACGACTTCTCCACGCAGGTAGCCCTCGACCCATCCTCGATTGGGCTGAGCAAACTCTCCGCACGATGCCTGGACGGGAAGATCTCGGCCGATGGTGGCATTCAGCCCGACGCCGAAATGCTCTTTGGGTTGACAGTTGCCATCATAGGGCTCAATGTGTCGAAGCTGTATGCACTGCTCTACCCCAACAGTGGTACCGCCGAAGGAAGCGCGGCGCTCAACGTGACAATGGAGAAGAGCGCCCTGGTCGTCGATTCACTGCGCGGCAATGGCACGGTCACCATCACCGATGTCAAAATCAAGGACCTGCCCATCCAGCAGAAGCTCTTTCTCGAACAGTTGCTTCCCGAGCTGGGCACCCTCTCGTTCAGCAAGGTTGCCTCGGATGTCCAGATGCGCAAGGCCCGCATCTACACGCCCAACCTCAAGGCAGAGGGGCACCCACTTACAGTCACCACTGCGGGATGGACGGGCGTAACCGGGAAAATGGATCACACGATTGAGGGTGTTCTGGCGAAGGAATACGTGGAGCCGCTGGGCACCATGGTCAAGGAATCGCTCAAACCCATGCCCAACGGCGACTACTCGTTCAAGTGCAGGGCCAAAGGCACGTTTAGCGATCCAAAAATCATCCTGGACCAGGAGCTTGTCAAGCGAACGATCAACAGTGTGATCAACGAGGCGGTCAAGACGTACGGCAAGGATTTGAAGAAGTATTTCCGGTAGACGTGCAGGGGTCAGTACCGGACTCCCTTGCCCGACACCGAGGTCGTCCCTACGGGACTGCAGGTGCATCTCCGATGCCATGGTGCTATAGAGAGGTTGGCCCTACGGGCCTGCCAATGCACGGAGCCCTGACACGGAGCCCTGACACGGAGCCCTGACACGGAGCCCTGACACGGAGCCCTGACACGGAGCCCTGACACGGAGCCCTGACACGGAGCCCTGACACGGAGCTTGACACGGGGTAGACCTTAGGGCATGGTCTGCGGTTCTCCGACCAGCGGCCCAATTTCTCAGACCGCCCGCCCGCCGCATCAAGTCCACCATTCTGGTTGACATCGACGGAACTAGTGGAGCGATCCGCCGGCAGTCCCGTAGGGACGACCTCTCTATAGAAATCGGTGCAGAGAAAGACCCCCCGTAGCCCCGTCAGGGGCGACCTGCTTGTGGCGCAATGTCGAGGTCGCCCGTCCAGGGGTGGGACCCACCAGCAAAGGCAGGAGGCCTCGACGTTACCGCGCGCTACGCCGTGGCAACGCAGGGGTCGCTCACGCGGCACTACTCAGCGGCCACCGCAAACTCATCGGCATCCTCATACGCAATGGCCTTGGCCCCGGTTGCGCGGATGATGAACCCGCCTACCAGCCCTCCACCAATTGCCAGCACCACAGTCACCACAATGCCCACCAACTGGGCCTTGGCAATGCCGGGAACCACGAAGATCGCCGCAAGTCCGCCCAACAGGCCGGGCATGCCGTGCAGATTGTGCACACCGCATGTGTCAACGATCTTGAGCGCTGCTCTGATGCGCGGCTGTATGATCGCGTAGCCAACTACGCAGAGGGCTCCGGCAACCACCCCGATGACCAGGGCCCCGGCGCCGCTCACCAGATTGCACGTGGCGCCAATGGCCACGCCGCCGGCCAGCGCCGCGTTTGCCATGTCGGCAATCATGACCTTGCCCTTGTTGAGCACGGCGCTCATCACGTAGGTTGCCACGGTTGCGCCGCACAGCGCCAGGATCGTGTTTACCGCGGTGATCGCAACCTGGTGCTGCGGCACCACTGCGCTGCAAAAACTCGGCCAGAAGAGCCAGAGAACCATTGAGCCGATCATCGAAAAGCGGTCGGATGTATCATCGCTGGGAACGTTCTCTGCGCGCTGCTTAGCGGTTGTCAATGCGACGGCAAGCCCAAGGCCGAAGTATGCACCGAACGCGTGGATGATGATGGAACCAGCCGAGTCCTGGAAGCCCTTGGTGATGCCCAGGCCACCGTCGAGCACGAGCTTCTCGTTGAGCATGTAGAGGGGAATCAGCAGCAGTGCCAGCAATGCGTACTGGTAGAGGCGAACGCGTCCGAGCACTGCGCCCATGGCAATGAGCGCGGAGGCCACGGCAAACTCCGCCAACAGGAGTCCGTGCACCGTGTGAGGGGTCACCGGCTCAACCGAGAGAATGCCCGTCTGACGCAGCGCCAGATACAGGGGCAGACCCACAGCAACAACCAGGTAGGCGCCGGTGGTGGCGCTGTATCCGTAGCGCCTGACAAACACCATGAGGAAGCCGAACCCGACCAGCAGCATGGCAAGGATATGGATCGCGAAGTTGTACTGCTGCACCTCGCGCACGGTGTCGGCCAGGCCTCCGGGGGCCATGGTTTCGGCGGCTGCAAGCGCCGGCGCAAGAAGCAGACCAACGCCCAGAACCTTGGACATTGACGAGATGCTCGACATCGGACCTCCCGGACAGGATGGATATGTGTGTGGACCCTGGTAAGTGCGCGTCACGATTGAGACGGGGCCCAGTGTTCGTCACGAGTGGGTTGTGACTGAACTGTCAACGAGTCGCTCCAGGGAGCTCACCTGCCGCCGCATGGGTAGCAGTGGATGCTGTACCGGAGCGCTGTCGAGCTCGTCAGCGAGCTTGGGGCGCTGCGATTGACTCGGCTGATCCGATTCGGGAGAGCGGCGGTGGTCTCTGTCCGGCAGGACTTGGGGCATTCCTGGCGATGTTGGCAGGGAGCCCAAAGAATCTGTGCAAGAAAATACGTTTGCGGATGGTGCGGGAATGCGGAGTCTGGGGGCAGTCGGCGCGCTGCAAAGCGGCTGGGCAAGGTGTGGTCGCGGAAATGTGCGGTGCCTTCGCCGCAAGAAGGTATCTTCCATCCCGTCTCCACAGCCTACAAGCCTCGTCCGCCCAAGTGGGTAACTCCGTTCAGGAGGGGAGGCACGCAATGAAGTGTTCCATCGTAACTACACAGGTCCCTCTGACGACTACTTCCTTGACGCTCGTCGAGTGTCTCAGCCGGGCGCCTCGATACAGCCCGTCTCAGTCGACGGGCCACACACTTCGGCGGGCTCAGTGCAGCGCTCGGCGACCGGCTGAGGCGTATCGAGACGAGCATCGAGGACCTGAGTAGTTACGAACGATCATCCTATCCTCTTTCACCACACCCAGTTGCACCAGACTGCCGCAAGGGCACACGTCCATATTTACGGCGCGCTCACTCCCGACGCTCGACACACGGCATACCCCGAAATACCCTGATTCCAAGGTGTTACAACCGGTTCACTCGTACACGCGTTCATATTTACGGTGCTGTGAGTTTCCGTCATACGCCGTTCGCTTCCGACGGTCGCGACGTTGCAGCCGGTCTCGTTGCTGGTAGTCGGGATGGCTCTGGCGATAGCTGCGCATATAGTCCCGGTGCTTCTTCCGCCAATTGCCCTTGGCCTTTCTCTGATGCTCACGACTATCGGCATCCTCGGCCAGCTTTCGCCGCTGCCATGGCGCGCCGAGTCCATCCGAAATGCATGAAGTTCAAGTCTTCGCTCTTACCTTTGTTTTTCCGCGACTTCTGACCGCAGTTGTCCCGCTACCTGTTCTATGGAGCAGCAAAGTTGTCTGATCCTTGACGCTCCACTCCAGGACATCCCCTTTGGTGAAGCCGAGTGTTTCCGCCAGAACCACAGGCAGGTTGACGTAGTATGAGCGGTTGGTTGGACGTTCGACCTTCTGCAGCTTGACCTTGTACCCCATAACATACCTCTTTGGGAATCGTCGCGGGACGCGGTGGTCTTGATATAGGAACGCGACCCTGGTGAAATAAAGAAACTCATCGTTCTCATGGACGGCGACCCGGCGCTGGAACAAGTGATGGAGGAGCGCCTACGTGCGGAGGGAATGCTCCACAGAGTAGACGCAATGATACTTGACATAATGCATGCAATGGAATACCTCTGGGATGCAGGCACGGCACTCTACGGAGAGAAATCGCGGGAACGTGTCCCGTGGGTGAGAAAGCAAGCACTGGAAATACTCCAAGGCAATGTCGGCTATGTCATCGGTGGCCTACGAATAGCGCTGGCAAAGACAACGCTTACAGCCTCGCGCATCGTGGTGCCGACGGTATCACCGCTTACCCAGGGCGTTACTTATTTTCTGTTCAAAATTGACATTGGAGTGTTGGAGCGGTGGAGAAATGGAGTGATGGGGAAGACCAATTTCATAGTGACTTCATTCGGACAATACTCCACTGCTCCATCACTCCACTTCTCCAGAAGGGCAATTCTGAACAGATACTACTTATACCCTGACGGTTAATAATGTGCGGGACCGCGCGAAAACGGCCAACGCAATTGCGCCTGATTCGAAAATCACCTTCCAGGTAAGACCGGGGCTCAGCAAGATCAGGTTCTACCCGCGGGCGGGCCTGGCCGCGCGCATGGCGGGCGGCGTTTTCGAAGGAACCAACGGCGATCCGGCGAGCGCGTGCGGGACCAGAGCGATTTGTGAAACACGGAGAAGAAGGCTACATGATGACCCAGGCTTAAGAGATAGTTGGCGACCTTCTTTCCGGGCGTGGCAGAGGCGCCTACGGGGAAGACGGCATAGGGCTGGCTGCAGGATGAAGGCGGCATCCACCCGCCATCGAAGTCCAGGACGCTCACGGGCTTCTTCGAACGCGCAAGTCTCGCGCACAAACCGCGGAAGTCCACGGCCGGCATGGAGACCGCAAGAATATAGCCCGCGGCATCCGAACGTTCGCCCGCACCGCGCGGGAGAATCGAGCACGGTTCCTTCACGGCAATCTGGTCCGCTTGCCACTCGTATGCCGCCAGGGCAGTCCCAATGGGGATTGTCGCTGCCTGCAATTCGATCTCACGGAAATAATTCTCGACCGCGTCGGCCGCCACAGCCCCCAGATTGTATTTGTCAATGGTATATTGGTCTATCAACACGCCGATGCGTTCCCCGGAATCCGCGGTGGATAGCCGCGCAACCGCATAATGCCGGCCCTGCGGCACAACCAGACCATCTTCGCGCAAAAGCAAGAGGGCCTTGCGAATCGTGATCGCAGCCGCGCGATATCGGCTCATGAGTTGTTTGACTAAAGGAAGCAGCGATCCGGGTTTGTAGACGCCATCCAGAATCCCTTTTCGCATCTGTCGGCATATCCGCACATGCGCTTCCTCACGGGCCAACGGCTCCGGCAGGTCGTCGCCATCGTCCTCCAGGGCGCGCGCCGGGGGCTTGCCGGCTACACGCGTTCTCTGGCCACTATGGCCCGACAGGATCTTCCTTCCCTTCAGGATCACCTGGGCCTTGGACATGGTGACGGAAGAGACCCCGGCCATTGTGCTGAGACGAGGAATGACCGGCAGGTACTCGCCGACTGCAAAACGGCCTGATTCTATGCCGCTGCAAATGAAATCCATTGCCGACTGGACCCCGTCTGGTATCCCCCGATCTTTTCACGCGGAAACCTCCTTGGCAGCGGTTCTCTCACTAATATAAGCAATAAAGGCGCTGAAGCTCAAGAGATCTCAATATTGACGTGTTAGGTTGCCCATATATGGTTATATTGGTGAGTGGATGCTGTCTGAGCGAGTTCTGGCAGTGCATCCCTTCGAGACTGTATCGTAAGTACCGCGAAACATCTGTGAGAGAACACACCATGAAAGCATCAACGGGATTCCGCGCGTTTCTCTTTCCGGCCGTGGTGACGGCAATCGTCTCTTCGTGTCTGCCGACCGATACGGGCGGTAATGGCAGGGGATCGGCTCCATCGGTGACGCCTCGTGCCGACATGAAGGTATTTGTGGGTGAACCTCTCGATTTCTACATACCGGCATCCGACCCCGAGGGCGACAGGATCACCTTCTCGTTGACGACTGCCCCGGCGTCCGCCTCGATCGATCCTTCGACCGGACTTTTCAGCTGGCGGCCGGCCATCGGCGATACGGGAGAAACCACCATTGTCGTGCGTGCCTCCGACGGCTCCCGTGCCTCGACGGACAGCATGAAACTAACCGTGATCAAGCCCTCACTGGGAACCGAACCCGGCCTTCGCATTCTGCGTCCCGCAGCCGGCGACACCACGGCATACGCGTATGGCGATACTCTCACCATCGCATTCGCCATGACCTGGTGCGGAAACATGCCGGTCTTGACGTTCGTGCCGAAGGAAGGGCGCCTTGGGGAGTGCATTTTCGTGCAGAACAATACCGGCGGCAATGCAATCGCGCGCGATCAACTGTCATCGGATTCTCTGGATGGCAGCGGACGCGTATGCAAGTTCTCCCGGACTTGGCAGAGCGAAGGCTTCTGGGTCGGCTTCTACCGTCTCCCGCTCGTCGATGCCTTCACGATCGGCTCGGAGTGCGCCCTGGATTTCGGTAACGGTTCGATGCGCAAAGACTCCATACGAATAAAAATCGAAGATGTCTACGGTTTCGACCGATGCGGCATGAGCAACCCCGGCGCAATTTCGCAGATAACCTCGGGCGGCTACAGCGGGTATTTCAGCGTGATTCCGCGTCCATGAGAGCCTGGTGCATCTGACGGCAACACCATTTCCCAAAGAAGTATAGCTATGATCGGACTCGGCTTGCGGAAAGTCTCAATAACAATGGGTATTGCTCTGGCGCTGGCAGCGCTGCCGGCGTTGGCCGACAGCGATTGGATCCTTCCTCCCAAAACCGGCGCCCTTAACGTGGTCAGGGATTCGGGGGTCGATAACACCGGCCGTACCGACGTAACCGCGAAGCTTCAGAGCATCATCGGCAGCGCTAACAATCCCACGACATAATACACTACCTCCCAGAATATTGATTTTTAGGCGAAATTCAGCATTTGTTGATTCGGGTCCGCTGGTAGCGGGACTCTCGTTTTGGATTTGATCCTGTCGACGGCTTTTTGTACTTGTAAACTATTCAGCGTTTCCTTCATGATGATCTGCGGCGCGTAAGGAACATGTTGAACCGCTGCAATAATCCCTTGCTCAATGAGTCGATGTACCGACATCGGGCTTATTCCCAATAATTTCGCCGCTTCATCCATTGTGATAACTTCACTATTGCGACTCTTGTCGTATCCCGGTATTTCACTGTTGAACCGCAGCGCCGCTACGCGACTCTCCGTCCAGGTATTTCCCCTCGAGGTCATGCGGCCGAGGCGATTAAGCGTTGAGGCAATCGCCGAATCCCGCATGACCCGCGAAAGGCTTCGAACAATTTCCACCGTTTCAACGTCCGTCGTGTAGCGATGCTCACCGGATTTGCTTCTCCTGACACCTACGACGGTATGGTCGCCGCCATGCCAGTGGATAGTCAGTTGTATCATCCCCGGATTCTTATCCGTATCCGCGATCATCTCCTTGATAAGCGTTCGCACGATCATTTTCTTCGTCCTCATGTCCGATAGTTCGCTTCTCCATATCAGCGGCAAATCCTCCGCGAGATGCGACAAGTCCTCAAATGATAAGTGCTCTTTCTTACTTTCGGACAACGATGACAAATCATCCAGCGCCGATTTGCATTCATTGACTTTAGCTATTGTATCGTTCCACCGCCGTTCGAGTTCGCCCGCCACAAGACGATTCTCCGGATCAACGGCATCATACTGCCGGTGCGCCCGTTGCGCTTCATATTCCGCTTGCCGCAAAGCAAGCTCAAACGACTCGCGTTTTTCTTCACCAACGCTGTTAGTACGCTCCGCCGCACGAATCGCTGCCTCGATCGATGCCGGTTGTATGACTTTAAGGATCATGTCCTCGACCGCCGCATCGACGCGAAGACCGCCGAATGCCGTGCAGCGTTCCCTGGCATGGCCATCAATGCCCCGGCAGAAATAACGAATCACCATGCCTTTCTTGCCCCCATATGCAACATGGATCTTTCTCCCGCAGCGTCCGCAGCGTAATAAACCTGCAAGAAGTGATCGGCCTTCCCGGGGAGCTCCCCGTACCGTCATGAGGCCCTTCATATTCGCATTCTCGTTAAGTTGGGACCGGTTTCGTTCATACGTACTCCACGATATATATCCCTGATGGTGATCTTTAATCAAGGTATGCCATCGGACCTGCTCAAGCCGTTTTCCGCCTTTTTTCCGGGCTCGACCATTCTCAAAATACGTTTCCGTCGTCGTCCTGCCGAATGCATACGCGCCCGCATAGATCGGGTTCGTTAGAAAGAGCCCAATCGTATTATACACCGGTAATTTCCAAACCACCTCCCTTCCCTGT
>Ga0315288_10006216_pt1 | contig 15145 bp, 8 predicted proteins | sample YL17G11_20_MG_FD_203454 | JGI IMG/M metagenome (GOLD analysis project Ga0315288, IMG submission 203454) | Sediment microbial communities from Yellowstone Lake, YNP, Wyoming, USA - YL17G11_20 | ecosystem: Environmental > Aquatic > Freshwater > Lake > Sediment | place: USA: Wyoming | collected... | reverse complement strand
TGAACATGGCCTTGTGGCCGGCGGCGCACCGGCTCCTCTTCATCGATTCCGGTCTCGTCGTGCCCGTGAGGACGGCCGGGACGTAATCGCAGCATTCGACCCAGCTCCAGGCCGCGTTGAAGACCGCCGGGTCGGTCTTGAGGCAGTGGAATATCTTGCTGAAGAACCACTCCGAGGAATACGTGCCGCCGCACTTGGCCAGGTACTCCGGATGCTCCCGGGCGGCCAGGGCCGTGATCGCTGCGGCCTCAGCGTGGCCGGTGTGGTCTTTCCAGAGCCAGGCCATGGCGTTCCGATTCTTCCGGAACTCCTTCTTCAGGGCGAGGGGGGCCCCCCCCCGGTCCACGGGAAGGGGAGTCGAGCCCGTCGTGTCGATGCCGATCCCGATGATGTCCTTAGGGTCGAATCGCCTGTCCTTTTTATGTGCTGCCGCCACCGCCTGCCTGACCGCCGCCTCGATACCCTTGACATAATCCGCCGGGTTCTGCCGGGCCAGGCTCGGATCGGCCGGGTCGAGGACGATGCCCGCCTCGCCCGTTTCGTATCCGTGGACGGCCGTTCCGACCTCGCGCCCGTTCCGCACGTCGGCGATGAGGGCCCGGACGGAATTCGTGCCGTAATCCAGGCCGAGGGCGTAATTGGCTCTTTTCATGGATCAGTGGTCCTTTTCATTTTGGCTACGGGCAAAAAACCATGATATATTAGATTTTTACATCTCTTTATAGCCCGTGACGCCGCCCAAGTCAAGGTGAAAGGGAGGGGAAGAGCTGGCGGCCTGGAGCCGCCCTTGGCCCCCGACCCCCGGGGAACCAGTCCCGTCGGTTCCCCCCGTCGCACCTCTGTCGGCGACGCGGACGATTTCAGAGCCCCCCTCCGATTATCGGAGGGGGTAGGGGGTGGCAAGAAATATGAGCAGAGTCTTGGGCGTGTCGCCGAGATAGCCTTCATAGGACTCGGGTCCCCCCTCCGCTACGGGGGCTTACGGGCGGCATCCAGTGCCGCCCGGTAAGAATTTGGCCCTTATTGATTCAATCACAAGAAAAGAGATGCTTCCCGGAACGGGAAAGAGCACCGGACCGGCCGCCGGGGTGTTCTGTTGCCTGAAGTTCAAACCGAAGAAAAAAGCGCAAGCTTATTTTTTCGGCAGGATCTCGATCCAGTAACCGTCAGGGTCGCTGATGAAATAGATCCCCATGCCGGGGTTCTCGTAGGAGATGCATCCCATGGACTCGTGGAGTTCGTGCGCCGCCCGGAAGTCGTCGGACTGGAAGGCCAGGTGGAACTCGTTCTCGCCGAGGTCGTAAGGTTCTTTGCGGCCCCGAAGCCAGGTCAGCTCCAGCCTGTGCGGCGTCTCTCCGTCGCCCAGGAAAACGAGGCTGAAGCTCCCGTCCTTCGGCGTGAATCGGCGGGTCTCCTCAAGCCCCAGGGCCTTCCGGTAAAACGTCAGGCTCTTGTCGAGATCGAGGACGTTAAAGTTGTTGTGGACGAATGTGAATTTCATGATTCTTTTCTCCGCTCTTATAATATACAATATATCAGCTAAGCCTTGAAGGACTATTCTGGAGAGGAGGACCCATGAGAGATCGCCATCGTCATTCCCGGATCATCGCCGCTTTGATTTTCGCCCTCGCCATGGCCGGCCCTCCGGCCTACGGGCAGGACCGCCCCGACCTCGACCTGCTCAAGAATTTCTCGTTCCGGGCCATGGGGCCTTATCGCGCCGGGTCGTGGGTGACGTCGTTCGCCGTCCCCGAAACCCCGGCCAGAGCCCACCTCTTCACCCTGTATGTGGGGACCCGGAACGGCGGCGTCTGGAAGACCGTGAATAACGGCACGACTTTCGAGCCGATCTTCGACGGCCAGGAGGCGCTCTCCATCGGCGACGTGGCCCTGGCCCCTTCCAATCCGGACATCGTCTGGGTCGGGACCGGCGAGGCTTATTGCGCCCGGAGCTCCAGCCACGGCGACGGCGTCTATAAATCCACCGACGCCGGCAAGACCTGGACGAACATGGGCCTCCGCGATTCGCACCACATCGCCCGGGTCATCGTCCATCCTTCGGACCCCGAAATCGTCTATGTCGCGTCGATGGGGCGCTTGTTCTCATCGAACGCGGAGCGCGGCGTCTTCAAGACGACGGACGGCGGAAAGACCTGGCAAAAGGTCCTCGCCATCAACGACAAGGTCGGGATCATCGACCTCGCCCTGAACCGGAAGGACCCGAACGTCCTTTACGCTGCGGCCTACGAAAAGACGCGTTTCCCCTGGCACTACGAGGCCGGCGGCCCGGAGAGCGGCATCTACAAAACGACGGACGGCGGGAAGACCTGGGCGAAGCTCGGCGGCGGTCTGCCCGTCGGCAAGATCGGCCGCATCGGCTTCGACATCTTCCAGAAGGACCCGAACGTTCTCTACGCCATCGTCGAGAATGCTAATATGCGGCAACCCACAGCCCGGGAGATCGAACGGGCCAAGAGCCGGCGCGTCGAGGCGCAGCCGCGCTCCATAGGCGGCGAGGTCTACCGGACCGACGACGGCGGCCAGACCTGGCGCAAGGTCAACGCCGAGGGCACGGAGGAGGCGTTCGACAAGGCCCCTTATTCCTTCAACCAGCTCCGTGTCGACCAGCACGACCCGGACAAGCTCTACATCACCGCCCAGTCGCTGGCCAGCTCCACGGACGGCGGCAAGACCTGGCACGGCATCTCCTGGCCGTCGGACGGCGTTTTCCAGAAGGCCTTCGGCGATTGGCGGACCTTGTGGGTCGACCCCGAGGATCCCGACCGGTTGATCTTCGGCTCCGACGGAGGGGTGAACATCTCCTACGACGGCGGCAAGACCTGCCATCACTTCTATAACATCCCGCTCGGCGAGTTCTACGCCGTCGGCGTGGACATGGAGGACCCGTACAATATCTACGGCGGGCTCCAGGATCACGACTCCTGGAAAGGCCCATCGAACGGCTGGTCCGGCGAGATCAGCCTGTCGGACTGGGTGACGGTCGGCGGCGGTGACGGAATGTACAACTGCATCGATCCGACGGACGGCCGCTGGCTTTACAACAACAGGGAAATGGGTTCGATGTGGCGGCTGGACCAGAAGCTCGGCGTCCAGACGCCCATCACTCCGACGCGTGAGAAGGGGGCGGAGGCCGTGCGCTTCAATTGGACGCCGCCTATCGTCCTTTCGCCGCATAACCCCGCGATCGTTTACACGGGCGCCCAGGTCGTCTTTCGGTCCCTCGACCGCGGCGACCACTGGACCGAGATCAGCCCCGACCTGACGACGAACGACAAGGCGCGGCAGGGCGGCGCGGGCTTCATCTTCTTCTGCACCATCACGACGCTCTCGGAATCGCCCGTGAAACCCGGCGTCCTCTGGACCGGCGCGGACGACGGCAAGGTCCAGGTGACGAAAGACGGCGGCGTGAGCTGGACCGACGTGACGGCAAAGCTGGCCGCTGCCGGCGCCCCGGCGGGGATGTGGGTCAGCCGGGTCTTCGCCTCGCCCCACGACGCGGGCACGGCCTTCGTAGCCAAGACGGGTTTCCGCGAGGACGTGGAAAAGGCGCACATCTATAAGACGACCGACTTCGGCGAAACGTGGACCCGCGTAAGCGGCGACCTCCCGGACAAGCCGATCAACGTCGTCGTCCAGGACCGGAAAAACCAGGACCTTCTCTTCGCGGGCACGGACCATGGACTCTATGCCACGCTCGACGGCGGGAAAAGCTGGAAGCCGTTCAAGAACAATATGCCCTGGGTCAAGGTGACGGACATCGTCATCCAGCCGCGTGAGAACGACCTCGTCGTCGGCACGTACGGCCGGGGCCTGTACATCACCAATATCTCGCCCCTCCAGGAGATCGACGCGAAGGTCCTGGCGGAGGACGTCCATCTCTTCGGCATCCGGCCTACGCCCCAGCGGATCGTCCCGGTCTTCGGCAACTACCAGCTCCTGGGCGACAGCCATCTCTCGACCCCCAACGAGCCTGATGCGGTCGTCATCAACTACTGGCTGAAGGCCAAGCCCAAGGGCAAGGTGAAGATCACCGTGGCGACGCCGTATGGCGAGGTGATCGGGGAAATTGAAGGCAAGGCCGAGCCCGGCCTTAACACGGCCCTCTGGAACATGCGTCTCAAGGAGGAAGGCAAGCGCGAGCCCTCGATGGATGAGTCCGGTGCCGGGCGGCTCGTCGAACCCGGCGAATACGTCGTGACGCTCGAGGTGGACGGAAAGAAATGGACAAAAAAGGCGCTCATCCCGAAACGGACCGGCTGGTCCTTCGGGCCCCATCCCACTATTGTCACGGGCACCGGGGCCAAAGACTATCCCCGCAAGCCCGTGCCCTTCACCCAGGTCAAAGTCACGGACGCTTTCTGGGCGCCGCGGATCGAAACGAATCGGGCGGTCACGATCCCCCTCATTTTCAAGAAATGCGAGGAGACCGGCCGCATCGACAACTTCGCGATTGCAGGCGGCCTGATGAAGGGGAAATACAAGGGCCAGAGGTACAATGACACGGATGTCTACAAGACCGTCGAGGGCGCTTCCTATTCCCTGGCCGTCCACCCGGACGCCGGGCTGGACGCATACATCGACGCACTGATCGCGAAGATCGCGGCGGCCCAGGAACCGGACGGATACCTCTTCACGGCCCGGACGACGGACCCGACGCACCCCCAGCCCGGGATCGGCGCGGAGAGGTGGGTGGAAGAGAACGTCAGCCACGAACTCTACAACGCCGGTCACCTTTACGAAGCGGCCGTCGCCCATTTCCACGCCACGGGAAAGCGTACGTTCCTCGACGTCGCCTTGAAGAACGCCGACCTCGTCGCCTCGGTCTTTGGGCCTGACAAGAGGCACGGGTTCCCCGGCCATCAGGTGATCGAGATGGGACTGGTCAAACTCTTCAGGGTCACGGGAAACGAAAAATATCTGTACCTGGCCAAATACTTCCTGGACCAGCGCGGCCATGATGTCAAGCTCACGGTTTATCCCCCGGGCTCGAGGTTCGCGATCTACAACGATGCCGAACAGATCCAGGCCCACAAGCCCATCTTCGAGCAGGCCGAGGCCGTCGGCCACGCTGTCCGGGCGGCCTACATGTATTCCGGCATGGCCGACATCGCGGCCCTGACTGGAAGCAAGGATTACGTTCGGGCTGTCGACCGGCTTTGGGATAATGTTGTCACGAGAAAGATGTCCATCACCGGAGGCATCGGGGCGCGGCATGAGCGCGAGTCCTTCGGCGCCGACTACGAGCTTCCCAACCTCACGGCCTACAACGAAACCTGCGCGTCGATCGGCGGCGCCTTCTGGAACCTGCGGATGTTTCTCCTCCACGGCGACGCGAAATATATCGACGTCATGGAGCGGACGATCTACAACGGTCTGATCTCGGGCGTCTCTCTCGACGGGAAGGCCTTCTTCTATGCCAACCCGCTTGAGGCGGACGGCAAGTTCGAGTTCAACCAGGGTTTTAAAACCCGGGCCCCCTGGTTTGACACGGCTTGCTGTCCGGGGAATGTCGCCCGCTTCATCCCGTCCTTCCCGGGGTACATCTACGCGACAGAGGGCGACGCCCTTTACGTCAACCTGTTCGTCGGGAGCACGGCGACGGTCGACCTCGCCTCCGGCCACGTGACCGTGCTTCAGGAAACGCGCTATCCATGGGACGGAAAGGTGAGGATCGTTGTCGAGCCGGAGAAAGAGTCCGAGTTTACCGTTGCCGTCCGGATACCCGGTTGGGCGTTGGGACGGCCGATGCTCGGGACTTTGTATCGGTATAATCAGGAAGTGGGAATGGCGGGAGCTGCGGCGAAAACGGAAGCAGGTGCCGGAACAGGGGATATCGCCGGCCCGGAAAAAGAGATCACTCTCAAAGTCAATGGAAATCCTGTGGTGTTGGACACCGAAAAGGGGTTCGTCAGGATAAGAAGGACGTGGAAAAAGGGCGACTCGATCGACCTCGATCTCCCGATGCTCGTCCACCGGGTCGTTGCCGATGCAGCCGTCAAGGATGACGCTGGCCGGGTCGCCTTCGAACGCGGACCGCTTGTCTACTGCGCGGAAGCGGCGGATAATGAGGGACGCGCGCTGGATTTGGAGGTCGCCGGTGATTCGAGCTTCGCGGCTGAGTTTCGGTCCGACCTCCTCAACGGTGTCGTTATTCTCAAAGGCAAAGCCGCGGACGGGAGGGACCTCACGCTGGTTCCCTATTTTGCCTGGTCGAACCGCGGCGTCGGAGAAATGGCCGTATGGATCAAGGAAAAGGAGCGGAACTTTATCTCCGGCCGGGCGGCACTGTCTTACGGTGCAAGCGATCACAGGGCATACCTACACATCGTGGACAAGATCCTCGCCGGCATGATATCCTAAATGAATACTCACGGAGGTCGACATGAGGAAAATCGGGATCATCATCTGCAGCCGCTACCAGTCCTGCGGCGGCGGAAAATGCTTCAGGGCCGTCCGGGAGCGCGCCGGCGGGTTCGCGCGTTATCCCAAGGACGAGCCCGTCGAAGTCGTCGGGTTCTCGAACTGTGGAGGCTGCCCCGGCGGCAATATCGAGTACGTCCCCGAGGAAATGAAAAAGAACGGGGCCGAGATCATCCACCTGGCCACCGGATTTGTCGTCGGCTACCCGCCCTGCCCCTACATCGTTCAATTCAAACAGTTCATCGAAATGCGCTACGGCCTTCCCGTGGTCGTCGGCACGCATCCCATCCCCCTGAAGTATTTTGAAGCCCATCGCCGGCTGTCCTATTGGGACGATATGAAGATGGCGGAGATCGCCGGCGACCTGATGAAAGAAGACCGGACCGTCATGGAGACCTACAACTGAACTGCCTCCGGGACAGGCCGCCCCGCCGCCCTAAAAAACTCGGCCTGGAAAAGGGATTATCGGAAGACATGAAGAGAGAATCACCATGACCCGCGATGAAGCCCCGGACTTGCTCCGGCAGCACCTCAAGAACAAGACCCTGGTCAAGTACTGCCTGTCGGTCGAAGCCTGCATGCGGCCCTAGCCGTGCGCCTCGGCCACGACTCCGAGCCCAGGGGCCTGGCCGGCATCCTCCTTCGACCTCAAGTTTGTCTTCATCGCCATCTCCGCCAGGCAAGGCATCGACAAGGACCTGGGCCTTGCCTGCAACATCTTACCTTTCCGGGCGTCCTCACGGTGGAGTTTTCGCCCCACCAGGCTCTTCCGATTGTGGCGATTGACATCGCCGCGCGGAAGCCGGGGAATGGCGGAGGGCTGCGGGAGGACCGAGGCTTGGAGGGCATGGGATAAATCCGAATCGTAATGCGGACAGAACATAGTTCTCCATGCGGGCATTGGACTCAAATTATTCAGCTACTGGTACTAAGTCTCGAGAGCTCAAGAAAGCATCGGAATGGGCTTTTATTTCACCACGGGAATCTCAAGGACGCTCGGATGTTGCGCGTCATGATAAACCGTGATGTGGGCTGTTCGCGCGTCCTTGGCCGATTCTTCGGCAACCACGCCTCCGCTGTTGTAGTTTTTCTCCAAGGCGAAGGAGTTCGGCGAAATCAGCAACAGGCGCAGCCGGCTCCCTTTGGACACATGGCGGGAGAACCAGGTGAAGGACTTGAACTCATAGCGGTTGATCTCCCCGGGCTTGACCAATTTTTCCTGCCGGAGCGAGTCGCGGTATCGCGCCCGCATCTGGTCTTGAGCCAGGATAATGCTTGTTCCGTCGGGCATGATCTCGTAGACGGTGACCTGGAAATCCGTGTCCGGAACGTCCATCGCCATCCAGCACGTGAATTTAGGGTAGCCGCTGATTTCCGTGGCCTCAGTAAAAGCCCCGCTGTGATAGATGAGGCCGTTGCCGAAGAGATTGAGCGCGGCCCGCTGGTCGGTAAGGCCGTTTTCCCCGGCCGCGCGCTCGACCTCGGCGGGCCGTGTGTCCAGCGGATCATAGGTGTAGCTGTCCGGTTTCTCCTTGGCCGGCTTATCCGGTCCAAGAGTCCCGGAAGAAAAAACATCATTGGCCGTGCCGCCGGAATGGAGATACATCAGCCGTTTTTCCGAAGCTATAGAATCAAGGTTGTCGGTGTACTTCCAGCATTCGGCGCCGGGTCCGACAACATAATATGCGACCCTCTTTTTTAGAAACTCCGGCTTCTTCCCCTCCTTCATCGTCCAGTCGTACCATTCTTTATGAAGCCTGTTCAGGTCCACCAGACTGGCCTCTCCGAATCGAAGCCCGGCAACGTCCCGGTTTGGCGTCCGGGTCCCCGCGTGATCCCAGGGTCCGATGATCAAAAAGTGGTTTGTCTTCGCATCCTCTGAGCCGTAGGTCATATGCCGATAATAGTATTCCATCGCGCCGGGCTGGTCCCCGTCATAATGACCGGTGATGGTGAGAATGGGGAAATTGATCCGTTTGTAGTCTTCGGCTCGCGGGGCCATCGCGTCATAGTAGGCATCGGGGATTGGGTGGGAAAGCCATTTCTGGAAGACCGGCGAGGGATTGCCGCAGATTCTGTCGAGTTCTTTGAAGGGGAGATGCTTGAGATACAATTCTAGAAATTTGTCCGTCCAGTATCCCGCTTCGCCAAAAAGCCTGACATTGGGCGTTACGCCGCTCGTGTAGGTGATCCACTGGATCTCGTAAGAAGTGAAAATATTGTTATTAAATGGAAAATCGACGCCCGGGTGAGCCGCGGCGGCAGGGACGATCGTCGCGAGATGGGGCGGGAATTCTTTAAGGGTTGTCCACTGGTCGAACCCGGCATAAGAGCCTCCCCACATCGTGACTTTGCCGTTCGACCAGGGCTGTTGAGCGAGCCACTCAACGACATCATGGCCGTCCTTGCCTTCATTGACAAAAGGCTCAAAGGCGCCCTCCGAGTTTCCCCGGCCGCGGACATCGATGCCCAGGAAAATATATCCGTTCGCCGCAAAATACATTCCCCGTTCGTGGTATGTGTCCGCGATGTACGGGGTAAAGGTAAAGATGACGGGTAACGGTCCTTGTGTCTCCTTTGGCTTGTAGAGCGTCCCGTTGAGCCGGATCCCATCGCGAAGAGGGATTTTGATGCCCCACTGGATGGAAACGCCCTTTTCCGGTTCGCTGGTTTGGCCCGCGGCCGAGGTCGAGGCCGGGACCGAAGCCAGAACCAGGCCCGCGGCCAAAAATATCGGGAGCCACCTCCCGAGGAATAGGTTTTTTCTGAGGGAAAAAAGTTGTTTTTCCACCTATTGTTCTCCTTTATTTGGCAGGCTTAAAGACGCTGCCGTCTTTCATCACGAATTGGACGTGTTGAAGCGAGCGGATGTTGTCAAGAGGATTATCGGACGTCGCGATGATATCGGCGGCCATCCCTTCCTTGATAAGACCTCGCTCCTTCTCAATCCCGAGCAGGCGCGCGCCGTTAATGGTGATCGCCCGCAAAATATCGGGGGAAGGAATGCTCGCCTCTGCCCAAGTCTCCAGAGAGGAAAGTGACGCGCTACCCCAGTTGTGTCCGGGGATATTGGCGATGATATCCGAGCCGAAGACCAGCGGAACACCGATACGGTGAGCGCGCTTCAGCCGGTCGATAATTCCGGCGTGCGTCTGGGTGAAAAAACGGTATTCGTCCATGATCTGCGGGGTCAGTTCCGTGGCGACGAGCACGACGCCTTTATTCTTCGCGAGCTCGAGTGCTTCATCGCTCATGTCGAACCCGTGCTCGATCGAGGCCACGCCGGCTTCGGCGGCATTGCGCGCCCCTTTTTCCGTGACACAGTGGGCGGCCACCTTCAATCCCGCCTTGGCGGCCTCTTCGACCACGAACCGGATGTCATCGACCGAATAGATATAGCGGTAGTCATCGATAACAATCTTGATCCAGTCCGATCCAAAATGGATGTTCTGACGGATGCCTTTCAGGAGTTCATCGCGGGTATCGGCATAGATGTAATCCTGCTTGCCGACCTCGGGGAATTCCGGATCTAGGAAAAACTGGCCGCCGAAAGGGGCGATGATCTTGCCTGAAACGAACAGTTTCGGCCCGGGAACAGCGCCTTCTTTGATAGCCCGGTGAAGCGCCACGTCGGCGTAATTGCCGGCGTTTCCCATGTCTCGCGCGCAGGTAAAGCCAGACTCAAGCATGGCTTTGGCGTTCGCGGCTCCATGCATGGCGCGGTCGGCTGTTGATACGGACAGGCTATACAATAACAAAGCGGCGCCCACATCTCCTTTAGCGTCGAACTTGTTACACAAATGAGTATGACTGTCTATGAGACCAGGCAAGACAGTTTTGTCAGAGAGGTCGATGATGGACGCTTCTTTAGGGATTTTAAGATCCTGACCGACGGCCTTAATTTTTGAGCCTTCGATCAGGATGATGATCCTGGACTGGACGGTGCCCGTGACGGGATCAACCAATCGGCCGGCCTTGATGGCCGTCACCTGCCCGGACGCACCCGAGAACAAGAGAATGATGGCCAAACAAACGGACAGATTCCTTAACAGGCGGGGTTTTTTCACGGTCTTTTCTCCTTTTTATTGCTTGAATGAAAGAATGGGATGCGGCCGTCCTTAATTTTCGGATTTCCCTTCAAGAGTATAAAGGTCGGCGAAAATAAATGTCAACAATAAAAAAAGAATGACTCTTTAGCGGAGGTTGCGCTGCGGCCCGGGCCGACTTCGAGAAACGGTTCCTCCTCGAAGCCCTGGCCCGCTACGATTTCCGGAGGGCCCGGACCGCACGGGCAAGGGAGAACTGGGGTTTTTCTTGACAAACCTTGGGAGGTAAGCTATTAAGCAGGAGGGTTCTCATGTCGATCCGCTCATTCAAATCATGGGCCGTTGTTTTTGTTTTCGCCGTGCTTGTGTGTCCCTCGGCAGCTCAGGATCCGTCCAAATATCTGACGGCCAGAGTGATTTTTCGCCCCGCTGGTCGCCGGACGGAAAATGCCTCGTTTTCTCGGCTAATCGAAAGGAAAATTGGGAACTGGAGTCCCAGGACAGTGAAGTCTATGAGCTTTCCTTGGCGGATGGTTTCCTAAAAGCGCTCACGGACCGTTGGCGTTCTATCGGAATTGATGTGCCAGTGAAGTATAGCTCGGTTAAAGTAAGCCCCTCGAGGATGCGGTTGATCTGGGCGGCCTGACGTTGAAGGAGAGATGGCCGCATGGATCATGAAAGGAAATACGGACCGATGAACAAGAGAACATGGACTTGGACTTTGGCGCTATTCGGCGTTGCCGTCCTGCTTGTCGCTGCCTGCGCCACGAAACCCAAAGCCGATTACCCGGTGACGCCGGTCTCGTTGACCGACGTCCGCTTCACCGACGGCTTCTGGGGGAAACGCCAGGAGATCGACAGGACCGTCACGATCCCCCACGACTTCAAGGAATGCGAGGAGACGGGACGGATCAAGAACTTCGAGATTGCCGGCGGCGCGGCTCAGGGCGCGTTCTGCTCAAAGTACGCCTTCGACGACTCCGACGTCTATAAGGTCATCGAGGCCGCGGCCTATTCGCTCGCCCTGCACCCCGACGCTGAGCTCGAGAAGTACATCGACGGGCTGGCCGCCAAGATCGGGGCGGCCCAGGAACCCGACGGCTACCTCTACACGGCCCGGACGATCGATGCCAAGAACCCGCCGCAAATGTCCGGCCCGGAGCGCTGGTCGAACCTCCCGGACAGCCACGAGCTCTACGTCGTCGGTCACTTCTACGAGGCGGCCACCGCCTACTATGCGGCGACCGGGAAACGCAATCTCCTGGATATCGCCCTGAGGAGCGCCGACTTCATCGCCAAAACCTTCGGCCCCGGCGAAAAACAGCTCAAGCTCGTCCCCGGCCACGAGGAGATCGAGATCGGGCTGGTCAAGCTTTACAGGACGACGGGCAAGAAAAAATATCTTGACCTGGCCAAGTTCTTCATCGACCAGCGGGGGAACGCAGCCGGTCACAAGCTCTACGGCGAATACGCCCAGGACCACAAGCCCGTCCTCGAGCAGACCGAAGCCGTCGGCCACGCCGTCCGGGCGGCCTATCTCTATTCCGGGATGGCCGATATCGCCGCCCTGACCGGCGACAAGCGTTACATGGACGCCCTCGACACGATCTGGGAGGACGTCGTCACGAAGAAGCTCTACCTCACGGGCGGCATCGGCGCCGCGGGAAGCTGGGAGGGTTTCGGCCCGGCCTACGACCTGCCCAATGCGACCGGCTACGCCGAGACCTGCGCCACGATCGCCTACGCCCTCTGGAATTGGCGGATGTCGCTCTACCATGCCGACGCCAAGTACATGGACCTCTTCGAGCGGGCCGCCTACAACGCCTTCCTCTCCGGCGCCGGGATGAGCGGCGACCTGTTCTTCTATCCCAACCCCCTCGCCTCGTTCGGACAGCACCAGCGGACCCCCTGGTTCGGATGCGCCTGCTGCCCGCCGAACGTCGCCCGGTTCATCGCCGAGCTCGGCGGGTTCGCCTACGGCGTCGATGAGAACAAAGTCTATATAAACCTCTACGGCCAGGGCACGGCGAACATAACGACGAAAGCCGGGAAGGTGACGCTGGAGCAAACGACCGATTACCCGTGGACGGGCGACATCAAGATCGGCGTCGCGCCGGAGAAGCCGGCCGACCTGACCCTGATGGTCCGCGTCCCCGGTTGGGCGGTGGGCAAGCCCCTGCCGGGTGACCTCTACCGATACGCGGGCGAGACGACGAGACAGCCCGTCATCAAGGTTAACGGAGAGGCCGTAGCCCTCAATATCGAGAAAGGTTATGTGCCGGTCACGAGGACGTGGCAGAAAGGCGATACGGTCGAGATTTCGCTTCCGCTGGAAGCGCGCCGCGTGCTGGCCAACGATAACCTCAAGTCCGACGCCGGCCTGGTTGCCGTCGAACGCGGCCCGCTCGTCTATTGCGCCGAATTCCTCGACAACGGCGGACGCGTGACGCCGCTCATTCTCGAGGACGGGGCGGTCCTCACGGCCGAAGCCCGGCCCGATCTTCTCAATGGACTGACCGTACTCACAGCCGATGGGGCGGTCCTCCGGTCGACGGGGGGCAAGTCCTTCGTCGAGAAGCGGAAGATCACACTTATTCCGTATTACGCCTGGGCCCACCGCGGGCAGGGCGAGATGGAGGTCTGGCTGCCGCGGGAAGCCGCCAAGGCCAGGCCGCTGGCCGAGCCGACGATCGCTTCCCTGGCCAAGGTGACGGCTTCGGGCGGGACGGGCGTCGATTCCATCCACGATCAATTCGAGCCGGAGAACTCCAATGATAACTCGGCCGGCTATTTTCACTGGTGGCCGAAGAAAGGGACAACGGAATGGGTCCAGTATGATTTCGAGAAGCCGGTCCGGGTGTCCGAAGTCGAGATCTACTGGTTCGACGATACGGGAGGGGGGGAGTGCCGCGTGCCGGCGTCCTGGAAGGTCCTCTACAGGGACGGCGACAAGTGGCTCCCGGTCAAGGACGCGGGCGCTTACGGCGTCGAGAAAGATAAATACAACACCGTTAAATTCAGCCCGGTGAAGACTCCCGGCCTGAGGCTCGAGATCCAGCTCCAGGCGGAGTTTGCGGCCGGCATTCAGGAATGGAAGGTGAAGTAATATGGGAGATTATTAAGGATGAAGAACATGTTTGTCAGGTTCTTCTTGGTTTTGGCCGTTGCAGGCATCGGCCTGATGGCCTACGGAAAAGAGGACCGATCCGTGGTCGGCTCGAAGCCCGTAATCGCGAACTCGTTGGAGATGCTGTCCGCCCGGACGCTCATGCCGGAAGTGACCGTCGACGCGGCCAAGACGCTCGCGCCTATGTCGAAATACATCTACGGCCAATTCATCGAACACCTGGGCCGCTGCATCTACCAGGGCATCTGGGCCGAGATGCTCGAGGACCGCAAATTTTACTATCCGGTTGACGATAAGGAGTCGCCCTGGAAGGCCGTCGGAGAGGCGGGGAACGTCCGGATGAACCCCATCATTCCGTACGTCGGAGTCCAGGCGCCCGAGATCCGGATCAAGGGAAATGGCGATGCGGGCGGCATCGCGCAGGACAACCTGGCCCTCATCCAGGGAAGAGATTATGTCGGCCGCGTCGTCCTGGCGGGCGACCCCGGCGCCTCCCCAATCGAAGTGAGCCTCGTATGGGGTCCGGGTGCGAACGACCGGCAGACCGTCCGGGTCGCGGAGTTCGGAACGGATTACCGGACCTTCCCGCTGGCCTTCAAGGCCGCGACGGGGACAGAGGCGGGGAGACTCGAGATCGCAAGCCGCGGGAGTGAATCCTTCCGCGTCGGCACGGTCTCCCTCATGCCTGCGGACAACGTCCAAGGCTTCCGGCCGGAAGTCCTCGAGGTCCTGAAGAAGCTTGATTCCCCCGTCTATCGCTGGCCGGGCGGCAACTTTGTCAGTGGCTATGATTGGAAGGACGGGATCGGCGATCCCGATAAGCGGCCGCCGCGGAAGAACCCGGCCTGGCTGGGCGTCGAGCACAACGATGTCGGCGTCCACGAATACCAGACCCTCTGCAAGCTCATCGGGACCGAGCCCTACATCTCGATCAATAGCGGACAGGGGAACGAAACGCCGGCCGCCGACATGGTCGAGTACGTGAACGGCGCGGCTATGACGCCCATGGGGAAGCTCAGGGCCAAGAATGGTCGCGTCGAGCCCTGGGGATGCCGGTTCTGGTCCATCGGGAACGAAATGTATGGCGATTGGCAGCTGGGCTCCATGCCGCTCAAGGACTATGTCAAGAAACACAACCGGTTCGCGGCGGCCATGTTGGCCAAGGACCCGTCCATCAAGCTGGTCGGCGTGGGCGCCACCGGCGAGTGGGACGAGGGCATGTTGTCCGAGTGCGCGAACGCCATGGACCTCATCAGCGAACACTTCTACTGCCAGGAAGGCCCGGACCTCCTGAGCCACGTCAACGAGATCCCGAACGAGATCCGGCGGATCGCCGACGCCCACCGGGCTTATCGGAAAACCATTCCCGCCCTCAAGGGCAAGGACATCCGGATCGCCCTCGATGAATGGAACTACTGGTACGGGCCGCATCTTTATGGCGAGCTGGGGACGCAGTACTTTCTGAAGGACGCCCTGGGCATCGCGGCCGGGATCAACGAGTACGCCCGGCAGAGCGACATCATCTTCATGG
>Ga0315288_10006215_pt1 | contig 15146 bp, 9 predicted proteins | sample YL17G11_20_MG_FD_203454 | JGI IMG/M metagenome (GOLD analysis project Ga0315288, IMG submission 203454) | Sediment microbial communities from Yellowstone Lake, YNP, Wyoming, USA - YL17G11_20 | ecosystem: Environmental > Aquatic > Freshwater > Lake > Sediment | place: USA: Wyoming | collected... | reverse complement strand
CCCCATGATTCCGGGAGTTTGTTTGCGGCAAAGATCAAGTCGCTTACAATCAGGTTATATACCTCTGTTAATGAAGCTCTGGCCATTGGATTCTGGATGGGATCAGGAGTGTCTTCGGTTATTAACGGAACACCCCCGAACATTCTGACAAGCATAAAGTAATTGTGTGCACGAAGAAACTTTCCCTGGGCTACAAGTGCGTCAACTGTTTCCTGACTTTGTCCGGTTATGTTTCCCTTTTTAATTGACCCAAGTGCGGCATTGATATTCAGCAGAGCCGAATAATGTCTGTCCCATAGGTCATCCGCATTGTCAGGAGCAATATTTAAATCACCGCCATCAAGCTGGTCATCGTTACTAAAAGGATCATAAGCATAACCATAACCTGACCAATAATCCCATAAATAGTTCATTGAACCTGCATAAGAAGCTTCAATCTGGAGTACCGAGTTACCAAAACTGGCCGGTGTTACTGAGCTAACCGGTTGTTCGTCAAGCTTTTTGCATGCAAAAACAAACACAATTAAAGCAAGCAGCAAGGAACAGCGAAGTAAGTAAATTATATTTTTTTTCATATCTGTATACTATTTAAAATGTTATATCTATACCGAAAGTAATTGTTCTGGCTGTAGGATAATTACTCAGATCTACACCTATCATAGCATCATTTCTATTATAGGCGCTCACTTCCGGATCATATCCGGTATATTTTGTGAGGGTAATCAGATTAGTCCCACTCACATAGGCTCTTAGTTTTGTTACTCCAATTCTGTTAATAAGGGATGATGGAACAGAATAACCTAAGGTGACATTCTTTAATCGCACATAAGAACCATCCTCCACATACCTTTGCAGCCGGCCGCCATCGCCGCTACCCAGACTAACTTTACTTACAAGGCCGGCGTTCCGGCGGGTAATATCATCAATAAATGCAGGAACGTCTGTATCCTGATTATCTTCCGTCCAGCGGTCTAACAAACGAATACTTGTTCCTTCAACTACATTTTCAAGGCGTATTCTTCCCTGATTAAAAATATCATTCCCTTCAGAACCCTGAATCAGTAACGTCAACTCAAAATTATTGTAGGATAAGCGGTTAGACCATCCAAAAATAAAATCGGGGATTGCATTACCCATGACCATTATATCCTGGGAATTAATTTTGCCATCCAGATTAGCATCAGTGTATTTCGGATCACCGGGTAACTGTCCGAAAGCAGCAGCCGCTGCAGCTTCACTTGTCTTCCAGGTACCTTCAAATCCGTATCCGTACATCTGCCCAAAGGGTTCGCCAACTCGCAGCTGCATAAAGCCGTTTTTAAGATTATACCCGCCGTAAGTTGTTTTATACTCCAATCTACTGGTTTCTCCAAGATCCAGAACTTTGTTCCTGTTCCATGATATATTAAATCCTGAATTCCATTTTACTACTCCGGTAAGAGGATCTCCACTAATTGATAACTCAAGTCCTTTGTTCTCAACTGATCCAACATTATCAATAATACTTGAGAAACCGGTATAACCAGGCAGTGTGCGGTTTAAAAGCAGGTCTTTTGTCGTTTTCAAATACAAGTCGACTGTTGCATTTAATCTTCCCTTGAATACCGATACATCCAATCCGATATTACTCTGGGTGGTACTTTCCCATTTGAGGTTCGGATTTGGGGGATTCGCAATAATAAATCCCAGATCGGTAGCATCGTTTCCGGAATACGGATAATTGGAGCCCGAGTTCATTGCAGAAATTGTCTGGTAGGCTCTGATTGCCTGATTGCCAATAATACCCCAGCTTCCACGCAGTTTTAACTCCGAGAAGATATTCAGGTTCTTAATGAATGGCTCTTCAGTCATCTTCCAGGCCAGCGAACCCGATGGAAAAAATCCCCACTTGTTATTTGTGCCAAAAACTGAAGAACCATCTGCCCGATAGCTAAGGGTTAGCAAATACTTATCGGCAAAGGCATAGTTTATTCTGCCCAGAAAAGAATTCAGAACTCTTTCACTAACGCTTGAATTTTTTGAATTTATTTGTCCTGCACCACCCAGATCGTTAACTCCTGTTTGATCAACTGTAAATGACATTGCAACCAGGCCAGCACTCTCTGATTTGGAATATTGTTGTTCAGCAACAGCCATCAGTGTAATATGATGCATATCTCCCAGATCCTTATCATATGTCAGGATATTTGAATTTTGATAATGGGTATAGAATGCATCATCAATTGTTGCATATCCTACCATACCTCCGATGGGTTTACCTTCCCAGGTCTTACTATTGTAATAACTTTTATTATTGCCGTTTTCAATAGTAGCACCACCTGTAATTTTCAACTTCAATCCTTCAATAATTTTGAATTCCAGGTAAGTATTGATACTATTTCTGATTGTATTGTTCATTATATCCGGTTCCCTGGCAGCAGCCAGCGGATTCCAGGTATCATATGCTCCATATCCTAAAGGATGTCTGTTATAATTACCGTTTTCATCATAAGGCGGAGTTGTAGGGTCCCAACGGGGAGCAATATTTACAGCCTGGCCCAGGAAACTAAGAGCTGTACCACCGCCATATGGAGGTGAATTGCCTGCTTCCTTCGAACCTGCCCAGTTTAAACCAAAACTCACATTTTTTGTTATGTCAGCACTTACATTTGCGCGTAAAGTAAATCGTTTATATGCAGAATTGATCAGAATGCCTTGCTGATCGAGATATCCGCCAGATATCATATACTTCAAATTATCTGTTCCACCACTGATTGTCAGCTGGTGGTTAGTAATTGGTGCTGTTCTGTAAATCACATCCTGCCAGTCTGTTCCACCGGTCCTTTCCAACTCCTGTATCCGTGCATCGGTGAATATTGGAACCGGAACGCCTGAGGCATTTTGTGTTGCTTTCCAGGCATTCCTGGTTCTTGCATAATCAGCAGCGCCCATCAAATCAAGCTTATGCCGGATAGTTTGAGAACCATAGCTGAAACTATAATCAATTGTTGGTTTTCCTTTCTTCCCACTTTTGGTTGTGATCAAAATAACACCATTTGCTCCCATTGATCCATAAATTGCTGTTGCAGAAGCATCTTTCAATATTTCAATCGATTCAATGTCATTCGGGTTCAGTGCATTAAGATTACCACCCTGCAATCCATCAACAACTATAAGAGCGTTGTTGCCTCCATTAATGGAGTTCATACCCCTTACACGGATAGTGGTATTAGCGCCCGGAGCACCAGCGGTATTTAACACTAACACACCTGCTGCACGTCCTTGTAAGGCCTGGTCAACCCGCTGCATTGGCAACTGTACGAGTTCCTGTCCTTTCACAGAGCTTATAGCACCTGTAATATCGCTCTTTCTCTGTTGCCCATATCCCACAACCACTATTTCAGAAAGTGCCCGAATATCAGATTTAAGCACAACATTAATGACCGATTGATTTCCAATGATCACTTCTTGTGCCAAGTAACCTATAAAGGATACTACAAGAGTATTAGCACCCACGGGAACAGTTAATTTGTAATTGCCATCAGTACCGGTTGTTGTACCAACCGTTGTACCTTTGACTGTAACATTCGCTCCCACTATGGATTCACCATTAGTATCCGTTATTTTTCCCGAAACGGCCCTCTGGAAGGCATCATTCCCCCATTCAGTGTTTCTATCTTCGCCCAACGCTGTCGCAGAATAAGTGCGTGCATTGAAAAAGATGCCACAAAGCATAATCAGCAGAGAAGCTTTGCGCATAGTTTCGCATAATTTAATCATAATTCTAATTTTAGTTAAATATCGTTCTATCCTTATCCGACTTTTTTATCATGTTCTGCTTTTTCCGGGTCAGTTAATCCCGCCTAATGCTTTCTTCAATATTCAGCTATACTTCAATAAAGTCTCTTTGAATTTCAGAATCAATTATCTGAAGGAGAATTATCTTACTCTTATTTTGCACGTTGTTCAATTCAATAAGGTCTTTACATTAACAAATAGACAAGTTACATGTATTTCTAATTATTTCAAGTCAGTTTTGCAAAAAAAAATTTGTTTTACCCGAAAATGTTTCAAAAAAATATTTCAGCTTGCTTTATGACTTACCGGTTTATCTCAAACTAACCCCAACCAGCCCCAAATAACCTCAACTAAAATATTCCCTTTAAATAAATGGTCATTTATAAACCAGGATTGGTGTTAAAATATCTTCTGCGGCATTTTCATCGCCTTTAGCAGGTCCATACCAAACACCTCCACCGAAGGTTATGATAAATATGTTTTCAGGGTTCCTTGGATCAGGATCCACCCTTTTCCCCCACTTAAAATTGTAGCCTTTTAGACGGATCCATGTTTCACCCTGATTATCGGAACGATATGCTGAGCCATTGAAACCACAGGAATAATAAGTATTGTTACGGGCATCAAAGGTGATGTCATGAATATGCTGATCTTTCTCAAGAACCTGTTTCCAGGTCTTCCCATTATTTTTTGAAAGAAAAATTCCTCCGCCAGTATCAGGAGATAACTGACCTGTGGTGGTTTGTCCCCATGCCGAAAGCAGAAGCCGGTCATTGTCTATGGGATCAATCACTAAACTTGTAGGGCCATTGGTGCCTGGGGGAAGTGACATTTTTACCCAGGATTCAGTCCCGTCATCAGAAAAGTAAATAGCACCATCCTGTTCATTCCCAAAACTTCCGTCTTCGCTTCGCCTGCTAACGATTAGAAACAGCCTCCTGTTTTTATTATTCTTTACAATTCTCCAGGCAAATGGTTCCTTGCCATCAATTCCTATGTTTTTTTGTTTCCAGGTATTACCTCCGTCAACTGATTTATAGACACCTTCGCCAAAAGCACATGCATACAGTGTTCTCGCTTCTTTGCTGCTTGCCGGATCAATCAACACATGTGTAAAAGCTGCTTCTCCAATATCATTGCTTACGGGACGCCACGATTTTCCGCCGTCTTCTGTTACAAGAATACCCCCTTCATAACCGGCAACTCCAGTTCTCCTCCACATTTTGGGTCTTGGAAGATCATGTACATTACTCATTGCAGCCCAGGCTCTTCCTTTAACTTCCGGGTCGAAGGTCAGCCAGTATGTACTGTTTATCCATTTCCGGGGGATTCCGTTGTTCATTGTTGCGCTCATCCAGCTTTCTCCTCCGTCTTTGCTTTCCATCAATCCGATATCGGTATTTGCAATAAACAAATGGCTTATGTCAAAAGGATCAAACACTACACAGTATCCGGTTGTGACATCCAGCCCCCTGGAGATCCAGCCTGCTCCGTCTTTCTTTTTTGTATATATCTGCTCCCAGGTCCGGCCTCCATCCGATGTCTTAATAGCCCTTCCAAAATCTGTTGTATAACATATATCAGGATTAACAGGAGATACTGCTATTGAAAAAGGATTCTCGCCCCATGTAGGACCAAATCGTTCATCAATCCAGCCTTTTTTATAATTACCGGAATACAGGTCACCTTCTTTAGTCAAACGGTCCTTCCAGGCCAGTTTCCAGGTTTTCCCAAAATCTTCACTTTTGGCCACTCCGATGCATATAGTATCATTATGCACCTTCAGTCCGGCATAAGAAACATACACAACCTCCGGATGCGAAGCGCTGGTGGCAATACATCGCCATTCGGGAAAATCAGCATTTTCTGTACGCAGGTTAAGCAGATCATCCTGCCGGTTTTCCCATGTTTTACCTCCGTCTTCGGTATAATAAATACCTGAAGGATCACCCTCCGGATTAAAATATGATTTACCTGAAATGGAATAAATAATATATTTGTTATGCAACTTATCAAATCCACCGGAGAACTCGGTAAGCGTACCAACATTCTCAGGTCCCGGATTGGTTTTCCAAATCCCTTTTTCTCTGACTGTTATGGAGTTTTTTCCGGTAATGTACAGAGTCCGGTACTCTTTCGGAGACGAAGGAACAATATAAATGTTCTTTGCCCCGTTTCCCAGTTCTTTTTCCTTGGTCCAATGCCCGCCCTGATCGTCCGAGAAATAATAAGCAGTGACATCATCAATTGAGATTGCTGCATGTAATTTCATTGAGTTATCAGGATCCACGGCCAAAGCCAGTACATGACGACGTGTACTGTCACTGGTTAATATTTTTTCTTCGGCATGATCTCCTTTTGCCACAATTCCTTTAATCTCATCAGGACCAGGATATACGATATCCCAGGTATTACCTCGGTCAGTGCTTCTAAACAGGGCAATTGAATATGCATAAACGACATTTGAATCCACAGGATCGAAAACAAAGTATTTGACAGGTCCTCGTAATGAAAACATTCTCCACGATAAGCCACCATCATAGGTTACGTATGATCCGGTCATATCACAAGCCACATAAGCATAGTCGGGATTATGAGGACTAACTGCCGGATAGAACATGGCACCGCCTCCTCCTGGTCCAAGTTTTCCCCAGCCTCCCCCTGTGCTTTCATGGTTTCCTGATATACCTTGATAACATCCTTTAATGACGATTAGAGAGATGCAGATGACTCCGGCAAGAATATTCTTTTTAATATTCATATTTCTTTTAATAAAAGGTTAAACAATTTAAGTCACAATTTATTAAAATTTATTCTATCTCTTTGAAACATACAATGAATTAATCCCGTAAGAATACTATGCTCATATCATATCGAAAAAAAAGTTGATGAAAACAGAAATAAAAATAACTGTTCAGACCATGATAAAACCTTTGCTACATTTCAATTGGAGAATGGTATCTTTGCCCATTATAACTCATCTTTGGAAACTGGGTCAGGAGATGCTGGATTAATGTACCTGAATTGGATTTAAGTTAAAATGGATCTATATGAAAACTACAAGAAGGAATTTCATTACAAAATCAATGCTTGCAGCAGCAGTGGTAACATCAGGTAACAACAGGCTATTTGCAGGTCCAGCCATAGTTATACCGGATAAGATACCCGGATTGCCAGATTCAAATGATCCGGAAGCTTTCAAAATCAGCATATTCTCTAAGCATCTGCAGTGGCTCGACTATAATGAGATGGCAAAAGCTCTATATGAGATTGGCTTTGATGGCGTCGATCTTACTGTCAGACCAGAAGGACATGTATTACCTGAAAGAGTGGAGCAGGATCTTCCAAAAGCGGCTGAAGCCGTAGCAAAAGCGGGAAAGAAGATATACATGATCACCACATCAATTGATAATGCCGATGATCCTCTGACGGTAAAAATCCTGAAAACTGCAAGCTCGCTTGGCATCCGTCATTATAGAATGGGTTGGGGTTACTATGATGAAAATAAATCGGTCGAGGATAATATCAGGTCCGTGCAGTTGATGCTTGGCAAACTTACTGTCATCAATGAGAAATACTCGATATCAGGCGAATATCAAAATCATTCAGGAGTTGCCAGGGAAGGTATCTATTTCGGAGGAGCAATCTGGGATGTCGCAGAGGTACTGAAAAATATAAATTCAATGTGGCTTGGAGCTCAATATGATATTTATCACGCCACCGTTGAGGGAGCAAATACCTGGCCGGTCGGACTTAAACTTATTAGCCCTTTTATCAGATCAATTGATATTAAGGATTTTAAATGGACTGAAAGGGATGGGAAATTTACATCCGAGACTGTACCTTTAGGTGAAGGAATGGTTGATTTTAAGAAGTATTTCGGGATGCTAAAGGAATTAAATTTGAATGTTCCTGTTTCTGTTCATTATGAGTATCCTCTTGGAGGAGCAGAGCATGGAGCATCAGAGATTACATTGAAAAGAGAAGATGTTATTTCAGCAATGAGAAAGGATCTGGCAACACTGAAACAGCATCTTCAGGAAGCAAAACTCGTGTAAGTTTTGCAGGGGATTATAATTTTAACCACTTATCAAACCAGTTAAAAGCTTCTGTTTGCATTTCAGCATCAAATTTATGTCCACCAGGATAGAATGAACATTTGTACTTATCTGATGCACCTGCTTTTTGATACACCTCCTGTAAGATTCTGTCAGCTGCATTCATTTCGGGTACTGTATACAGGTCATCGTCTGTATCATTTAACACAAGTGTTGGAAGCGGTACACGCAATCCAAGGATCTCTGGAAAGTTCAGTTCATTAGGAAGGATTGGTATATATGTCATCCATGTATGTGTAAATGATTTATTTAACACAAAATCTTTCCAGGTGGTCATGAATCCGACACATACAGCGCACTTTATTCTCGGATCAAGTCCGCCCATAAGAACAGTACGCAGACCTCCCCCTGATAGTCCCCCGCATCCGATCTTTTCTTTTATAACATCTTTACGTGCACATAGAATGTCCAGTGCTATCCTGTCCTCTGCAAAAAATACCCCCGGCCAGGTTGTTCCTGCACTGAAGAGCGATTTTGCCATTATGTGCTCATGATTGCTGGCCCATCTGTTGTATGCTTCAATATTTTTAGGATCTTCAGGATTTTCGTCATTGAGCCCATCACGAAGATTTCCAGGGATTTCCTGCATGAGTACGCGGCGGCTGGCAAAAGTAAAAGCATCTGAAACTAGTACTACATAACCTCTTCTGGCGATTTCATTTGCCCAGGCCTTACCACTATAACCGTCTTTCTGATGTTCAACCATCAGCGGATGTTGGGTATTGTTTGTTTTGGTGATCTTTCTTGTTCCGAAATATTTGTTTCCACCGTGATCATGGAAAGCAAGGATTCCTGGTAAAGGTGTTTTTGTATCAGCAGGTTTCAGAAGTATAGCATCAGTAGGACGTCCGTAAGGCAATTTCCATGAAAGCTCTTCAATATGCAACCCATCAAAGGTATAATGTTTATTAACAGTTACCTCAGGCATGCCTCCTATATCAGGAATGGCCAGTCTTTCCCTGACCAGTTTATCTGCTGCCTGGTGCCATTTTTTAAGATCACTCCACTCTCTCCTCCTAAAAGAGAGTAAAGGTATTTTGTTTTCTGTGAGTGACGATGCCCATGGGCCATACTGTCCGATAATGCTTAGGTTTACCTCCGGTGGTGTCATAGCTGTCGCTTTATGTTTATTTGTGAAAGAGGATATTGCATTAATTGAATTCGTGCCTGAAGCAAATACTTCAGGGAGCCTGGATCCGGCTAAACTTAACCCTGCCATACCGGCATATTTAAGGAATTTTCTTCTGCTGTTCTTCATATTTTAAAAGGATTTAATTTTCTACTTAATTGCCTTTTCAATCATCTTACCCATAACTATCCTCCTCTCATCCCATTCTTCCGTATCAAAACTCCATACATCGAGGTTTCCGATTGATTTAGGGCCATATGGCAGTTTAATAATAGTGTTAACCAGCGAATCGACCCTTACACTGTTTTTATCAATATCTGCCAGTAACCTCATATATTCATATTCCTGTACACCATCGCGCATTGCCTTTAACCTGATCGAAGGGCAGGGGCCGCTGACATTTGGAACAACTCCCGGGGCATATATCAGAAGAGCATTACCGTTAATCTTCTTATAGGTGAATTCTGCCTCTGACTCTGGTTTTGCCTTAGATGCATCTTTCCATGATTCTGGATCATACCAGCCGTTAATCCACCCAGCACCTGTACCCCAACTGAGCCAGGAGAATGTCCGGTATTTCCAGCAGCTCCAGCTGATAGCACGATCATTGACAAGAGGAAGATCAAGAAAGGTAGAGCTTCCCACCCAACTGTTGATCTTACTTTCATATAGCATTGGACCATATAGCCAGACTTTAATTCCCATTTCCTGGTACTTCCTGATGGCTTCAAAATCATATTCAATGGTATGGGATGCCCATGAGGTGATAGAATTTTTAACAATCTGCAACGCCTCTTCAGTGTATCCGCCATCGATCCTGAACAGCGTTTCAGGATAGTGCTCACGGAACATATCGCCATAATAAACCATACGGCTCCAGGCTTCCGTGAAGTATGATTCGTCAAGACCATTAAGATACACTGTTAAATCAGTTTTTGCAGGATCGATAAGTGTTTTGAAATGTGATCTGACCTTGTTTATACATTTAATATAAATGGCCCTGTTTTCAGGATTTCTTTCCACATCAGGTTTGCCAATATCGGGCCACCCATTTGTGCCATGTTTTCCGTAAACATCGAAGGGAAGAACGAATGTTTCAATAGGCTCTCCATACCCGGGGCCATATTCATAACCATATTCATTGGTAAAGGCTTTTCCTGAAAAATACTTTTTGAGACGATCATCAAGTGTTTTCCATTCAATATCTATCTTCCTGTTATCCGTTATTTTCATTTCGGGTTCATATGTAGGATCAAGCATCGCCACCCTGTTTCGTTTAAGAAGCTGATATACTGCAAGCTCCTGTTTTTCCGGCATGCTTTTCATAAATCCTTCGTGCTGCAGTCCTGCCTTGAACCGGTTCTCATTTGGAATTGCAAAATCCCACACCGACAGTTCTATGGGGATCTCTTTCGTCTCACCGCCTATAGTCACAGATAACCTGGTGGAGTAACTTCCTGGTCTGGCATCCTCCTCTTTAAACGGTATATACTGATCAATCCAGACTATCATTGATTTCTGGTTATCGATACGGTTATTAAAATCTGGCAGCCATAGGGGGTAAATCCAGCGCCACCTTACCTGTGCTGAATCATCCTGAATATAACTGAAAGGGATAAGAGCATCGGGATACCATCCGGTACCAAGTGATGCAGCCGGATAACCTGTGCTTGGCGACTTTACCTCAACAGCCCATTCAAGAAATAATTCCGGACTGATTTTAAACTGAGCATTATTGCCTGAAAATGGAGGCATATCGATCCGGATGTTATCGAGTGTCTTACTGGTATTATTGGTTATAACAAGCTGGAATGAGATATATTCTCCTCTTGCGGCATGAAGCGCCACCATTTCACCGTCAAAAATATGATTTTGTTGAAGAAAATCCTCCTTTTCTGTATACTGACCTTTTAAAAGCAGAAATCTATGATCAATTATTTCACCGGAAGTCGGGTCTATCCGGACTGAAGATGGGATTACTGAAATGTTCCATCCGTTTTTATTTTTTCCGGAATCCAAAGATTTGCAGTTGTTTATTATAATAGCTATACAGATCAGAATAAAGTATTTTTTCATGCCTGAAATAAAATTGATATTTAATGAATTGTAGAATCTGAACTTACCCGTAATAATCAGATTTTTATCTATGTTCACTCAAATTTATTAAATAGTTGTTAAAATGAATTAATTACATGAAAATAATCCTGGATATTATTCATCGGCCCCGACAGATATGATATTTATTGTTCGATTCCTTCTGAAGTTTTTCTCTTTATGACAATCAATACAACCAACCCAGTGTATATTATTTGGGCTCTTCTGATCCTTATAGGTTGTATTCATAGTTGTAACATCCAGTTTGCAGTTTGAAATAGCCGGATGGCATTTGATACAACTTTGCCTTGCATCATTTGAATGTATCTCGTGGCAGGCAGTGCAACCAATTCCCTCATGAACTCCACGCGGAGTACGGTCATCACTGGTTCCGGCCTGATGACGGGCATCTGGTGAATGGCACTGAACACAGTTCCTCATCAGGATATCGTCAGATACATTAACCGATCTCTCACCCTCCCATAGAATAAGTTTTGGAAGGTACTCAGCGGATATGCTTGATCTGTCAGGTCTGTAATAAACACCTACTACTTCAGAAGTATCCTCTCGCATATAGAATATACTTCCGGGATTAGAATAATCAGGATTCACCTTTGGTAATCCTTTTCTATGGGTCTGATGACAAGTCATACATGGTATTACAGGCTTGTCAGCCATTTCCGGGATTTTCAATAGCCATGGTCCTGTTTTATCAAGTGGTTCCACGAGGTCCTGTACAGGTAAATCGCTGAACATACCATGACAGCGCAGACAATCAGCATTGATCTGTTCAGTCTCGTTATGTTTCCTGTCGAGCAATATATCGTGGTAACGGGCAGAGTGACCTCCTGAACTCCAGCCCGCATATTCAGCTGCATGACACCCGTTACACTTGTCCATTACTGAAAGCAACTGATCCTCATTTAACCTGATATCTTCAACTATTTTGTTTCTAACATGATGTGCCACCATCATTCCTTTTTCTCTGAGGCTGTGAAACCCGTTGCTCAGAGCTGTGCCATGACATTCCTGGCATTTAAATTCCCTGTGGGCTGATTGGGCAAACATATTTACCGATTTGCCGATTTCGTGACATGATGCGCAGGTTTTTTCAGGTGAAGCCGAATTCCAATAAGTATAAAATGAGCCTAATAGGATCACAAACACCAGTAATGCTATAGGTATAACGAGTATTGTTATGAGCTGATTTGTTTTCCTCTTCATACTTTCAGTATTTATTTAAAACGATTTCCCCTGTTCCATTCTGAGGCAATAAAACCGCCTACCCGATAGCCCAGGGCCATAATGGTGAGAGCCGGATTAAATCCTCCATTTGTAACATGCAGGCTGGCATCTGCCACAAATAGGTTTGGTATGGAATGTACACGGCCATATTTATCGGTAACCGATGTCTTGGGATCATTGCCCATTCGGCAGGTTCCTGCCTGGTGCGACATAGCACCAACGCCTTTACCGGTTCCCGATGACTTCCATATAAAGTAAGCACCGGCTTCTTTCAACCATAATTCAGCCTTCCCGGCAATAAAGTTACAACCTTTGCTGTCAGTTTCAATTTTACTTGGCGAAAGTCTGGCAACTGGAATTCCCCATAAATCTTTTACCTCCGGATCAACTTCAACCTGTTGATCAAATCGGGGAATTTCCTGATATGGACCATGTACCTTTATCACTTTTTTGTAATTGAGCCTTTGAAATTCCTTGTGTTCTTTACCCCAAAGTTTTGTTCCTGGAGGGCGTATATCTGCAAAGGAATATGGTCGGATGAAAAATGAATTTGTCAGATACCCTCCACCGACAATTCCGGGATTATGATGATTAAAATCGCAAATAGTCACTGAAGACCCCGGACCAAAATCATCATATACATCATTTTCGAAAATCCCATAAGCTTTTGGATAGGCATGGCCCTGAAGGTTTTTACCTACCCAACTATTTTCATTTCCTAAACCTTTTGGAAAAAACTTTGACTTAGAATTTAACAATAATCGAGCTGTTTCAATGGCTGAAGCAGACAAGATAACAATATTTGCCGGTTGAATCTTTTTTCGGTTGTCCTCATCGAAGTAGCTTACTCCGGTTATTCTACCCTGTTCGTTTACAATAATTTCACTTACAACACAATGAGTTCTTAATTCACAATTTCCACTTGCCAGGGCAACTGGTATTACCGTATTATGTGTGCCGCTCTTGGCATTTACAGGACATGGATATCCATTACAGTTGCGCATTCTTATACAGGCAGGGCGACCACCGTAAGGAACAGAATTCCGCAATACCGGCGATGAAAAAGGATGAAAACCTAATCCGAGAGCAGCATCATTTAACAGCCTGGCTCCTTTATTATGTGAAAAAGGAGGCATAGGCTGAGGCTTCTTCCGTGGTGGTGCAAAAGGATTCTTACTGTCATCTCCTGCCACCCCGATTTCCCATTCGGCTTTTTCGTAACACTGCTCAAGATCTTCATAGGATATTGGCCAGTCCTCGATTGTTGATCCAGGAACATGACCATAGGTAGATTTCATTTTAAAGTCTTCCTGCATATAGCGCCATGCAAGAGCTGCATATGAAACAGTACCCGATCCTACACAGGCTGCAATATTGTTATAATCCGCTTCACTGGGCAATACAATACGGCTGCCTCCGTCCGGATATACTATAACCCTGCGGTATCGTTTATCATCAGGACCGCATGACGTTCCCAATGGGGAGATAGGTTGCGAGATGAGTTCATCGTCGGTATGATCATCGTAAGAAATCCAACCTCCCCTTTCAAACAACACTACCGACAATCCTGCTATGCTTAACTCTTTGGCGACCACCCCGCCTCCAGCTCCTGAGCCAACTATAACGGCATTTACTTGTCTATTTTTCATGCGTTAAGTTTTATAACGGTTTTGACCTATGATAAGGGGGTAATCCAGCTTCAACATTTTATAGCTCATATTATTTTTGTTTCCTCCATGTCGAGGGCTTCCATAATATGCCTGCATGGAATGATCACGGACCATGCTGAAAAACTCCTTGTCGAATCCCCCTGCCCAGGCCGATTCTTTCATATTACCAGCCTCTATGCTTTCAAGGAAAATGGTCTGCTCATCCCAGGTCAGATCCTCAAATTTCTTATGGTATCTGGTTTCGCAGGTTTCCTGAATGGCGGCAAATCCTTTCCGGTATTTTGACTGAAACCTGACATAAGGTCCCACCAGTTGTTTATCAATAAAATTGGTAACCCCTGATTCACGCCCGCCCGGCCACTCATCAGGAGGTATAATCTGATCCGCAAGTGCATCCATTAATTGTGCTTCGGAATCAGTAAAAAAGCGCCACTTGTATGTCGACTTCATGCATCCGGGCAGTAAGCAGATGCTGCCTGTGCCAAGCACTGCAAGATGCACAAAGCCTCGTCGGTTAAGTTTGTCCTTGCCAGTCATTTCAAATTTCATTGATATTTTCGTTTTACGTTTGCTTTTCCAGATTCTGGAGTACTAAGTTATTAAAAGGATTAATTATGGCTGTTATTTGGCTACCTTGCGTTTGCACAATAATTATTAAAAAAGTATTCTATAACCAAATTTCAGATTATGAGAACGCCTCATAAAAAAAATCAAAACGTTCCCGCAAATTCGTCACGACGTGAGTTTGTAACCCGGAGTGCCTTATGGGTAGTTGGATCTGTTGCAGCCGCTACGGTAGGATCCCCCAAGCTTTTTGCCAGAAGTAGCAGGAAATCTGACAGTCGTGATGAGACGGATTCATTTCAGGTATTTGATTGTCACCTGCACTGTCCGGCCGGGAATGGAGAAAAATGGCAGTGGTACAAGGTTACCAACGGTTTTGAGGATTTTGTGAGTTATCTGGATAAAACCGGAGTTCAGCGAGGCATTATTAATTCACAACGCAGTTTCGGGACTAAGCCTGAAGAATTTATAGCCGGGAATCGTGAAGTGGCTCGTTATGTTGAAAAATACAAAGGTCGTTTTATAGGAGCATGTGTAGTAAATCCATTA
>Ga0315288_10006213_pt1 | contig 15146 bp, 17 predicted proteins | sample YL17G11_20_MG_FD_203454 | JGI IMG/M metagenome (GOLD analysis project Ga0315288, IMG submission 203454) | Sediment microbial communities from Yellowstone Lake, YNP, Wyoming, USA - YL17G11_20 | ecosystem: Environmental > Aquatic > Freshwater > Lake > Sediment | place: USA: Wyoming | collected... | reverse complement strand
CCTTGCCGCTGATCAGACGATAGACATCACTGAAGGTTACCAAGACCATAATTGCAATTAGAAGAGCAGTACCAACGTAGTGGGCTAAACGCACTGTGCGAGTGGAGAGACGTTTCCCATGCCTGAAGCCCTCAATGAGAGCCACCAGCATCCCCCCTCCATCTAAGGGAGGTATGGGGAAGAGATTAAATATCCCGAGACCGAGGCTAATTACGGCAGCCATAAATAGTAGGTTGCTGAAGCCGGAGGAGCGCACTACCTCTACTGTCAATTGACCAGCACCTATTGGCCCGATCAAGGCTAGATCGGGAGATTCTATCATTAGAGGGATAGCCTCTATTATGAGCACAGGCATATAGATAATGTACCTCGCTCCCGAATAGACTGCGCTCCACACGGGAAGTCGCTCTTGTTCGATGTGCGTCCCTTCCACCCATCGCATGTCTAGACCGGGCAAGGTCTCGTAACCAACATTAATCAGAGAGGATGCAGTCACGTTCCCCTCTCGAAGCAAGACTATGTTTATTTTCTCACCTTCCGCAACGGAACGCAGGGCACTGGACATGCTCTCATCATTGTATGCGCCCTGTCCATTGATGCTTAAGATGGTATCACCAGCTCTAATGTCGGCTTCGTAGGCTGGCGAGCCTTCCTCCACCTGGCTCACCAGATTCCAACAAAGCAAGACGCCGATTATGCGGCGCTGTAATTCTGGATCGAATTTCGGCTTCACTGTAGTTTGTATTTCCTGACTGTCCCTTAAGAGAAGCAAAGTTATATCCGCCCCTTCCTCGACTGAATTCACTGTATTCTGCACGTCCCCCCACCTACGGACGGGTTGCCCCTCCACGTCGAGAATTATGTCCCCTGGTTCAATGCCGGCTTGTTTGGCGGAAGAGTTCGCTGCTACAGAGTGTACCATGAGTCCGTTGCCGGTAACGAAGGATACGGGCAGAGCAAGAAAAGCACTGAGTAGAACAAAGGCCAGAAGAACGTTGACCAGTGGACCGGCAACATAGATTCCCAACCTGGTCCACGGCCCTTTGCCAGCCAGGCTTCGGGGTACTGTGGGGTCATCTTCTCCGGCAGCCCTAACAAAGGCTCCTATAGGTATGGCATTAAGTGAGTATGTTGTCTCGCCTCGTTTGATGCCAAAGAGTCTTGGGGGGATGCCTATACCGAACTCTTCGACCTTCACTCCGGCACGTTTGGCAGCAATGAAGTGCCCCAATTCGTGAAGACACATTGCCACGAATAGAGCCACGACGAAAAGGACAATGATTATGGCGACGCTCATCTCTTATCTCTCTATCCGGCGCCTACTTCTTCCTTCAGGCTTCTGGCAACGACCAAGGGAAATGCGCGTAGCGCATTCTCTGGCCCAGTTGTCGGCAGCCAGTATGTCCTCCAGGGACGGCCGGCTGATGTTCTGATGTTGGTCAAGTGTTTCTTGCACAATTCTGGCTATATCGGTGAAACGTGTTCTATGGCTGAGAAAGAACTCTACGGCTACCTCATCCGCGGCACAAAGCACTGCCGAATAGGTTCCTCCCGATTTGCCAGCCTCCACAGCCAGTTTGAGACAGGGGAATTTGTCATAGTCCACAGATTCAAAGTCCAGAGAACTGATATTATTCCAATTAAGGCGGGGCAGTTCCGGATTAGGCCACCTTCGGGGATAGGAAAGGGCGTACTGAATGGGTAGCCTCATATCAGGCCAGCTAAGCTGAGCTTTAAGGGAACCATCCGTAAATTCCACCATGGAGTGAATGATAGACTGGGGATGAATTAGTATTTCAATACTATCAAAGGGGAAAGAGAAAAGCCAATGAGCTTCAATGACCTCCAGCCCTTTGTTCATAAGTGTTGCAGAATCTATGGTTACCTTCTTTCCCATCTGCCATACGGGGTGTTGAAGAGCTTGGTCCGGAGTTACCTCAGCCAATTGTGCCTGTGAATAGCGATAAAAAGGCCCTCCAGAGGCAGTGAGAAGAAGCCTTCGCGGCTTGGTGTCTTCTCCCTGCAGACATTGCCAGATGGCACTATGCTCGCTATCAATGGGCAGAATTTCAGCCTTATGGAGGCTAGCTTCACGGACAATGATTTCACCGGCCATGACCAATACTTCCTTGCTAGCCAGGGCAACTGTCTTGCCGGCCCGCAAAGCTGCCAGAGTCGGGCTCAATCCGGCCTTACCCACAGTGGCTACGACAACGAAATCAACCTCAGGATGGCTGGCTATATCTTCTACGGACAGAAATTGCCCACCGTAGCTAACAGCAGGCTTGACTGATGGACAAACCATTTTGGGCTTAAATTGCCGAATTTGCCTTTCCAGAAGCTTGAGGTTCTTGTTCCCTGTCAGAGCTACTACTTCCAGTTCGTCAGGGAAAGCACGGATTACATCCAGAGCTTGTCGACCTATGGAACCTGTTGAGCCCAGGACAGCTACTTTTTTTACGCCACCCATATCACGTAATAGTATATCACTGCCCCCACGAATATAAGGCTATCGAAGCGGTCAAGGACGCCGCCATGTCCCGGCAGCAAATTACCGGATTCTTTCACTCCCATATTGCGCTTGAGCAGGGATTCAACCAGGTCGCCAAGCTGAGCAAAGAGGCCGACGAGAAAGCCCAGGAGCATAATTTGCCAGTATCTAAAAACAAAAGGAGCCCCTACCTTAACGGAAATCAGCTTAAGAACCGTCGCTATTACAACAGCGGCCAGAATGGCGCCTACTAATCCCCCTATGGCACCTTCCCAAGTTTTCGCTGGGCTTATCGCAGGAGTCAGCTTATGCTTACCCCTTGCCCGTCCGACAAAATAGGCGCTGGTATCGTTGGCAAATGTAGTCAGCATGGCCAGGTAAACCCAGTTTCGGCCATCCTCTAAACCGCGCAAATTCAGCCAGTAGCTGAGCATCCAACCTACATAGAGAGCACCGACTATTGTCCATGCCCAGTCGCGGAATGCCTCTTCTCTCGACCGGCGGAGCAATAGGCAAATCAAGGAGACTAACACTGTGGCGGTAACAACTGTGGGCAAAAGATCGGGATTGGCGTAATGAGGGCTTAGGACAAGCGCCAGCGTCCATGACAAACCCAGATAAAGCAGGGGCTCTCTCCTGTCGAAATTGGCCATGTGGTAGAACTCGAAAGTGCCGGCTAATGCCGCTGCAGCTATGAGAAGACTAAACCAGGGCCAGGGGTCACCAAACCAGATAGCAAGGACAATGAGGGGGAGGCCTGCGGCGGCAGTAATGACTCTGTACCTGAGCACAGGTCTATTTTAGCAGCTTTTGAGTGGTCACAGACTAGCCAATGTCTAACCCCATGAATGGAGTTGTTTGAACTAGCATCATATGTGGCATCTAATACTGAGCGGTAGCGAAACATTTGAGGGCAAAGTGACAACTGGTGAAGGACAGAGATTCGACTAGATCTAGCGAGGGCCTCCGAAGAGGCGAATGGCTTTTGGGCTTGAACTATATTTCCTGTATTTCCTTTTCCTTGCGCTGCCCCAATTCATTTACCTTCCCCACACAAGTCTCTGTAAGCTGGTCGATTTTCTTAGTATTGTTTTTGAGGTCGTCTTCCGATATTTCTTTATTTTCTTCCATCTCTCTTAATTTCTCAATACCATCTCTTCTTATGTTGCGTATGGCAATCCGCCGCTCCTCTACTTTCTTGGACACGAACTTGACCAGCTCCTTGCGGCGCTCCTCGTTAAGAGGCGGGATGACCACTCGAATTAAATTACCATCATTCGCAGGGTTAAGGCCGATATTGGCTGTGAGAATGGCTCTTTCGATGTCGCGTAACGATGTGCGGTCCCAAGGCTGAATGATAATTAGGTTAGCCTCAGGTATAGAAATTGTGGCGAGTTGACGTAGCGGGATAGTGGTGCTCTGATAGTTAACCATGATATGGTCAAGTAAGGCCGGAGTGGCACGCCCGGCACGCAGGGTAGCTAATTCTCTAGCCAGGCCATCTGTGGCCTTCTGCATTCGGGAGTTCAGTTCAACGAATAGTTCATCTAACATGGCTTAGTGATCGACACCAAGCTCGAATCTGGCAAACCTGCCTACTTTAATGTTCTCACCCACTTTGGCAATCGCCTCAACAATAATTTCCTGTACTGTTCTGGTAGGATCCTTGATGAAAGGCTGGCTAAGAAGGCAAGCTTCTTGAGGGTCTGTTTCTGCTTTTGGTGGCATCTCTTCGCTACTGATGAATTGCGGGGAAGTGGCAGCTACCTGCATAGCTAAGTCGCGGGCAAGTTTTCTGAACTCATCTGTCCGAGCTACAAAATCGGTTTCACAATTTAACTCCACTAATGCTCCAATGTGCCTGGTGTGATGAATATAAGCTTCAATTACACCTTCCGTTACAAGCTCATCTCTCTTCTTCTCAGCAATCGCTGCGCCGCGCTGTTTCAAGAATTCAATTGCCTTCTCCATGTCGCCACCCACCTCTGACAAAGCCTTATTGCAGTCAGATATGCCTACATTGGTCCTGTTTCTTAACTCTTTTACTGCTTCAACTGATATTTTCATGGAGATCCGACTTTCCCTTGCGACTCCTTCGCTTCCGCTGATTTGCCTGGCTTCTCTGGCTCAAAGGTATAAGAACCTAGAATCTCGACGGATTCCTCGTGCTCTTGTTTAGCACCTGATTTGGTAGCTCCGGCCTCCGCGGAAAACGCTTCAGTTTTACCTTTAATTATGGCGTCAGCTATTTTGCTGCAAATCAACTTAATCGCCTTGACGGCGTCATCGTTGGCGGGAATAGGATAATCGATGCCATCGGGATTGCAATTAGTATCCGAAATAGCAATCACAGGTATGCCCAGTTTCTTAGCTTCGGTAAAGGCAATTTTGTCTTTGATGGGATCAGCGATGAAGAGCGCTCCCGGAAGGGTGGTCATTTCCTTGAAACCACCCATTTGAGTATTCAGGTGGGATATCTGCTTTTCTATCTTCACCCGTTCTTTCTTAGGCAGGCGGTCAAGCTCGCCTTTATCCTTTCTATTCTCTAACCGGACCAGGTAGTCAATCCGGGCCTGTATGACGGCGAAATTCGTCAACATACCGCCCAGCCATCTTTGATTGACATAGTTCATGCCGCATCTCACAGCCTCTTCTTCTATGGTCTGCTGGGCCTGTTTCTTGGTGCCGACAAGAAGAATACTTTGCCCTCGAGCTGCCAAATCTTGAGCAAAGGCACAGGCCTTTTCCAACGTGGCAACTGTCTGCTCCAAATCGATGATATGGATACTATTGCGCTGAGTAAAGATGTATTTTTTGGCCTTGGGATGCCAGTAACTGGTATGGTGGCCAAAGTGAGCACCGGCCTCTAGCAATTGTTTTAGTAGAGCATTCTCTATCATATCTACAACTCAACTTATGTTGGTCAATAAGACCAGCATAATGTAGCATGATTCACTTGGATAATGCAACAAGAGACTGCCTCCGCCTGTTTCTGAATTGACAGAGACTCTGCCCTTATCTATACTATTGAGCCAAAATTATAGCTAGAAGTTGCCCGAGTAGCTCAATGGTAGAGCAACCGATTTGTAATCGGTAGGTTGGTGGGTTCGACTCCCCCCTCGGGCTGGGTTTTTCTAGCATTTTTTGATAGAGTTATGCGAGGGAGGGGTGCCGGAGTGGTTAATCGGAGCAGACTGTAAATCTGCCGCCCTTACGGGCTGCGTGGGTTCGAATCCTACCCCCTCCACTTTACGGAGTGTGAGAGGCCCACATAGGTCAGTAGGTAGAGCATATTCTCGGTAGGAGCAGGGCCCACAGCTATCATAGGGCTTAATTGATAACGACCTCACTGCAATCCAGAAAAGACCTCAGCAACTCCACAGCCAATACTTTTTTACCTTAGAACCAGCTAAACAATTATTATCTAATCGCCAGCCCCAAAAACCACAAGAGCAGCAACACAGGTAAAAAGAACAGACCCAATCACAGTCATCACGTCCTGCAAGACTACTCCTGCAATAAACCCCAACGCCCCTATCCCAAGAAGTCCTATTTTTAGATTCTCCATACCTGATATAACCCCCAACTTCATTATATCCAGACAACAGTACTTGTCAATAACCCCGTCCCAGACAAGAACGAGTACACTTGCTTGACATTCTCCAAACCATTCCTTAAAATCTCCCAGCTAATTCGGCAAGTGAACAAGTACATCACGTTCTAGGATAGAGAGTCTGTGCGTGGTTGACTCTTTATCCAGGTTGACTTAAAATATAGTTTCGTGCATACTTGCCCACATAGCTCAGTAGGTAGAGCACGTTCTTGGTAAGAACGGGGTCACCAGTTCGAATCTGGTTGTGGGCTTTGAAATAAAAGGAGGCTAAGATGGCTAAGAAAGTTTATGAGCGTGTCAAACCGCATATCAATGTGGGTACCATAGGGCATGTGGACCATGGGAAAACTACGCTGACTGCAGCCATGACTCAGGTATTAGCTAAAGTGGGCTTTGCACAATTCCGGCCCTACGATTCCATAGATAATGCTCCTGAAGAAAAAGCGCGTGGGCTGACGATTGCTATTTCCCATATTGAGTATGAGACTGACAAGCGTCATTATTGTCACATTGACTGTCCCGGACATGCTGACTACATCAAGAATATGATAACTGGAGCTGCTCAGATGGATGGGGCTGTTCTGGTGGTCGCTGCTGATGACGGTCCTATGCCACAAACCAGGGAACATATCCTTCTGGCTCGACAGGTGAACGTTCCCCGCATTATGGTGGCTCTCAACAAGATAGATCTGGTAGATGACCCGGAGCTGTTGGATTTGGTGGAGATGGAGGTTCGAGACTTGTTGAAGAAGTACAACTTTCCTGGCGATGAAGTGCCAGTTGTACGAGTAAGTGCTCTTAAGTCTCTGGAGTGCGGCTGCGGAAAAAGGGACTGCAAATGGTGTGGGGGAGTATGGAAGTTGCTGGATGCAATAGATGCATATATTCCCCTGCCCAAGAGGGAAAAAGACAAACCGTTCTTGATGCCGATAGAAGATGTATTCAGCATCAAAGGACGAGGTACCGTGCCTACGGGCCGAGTGGAACGTGGCGTAGTCAAAGGCGGTGACGAAGTTGAGATAGTAGGATTAAAGGAGACAAAGAAAACGGTAGTGACTAGCCTGGAAATGTTCCACAAGACTATGAATGGGGCGGAGTCAGGCGATGCCATCGGACTCCTATTGCGGGGCGTGGAACGGGATGATATAGAACGGGGTCAGGTTCTGGCAGCGCCAGGCTCGGTCAAGCCTCATACAGAAGCCGAGGTCGAGGTATATATTTTGACCAAGGAAGAAGGTGGCCGGCACACACCTTTCTTCAACGGTTATAAGCCCCAGTTTTATATCAGAACTCTGGACGTTACGGGGGAGATAAATCTTCCCGAGGGTGTAGAGATGGCTATGCCCGGTGATAGCCTGGCTCACATGAAGATTAAGACCATTTATCCTGTAGCTATGGAGCAGGGGCTACGCTTTGCCATCAGGGAAGGTGGCAAGACAGTTGGGGCTGGCGTCATCGCCAAGGTTATTGCCTGAATATCGACTCCTGCGCGTTTTGCGGATTTTTGAATAGACGTGGCTAAAAAGAAGGGCGATTTACGCGTAATTATCCAGCTAGCTTGCGGTCAATGCTCGCGGAGAACATATACTACTACGAAGAACAAGAAGAATGATTCGCAGCGGCTGGAGTTGAATAAGTTTTGTCCTCATTGTCGTGTCTATACTGGTCATAAAGAAACAAAGTAACTCATGACGACTCACGCCAATAAAGCAGCTACCAAATCCGCTCCAGAAAAAAAGTCGAGGTTCAGTTTCTTTGCTGGGGTGGTAGCTGAGCTGCGGAAAGCACACTGGCCATCAAGGCAAGAGGCTTTGAGGTTGAGCATTCTGGTGCTGGCTGTGTGTGTCGTCGTGGGGCTTATTTTGGGTGGTTTAGATTTGGCTTTTACAAGACTATTCTTGCTTCTAGGTGGTTAGTATAAATGCTTGATGGCGAATGGTACCTACTGTATGTGTCTTCGGGTCACGAGGAGCAGGCCCGGAGGAACTTAGAGCAGCGTATAAAATACATGGATGTGGGAGACAAGATATTTGATGTGGTGATACCCACGACTAAAGAGATTGAAATCAAAGCTGGAAAGCGGCATACGATGACCAAGAAAGCCTTCCCAGGATATATCATGGTAAACATGAAACTGGACGAGCATAGCTGGGAGATAGTACGCAATACCCCGGGGGTCGCTGGCTTCGTGAGCGCTGGCACCAAACCTGTTCCTTTACCTAAACCAGAGGCGGATGTCATCTTACAACGTATGGAGGAAGCTCCTACCGAAGTCAAAATGACCTTTAAGGAAGGTGATAGTGTACGGGTAACGAACGGGCCTTTTATTGATTTCATCGGCAAGGTGGAGCAAGTCAATCCGAACAAAGGTAAGGCAATAGTCTTGCTGTCGCTCTTCGGCCGAGAGACACCTGCGGAATTGGACCTCCTCGGGATAGAAAGGATATGACGCGTCTCAGCTAGAAACCCACAGCGCAATGAAAGAGAGAAGCAGTAATGGCCAAGAAGGTTAAGGCAATCATTAAGTTGCAGATACAGGCAGGCAAAGCTACTCCAGCGCCGCCTGTGGGGCCGGCATTGGGGCAACATGGTATCAATATTATGGCCTTCTGCAAGGAATATAATGAAAGAACGGCTTCTCAGGAAGGTTTCATTATCCCTGCTGAGATAACCGTATATGAAGATCGCTCCTTCATCTTCATGACCAAGATGCCGCCTGTTTCTGATTTGTTGCGGCGTGCTCTGGGGGTAGAAAAGGGCAGTGGTAATCCCGGAACTGGGAAAATAGGTAAGATAAGCAAAGATAAACTCTATGAGATCGCGCGAAACAAGATGAAGGACCTGAATACGACTGATATTGATAAGGCAGCGAGCATTGTTGCCGGCACAGCTCGGAGCATGGGAGTCGAGGTAGAATGAATTCAGGTTCTCAAGAGTTTGTAGAGTTTTGAGGTATAAATAAGTGGAAAAGCATGGTAAGAAATATCAGGAAGCTAGTAAACTTGTAGACAAGTCGAAAAACTATGCCCCTGAAGAGGCAATCGAGCTGGCTAAGAAGACCTCCTACGCCAAATTTGATGAGACCGTCGAACTCCATTTGAGGATGGGAGTCGATCCCCGCAGCGCTGATCAACAGGTGCGTGGCGTAATTCTATTGCCTAACGGACTCGGGAAGAAGACACGTGTGCTCGTCTTTACCCAGGGTGAGGGGGTAAGGTTGGCTCAAGAAGCAGGTGCTGACTATGCAGGAGCAGAAGAGCTTGTTAAGCAGATTGAGGGCGGCTGGGTTGAGTTTGATGTATCTATAGCTACCCCTGATGTGATGCCCAAAGTGGCCAAGCTCGGCAAAATTCTGGGGCGGAAAGGCCTGATGCCCAATCCCAAGTCCGGTACTGTGGTGCAGCCTCAAGACCTGGGTCGGGTTATAAGTGAAGCTCGCAAGGGGAGGGCTGAATTCCGTTTGGACAGGACGGCTATTATCCACTTGCCCATTGGCAAGGTGAGTTTTGAGAAGGATAAACTGCTGGAGAATCTGGCGGCAGCGATCGAGGCTATTGCCAAAGCGAAGCCCAGCGGGTCTAAAGGGCAATACATAAAGAGCGCATTTCTGACCACCGCTATGGGGCCGGCATTCAGACTGGATATCTCGTCTTTGCTTGCCGCATCGGGTCTTTTGAGCCGGTAGCCTAGTCACGGGCTGGCAAATTCCACGAGGCCACGTATCGAAGGAAGCTGTGGTATTGATGCCGTACCTCCCGGTAGTGGCACAGATGATATTCATCGTATCGATTTGAATTCAAATGAGACTCAGCAAATGAAAGTCCTGATGGTGTATATGTCCCTGCACCACGGCAATACTGAAAAAATCGCCAAGACTATGGCGAATATCCTCGATGCCGACTTGGTACAGGTGAAACAAGCGGGTGCTGGTATGCTTGAGCAGTATGACTTGATTGGTTTTGGCTCAGGGATCTATTTTGGCAGACATCATGAGAGCGTTTTAGATTTTGTCGATAAGCTGCCCGTGCTCAAAAACAAGAAGGCATTTATATTTTCCACAAGTGGACTAAGGAAAATACCGCTTGTCCACGATTTTGACAAGCCACTGAGGGAAAAGCTGCAACGGAAAGGCTTCGGTATTATCGCTGAATTCTCTTGTCGGGGACTTGACACATACAGAGCAACCAGGCTTGTTGGCGGAATAAACAGGGGCAGGCCCAATGCTGAGGACTTGAAACAAGCAGAAGATTTCGCCAGATGCCTCAAGAATTCAGGGCAGTCATATCTCAATCCGACATTGTCGTCCAATTAACGGCTCACCAGCCGTTTCCCCAAATCTTCAGCTTCGTGCATCAGTGCTTCGTTATTTTGAATCTCGCCGGCTTTCGTCGCACTGCCGTACACCATACCGACGATCTTCGATCCTGTGTAACGATAGGCGTCTTGAAATGTTCGCAAAGCGTTCACACACCCGGATTTGACTGGGTCAACATCCCCGTAGCTCATTGCGATGGCGATCCGTTTGCCGGCGAAAGGATTCTTGGCATAAGCAGGAAGTGCGTAGCAGCGGTCCATGAACATCTTTGTCTGAGCAGACATCGTGAACCAATAAACCGGGCTGGCAATGACCCAGGCATCTGCTCCTATCAACTTGGGGTATATTTCCTGCATGTTGTCTTTGATGGCACATCCTTTGCTATCATTCTTTTGGCAAGTATCACAACCCCGGCAAGGACTGATTTTTAGACCATGAAGAAACACCGTCTCCACTTCTGCGCCAGCGGATTTTGCCCCACGCGAAATCCGGGCTGCCAGGGCGGAGCTATTTCCCTTTTTCCTCGGACTACCCAAAATGACCAGTACTTGCTTGTTCTTTGCTTTGTTTTCCAACGCTCTTACCTCCTAGATGATAAATGCAGACTATTTGCCCTTGATAGTAATTTTCGTTCTTGCGGGTACCTTCTTAAATATCGTGGCGTCGCCGATGACTCTGCCAAATACGGTCACCGGGCTCGCCGGGCGAATTTCGTCTCTCTGACTTGCGGGGGTAGGACCGAAGAAGATGCAGAACGCATTGCCGTCGGGCCAATAACCTAAATCCCCCACGCTCACCACTTCTTGTCCGGCCTCTAACTGAAGGCTGAGAGGAATCGAGAAGTATACTTCGTCTCCCCAGAGATTGACGCGCCCTTTGATGGGCAGTGCCTGCCAGATTGCCTCAGCCGTCTCGGTATTATTCAACTCAGCCTCTGCTTCAATCGCTCCTGCTGTTATCCGAATCTTGTTTCCCATGTTTGCCAATCGCTTGCAAGCCTATGACTGAGCCTGTGGGAAATTGTATCGCCGAAAAAAGGGCCAACAATCTCAGTCTGTCTTCTTGAACATCTTGCCCTTGGTTCCACACACGGGGCAGCTGCCGGGTGGTTCCTTTTCTGAGGTGTAGCCGCAGACGGGGCACACATAATAGGCATAGGTCTCTTTGCTGGCGCCAGGATTATCAAGCAGCTTTTGATAGAGCTGCGCATGAATCTTCTCTACCTCGTTGGCATAATGAAATGACCGTTCCGCCTCTTTGTTTCCCTCAGCTTTGGCGGCCTCCAGCATCTTGGGATACATGCTCTTGAATTCATGGGTCTCACCTGTTATAGCTTCCAGCAGGTTCTCTTTGGTACTCTTGATTCCCTTGAGCGCTTTAAGATGATTATGGGCATGAATGGTCTCAGCTTCAGCAGCGGCTCTAAATAGCTTCGCTACCTGTGGATAGCCCTCCTTGTCAGCAGCAGCAGCAAAGGCAAGATACGTCCGGTTCGCCTGTGATTCTCCGGCAAAGGCGTCTCTCAAGTTTTGTTCAGTCTTCAACATAGCTACTTTCCCTCCTCTCGATACTAGACCTTATCGGGTGAATAGGCTCATTATACTATTGACAAGTATCAGCTGCCAATTAAGAGCCACGATAGCCCGGACTAATAAGGTCACTTGTTTGAGGATAGTGATATATCCACTGGGTTGTATGTTCCCCTTGTGCTTTCTATCAAGAGTGAGGTACCATTCTACTTGAGTACTTCGTGTGCCATACTTGAATATGGACTTCGAGTCAATCTCTGGCAAGGGGGTGAAGATGAAAGTAGCTAAAGTGGATGAAATGAAAGACCTGGACAGGCGTGCTACGGAACAATTTGGCATCTCAGAAGACCTTCTGATGGAAAATGCCGGGCAGGCAGTGTGCTTCGTCATATCACAAGAACTCGGCATAAAGGACAAGAAATTCATTGTCTTTTGTGGCGGCGGCAACAATGGTGGGGATGGATTGGTTGTGGCCAGGAAGATTCACTCCGATGGTGGGGACGTGAAAGTCTTTCTCCTCGACGACGAAGCCAAATTTAAGGGCGCGGCAAGAAAGAACTTTGAGATAGTATCCAGAATGTCCATAGAGATGTCCAGAATCAGCTCAATTGACTCCGTAATACCTGAACTCCTTGATTGTGATGCCATCGTGGATGCCATGTTCGGCACAGGTCTTGTCCGCAGAGTGAGCGGGATATACAAAGATACGATTCAGTTGATAAACGAGAGCCAAAGTGCGGTGTTCAGCGTTGATATTCCTTCAGGCATAAACGGCAATACCGGGGAGGTGATGGGTGCAGCAGTAAAGGCAGATTATACCGTAGCTTTCGGACTTCCCAAGCTGGGGAACCTGCTTTACCCGGGGTATGAGCACTGCGGAGAGTTGTATGTTTCACATATATCTTTCCCGCCTGCCCTCTACAATTCCCGCACCCTAAAGGTGGCAATCAATAATCCCGTAGAGCTTCCGGAGAGAGCCAAAGATACTCACAAGGGCAGCTACGGGAAGGTGCTGTTTATTGCCGGCTCCTCGAGTTACCTCGGTGCGCCGTACTTCTCTGCTCTATCTTTCCTTAAAGCCGGAGGCGGCCTTTCCTACCTGGCAACACCCAAATCCATTTCGCCATTCATAGCCAGCAAGGGAAGCGAGATCGTCTTTGTTCCTCAAGAAGAAACGGCTTCAGGAAGCATAGCACTGGAAAACAAAGGCGAGCTTTTGGAATTTTCCCAAACGGTGGATATGGTGGTTCTCGGTCCCGGTCTTTCTTTAGCCAGGGAGACACAGGAGCTGGTACGGAAGCTGACTCCCAAAATCGACAAGCCTCTGCTCATAGATGGCGATGGAATCACTGCCATTGCTGAAGACTTAGGAAGAATAAAGAAGAGGGAAGCGCCGACGATACTTACGCCTCATGTGGGCGAGATGTCCCGCATCACCAAAATGGGCGTAAGTGAGATAAATAGAAATAAGATAGACGTTCTGCAGCGCACGGCAAAGGAACTCAATGCCATAATCATCTTAAAGGGAGCCCATTCCCTCATAGGTTATCCCGATGGGACTGTTTTCATCAACGTAAGTGGCAATTCCGGCATGGCCACGGCCGGAAGTGGCGATGTCCTGACGGGGACTATTGCCGCCATGTATGGTCTGGGATTGGCCCTTGAGGACGCGGTGAGAATGGGCGTGTTTATCCATGGATTTTCCGGCGATGTCGCCGCCGTAGACAAAGGTGAGGACGGGATAACAGCGCAGGACATATTGGACTACCTCCCCGAGACGGTGAAGCTTTACAGAGATAATTTTGCCGAAATTTCGGAAAATCTTTACGAAAGCATCTTCGTGGTATGAGGCAATATCGGGACTATTTGTCACGCACCGCAGGCATGACACAGAGGCAGCTTGATGTTTTGCTGCCCAGGGTGAAGAAAGGTGGGACGATGAAGGCGATGGTGCTGGAGAAAATCTCTTCAGTTGAAGAAAAACCTTTGAAGCTGGTGGATTTGCCCGTGCCTGTCCCCGAGCGGGGCCAAATCTTGGTCAGGGTCTCTGCTTGCGGAGTCTGTCACACCGAGCTTGACGAAATTGAAGGCCGGGTTTCACCCTCCCGATTTCCCATGATTCTAGGTCACGAAATTGTGGGTAGGGTGGAAAGCTTGGGGCCGGGGGCAAGCAAATTCAAGAAAGGCGATAGAGTGGGTATTGCCTGGATTAACTGGGCGTGTGGTCATTGTTCCTTCTGCCTCAAAGGCGAGGAAAACCTCTGTGATTCGGCGAAATGGACGGGGAAGGATGTCCACGGTGGCTATGCCGAATATACGGTGGTATTCGAGGATTTTGCTTATCCCATTCCAGAAAGGTTTACCGATGTGGAGGCTGCTCCTCTTTTATGTGCCGGGGTGATTGGCTACCGCGCCTTAAGGCTCTCTGGGATGGAAGATGGCAAAGTGCTGGGACTCTACGGATTTGGAGCCTCTGCCCATATTGCTATCCAGGTTGCCAAATGTAAATATCCCCACGGCAAGGTTTTCGTCTTTACCCGACCTCACCAGAAAGAACACCAGGATTTGGCCAGGAAATTAGGAGCGGACTGGATTGGAGCCACGGGCGATACACCACCGGAAAAGCTCGACTGTGCCATAGACTTTACTCCTGTGGGAGAGCCGGTGCGCGAAGCTTTGAAGAATTTACAGAAGGGCGGAAGGGTGGTCATAAATGCCATTCGTAAGGCAACGCCTGTCCCGGAATTAGACTACACCGAGCATCTCTGGCATGAGAAGGAAGTCAAAAGCGTGGCTAATGTAACCAGAAGGGATGCTCAAGAGTTCCTTCCTTTGGCTGCCCAAATTCCCATCGTGCCGGAAACCCAGGAATTTAAGTTGGAGGAAGCCAACGAAGCCTTGATTCTGCTGAAGGAAGGGAAAATCCGCGGGGCAGGGGTCTTGAAAGTAACCGATTAAGAGAGGTAGAGGCCCCCGATGACAGGAAGGAGGGCTCAGGATGCTACGAGATTTAATACTAAAGAACAGAAGCTACCGGCGGTTTCATGAAGAAGTTGACATAAAGCTCGCCACATTGCGAGAACTTGTTGACCTTGCCCGGCTCTCAGCATCGGCAAAGAATTGGCAGCCGCTCAAATACATCCTTTCCTGCGACCGCGAGAAGAATGCACTGGTATTCCCGAACCTCGTGTGGGCCAG
>Ga0315288_10006212_pt1 | contig 15147 bp, 9 predicted proteins | sample YL17G11_20_MG_FD_203454 | JGI IMG/M metagenome (GOLD analysis project Ga0315288, IMG submission 203454) | Sediment microbial communities from Yellowstone Lake, YNP, Wyoming, USA - YL17G11_20 | ecosystem: Environmental > Aquatic > Freshwater > Lake > Sediment | place: USA: Wyoming | collected... | reverse complement strand
CGAAAAGGGCCTGCTCAAGTTTCGCGGCCTCCAGATATTCGTTTCGACCTTCGGCAAGTTCATTGCCGAGTTCTTCAAAAGATCGCTCCCGGGAGGTCGAGTCGGCGTTCTTCATCCAAAGATCGAAAACGATATCGCCGAATCCGCCCCGGTCGTCGAGTCTGCCCAGGATCGTGTCCACCTCACCAATGACCAGTTCGAACATGCGGACTTTCTGCTCAAGGATGGTCAGGATGTTCTGCTCCAGCGTGCCGCGACTGCAAAGATTGAAAATGAACACGTCGCTCTTCTGACCGATCCGATGAATTCGGCCTATGCGCTGTTCGATCTGCATCGGGTTCCACGGAAGATCGAAATTGATGACGGTATTGCAGAATTGCAGGTTGTGGCCTTCCCCTCCGCTTTCGGAACTCAGCAGCGTGTTGCACCGACCGGTCTTGAACTTCTCCAGCGCGCCCGTCTTCTTCTCCGCTGTCAATCCCCCGTGAAATAGTTCGTGGTGGATCGAGGCCGTCAGCAACGCCGCCGAAATATTGGTCAAGGTTGCGGCGTGACGGCAAAATACAATCTTGGGCTCCGCAGTGGCGCTCAGCAACTCGATCAGCTTGCCGATCTTGGCCGTTCTGTCCGGCAGATGCGATGTCCGGTCGATCAGAGAGGCGATTTCGTCGATATGCTTGACAGGAGGCTCATCGCGCCGCGACAATGCGGACTGAAGCGCTCGAAGCGATTGTAGCGCCGCCGGGAGATGCGCTCCGGCCCGTTCCTGAACTATCCGCATGATATTGCGGGTCCGCGCGTCAGCCGTACCATAGATCTCCCGGCAAAACCTCGATATGGATTCGTAGATCAGCGACTCCGCTTCCGTGAAATCCACCATCACGGTTGACGCATGGCGCTTCGAAAAGGCAATGCCGCATGCGGCCCGGGTATTGCGTATCATGACATCGCGTATCAGCATTCTCAGCGCATCGACATTGACCGGCTTGCGTGGATCGGTGCGATCGACGTACTGTTTCTTGAACTCCTTTTCAGGCGGGAAAACACCCGGCTTGAGGAGCGTTATCATGTTGTAAAGTTCCGACAAGTCGTTCTGCACCGGAGTCGCGGAAAGCAGCACGATAAACTTCTTCCTGATCTCGTTGACGAATTTCCACGTCATGGTACGCCGGTTCTTGAGGTGGTGCGCCTCATCCACGACCACCATATCCCATTCGCGCGCCAAAACCTCCCCGGCATGGGCCTCCCGCTTTGCCGTTTGCAGTGAAGCGATCACGACCGGTTGCGACCAGAACCAGTCTTTCCTTCGGCGCAAGAGCGCTGCATCCGTCATGTGAACCGCGTGAATGCCGAATTTCCCGGACATTTCCCGCGCCCATTGACCGACCAGAGACGGAGGCGATAATATCAGCACCCTCCGGGCCATGCCGCGTAGAAGATATTCCTTCACGATCATGCATGCTTCAATGGTCTTGCCCAGGCCGACTTCATCGGCGAGAAGCACTCTGCCGTGAAAGATCCGGAGGGCTTTTCGAACCGTTTCAATCTGGTACCCCAGGTGATCGACTCCGGTGAGCGTTGAGAGGCATAGGAGTTCTTCGAATTCCTGCTGCATCCGGATATGCTCCCAGCGGAGCCGTTGACGCAGCCAGAAAACATCGTTGTCGCGCCCGTCGTTCGTCGAAGTGATATCCGGCGGCGAAGAAACCGTTCCGTACTGAATGCGGAGGTCCGGCTCAAGACGCGGGAATTCGTACCGTGGCGTCTCCCGGGTGGGCGGGGCCGTGGCGTCCGCAGGCTGAGCGGGACGGCCGGTATCGCCCGAAGTCGGATCTTTTCGCGGCGTACGGACAACTCTGTCAATGGCGGACTGGGCCGCATTCTGCAATCGGTTCACCGTCGGCCAATACCCGTCTTTTCTGCATGCCGCAATGGCCCGCGTGTTGGTATCGATCAGATCGAGGACCGCCAGATAATTGCGCGACCGGAATTCAATAGTCAGCAGATTGCAGAAGTAGCGAGGGCTCTCCGGCTTGAGCTCAAGAAGCTTCAGGCAGGCGTCCCGTTCTCCGGCGACGTCCTTGATTTTCATCGAAGCGCTGCCATATAGTTCCAGCGCCTCGGCGTTCTGCGGGTAGAATCTCAGATATTTCCTTACGGAGGTGATGCATGCCTGCGGATTGCCGTTTTGCGAGTGATAGATCGCCTCGTGCAGCATGTCGGCAGCCGCCTCCTGTGTGGCTTGAGCGGCTCTTTGTTTACGGAGCCGGTCCTTGCGCTGCCGTTGCTTCTGGAGTTTCTTTTCGCTGGGCTTTGACAAAAGCTTTCCCGGGATGGAAAGGAACTTGAGAAGGAACCGTTCTGCGCTTGCAGCGCCGTGAGGCCACGGCGTCGTTCGCGCCGATTGGGGCCGCCGGCTACCGCGTCGCGAAAGCGGACGGGGTGTGCCTGCGACATCAGGTCCGAAATATGTCTTGCGCCACGGTTCGCGGCAAACGGCAACGAATGATTGATGCCGGCATGCCCGAAGGGGGGACAACTCCGGTCGATCACCCGTTCTTCCGGCCAACTTCGTTTGCACCCGTGAGAGGACTCCTTACTGTCAAGTAGACGCACCATGAGGCCCGGCACAGCACCATTGTCCCGTCCGCGTGCCATGAAATACTGCGGGCGATGAGGGTCCGGATCGGCCTGCACGGGCGAACGTCAACCCCCCGCGAGCCGCCCGAGGAGCACATGCAGCAGCTCCTGGAGTCCTCCGATTCTCTGAAGAAGCGGTTCGGCGATGACGAGAGCGCACTCAAACTCGTCGAGCGCGAGACCTGCTGTGCGAACGAATGGATTGCCGAAAACACGCCCGAGGAGCCTGAGAGCAGCCCTCGAAAACTGGGGAAAGTCGAAACGCCTGATGAACCACGTAACAAGCGTAGCATCTTCGACGACATCGATGCGGATGCGGATGTGGCTAGTGCATGATTCTCGACTCCATCGGATCTGCGGGGACGCTCACGCGTTCAGGGGCACACCTTCAAGTGCAGAACGAAATCCTGAGGTCGTCTTCATTTTGTCTCATGATTCAGCCATCTCATTCGGACGAGAGTAACATGATCAAGTACACGTACAAGTTCTGCTGCTCCAAGAAACGATAACCGCCCGGAAGGGCCGAAAAACCACTGCTATTGTTCTTTGACAAATCGCTGCCGATTGTACCATTGGTTGAATATGTCACCCAATCCGTCTTTGCCGCCAATGCTTTCTCTATCTTGTTGCCTGTAGTTGTTCCATCCCGATTGTAGCCTTTTGCAGTCAGATAATTCTGCAAAGTATCCCACTCCGCATCAGACGGCACATGCCAGCCTGCCGGAGCTATCTTCTTGACATTTGTTGGACTTGCAGCGTACCAGTCATACAGTGCGCCATACTTTTTGATGCTATCCGCATTGGTAGTGTTATTGTTGTCGCGTCTCATCGAAAAACCGACCAGCGTCTCGCTGTTTTCCAGACTGACGGTTGAGTGACTGAGTACATGTGCCCGTGAGATGCTTATCAACGCAACGAGACACTGAGCTGTGAGTCTGAATCCCCGTGAGACGTGAGTCTTAAAAGATGTGAGACACGACACACAACGAACCAACAACATCATGGAACGCTTCTTCAGAGATTGTCGAAGAAATTACCGCAATCGGACCGGCACAAATTCAATGACTCGGGCTCTGAAGACTATGCTGGCGGATACTCCTTTGATCAGCAATCTCAAGGATCCTACCTATTGTAAACAACTGCTAAATGGCGCAGAATCACTGGAGCAACGATTCTCGCAAATCGAAACAAGAATCGTCCGGGAGCAATTGAGCAAGGCGGAACAGGAAAACAAGGCACTATCTCCAAAAGCAAAACGGATTATCCGCATGCCGGGTTTCATCAAGAAAATCATAGCAAGTTGTCGTATTAGTCAATAATTCAACCGAATTTTGGAATCATAGCCTTTTGCGTTATCGTGTTGTGAAGAATTGTCGGTGATTTGCTGACTCGAGCGCGGATGGAAATGAGAGCGCCCCCACTTCGTCTGCGCCGTTGTCGCCCTCGATCGCGGCAGCATTGTCGGCGCGCCCATCGTGATAACCGTGCCGTTTCTCAGTCGCGGCTGATTCGGGTGAACCAGCCGCCCCATTGCTCGCCGGCATCGCAGCAGGTGATCGGAAAAGCAGGATCATCCGCGCTACCGGGACACGACGCGGCCGTGGCGCGGTGTGGTCCGGCGCAATTCGGTCGAGAGGCGGCCCGATCCCGGCACGTCTCGGTCAGGGCACGGAGTGAGTCCTTCTGTCGCGAATTCGAGACCACTTGGACACCGACGCACAACCGCGATAGCCGCGCCTGCTCATTTTGTTGTTATTTGCCGTACCGATAGATATTTTATTGCACTCCGCCGGCAGCAACTTCATCCACCTCACGCAAGAATGCGAGCACAGCCATGAATCCTTCTACACGTACCTGCCTCAACGGTTACTGGGACTTTCTTCCCGTCTACGACGGGCAACCGGGCGAAACCGTCCCGCAAAAAGGCTGGATCCGCGACTCGTATCTCGTTCCCTCGTTGTGGACCCGGCCTCTGGATGCGGTACGGAAGAAGGGCGAAAACTACTACCATGGCGGCAAGAGAGATCAATTCACCGAGACGCATGAATTTCTCTACGATTCATTCCACTATCCCGCCGCTTGGTCCACGACGCACTGTGCCTGGATCCGCCGGTCGGTGACGCTCGATGCCGTGAAGCCGGACAGCCGTTTCATGCTTATCTTCGAGGGCCTCCTGCCCAAGGGGCGGTGTTTCGTCAACGGCACGCACGTCGGCGACCACCACGACCCCACGCTGCCGTTTGAGACCGATATCACCGCCTGCCTTCGCGCGGGCGCCAACGAAATCGCGGTGCTGGTTGACAAATACGATAGAAACGAGGCGGGACGGATTCTCGTGCCCGGCGGAAACGGCTTCACTCTGGACAATGCCGGTATCTGGCAGGACGTCTTTCTCGTCGAACGCGGCGATGTGTATATGGAGGACCTCACCATCGTCACCTCGGTACGCGACAAGTCAATCACCGTCCGCGCGCTTATGCGCAACACGTCGGACCGAACCCGCACGGTGTCAACCGATCTGTCGATCGCCGATTGGCAAAAAGGGAAGGACGCCGTGCTTGCCGCATCCGTCAAGGATCTGCCGCAGCACTCATGCACGATCCCGCCGCGGCAGTCCGCGTCCATCGAGATGACGGTCCCCTGGCCCGGGGCGCGGCACTGGTATCCGGAGAGCCCCCGGCTCTATGTGCTCAGGGCGCGCCTGCTTGAGAACGGCGCGGCCATCGATGCGGTTTCCGAACGCTTCGGGTTCCGTGAAGTCTGGATCGACGGACCGAAAATCATTCTCAACGGCTATCCGCTGCATATCTTTTCCGACTGGGGACACAAGGCGTCGCACTTTCACCTCACCGAGCCCTGGATCCGCAAATGGTTCGGCATGCTTCGCGACGCGCACATGAACCACTCGCGCCTGCACGCGCACCCGCATCCCCGGCTCTACCTGGATCTGGCCGACGAAGAAGGAATCCTGATCACCAACGAGACCGCCATCTTCGGCGCGGGCAAGAACCAGGCGTCGGAAGATGCCCGATACTGGCAACGCTCCCGCGAGCACGTGTGCGCCTTTGTCAAGCGCGACAAGAATCACCCGTCGCTCATTCTCTGGAGCGTCGAGAACGAAATGCGCTGGAACGAGGATGTTGCCGGCGACGCCAAGGGCGTGGAATCGAACCTTCTGCGCCAGGAGCTGCCCAGACTTCGCGCGCTGTTCAATCAGCTCGATCCCACGCGCGTGGCCTATCACGACGGCGACTCGACTTTATGGAACGAAGGCGAGCAGATACTATTGAGCCGTCACTACGGCAAGCGATGCTCCGGACTCGAATGGTGGGACCGGAAACAGCCGCTGCTTTCATCGGAAATGTGCTGGTATCATCAGATGGGACCCAATACCGCGCAACTGCTGGGCGGCGACAAGGTCTGGGCGGATTTCAGCCTGATCGACGACCTGATGGGCAGAGACACCGAACTTATCGTGGAAGCCGGCCGGACGCTCGGGGTTTCGTGCTACTGTCCATGGAACGTCTCGTGCATGACTAATTTACGAACCGGAAGAGAGCGCGTCGAGCTTACGTACAAGGACTTTTCAGTCCCGGGCGTCAAGCCCCTCTTCGTCCATCCGTATGCCAGCGAATTCGAATTCTGGAAGAAAGGCAGGGGATATGCGCCGCACAACTCCTTCAAGCGCCAGGCCCACGCGTTCCGGCCGCTTGCGGCGATCGACACAAGCCTGCGGACGCTCTACTACGCGGGAGACGCGTTCTTCCGGGAAATCTTCGTCGTCAACGATACCAGCGCGCCGGTGAAGGGCGTTCTGGAGGCGGCCATCCTCAAAAACGGGAAGAATGTTGCCCAACTCAAACGAGATCTGCGAATCGATCGGGGCGAGCGTGCGTCCTGCGCATTCTCCTGCGCGATCCCGGACAAGGCCGGAACGTATGAGTACCGGGTGTCCTTCACCGCGGCGGGCAAAGTGCTTGACTCGTGGAAGCGAACGCTGCGGGTTTCGTCCGGCGCGGACAAGCCGGAAGCGTCCATTCTTCGGAAGACGCCCGTGGCCTTCTACAACGCGGACACGCTGATGGAGTTTGCTGCGGACCGGGGCGTCACATGCGTCAAGGCGCTGGACCTCGAGGAAAGCACGCTTGACGGAGCAAGAGTCCTGGTGATCGGCAAGAACTCCGTGAAACCGGGGAGTACGCAGAATGCCGCGATCCACTCCTTTGTGCGAAACGGCGGCCGGGTTATAGTCATGGAACAGCGATATTCGCTCTTCCCCGCGCTGGCTCTCGAATCCAAGCCCGTTCTTGCCGCCCACATCCGCGCGCCGCATCATCCCATCGTGCGCGGGTTCGTCGATGACGATCTCTTCGCCTGGGGAGACGATCCTTACGCGGCGGTGGTCTCCGATACCTACGTGGCCGAATTCATGTATCGCAAGAACGATTGCGCCGCGACCCTGCCGATCCTTGAATCCGGCGAAGGCTCGTGGGGACGGGGCGATATGGAATACACGCCGTTGTTTGAACACCGTGAGGGTAACGGACTCATTCTTGCCTGTCAAATGCGAGTGACCGACAAGATCGCCCGGATCCCGAGCGCGGCCCGCTTGTTCCGGCGATTGCTCGAACGGGCAGCCGGCTACTCTTTGCAGCCCGCCGCGTCGCCGGCTCTTGTGGTCAGCGGCGGGAAAAAGGCCGGCATCCCCCGCGCTATCGCGCACGCAAAAGCCGGCGGCACGGTCATTGTCAATCAGGTAACCCGCGGCACGATCGGCGCCTGGAGCAAGGCCCTCGGTATCCCGCTCAAATTCAAAGATGTCGGCGATGTATATCAGGCGGTCCGTGCGATCGACGACCCGCTGCTTGACGGCGTGTGCAACGATGACACGTTCGCGATCGAGACGTATCTGTACCGCGGAAACGGCGAGAACTTCAAGATCGGGGATTTGTTCTTCGCGCACGCCAGGAAGCTCGATCCCTTGCTGGTGACTCCTACGCGCTCCCTGCAGAAGGAACTCCACGTGCACGACGGACATTCGGAGCTGCGGCTCGGGTACACGATCTCGCGGTTCATGTACGACGATCGTCCGGAAGAGGCGGTGGTGCTGGGGCGTGTCCGCGTCGGTTCGGGCGCCGTGGTGCTCAACCAGTTTGCCCCGCCATTTGACAAACGCATACGATTCCAGAGGCTGGCGAACCGGCTCGTGGCCAATTGCGGCGCGCAGGCCGATGTCTCCATTCTCCAAGGCGCCGTTACTCCCCCGCTACCGGGCGCCGGCGCCGGTATCGTGACCGCCGCTCACTTCTTCAGCGAAACGGCGTCCGAAGAACTCACAGCCGATTTTCATCGCTGTTGTCAACCGAGCGGCGAGGAACACGTATCCAAGCCTATTCTCAACGTCCCCGGCTGGATCAAGCGACGGCAGGAAGACGGCGTCTTTCCCGCACAGAGCGGCAAAAGTATCTGGATCTACTATCACTGCGTGTCGCCGACGATTCTCATGCAGCCGGCATACCTTGCGCCGGACCCGGACCGCACGACCTGCCTTGCCTGCAGCGGCGACGGGACCGTCGAGCTGTTCGTCAATGCCGGGTCTGCGGGAGTCGCGGAGATGAATCAGGGGACTGGGATTATCGGCAGCATCAGTCTGGCCGGCGGCTTCAATCATATCCTGATTCGCTGGCAGCCGCGCTCCGAAACATCGACCCTGAAGATGCAGTGGCAAGATCCCCTGGGAAGACCGGATGCCGGTTTTGAATTTCTAACATACTGACAGCGACTTAACAAAGGAGACCGTCATGAAAGGTAAGTACTACGCATTCAACGACAAAGACCGCGCCATAACCTTCTACCGCCACGACATGCCCTGCGCCTGGATCAACTACATCTCCAACGGCACGATGCATGCTTTCGTTTCGCAGGCCGGCGGAGGGTTTGCGTGGTGGCAGAGCCCGACAATCTTCCGGCTTTCGCGGTACCGGGTCAATAATCTGCCGCTTGACACGCCGGGCTTCTACATTTACATCAGGGAAAAGGACGGCACGGTCTGGTCTCCCACCTTCCGACCGTGCGAAACGCCGCTTGACGCATGGACATCGCGGCACCAGCCGGGTGTCACCAGCTTTGTCGCAACCAAAGGCCCGATCACGGCCACACTGCGGCTGTTCGTGGCCCCCGACTATGATGCCGTGGTGTATGATTTGTCGCTGAGCAACGGCGGCAAGAAGAAGATCGATCTCGACGTGTTCGCCTATGCGGAGCTTCAGATGCACGAGATGGTCCGTGAGGTTTGCTACAGCTACTACAACCGGCACCAGCTCAAGGTCTGGTACGAGAAAGAGATGGACGGGCTGATCTACCTCTATCATGCCGACGGCCTTCCCCGCCGGGACATCGCCCCGCTGGTGTATTTCGGCGCATCGCATAAGTCAAGCAGCTACTGCGGCAACCGCGACGCCTTTGTCGGCAACTACCGCGACGAGCGCAATCCGGTCCAGGTCCAGAAGGGCAGGCTCGGTAACAACGACCTGTTCGGCGGCGAACCGTGCGCCGCCCTGCACTGCAAAGTCAGCCTGCCGGCCTCGGCGACCGTTGAGCGGAGTTTCTTCCTCGGAGTGTCGCAGGGCGCCATCGTCGACTTCGCCACGGCCAGGAATAACGCGGGCCTGGCTCTGGCCGCCTTGCGCACGCCCGGCGCCGTGGCCCAACAGCGCAAGAAGAATTCGGACTGGTGGGAGAACCATCTGGGCAAGTTCGATTGCAGGCTTCCCGATGTCAATGCGCAGCGCCAGATCAATACCTGGAGTCCCGTTCAATCGGTCCAGACCGGCCGGTATTCCCGATCGATCAGCTCGCAGGCCACCGGCAGGCGCGGTCTGGGCTATCGCGACACGGCAACCGACATGATTGCCATCGCGTACCGCGATCCGGTGTGGGCCGCGAATGTACTGCGGTATCTGCTCTCGCTGCAGTTCGACGACGGTAAAGCCATTCACCAGGCATGGCCGGTCGACAATGAACCTCCTGAAGTATCGATCCGGTGCGACGATCACCTGTGGTTGCCGTTTGTGGCGTACGCCATCGTCTCGGAAACGGGCGATCTTTCGTTCCTCGAAGAACAGGTTGCATACTACCGGGAGGATCCGAAAAAAGAGCCCGTGAAGGCCTCGGTACTCGACCACCTGCTTCAGGGGTTCCGTTTTACCGAAGCGAATCTGGGAGCGCATGGCCTTCCGCTCACGCTCCGCGGCGACTGGAACGACATCATCGCGCGCTTCACGTATGTGAAGAAAGGCGAATCGGTCTTCTGCGGCCAGCAGTATTGCGTGGCGCTGCGATACACCGAGGATATGGCGCAGGCCGCAGGTAAACCGCAGGCGGCAGCCTGGTGCAGAGAACTTCTCAACAAGCAAATCGCGGCGATCGAAGCGTGCGCGTGGGACGGCGAATGGTGGCATCGCGCATACGACGATGACGGAAAACCGGTCGGATCGAAGTCCAGCCAATGGGGCAAGATATGGCTCAACCCGCAGAGCTGGGCGGTATTCGGCGGCGCCGGTCCCATTGAGCGCCTGCGCGAGGGAATGGCCAATGCCGGCAAGTATCTCGACACCGAGGTAGGCCTCAAGAAGCTGCATCCGAGTTTCGCGACATACCCGGAAGTATCGGATCCGTTCAGCGGCTACAACCTCGGCGCGGGCGAGAATGGGGCTATCTTCTGTCAAGCGAACCCATGGGCGATCATAGCCGAGGCGCTTTTGGGCAACGGCAAACGAGCGTGGAAATATTACACGCAGATGATCCCCCATGTTGCGCTGCAACACATGGGAATCGACCGGTATCGCGCCGAGCCCTACGCCTATACCAGCAATATCATTGGCCCGGAGAACCCCCAGTTCGGCTGGGCAAATGTCAATCAGGTGACCGGTACTGCGGCATGGATGGACCTTGCTTCGACCCAGTTTCTCCTGGGCATCAGACCGCAGATCGCGGGATTGCGCGTTGACCCGTGCATCCCCGCAGATTGGAAGGGATTCTCCATCAATCGCGTCTATCGCGGGACCCGCGTGGAGATCTCGGTTGACAACAAGGCGCGCGTCGAGAAGGGAGTCACTGCAATTACTGTCGACGGCGCGCCTGTTCCTTTTGAAAAGGGCGTCCCGATCATCCCACCGTCGTTCTTCGCGGGCAAGGGCGCCTGCACGGTCAAGGTCACCATGGGAAAAACGGATATTTCAACGCTCATAGTATAGAGAATATCCTCTATGTTCGAAATCGGCACGAGTTACTATCCCGAGACCATCGACCCGTCGGAGTGGGAGCGCGACCTTGACACAATGAAGAAGGCGGGGATCTCTGTCATCCGCATTCTCGATTTCGCATGGACGGTCGTTGAGCCGCGCGAGGGTATTTACGAATGGGAATGGCTTGATCGCTTCATCGAGCTTGCGCAGAAGAAGAGCATCGCCGTCATCCTCTGCACGCCCACCGCCACGCCGCCGGCATGGCTTGCGCGTCAATATCCGCAAATCATGATCGAAACGCGCTCGGGCGAACGCTCCCCCTTCGGAATGCGCCGCGACGTGTGCATCACCTCCCCGATCTATCGCCACTTCTCGGCGCAGATCGCCACGGAGCTGGGCCGCCGTTACGGCAGTCATCCGGCCGTACGGGGCTGGCAGATCGACAATGAGCTCATGGGCCCCGAGCGCGGCGCCCCACCCGAGTGTCACTGTCCCGACTGTCAATGGCAATTCCGCGTATGGCTGCGCCGGCGCTATCCAACCGTCAAGGATCTCAATGCGGCGTGGGGAACCCGGTTCTGGAACCAGGAATACAGTGACTGGGGCGAGGTCGAAACGCCGCGGCACTACCACGCGGTGCAGGGACAGGTGATCGATTACGCCCGGTTCTACAGCGAAAGCCAGGTCGCATTCGCCCGCCTGAGCTACAGCGCATTGCGGGCGGCAATTGACAAAAGGCAATTCGTCGTTCATAATGCCACGGGCGTATTCAATCGCGGCATCAACCATATCGAAATGGCGCGCGCGATGGACTGTGCCGCGTGGGATTCGTATCGCGGGGGCAACGCCCCCCCCTATCTGGCATTCCCGTCGCTCACGCACGACCTCATGCGCAGCGCCATGCACAAGCCGTTTCTCATCTGTGAAACCAATACCGATCGATACGCGTATCCGGCATTCTGGGCGGAGATGCGCGCGCACGGCGCGCGCGGCATGATCTTCTGGCATTGGCGCAGCATTCGCTGGAACCAGGAGCACATGTCCGATACTCTGTGCGACTACAGCGGCAAACCCAGGCCCGGCCGTTTGGAGAAAATTGCGGCATTCAGAGAGAAGATTGCCTTTGACTCCGAACTCCCGCGTGACTTTCCCACGTCCCCGGCGGCGCTCGTGTACAGCTACGATTGCGTGCGATACGATATCCGTCAAACAGGGCCGTGGCCTCACAATGCCGCCGCCATATCCATGTACTATCCGCTCTGGAACGGGGGTATTGCCGCCGACGTGGTTGAGCCGGGCAACGATCTGTCGGCCTACAAACTGGCGGTTATTCCATCACTGTGTCTTATGGACGCCGCGCACGCGCAGGTCATCCGCCGGTACGTGAATGACGGCGGCGTTGTCGTGGCATGCGGCCCTACCGCGCACCTGGACCTGCACGGCAAATACCACCTTCATCCCGGCGCGTTGGCCGCCGACATATTCGGATACGAACTTCGCGACATTCGCATGGACAAGCCCGATGGAGTCCGTGTGGGCGACGGAGAAGTTCTTCCGGTCGACGCGTTCGGCGAATCGATAACCGCGACTACCGCCAGGGTCGCTGCCACATTCGTTGGCGGCAACGAGACCGGACAGCCCGCCGCACTTGTCAACAACTTCGGCACAGGCACGGCGTACTACATGCCCTGCGTCTCCCAGAAGCTCGCCGCAGCGATTGTCAGACTTGCCGCCGGAAGAGCGGGACTGCCGGTGTTTGACAATCCGCATGAGATGGTGTCGATATATCCCCACTGGTCGGGCAAGGGCGTGTGGTACTTCAATCACGGCAAGGACGCGGCGGCCATTGCCGGACGATCTATTGCCGGCGGCGATTTCTGCTTTATATCGCGGTAACCGCACAGGGCGTGCTTCGGCGCGATAGTTCGGTGCGAACACGCGGAACCAATCGCGGACTCACGCTGACGAATACGCCGACAGCTCGTCGGGGCGCTATGCGACGATGGTAGAGCATGTCAGAAAGCAGCTCGGGCTCACGACGCTCAAGTACCAGACGCTCCCCGACATGGTCGAGGCGATTGGACTGCCCCGGGAGAAACTCTGTACCTACTGCTGGGACGGGTGTGAGGGGTGCGGGAGGAAGACGTAGCGGCGAGGTTGCCGGTGGGCAACGGGTATTGGCGGGAGGATCACCGGGCGCACGGCGATGGGATGATGCCGCGGCCCTGGATCACAAGACCGATGCGCACGCCGCGCTCTACTGCGTCGCGCCGATTCGATAATAGCCCGTCGACCAATCGAAATTTCCCCACGTCAAGCTTGGCGGGCATTGGGGCGAAACGATAAAACACGGGTGCTTCTGCTGGACCGAATCCCGGATCCAGGGCGTCACGATATTGTTGACGAGTTGGCTGGCGTTGTCGGTCCCGCGTTCACCCGCCCCGTGAAGCGTCAGGATGATCGGATACTTCTTCGTAGGGGAATAGTTCGCGGGAACGAACAATCGGTACGGAAGCGAAATGCCGGCGGCCTGATGAACCCGGGCCGCAAAGAGGTCTGCGGCCGCAACGAAAGAGGCATTGACGAGAAAGACAACGCTCAGCGTAGCGAAGAGTGACTTTCCGATCATATGCAGCCTTATGATGAAGATACGTGATTACATCCTTGAGAGGAAAGAAATTCGCGTTGGCCTGGAAGATACGGCGAAGACATGGAAGCTGTGCGTAATGAGCGGTCGAACGGTGGTGCATGAGGCGACCATCCCGGCGTGGGGATCGCGCCCTGAGGCTTTGTTCGCTTCCAGTACTACTTCGAAAGTTGCCTAAATCTCTCAAGTTCCGGAATTTGCCGTTTACGATGTGAGATATGGGCTTGGTGATTTCGGTATTGTATGCCCTGAACCAGCTTGATCGTTTCGGCTATGGTGAATTCCTTCATGGGAAGTGCAGCCTCCATCAAGACTCCAAGCTGCGACACTGTAGGTGCAGGTGCCTTATTTTCCCAGTTTTATCTTCATGTGCCACAGGAAGAAATGCCCCAGCATGCAGGTGAGCATATGGTGGTTCCAACCGGGGTATTTCCGAACTTCGTAGTGGTCCATACCGAGTTCTGTCTTGCATTCCTGGAATGCTTGTTCAATGGGCCATCTCAACCCACAGAGCCACACGAACAGCTTGAGATGCGCGGTCTTCGGGGCATTGCTGATGAAGCAGGTGTACTCAGGTTGTTTGCTGACCGAGCGCCGTATCACCAGCCAGACCTCTCTGTCGGGCAGACCATCTTTACAAAGAGTTATTCGTTTTCTTGCGAAATCATGGTCGATGGGACCCTTGGTACCCTCCGACACAGTTCTGCGATACCAGAAGTAATTGTTGATGCTCTTTGCATATGCATTCACGCTAATCGGCTTCTTCTCTCCCTCGTCCAAAACGACTTTCGTTCGATTCTCACCCCTGTAGCGGTACTGCCTTTCAACCACGACAGGCTCGCTCGCCCAACACAGGGTCGTGTTCGCCACCGTCACGAGGTAGACGGCCTGCGGGTCTTCCTCGACGGCTCCAATGAAATCCGGGCTCTGGCCATAGGCGCTGTCGCATGCAACGTATTTGAAGCGCAGACATTTCTCGTGCCGTGTTTGTCGAAGAACCTCGGCAGCAAGCTGCGGCTTGCTCTTGAAACGCAAATCCTTCGGCACGCTGCATTTTCGTCTCAGCTCCCGATGGCCATCATCGAACCATCGTTCGGGCATGAAGAGTCTTTTGTCAACAAGCGCGTAGCCGTGCGGCGAAGCATAGGCGGCAAAAATGCCAACTTGACAATTGTCAACATTCCCCGTAATTCCACAATACTGCCGGGAAACGCCGACAGAATCATCCCCTTTCTTGGGAAACCCCGACTCATCAAATATCAACACCCCGTCATCATGCCCCATGTCATGATCGACCATAGTACGATACTTAGACAACATCCTCTCTTCTTCCCAAACAACGTCGGTGACGAAGTGTTGCATGACGCGAGCGTCTCCGCCATCGACCCGCAACGCAATGGGCTCTATCGATTTGCGCTCAAGCGTGCTGAACTGACCGGACATATACCTATAGAAGTTCTCCCTCGACTCGCTCCGAGAGAAGCAATCCGAGAATTGGCCGTGAAATCCGCGCAACTCCTCCGCGAACTCACCGACGTCGCGGGCGGTCATCTCAAACTGGGGAATCTCGAACGGGTCTCCGCTGGTCCTAACTGCTGGCAACATGGACTACCT